>Ga0209491_10007062_pt1 | contig 15070 bp, 5 predicted proteins | sample BON02_FD_187213 | JGI IMG/M metagenome (GOLD analysis project Ga0209491, IMG submission 187213) | Freshwater microbial communities from Lake Bonney liftoff mats and glacier meltwater in Antarctica - BON-02 (SPAdes) (version 2) | ecosystem: Environmental > Aquatic > Freshwater > Ice > Glacier...
TTACGGTCATCGAAAAACACCGTGGAACAAAACTTGCCGAATTAGCGGGGTGTTTTGAGCGGGTGAACCCGACGTCAGTTTGGCAAAATGCTGTCCTGAGATACGATCAGAGGGTGGAAATTAACAACCACGACGGGCAATACCGACACCTACGGCGCTCTCTTCAACGATTCCGGAAACACCGTCTACTCGGGCGCAAACGACAGTAACGGTGGCTATGAATACAATTTCCGCCTCTCGGGAAAACTCGATCCCGGAACCTACTATCTTCGCGTGAATGCCGGAACCCAGGGCAACGCCACAGGTTCCTATCTTCTCAGCCTGCGGACTTTTCAAAATGCCACACCTTTCGATTCCGGTGAACTTGTGGCTTCGCTCGGACGATTCGGCGAAATCGATCTCTACCGGATTTACATTCCGGATCCCAGCAGGTTCTTCCTCTACACGACCGGTGCCACCGATACCTACGGGACCCTTTACGACGACTCTGGAAATGTCGAGTTCTCCGGAGCGAATGATAGCAACGACGGAGCCGGGGATAATTTTCTCCTCACCGGAACCGTTTCGCCGGGGACCTATTATCTCAAGGTAGAAGCATCGGGCTCCTTCGCAGCCGGAAGGAAAACCGGTGACTATCGTTTGATACTCCGGGACAGCGCGCGCTCGGTCCCGCTCACCTCCCCCGGGAGGTCGGACCATCGACTCAGCCCTGCCGGTGATCTCGATCTCTTCGCCTTTGCCACTCCCGGAGGCGCGGTGACCTTCCAGACCTACGGCACCACCGACACCTACGGCACCCTCTACGATTCGGCGGGCCGTGTCGAAATCTCGGGAGCGAACGATAGCAATGACGGCGAGGGAGATAATTTTCTCATCGGCAAAACCCTCGATCCTGGAAATTACTATCTCATCGTCCGTGGACAGGATACTTCTCTTACGACCGGAGCTTACACTCTCGATGCGACCTTCACGCCGGGTCATCTCCTCCGCCTATCCGCCGGAGGCACCCTTGTCGCCTCAACCGGCACCAGCAGCCTCCAAATTACCGCCACTGCCAGTTGGACCGTCCAAGATCTCCCTTCGTGGATCACGACCTCCCGCACCTCCGGGAGCGGGAACGCCAGCCTCACTTTCACCTACGCCGCCAACCTCTCCGGGCGCACCCGTGAAGCGACCGTCAGCGTCGGCGGCCAGCCCTACACCGTCACCCAACGGGCCCAAGGCGACTTCACCGGGCTCCCCATCCCCGCCCAGACCACCATCACCCAAGGCGTCCTCATCACCGTGCCCACCCAACCCGGCACGAGCTACCGCATCGAAACCTCCGACGACATGACCACCTGGCTCCCCACTGGCACCATTCTCCAAGGCGACGGAACACCAAAAACGGCCGGCTTTTCGAGAGCCGAAGCCCGCAAGTTCTTCCGCGCCGTCCCGCAGTAGCCCGAGCAAGCGAGCGTAGCAGAGACTTCAGCCTCTGTAGCTGCGCGGGTCCGCAAGGCCCCTCCCAAATAGTCGGCAATCATCGTGTGAACTCTCCCCAATCCGCCCTGCCAAACTTCCCTCATTCTCCAGGCTCAAAAAATAAAAGCACTTTTTTGGTAACGCCCTCCGACTACTGGGTTTTCAGTCATGTAGAGGGGGGTGTCTCCGCACAAAATCCTTCCCTAAGAAACTTCCCAACCCAGTAACCAAATAACCAATTCTATGAAAACATCGACACTTGCCCTCATCACCATCGCCGCCGCGATCCCTTTTGCCGCCGCAGACATCATCGTTCCCGGAGCCGATGGCTCCGATGGCGTCCTCAATATCACCGAAGACACCACCATCGACCTCTCGGAAGCCATCACCGCCGCCTGGGATACCGGAAACGGAGCCAACGCCGGTAAAGGGGTCTATGATTCTGAAAAGTGGGCCGTGGTTTTTAAATATTCCAGCGTCACCGTCGCCGAGGGCGCGACACTTCGATTCGCAAACCATCCCAGCAAGGCTCCTGTGGTCTGGTTGGTGAGCGGGGATGTCACGATTGCGGGATCGGTGAATTTGAACGGCCAGAACCTGCGAAATGCGCCCAATCTTGCCAAGCCGGGACCTGGTGGATTCCGCGGAGCTAGCGGATATTTTTCTCAGGGAGTTGCAGATGGAGCGGGATTTGGACCGGGTGGGGGATTTATCGACGCTCGTGGGGGGCGATATGGGACTGGAATTGAAACATACGGCAATCCATCTTTGGTTCCGCTCATTGGAGGGTCCGGTGGGTCCGGACAGCGGAATCGAACAAGCTACGCTAGACATTTTGGTGGAGGAGCTGGTGGAGGCGCAATCTTAATAGCTTCTGTGGGAACATTAAATGTTACCGGCACAATTGTAGCTGATGGCGGTTCGGGAGGAGATTACCTCGGTGGAGAACGAACCGGGGGAGGGTCTGGTGGCGGAATCCGCATTGTTTGTGACTCGTTGGTAGGAACTGGAAGTGTCCTCACAAGAGGAGGGGCTGGGGGAAGGTTTTACGAGGCTGGAGTTGGCCGAGTTCGGATCGAGCGGGCAAGCAATGAAAACGCAATCACCGTCGTTCCCGACCCTTCCGTGATTCCACTCGCTGACGGAGCAACAGCTCTCCTCTGGCCGCCTTCGACTGCTCCGGAAGTGAAGATCGTCTCAATTGGTGGCGGCACAGTCCCTGCAGATCCCCGTGCTTCGTTCGGCACAGCCGGACCTGACGTCGCACTTCCAGAAACCAATAGCACACAGGTTATCGTTGAAACGACAAACGTCGAGCAAGCCTCACAGGTGAAGGTCCGGGTCACTCCTCGTGATACCACCAACCCATCCATCATCGACGCCACCGTTGATACTGTCGTCAGCACCTCACCACTCGTCATCCGCTGGACCGCCGATCTTCCGGTGAAAATCGGCTACTCGGCAGTGCAAGTCCGGGTCATCCGCCCGTAGCCTGAATCGCGCGTTTGAGCGCGAGCGTTTTTCGGAGTGCGCGGGGCCGGCCTTCCGGAAGCGGAGCGCAGCGAGCTTCCGCTTTCGACCTGAGCGCTCCTGTTCCACCACCCGATACCGCCGCACGAACGCACTATCCAAAGCGACAGTTCCGCAGAGCCTCCACTCCTCGTGCGCGAGTCCGCCGCACTCCCAAAATCTTCTTAAAACCACGTTTCCTGATCCAATGTCCCACCGTGCCCTGACCTCATGCGCTGTCGCAATTTTCGCGCTGCTATTCCCCCCCAATCTCCTTCTCGCCCAAGACCAACCGGTTCTGATCAAGGAGGTCGTCTCGCGGGAGGTCGGGATTCACGTCGGCGGAATCCAGACGCCGGAATATCGAGAAGTCGTTTCGCGGGAAGCCTCCCTGTTCATCGAAAACGGCCCCGCCGAACCGTATGCCGAAGTCATCTCACGTGAGGCCACCTTCGCGATTGGAACCGCAGACGCCCCGCCGCCCGTCACCCAAGTCGCAGTCACGGTCTCTCCCTCGGGCGACTCGGTCGTCCTGGATTGGACCGCTTACCCGCAATTCCAAGTCGGCGATATCCTCCGCTTTGAGATCTATCTCTCGGACTCCGGCCCCTTTGATGACGTCACCGGCATGACCCCCATCGCAACCGCCGGAGGCGAGTCCACCGGCATCCCCTTGGACGGTCTCGCGCCCTTCACCGATCACTATCTCGCGATCGTCGCGGTCGACGTCCTCGGCAACTCAAACCCTTCCGTCACCTACTCCGCCGCCTACGTTCTTTCGCCCGAAACCTTCTCCCGCGAGGTTTCCCTCTTCGTTGGTGGCGAGCCGGAGCCACCGTATGCGGAAGTCGTTTCCCGCGAAGTCTCCCTCGTCGTAGCCACCGAGGCCCCGCCCGCTCCCATCACGGGAATCGCAATCACGGCGAGTCCCTCGGGCAACAGTGCCAAGCTGGATTGGACCAGCTACAACCAATGGGCCGAGCGCGATATTGCCAAATTCGAAATCTACCTTTCTGATACCGCCGCTTTTACCGATGTCACCGGGCTGACTCCCTACCTCACCGTCGCAGCCGGAACCACGATGGTCACCCTCGGCGGACTGACGCCTGGGACCGATCACTTCTTCGCCATCGTCCCGGTCGATGCCTTGGGCAATTCCGACCCGCTCGTCGAATACGCCGCCGCCTATGTTCTCTCGCCCGAAGTGATCTCACGCGAGGTCTCGCTCTTTGTCGGGCAGTCTCCCCCTCAACTACCTGGACTTCCCGTCGCGATCACGAATTTCAGCTTCGAGCAGCCGAAAATTAACAATTTCGTCTATTGGGATTCGATGAACGCGACGCAGCGGGCTGAATTTCAGTGGACCGGTTCCGGTAACGTGGCCCTTTTCGAAAACGGAGGAGCTTGGGGATTTTCGAATGTGCCCGACGGCACTCAGGCAGTGAGCTTGCAATCCGAAAGTTCCCTTTCGCTTTCACTACAAATACCCGATGCTGGCACCTATGAGTTGAGGTGGCATTCCAGCAAAAGGCCATCGTTTGGTGGTAATAATCCTTACCAAGTGCGAATCGGTGGGACCGTCATCTCCAATCTTCTGGAAGAAACAGTCCCGAGTTGGAGGGAAAATCGTTTGGAGTTTGAGATCGCGGTTCCTGACCTGGTGTTGATCACCATTGAAGGCCTGAATCCGAAGGGCGGGGACAACAGTGTCGGGATTGATCAGATTGAGGTTTACCGAATTGATCCGCCGTATTCGCCGCCTGCTGCCGAGTATCGCGAAGTGGTCTCGCGCGAAACTTCCATCCTCGTTCCCGATGACACCATCCCGGCTCCGGTCACCGGTATCGACAGTGGCTTTTTTGCGGAAACCTCGACCACTGAATTTGGATCGGCCTTACTCGATTGGCAGAACTATAACGAATTCGCTCAAGTCGATGTCGTGCGATATCTCATTTTCGTCGGACCGAATTTCTTCGATGACGTCACCGGCTTGGAACCCTTCGCCGAAATACCCGCCGGAACCCAACGCACCAATCTCGTCGGCCTGACCGGAAGCGGCATTTTCCACTTCGCAGTTGTGGCGCAGGATGTCCTTGGCAACATTGATCCGGCAGTTCGTTCCTTCTCAGCCCAAGCCTCGATTTCCGGGGTAGGGGAGGTCCGCGATCTCGCCGCCACTGGCTCCGCCAACTCGATCAACCTGGGTTGGACCGTTCCTCCGGACGCCGGGGCCTTCTTGGCAGGATACCGGCTTTTCATCGGCGGCACTTCCGAACCTGTCGATATCGCGGCTGGCGAGACCTCTTTCAGAATTGATGGACTCGCGCCCGCCACAGGCTATCCGCTGCGTCTTACGACCGTCGATTCCTTCGGCAATGTCAGCGACGGAGTCTCGCTCTTGGGTTCAACCCTTTTACCCAATCCCCTCGATCTTTCTTTGACTGCTATCGATGGAAAGGTGCGCCTTCTTTGGGAAGCAATCCAACCCGCTTCGCTGGTGAGAAGGTACGACATTTATCGTAGCAACTCGCCGATCTCAAGTATCTCCGGCCTCACTCCTTTCGCAAGTTCTCCGGGAACGAACTCCAATCTGGGAACCTTCGCCGAGGTCACTGGGAAATACTTCGCCGTCGCCACCGTCAATGTCCTTGGTGGCAGCGCCCCCAATGTCGTCTCAATCCAGGCGACCAAGGCCGGACAAACCATCACCTTCCCGGCTCTCACCGCCGGGCCATTGCAGATTTTTCTGGAAGCCACCGCCAGCAGCGACCTGCCCGTGAGCTACCAGGCCGATCCCACTCGGGTGGCCACGATCAGTGCCGCTGCCGGCCCGGCCACCTTGCTCGTCCAGCAAGGGGGAACGGTGAGGGTCACCGCCACGCAGGCGGGCAATGAAGAATTTTGGCCCGTTTCCGCTTCGCAAACCCTGCGCCTTCCACCCGTGATCACCGACTTCACCGTGAACGGCGTTGCCATCACCAACTCGACCGTCATCACCCGCGCCGCTCCGACTTTGGGAGTGGTCGCGCGCGATGTGAGCGGGATTTCCCAAGCGGAATTCTTCGGACGCGTGCCCGGAACCGCGACCTGGGCATCGATTGGAATCGACAACATTCCCGGCAATGGTTTGAGCGTGCCATTTCCGGCGGGAACCTTGCCGCAGGGTCCCTACGAACTTCGCGTCGTGACCACGGCGGGAGCGGGCTTCACCTCCGAACGGATCGCCACCGTGACCCTCGCTCCCCAGACCGTCCTGGCCATCGCCTTGGAAGAGATGCTGATCGAAGGACGCACCCTGACCGGAACCGTCTCGCTCGATTCCCCTCGCGCCACCGATCTCACCGTCACTTTGCAAAGCTCTCGCCCAGGCCAAGTTAACGCCGGACCGCCGGTGGTGGTGCCCGCCGGAGCGACCAGCGCCCCGTTCACGATTCGCGGTGTGCAGGACATTGTCATGGAAGGTCTCCTCGAAATCCGCATCACCGCGTCTGCGCCGGGAACTCTTTCCGCCAGTGCCATCGTGAGTCTGCTCGATGACGACGTTCCCCTTCTCACCCTTTCGCTTGACCGCCCCGGCGCGCCGGAATCTGCCGGAGCCAACGCCGCCACCGGACGCATCGAGCGCGATCTTGTCACCGCAATTCCGCTGACGGTGACCTTGGAAAACAGCGATCCCACCGCTGCGATTGTTCCCGCCACCGTGACCATTCCCGGTGGCCGTGCCTCGGCCACCTTCGCGGTGGGCACGCTCGATAACGATCTCATCGACGGCACCCGGACCGCCGTCCTCACCGCTCTCGCCAAGCTTGAAAACGGAACCCTCGTTTCCCAAAGCGAGCCAGTCAGTTTTGAAGTCGGCGACGATGAGGGAGCCTCGCTAACCCTCACCTTTGGCCAAGAATATCTTCTGGAAGGCACTTCGGGCACGATTACCCTGACCCGGAATGGGGCACCTTTCATCGACGCACTCGCCGTCACCCTCGCCGCCGATTTGACCGAAGAACTCGGCGTGCCGGCCACCTTCGAAATCCCCGCCGGAGCCGGGTCCGCGACCTTCGTGGCGAACGCGCTCGACGACGGCACGCCCGATGGCAGCAAGCCTGTCATTCTTACCGCGACTGCGCCCGGTTTCAATTCGGGGCAGCTTTCGCTCATCGTGACCGATGAATCCCTGCCCGATCTCGTCCCCATCCTCACCGCCACTCCGGCCACCGCCGCGAGCGAGTCCGAGTTCCGCATTTCCTACCGCCTCGAGAACAAGGGAGCCGCCCCCACCGCTTCGCCGAGTCTGCAACGCATCTACCTATCGACCGATCCAGTCTTGGGCAACGACGTCCTCCTGACCCAGTTCAATTTCACCGCCTCCCTCGATCCCGGCGTGGGCTTCTCGCGGACCGTCACCGTGCGGGCGCCTCGCGAAGCTGGAACCTACTGGATTTTCGTGGTCGCCGATGCCATCGAGGGTATCGCCGAGCTTTCGGAGACCAATAATACCGCCTTCTCCGCCACTCCGCTGGAAGTCCTGCCCGAATATTCTGCCACCGTGGCCACTATCGTTGGGGAAATTCCGGCCAACAATCCCATCCCACTCACCGGCTCCGCGATCCTCGCTTCGGGAGATCCCGCGCCCCACCGATTGGTCAATATCCACATCCGTCTCGGCGAAACCGAGCGCATCATCGCGGCCATCACCGGGAAAAACGGGAAGTTCACCACGACCTGGAATCCGCTCCCCGGCGAGGGCGGACGTTATGAAATCGGCGCGACCCATCCCGGCATCCCGACCGCGCCCACCCAAGACACCTTCACCATCCTGACCCTCAACACCGTCTTCCCCGAAGGCGTGATCACCTTCGACGAAGGCTCCAGCGCGACCTTCAATGCCACCCTCACTAACCCCAATACCAGCCCCTTCACCGGGCTGGCATTCTCGGTCCCCGACCCGCCCGAGGGCCTCGACTTCGACTTCACCCTTCCCGCCACCACCCTCGCTCCCGGAGCGGAGATGCAAGTCGGCGTCGCCGCGACCGCCGCAGCGGGTTACTTCGGCAACTCCACCGTCCTCGTCACCCTGATGTCCGACCAAGGCCTCACCCTCCGCATCCCGGTGGAAATCGTGGTCCGTCCGCTTCTCCCGCGCCTCGTCGTGGCACCCGAAGCCCTCGCCTGCTCGGTCCTTCGCGATGGCCAAAAAGTGGCGACCTTCTCGATTGAAAACACCGGCAGCCTCGCCACCGGTCCCATCGAAATGCTCCTGCCAAACATCCCCTGGCTCAACCCGATCTCGCCCGGCGTCCTTCCCTCGATTTTGCCGGGCAGCAAAATCAATGTCTCCCTCCTTCTCGTCCCAGACGCCTCCGTCCCGCTCACCCGTTTCGATGGCAACTTCATCCTCCGCCCCGCCGAAGGCTCGGAAGTCAATGTCCCCTTCGCCTTCCGCGTCGTCTCGGACTTGAAGGGCGATTTGGAAATCTCCGTCGTCGATGAATACCATTACTTCACCGAAGAAGCCCCGCTCGTAAACGGAGCCAGCGTCGTCGTCCGCGATGCCATCACGGCCGAAGAAATCGTCCGCGCCGAAACTGGCGGAGATGGCTTGGCAAGCTTCACCGATCTCGCCGAAGGCTGGTACACCATCGAAGTCGATTCTCCGAACCACACCCGCCATCGCGGAAACTATTTCCTCAACGCCGGAGAACTGAACCGGCGGGAGATCTTCATCAGCCTCGAACTCGTTTCTTATAACTGGACGGTCGAGGAAGTGGAGCTTCAGGATCGATATCGAATTTCCGTCGAGACGACCTTCGAAACAAACGTACCCGCTCCCGTCGTGACGGTGACTCCAGCAGTCCTCGACGTCGAAGACCTCGTCACCGTCGGCCAGAAAAAAGTCGTCAATCTCACCTTGGAGAACCATGGCTTCATTGCCTCCGAGCAGGGACAGTTCCAAATCGGAAGCCATCCCTACTACGAAATCACCCCGCTCATCAGCAATATCGGAACCCTCCCCGCGAAAAGCTCGATCACGGTTCCGGTGACGATCTGTCGAGTCTCCGGACCGGGAGGTGGCGGCGGTGGCGATGGTTCCGGAGGTGACGGAACAGGTGGAGATGGCACGGGCGGCGGCGATACCGGTGGTGGAGATGGGTCGGGTAGTGGCGGGACTGGCGGCGGTGGCAGTGGCGGAGCTGGCGGCGAAGGCCCAGGATCTGGAGGAGGCGGAAGCGGAGGCTCCGGCGGGGAAGGCGGTAATGGAGGAGGGAATGGCGCCGCCGGTGGCAGTGGCGGAGCTGGCGGGAGCAATAGTCAGGTTCCTTGTTCAATGACAGTCTGTTACTATCATGGCTACTGGTGTGGCCCGCGGTTTATCACAAGATGTGAGCGGGTTCCTGTCAGCGGAGTAGAAGGAAACTGTGGAGGCGGCGGAGCTTGGAACCCACGTGGAGGCGGCGGCGGCGGTGGTGGCACCTTTTCTCCGGTGAGTATACAAGCGACGAACAGCAGCTGCCTACCCTGCGCCAGCGAGCTTATTGGGTGCGCATTTGCCGCCGGAGGTTGTATCCCCGGTCCCGTCGGAATTGCTTTTACTGCGGCTGGGTGCGTATACTCAGGCTCCCAATGTGGAAGTGCGTTGGCTGGAGATACACAACCGGTAGACTACGTAAGATGTGTCCGGGACGGAATCGGGTGTGGAATCGGTGCAATACCTGTAATAGGTTGCGCGTGGGGACTCGGCAGCTGCATCACTGATCTCGGGCTCTGCATTGCGGAAAATTCGGGAGGAGCATCAAAATCCAAGTCGAAGAGTAGAAGTTCAACGAAAGGACCCACGGGGGCAGACTTTGTCGACTCTCTAGTAGCAGCCAGGAAAATTCGCGTGCAGCCAGTCTTCGACTATTTCCAAACCATCGTGGGAGGGGCGGAACGTATGCAGCTCCTTGTCGATCAATCCAACGTGGATTGGTTTGAGCTGATGGCGCAGTCGATCAACGGAAAAGGCGATGACCGCTTCATCTGGTCTGATGGTGTGCTCGCTACCCTTAGTGCAAGTGCCGACCAACAGGGGCTTGACAAGGGGAATTTGATGCAAATCGTCCTGCGACTAAATCGGACCATTTCTTATGCTTCCCAAGGGATCTATTCGGTCGCACAAATCCCGGAAGGAGCTAGCACCGATTTTCTTGATTTGGATTCCTTGCAACTGGCATCTTCCAACTTGATTGCCGCTTTTGACGCCAGCGCCGCACTCGGATACGGGACTCCCCTGGATGAAATGCATAGTCGATTGGACCAACTGCAGCGAAGTCTCGAAAGCGGGACAGGTGGCGTTTGCTCCAGAGTGAAACTTCGCATCGATCAGGAAGCCGTGATGACTCGCAGTGCTTTCAAAGGCACTCTCGAGCTGACTAACAATCTCGAAGGTTCCGATCTTACCGAAGTCGGCTTCGATCTCGACGTCCGCGATGCGAACGGCCAGCCAGCCGACGATGTTTTCAATATCCGCGTGACTGATCTCTCCGGGCTGGATGCCATTGACGGCTCGGGCACTATCGCGGCACTCTCGACCGGGCGGGCGGAATGGACCCTGATCCCTAGGGATTCGGCCGCTCCTCTTGCGGATAGGCAATATGCCATCGGCGGAACCATTACCTACAATCAGGCCGGGACCGTCTTCAGCATTCCGGTCGAGGCTGTCGCGATTACGGTGCGACCTGATGCCGCGCTTTACTTGAAGTATTTCCACCAGCGCGATGTCTTCAGCGATGACCCGCATACCGATCCCACCGAGCCTTCGATCCCGTATGCCCTCTCCGTCCTGGTTGAAAATCGCGGCGCGGGTGCGGCCCGTGATCTCACCATTACTTCGGCCAAGCCGGAGATCGTCGACAACGAGAAGGGCCTCTTCATCAACTTCGAAACGATCGCCACCGAGGTCGCGGGACAGAATCTCTCGCCCTCCCTCACTGCGAACTTCGGCAACGTAGGGGCGGGCGAGCGAAAGGTCGGGACTTGGTTGATGACCTCGACCTTGCAAGGACTCTTTATCGACTACGAGGCCACCTTTGAGCACCTCGACGGCTTCGGCGATCCCCGCATTTCTCTCATCAAGGAAGTGGAAATCCATGAGATGAACCACCTCATCGAAGCCCTCGGCGACAAGGCTGATGGCGCGCCCGATTTCCTCGTCAATGACATCGCGGATATCGACGATCGACCCGACACCGTCCACTTCAGCGACGGCGGAACGGCCCCGGTCGTGTTCGATGACGCGGGGACAGTTGATGCAGCGGTGACCCCCGAAAACCTCACCGTCACCCTCACCACCGACGCGGCCACGGGTTGGAAATATCTCCGCATCCCCGATCCCGCCGATGGGAAATTCCTCCTCGTCTCGGCGGTGCGATCGGACGGTCTCGTCATTCCGGTGGAACGAAACATCTGGACCACCGACCGGACCTTCATCGGTTTGGGAAGACGCCCGATCTATGAAAACATCCTTCATCTTGCCGATTGTGACAGCACCGGAACTTATACTCTGACCTACGTTCCCGCCTCCGGAGTCGATCTCCTCGCGCCCACCAGTGAGGTTGTGATGCTGCCGGAACAAAGCGGAACCGTCATTCCGGTGACCTGGAACGGAACCGATGCCGGGGGCATTGCGGGATATGACATCTTCGTGATGGTGGGCGACGGTCCATGGATGCCTTGGCTCACCAACACCCGTCTGACCTCGGGGATTTACGAAGGAGTTCTTGGCGAAACCTATCGCTTTTATAGCCGCGCTACCGACCTCGCGGGGAATCGCCAATCCGGTGATGCTGCCGCTCAAGCTTCGACCGATGTGAGCCTCACCAACGCTCCGCCCGTGGTCGCCGCCGTCGGTGATACCAACGTCGCCGAGGGCGCGACCTTTACCCTGAACGTGATCGCGGCCGATCCCGACGGTCCCGATTCCGCCCTGCGCTACTCCGTAGTAAGCGGGCCGAGCGGCTTGGTGATCGACCCTAAAACCGGAAGGATCCGCTGGATCACCGGAGAGAATAATGGCGGCTTGTCGGAGGAAGTGGTGATCCGCGTGAAGGATTCTGGATTCCCCTCGGCACAAGCCGAATTGACTTTCCAAGTCAACGTTCTCGAGATCAATTCACCCCCGGTACTTGCTCCGCTGACCCCGGCGGTCATCCAACCCGGCGAGTCCATGATCCGGCGGGCCAGTGCCACCGATCCCGATTTCCCGGCACAAGCCGTGCGCTTCTCCCTCGCCGATCCGGTCCCCGCCGGGATGGTGATCGATCCCGTTTCGGGAATCATTGGCTTCACTCCGACCAGCGAACAGGCGGGCCTGAGCTATGGTGTCGCGGTCGTCGCCACGGACAATGGCGATCCGCTCGCGAAATCCGAAACAACCCTCTCGATCCGCGTTCTCGATCCCTCCGGTCTCGGCAATGAACTCCCGGTTTGGGAGGGCATTCTTCCGCAGGTTTGGTTCGCCGATTCCTTGAACGAATTGTCGGTGCTGGCCACCGTTCCCGACGCTGGAGCGGTGCAAATCGCGCTCGGCGACGGAGTCCTGCCCGCAGGAATCAGCCTCGTCGATCCGGAGAGCGACGGATCGGGCACCCTTCGCTGGGACACCATCGGAATCGCTCCGGGGATCTATCAAATTCCCCTTGTCGCAAATTCGGAGGGCGGCAGTGCCGAGCTCTCGATTCCGATCCGCATCGTCCCCCGCGATCTTTATTGGGAATGGGTCGTCGCCGAGGTGGCCGGGAAAGAGATCGATCTCGAGAAACTGGGCATCAAAGACGATCCCGATGGTGACGATCGGCCGAATGGTTTTGAAATGGCCCTGTTCAAGGATCCCTTCACTGCCGATGCGCTCGAATTCGACTGCATTGTCGAGAATCGCATCGACGGACAATTTCTCGTCCTCGATCTCTGCTTCCATCGCCGCAAGGGATCGGATGCCTACGTCATTATTGACCCGGAATACTCCGATCTGCTCGGTGCCGATGGGTGGCAGCGATGGAATTGGGACTGGCAAGCCGAGATCGATCCGAATGGCGACGAGGACAACGATCCCGTCACCGAATATGTTACTCTTCGCGTGATTTCACCGCTCATTGGACCGGATGTCGTTGATAAACGCTTTTATCGCTTGGGATTGAGATTCCGCCCCGGTGTCGGCGAGTGAGATTTTCTCTTTCAATCACAACTTTAAAATTGATATGAAATTTCTAAAACTCCCCACATTCCTTGCAGGATTATTCCTCATTTCGTCGGATTCGCTCCTCGGAGCGACGGTTGCTGTCGATTGGCTTGTCTTCCGATCCGACGATTCGGGTCCGGACCGTATCCTGATCGGGAGCGATGACATGGGCAATGACCTGGTGGAGATCCGGATCGAGAAAATCGCGGGGACCCTAGTTCCCGGAAGTCCCTCCACCGGTTCCCTTGCGGGGGAATCGTGGACCTCGGAATTTCCCTATCGTGATTCGCAGGGAGGAGATGCTTCCGTTTTGACCTTCCGGTCTCAGGCGACCGGCTTTGGAGCCGAGGTGAATTACACTGTTGAAGCGAATTTCGTGATCCCGGGTTCTGGTGTGGTCTTCGGACTCGGGCAGCTCTTTTCCTCGCCCGATGGTGGCACCGGGGCTGTCAAAGTCGCGGCCAGGGACCCGCTTATGGTTCCGATGACGATCTCGGAGCCCGTGGTTCGGGCGGGTTGGGATAACGGGATCAATCGTCATACCCTGCCTCTGCAATGGTCTTCGGGTGATCAATCGCTTGCGGTCGGTGGACTCGATCCGCAAGCGCAGAACTCGGAATTCGCCTTCTTCGAACTGGGCATGGACACGGTGGGACAGATTCGTTTTGACGTTCCGCAAGGTTACGAACGCGGTTCGGGTGATGTCCTGGAATTCGCGATCGGGATCACGGAGCCGGTCCCGGAGCCGAACGGAATTCTGATGATCGCCACTGCCTGGATTCTCGCAATGGCCCGCCGACAAAGGAAAGTGCTTTAGCATTTCACCAATTGCGGGGGTTCCCAGGCGGTCATTTCACGCCGAAACTACGAGGGGCACTCGGTTTAGGGTATTTTCGATGCCCGGGGCCGTCCCTGCGGAAGCGGAGCGGAGCGAGCTTCCGCTTTTGAGTGCTCCGAGAATCGGAGCTTTCAACCGGAACCCAAGCGGTGCAGCCCGACCTTCGATTGAAAGCGGCGATCCTCGCCGCACTCAAAAGATCTCCCGATCCTTCGCTTCGCCGGTTGCCCTTCCCGAGAGCACTCTGTGGTGCCGCTGCCCGGTCGGAACGCAGAGGCTTTTGAGTGCTCCGAGAATCGGAGCTTTCAACCGGAACTCAAGCGGTGCAGCCCGACCTTCGATTGAAAGCGGCGATCCTCGCCGCACTCAAAAGATCTCCCGATCCTTCGTTTCGCCGGGCGCCCTTCCCGAGAGCGCTCTGTGGTGCCGCTGCCCGGTCGGAACGCAGAGGCTTTTGAGTGCTCCGAGAATCGGAGCTTTCAACCGGAACCCGAGCGGTGCAGCCCGACCTTCGATTGAAAGCGGCGATCCTCGCCGCACTCAAAAGATCTCCCGATCCTTCGCTTCGCCGGGCGCCCTTCCCGAGAGCACTCTGTGGTGCCGCTGCCCGGTCGGAACGCAGAGGCTTTTGAGTGCTCCGAGAATCGGAGCTTTCAACCGGAACCCAAGCGGTGCAGCCCGACCTTCGATTGAAAGCGGCGATCCTCGCCGCACTCAAAAGATCTCCCGATCCTTCGCTTCGCCGGGTGCCCTTCCCGGGAGCACTCTGTAGTGCCGCTGCCCGGTCGGAACGCAGAGGCTTTTGAGTGCTCCGAGAATCGGAGCTTTCAACCGGAACCCGAGCGGTGCAGCCCGACCTTCGATTGAAAGCGGCGATCCTCGCCGCACTCAAAAGATCTCCCGATCCTTCGCTTCGCCGGGTGCCCTTCCCGAGAGCGCTCTGTGGTGCCGCTGCCCGGTCGGAACGCAGAGGCTTTTGAGTGCTCCGAGAATCGGAGCTTTCAACCGGAACCCGAGCGGTGCAGCCCGACCTTCGATTGAAAGCGGCG
>Ga0209491_10007064_pt1 | contig 15069 bp, 14 predicted proteins | sample BON02_FD_187213 | JGI IMG/M metagenome (GOLD analysis project Ga0209491, IMG submission 187213) | Freshwater microbial communities from Lake Bonney liftoff mats and glacier meltwater in Antarctica - BON-02 (SPAdes) (version 2) | ecosystem: Environmental > Aquatic > Freshwater > Ice > Glacier...
AAAAAACCGATGGCAGTTGGGGAATCGCTCACAGCATGGAGGAATCCGATGTTATGGGTTTCTGGTCAATCCATGTTGATTCAATGATTATGTCCCTGTTGCTTGGTTTCATTTTCATGGGACTGTTCTACTTTGTCAGCCGCAGAGTTACCTCCGGAGTTCCGGGTGGACTCCAGAATGCGGTCGAAATGCTGGTCGAAATTGTTCAAAGCAGCGTAAAAAGCACCTTTTTTGCCAAAAATGCACTCATTGCGCCGCTTGCGCTGACCATTTTCAGCTGGATCTTCATGATGAACCTGATGGATCTGGTCCCGGTAGACTGGATCCCATTGTTCGCCCAGTTCGTTGCTCAGGATAGCCATCTTTATTTCAAAGCGGTTCCTACCACAGACGTTAATATCACTGCAGGTTTTGCTCTCAGCGTATTTTTGCTGGTGATTTTCTACAGTGTGAAAATCAAAGGCGTGGGTGGATTTCTTGGCGAATTTGCCTTCCATCCGTTTGGCAAATGGGCGCTGCCTCTGAATATCATCATGGAAGTTCCCAGTTTCCTCGCGAAACCGGTTTCGCTGGCATTACGACTTTACGGCAATATGTTTGCCGGCGAGATGATATTCATGGTGATTGCGCTGGTAGGGGTCGCCCAGCTTCCGCTGCACTTTGCGTGGGCTGTATTCCATATTCTAATCATTACGCTGCAGGCTTACCTGTTTATGATGCTGACGATTGTTTATTTGAATCAGGCGCATATTGCACCTGATCCACACCATTAACATTAATGTTTTTTGCTGGAACTTTTATTAAAACTTGGAGATAAAGATGGAAACTATTCAGGCATTTTCTGTGATTGCTGTTGCGCTCATTTTTGGTTTGTGTGGCGCCGGCACAGCTGTTGCGTTCGGCAACCTGGGCGGCAAATTGATTGAGAGCTCAGCGCGTCAACCAGAGCTTGCACCTAAATTGCAGGTTCAGTTCTTCCTGGTTGCGGGCTTCGTCGACGTAATCTCGATCATCGGCGTGGGTGTATCTTTCATGGTTATGTTCGCCAACCCCTTCGTTTAATCGAACGTTTGAGTGAGGCCACGCGGATAACTGCGCAGAGGTGAAACTATGAATCTTAATGCAACCATACTCGGGCAATCGATAGCGTTTTTCGTTTTCGTCTGGTTTTGTATGAAGTATGTATGGCCACCGATTTCAGGGGCTCTGCTGGATCGACAAGCCAAAATTGCAGAGGGATTGGAGGCGGCTGATCGTGCCCAGCGCGATCTGGGTCTGGCTCAAAATAGAGCAGCAGACGAGTTGCGCGATGCTAAACGTCAGAGTGCAGAAATTATCGAACTTGCCAATAAACGGGCGAATCAGATAGTCGATGATGCAAAAGATCGTGCCCGCGAAGAAGGCGCACGACTTCTCACTGGCGCTAAAGCTGAAATCGATATGGAGCTGCAGAGAGCGAAAGAAGCATTGCGCGGCCAGGTCGCTGCAATCGCTATTGCCGGGGCAGAGAAAATACTTGAGGCATCAATTGATCAGGCTGCTAATGAAGAGCTCGTCAAAAAGCTCGCTGCAGAACTATAGGCGAAATAATTCATGGCCGAGTCGATTACATTAGCCAGACCGTATGCAAAGGCAGCTTTCGAAGCCGCTATGGCAGATAAAGATCTTGGCGCCTGGTCGAAAATGCTGGGACTGCTTGCTGCACTTGCTGCGAACGATAAAGTTCGTCTGCATCTGACCTCACCTGAGTTATCGGCAGCTCAGCAGTCCGGCGCTTTGATTGATCTGTGTGGTGACGAGTTGTCACCGAGAGGACAGAACCTGGTAAAGTTGCTGGCGGAAAACAAACGCCTGGTGCTGCTGCCAGAAATTGCTGAAATTTTTGAAGCGCTGAAAGCGAATCAGGAAAAGACTGTTGATGTTGAATTGTCCACAGCCTTTGTTTTAAGCACTGACGTTGTGAACACATTAACCCAGGCTCTCCAGACCCGTTTGAGCAGACAGATTAATCTGCAGACTAAAGTCGACAAACACCTGATTGGGGGCGCTGTCATTCGAGCAGGCGATACCGTTATCGACAGTTCTGTTCGTGGAAAATTGATCAAATTAGCCGAAGCAATGAATTCCTAGAAAATCTGGGAATGAGGGAATTAGCATGCAACAACTGAATCCATCAGAAATCAGTGAAATTATTAAACAGCGGATTGATAACCTCGATATTTCCGTACAGGCAAAAAATGAAGGCACTATCGTTAGTGTTTCCGACGGTATTATCCGCATTCATGGTCTTGCGGATGTTATGTACGGTGAGATGATCGAGTTTGAAGGCGGCATCTTCGGTATGGCGCTGAACCTGGAGAGAGATTCCGTTGGTGCTGTGGTTCTCGGCGATTATAAAACCCTGGCGGAAGGCCAATCCTGCCGTTGCACTAAACGAATTCTGGAAGTCCCTGTTGGTCCTGAGCTGGAAGGCCGCGTTGTCGACGCGCTCGGTAAGCCAATTGATGGTAAGGGTCCTGTCAATGCCAAACTGACCTCGCCGGTAGAAAAAGTAGCCCCTGGCGTAATCGCCAGACAGTCAGTTGACCAGCCCGTGCAGACCGGTCTGAAAGCAATCGACGCGATGGTGCCAATTGGTCGTGGTCAGCGCGAACTGATCATTGGAGACCGTCAGGTTGGTAAAACAGCGGTTGCTATCGATGCCATCATTAACCAGCGCGGCAAAGGCGTCAAATGTATCTATGTTGCAATCGGACAGAAGCAGTCTTCTATTGCTAACGTAGTGCATAAACTGGAAGAGCATGGCGCGATGGAATATACCATTGTGGTGGCGGCCGGCGCCTCCGATCCAGCCTCCATGCAATTTATCGCGCCTTACTCAGGCTGCTCAATGGGCGAGTATTACCGTGACCGCGGTCAGGATGCGTTGATCATTTATGACGATCTGACCAAGCAGGCGTGGGCCTACCGCCAAATCTCTCTGCTGCTGCGTCGTCCGCCAGGCCGTGAAGCTTACCCCGGAGACGTATTCTATTTGCATTCACGTCTGCTGGAGCGTTCATCACGCGTAAACGCTGATTACGTGGAGAAGTTCACCAACGGCGAAGTAAAAGGCAAAACCGGGTCTTTGACAGCACTGCCAATTATTGAAACGCAGGCGGGTGACGTTTCTGCGTTCGTTCCAACCAACGTGATTTCAATCACCGACGGTCAGATCTTCCTGGAAAGTAACCTGTTCAATGCCGGTATCCGCCCAGCGATTAACGCCGGTCTGTCGGTCTCGCGAGTAGGCGGCGCGGCACAAACCAAAATTATTAAAAAGCTTGGCGGCGGTATCCGTATCGCACTGGCTCAGTACCGTGAGCTTGCAGCTTTTGCACAGTTTGCCTCTGATCTGGATGACGCGACACGCTCGCAGCTTGAGCACGGACAGCGCGTAACCGAGTTGATGAAACAGGCGCAGTACTCACCGCAGTCAGTAGCAGAAATGGGTCTGGTGCTGTTCGCCGCCAACGAAGGCTTTTTGAAAGATGTGGAGCTGACTAAGGTTGTTGCGTTCGAGAAAGCCTTGCTGTCGTACGCAAACAGCGAACATGCTGATCTGCTGGCCAAAGTGAATGCGTCTGGTGATTACAATGATGAGATCTCCAGTCAGTTCAAAGCGCTAATCAACAAGTTCAAAGCAACACAGACCTGGTAAGCCCGGGAGCCTGGCTCCTGAAGAACCTTGAACACTGAGCAAGATACGGTGAATTATGGCTAGTGGCAAAGAGATACGAAACAAGATCTCGAGCATTAAGAACACGCAGAAGATAACCAGCGCAATGGAGATGGTTGCTGCCAGCAAAATTCGCAAAGCGCAGGAACGCATGGCGGTAGGTAAACCCTACGCCACGCGGATTCGCGAAGTTATCGGACACGTTGCTAATTCGACTCCCGAATACAGGCATGTCTATTTCAGTAAGCGTGAAGTAAAGCGAGTTGGTTATATTGTTATTTCAAGCGATCGTGGCCTTTGCGGTGGCTTGAACACCAATGCGTTCAAAGTGACCGTTAAAGCCATGGTGGGGTGGAAGAAGCAGAATGTTGATATCGACTTTTGCGCAGTGGGTGGCAAGGCGACCTCGTTCTTCAATAACTATGGTGGCAATGTGGTTGCTGCGGTACGTGGCATGGGTGACGCGCCAGAGCTGGAAAATGTTATTGGTGCTGTCAAAGTCATGCTGGATAAATTCGCCAGTGCTGAGATTGATCGTTTGTATATCGTCAGCAATACGTTTGTGAATACCATGACACAGGTGCCAACGATAGCGCAGTTACTGCCACTCGAAGCCTCAGAGAATAAAGAGTTCAAGCATCACTGGGATTACATCTACGAGCCCCAGGCACAGGAATTGTTGGACGGTCTGCTGACCCGCTATATGGAGTCACAGGTTTTTCAGGCGGTAGTAGAGAACAAAGCCTGTGAGCAGGCCGCACGAATGCTGGCCATGAAGAGCGCAACAGACAATGCCGGAGACCTGATTCAGGATCTGCAGCTGGTCTACAACAAGGCGCGTCAGGCATCGATTACGCAAGAACTGTCCGAGATAGTAGGCGGCGCCGCAGCAGTATAAGCGCGCCGGTCGGGATGCAGGAAACATAAAGCTAATTCAAAAGTTGTTAAAGATTTATTAAAGAGGAACCGGACATGAGCGGTCGCATCGTACAAATTATTGGTGCTGTAATCGACGTACAATTCCCACGGGAATCAGTGCCTAAAATTTATGACGCACTGAAAATCGTCAGCAAAGACATCACACTGGAAGTGCAGCAGCAATTAGGCGACGGGGTGGTACGTACAATTGCAATGGGTAGTACGGAAGGTCTGTCGCGAGGACTGGATGTGACAGATACAGGTGCGCCGATCTCTGTTCCGGTTGGTCTGGAAACTCTTGGCCGCATCATGGATGTGCTGGGCAACCCCATTGATGAGCGTGGCCCGATTGGTGAACAGGATCGTATGCCGATTCACCGTAAAGCGCCGGCCTATGAAGAACTGGCAGCCTCAAATGAACTGCTGGAAACCGGCATTAAAGTTATCGACCTTATCTGTCCGTTTGCCAAAGGCGGTAAAGTGGGCCTTTTCGGTGGTGCGGGTGTAGGTAAAACCGTAAACATGATGGAGTTGATCAACAACATCGCAAAAGCGCACAGCGGCCTGTCTGTGTTTGCCGGAGTAGGTGAGCGAACTCGAGAAGGTAATGACTTCTACCACGAGATGCAGGAATCCAAAGTAATCGACATGGACAATCTGCAGAACTCTAAAGTGGCGATGGTATACGGCCAGATGAATGAGCCACCCGGCAACCGTCTGCGTGTAGCGTTGACGGGTCTGACCATGGCCGAAAAATTCCGTGACGAAGGCCGTGACGTACTGTTCTTCGTAGATAATATTTACCGATACACACTCGCGGGAACGGAAGTATCAGCACTTCTGGGTCGTATGCCATCAGCGGTAGGGTATCAGCCAACTCTGGCAGAAGAGATGGGTGTACTGCAGGAACGTATTACCTCCACCAAGACCGGATCAATCACTTCAATTCAGGCCGTGTACGTACCAGCGGACGATTTGACTGACCCATCACCGGCAACCACCTTCGCCCACCTTGATGCGACCGTGGTACTGTCACGCTCAATCGCTGAGCTGGGTATTTACCCGGCGATTGATCCACTGGACTCAACGTCACGTCAGCTGGACCCGCTGGTTATTGGACAGGAACATTATGATGTAGCACGTGGCGTGCAGTCAGTATTGCAGCGTTACAAAGAGCTGAAAGACATTATCGCGATTCTGGGTATGGATGAGCTGTCAGAAGAAGACAAGCAGACCGTATCCCGCGCCCGTAAAATACAGCGCTTCCTGTCGCAGCCTTTCTTCGTGGCAGAAATATTTACCAACACCCCTGGCAAATACGTTTCGCTGAAAGACACGATTGCAGGATTCAAAGGCATTCTTCAGGGCGATTACGACCATATCCCTGAGCAGGCTTTTAACATGGTAGGCAGCATCGACGAAGTGCTGGAAAAGGCCAAAAACCTGAAATAACGTCCCATCAGGAAACGCGTTGACAGAAACGCTGAGAGAAGAGAAGAGAAGACTATGGCGATGACAATGCATTGCGACATCGTAAGTGCAGAGCGACAGATTTTTTCCGGAATTGTTGAGCTGGTAGTGGCAACCGGAACCCTGGGAGATCTTGGTGTGGTACCTGGGCACGCGCCTTTGCTGACGGCATTGATTCCGGGGCCGGTACGCGTAGTGTTGCCTGGAGATAAGGAAGAAGTCTACTACGTGTCGGGCGGTTTTCTTGAGGTGCAAAGTGGCATTGTCACCGTACTGGCAGATATCGCTATTCGAGCGGCAGACGTTAGTGAAGCCGCGGCTCTGGAAGCAATCAAAGATGCTGAACGTGCGATAGCTAATAAGGGTGCAGAGTTTGAGTACGGGCGCGCAGCTGCCCAGCTCGCTGAAGCGGTTGCACAGCTGCGAGCGCTGCGTCAAATGCGTAAATAGTTTTTACTTTAATAGGGAAAAACGGTAAAAAGGGTGGCTCTGCTACCCTTTTTTTTCGACTGCAAAATTCACGGAAATCATCATGTTGCTGGAAGTTATTGTCCTTGCCGCAGGCAAAGGTACACGGATGTATTCAGATATCCCGAAAGTTCTGCACAGGGTTGGCGGCAAATCGATGCTTGACCATGTGGTTGATGCCGCGGCGGAACTCAAAGCCACAAAAACGCATCTGGTAACCGGCTACCAGGGCGAACTCGTCAGGCAGAGCTTCGCCGCAGATTCAACACTCAACTGGGTAGAGCAAACTGAACAGTTGGGGACGGGTCACGCAGTTATGCAGGTATTACCTCATTTACAGAAAAACAGCACGGTGCTAATTTTATACGGTGATGTGCCTTTGCTGAAAACCGGAACGTTGCTGCAGTTACTGGAAAAAACCCGCAAAGCAGCCGTCGCAGTACTTACACTTATTACGGACACGCCCTATGGGCTCGGCAGAATTGTGCGTGACGAACATGGCACCGCTACAGCCATTGTGGAAGAAAAAGATGCCAGCGAAGAACAGCGGAAGATTACTGAAATCAACAGCGGCATCATCGCAGTATCAGCAGTGCACCTCACACGCTGGTTGGCGCGACTGACTACAGGAAACGCACAAGGCGAATATTATCTGACCGATATCATCGGGCTTGCACACAGCGACGGCGACGCAATAGAAACAATGATCATCGAAGATGCCTTTCAAGTACAGGGAGTAAATAACAGATTGCAACTGGCCGAATTGGAACGCCATTATCAAATTGAGCGAGCTAAAAATATTGCGCTGCAAGGTGTGACTCTGGCCGATCCGCAGCGCCTGGATATACGCGGGGAGCCGGAGTTTGGAAAAGATGTCGAAATTGATATCAACGTTATTCTGGAAGGTGACGTTAAAATTGGAAATAGAGTAAAAATTGGCGCCAATGTCATTATCCGTAATTCTACTATCGGCGATGGGTCAACGATTCTCCCTAACTCTATTGTCGAAGGGGCACAGATCAGATCCAACTGTTCAGTAGGGCCCTTCGCCAGAATCAGGCCTGGAACAATCCTCGAAGACAAAGCAAAGATTGGCAATTTCGTCGAGACTAAAAAGGCACATATAGGAAAAGGCAGCAAGGTCAGCCATCTCAGTTATATTGGCGATGCTACTCTGGGCGAGAATGTTAATGTCGGTGCGGGAACCATTACCTGCAATTACGATGGTGTAAATAAATATCAGACTGAAATCAGCGATGGCGTTTTCGTCGGTTCAAATACGGCATTGGTTGCGCCGGTAAAGATCGGCGAAGATGCGACCATAGCGGCAGGCTCCACAATTACCGGCAACGTTCCCAGTGAGAATCTGGCAGTTGCGCGCGGTCGCCAAAGAAATATTGAAGGATGGCAGAGGCCATTAAAAAAACAGGATTAAGAGGTTTTTATGTGTGGAATTGTTGGCGCTGTCGCACAGCGTGAAGTCCCAGAGATTCTTCTGGAAGGCCTGAAAAGACTGGAGTACCGCGGTTATGATTCCGCCGGTATGGCGTTGATCAATGAGCGGACCAATAAAATTGCCTGTCTGAAAGCGGTAGGCAAGGTAGAGAAACTGGCGCAGTCTTTAAACCGGACGCCATTGACCGGGAAACTCGGTATAGCGCATACCCGTTGGGCTACCCACGGTGTCCCCAGCGAAGCGAATGCGCATCCACACATCTCTGGCTCTGAGGTGGCGCTGGTACACAATGGCATCATTGAAAATTACGAAGCGCTGCGCAAACAGTTGAAAGAAGAAGGCTACCAGTTCATTACTGAAACGGACACGGAAGTTATCGTGCATCTAATTCATCAGGCCTGCGTTGATAGCAAGGTGACGCTGCTGGAAGCTGTCACCAAAACAGTTAAAAAGCTACATGGTGCTTATGGCCTGTGTGTAATCAGCGAGAAATTCCCTGATCGGATAGTTGCTGCGCGCAGTGGCAGTCCACTTGTTATCGGTGTTGGTATCGGCGAAAACTTTATCGCCTCGGATGCCCTAGCACTGGGACAGGTGACCGATCGTTATATCTATCTTGAGGAAGGCGATATTGCTGAGCTTACTCTGGACAGTTACAGCATCTGGCAAGACGGTGTTCGCGTTGAGCGGCCGATAACCCAGATCAGCAGCGAACTGGCCGAAATCGATAAAGGACTCCATGGTCACTTTATGCTCAAGGAAATCCATGAGCAGGCGAGGGCGGTAAAAAACACCCTCAATGGCAGAATCAGTGAACGGCAGGTATTGGAAGAAGCATTCGGTGTAAAGGCGAAAGCAATTTTTGATCAGGTAAAAAGTGTGCAGATTGTTGCCTGTGGCACGAGTTCGCATGCCGGGCTGATCACCAAATACTGGCTGGAAAATATCGCAAAGATGCCGTGCAATGTCGATATTGCCAGCGACTACCGCTACCGGAATATCGTGGTGCAGGAAGGCACCCTGTTTGTCACTATTTCCCAGTCAGGTGAAACCGCCGATACTCTGGCGGCCCTGCGTTTTGCGAAGCAGGCCAACTATGTGGGGCACTTGGCTATCTGTAATGTCGCTACCAGTTCACTGGTACGCGAATCCGACTTCAGCCTGCTGACCATAGCCGGCCGCGAGATAGGCGTGGCATCAACCAAAGCATTCACTACCCAGCTGTGCGCACTGCTGTTAATGACTATTGTGCTGGGCCGCCGCAATGGGCTTTCTGAACAGGAAGAGGCTGGCTATGTTAAAGACCTGCATGCCTTGCCGGGCTTGATAAACAAGACTCTTGAACTGGACCGCGAAATCCAGCTGTTGTCCCGCAGCCTAGCCGACAAACAGCATGCGCTGTTCCTTGGCCGTGGTATCCAGTATCCGGTGGCCAAAGAAGGCGCGTTGAAGCTGAAGGAAATTTCTTATATTCACGCTGAGGCCTATCCGGCCGGAGAGTTAAAACATGGCCCGCTGGCGCTGGTAGACGATAAAATGCCAGTGATTGCAGTTGCACCCAATGACGAACTGCTGGGTAAGCTCAAAGCTAATCTGCAGGAAGTGAGTGCCCGCGGTGGTCAATTGATCGTGTTTGCAGATGAGTCCGCCGGATTTGAGAATGATGCCGGCTGCAAAGTGATTAATGTGCCTGCGGTGCCGGACGTGCTGGCGCCGATTATTTACACTATTCCCTTACAGTTGCTGTCTTATCACGTTGCTATCCTTAAAGGCACTGACGTAGATCACCCGCGTAATCTTGCTAAATCGGTGACTGTTGAGTAGAGGTAGCACTGCTTCCGGGAACCGCACGTATATTTCGAAAAGCCAGACCAGATTGATGACCGCGTTTACGACCTCTATGATAAGTACTGCCATGGTTATATTGATCAGCAGCAGTTCTTTAAACGGGCAGCGGCAATTTCCATCGGTGGTATCTCTGCTCTGGCTATGGCTGAAGCCTTGCTCCCGAACTACGCGCAGGCGCAGCTTATCTCATTCACAGACCAGCGGATCAAGGCCAGATACGTTGAGCACCCATCGTCCGGAGGAAATTTTGGAATGATGCGGGGCTACTTTGTGAGCCCTGCAGGCCATCATGCAGTCTCAGGGAGAAAGCTATCGGAGGAAGACATCAGTGCGTGAACAGGGGTAAAACGAGTAATGTCAACCGACGGTCAATCGCCAAGATAATTGACGCTGAATCGGTATTCACATTGGGCTGGAATATGCACTTCGTTTTGATTGGTACCCAACAGTAAATGAGCCATTCATGAATGAGCTTGTTGAAGAGGTGCTAAAGGCCCAGCCATGACAATGAACTCTGTGATGGGGCTCACAATATTACAGGGGTTGCCGTGTCAACGCTAAATAGAAATGTCCCTTTTCTCCTGCGCTACTCCTATTACAGGCTAACGTTACGCCCCTCGGTGGCGGACTTGCCGTCGGGGTATTTCCTCCAAGGGTGATCCAATGCTGGTTTGTGTTCCTTATTGTTTGTTGCGTTGCGCTTTGCCATTGCATTGTCCACCCGCGTATTGACCGTCTTGCCATCTGCTTCGGCTGCCTGTCTTTGCGCCTTGGTCAGTACCGTATAGCTGAGTTTGCGTTTGCGCCAGCGTAGTTCCTGGGTGCCATCAAAGTGTTGGTGCAGGGTGATTCTGGCGCCCCGCATTCCCAATCCCGTCCCGCTGGTTTCCACTTGCATCAACCGGCCTGCGGGCTGTTGGCGTGGATACATTCGATGCCCAGTTCCCGTGCTGCGCGTGAGAACTGCGTTTCCGCCTCGGGATCGGCCTCTTTGGCGTTGATACGGAAGATGCTGTGTTTGTCGCTATACAGCGCCGCTGGCACACCGTGGGCTGCGATGTGGTCATGCAGGACGTGCATGTAACCCAGCGTGGTTTCGGTGGGGGTAAAGCGCAGTTGCATCAAGTTGCCGGTGGCATCGTCAATAAAGACCAGCAAGGTGCAGGCTTCGCTTCGCCCCTCGAACCAGTCGTGTGGGGAGCCGTCGATCTGGATCAGCTCGCCCAGCCTAGAGCGCCGCTCACGCATGGGATGCACGCATATCTTGGCACCTTTCCGGGGCTTCCAGTAGCCCGCTGCAATCATGAGCTGGCGGGTGCTCTCGACCGAGAGAGTGATGTCGTGGCGCTCAAGCAGCTTCTCATTGGTCAACGTCGGTCCAAAGTCATATAGTGCGTGCCGATCAGCTCAATCGACAGACGCTTGGTATCTGCATTTAGTCGTCGGTTTGACGGCGTACCTCGCTTCTTGCTCACTAGCCCCGGCAAACCCTCTTTGCGGTAACGGCGCACGATACGCTTGATTTGACGCACGCTGACCGCAATCCGTTTGCCCGCTTCCACTTGGTCGATTTTACCTGCCGTCAGTAGCTCCATCACTTGCGCCCGTATTGCTTCCTTTTGACTCATCATCTTATCCATTCAAAAATGCCCGCCTCTGGTTTTTACAGGCGCTGAGTGTAATCACTCAGGGGACATTTCTATTTGGGAGATAGGGGACATTACTACTTGGCACTAACATGTGCTAAACTCAAGATATGGTACTCTTCCGGATTTTGATACTGTTGCAGGCAGGGATATGCTTAATGAAAAGAAGTGCTCGAAGATAACCCAAAAGGAGATCGATGCACTTCGTAAAGGAATGGAGAAAGGCTCCACGGATATCGATCGTTTTTTCCTTCTGAAAGTCCACGCGGCAATGCTCTTGTGTTTGTTTGCAAGCTCAATGATGTTGTTCTTTCCTCAGAAAGTTACTTACTGGGTTCTGGCTAGGGGGGGCACTAACCTCGATCTGTTCGCCAACGTTGTTGTTCTCCGTGGGGTTTTCATACTGAGCTATATGATTATTCTTATTTTTTCTTGGCGCAAGAATCTCTACACCCATCTAGCTTTTGGTTCCGCCATGATCATGTCCGGCACCAATTTTTTCCTCGACCTCCCTTATCTGATGGAAGCAAAGATTAGCGCTGCCCCTGTAAGTTTCGTGTTTGGCATACTAGTGAGACTAATTGTTTTAGCCCTCCTCGTCTCGATCTTTCGAAATCTCGACCGCTCAAGCTATCTGAAAGGTAAACTATTCACCAACCCCTTCGCCCCTCTGAAAATGGGTATTGACAAGGTAACTATTTGAATCACAAATAACGAACAGCATCGTCGTTACTGCCACCAGAATCCATATAACTGCGCGCAGATCTGCCAACTTTTTTAAATCGGGCTTCTCCGGTTTTATCAGATCACCACAATCTGATGCCTTGAAGCCCCTAAGGCTTAGGCGCCATGGCTAACTAAAAGTTTTCTGATGCTCCCAACCAGTGCTTCTATGTGCCCTAATTGGGCCTCGACCCCGGAAAAATTTGCGTCAGGGCCCAAACCAGACTGGACCGCCCCATGCAACAGGGCATAGGCTTTATTACAGCAAACTATCAGATACTCAGAGTTCTTAACATCCTTTACCTTCTGCCGTTCCCTATCGATCGTTTCCACAATAGTCTCGAGAGCAGAGATGGTGTTCGCTTCATTGGAGATTTTTCTCGCTAGTATTTTTGCGCTCGTGCCTTCCGCCTTTCTCTTTGCTCCCTTCTCAGCAATCTCAGTAAGCTCTTCAACCATGGATGGCCCCTGAACAACCGATACCGAATTGAATTGTTTATCCAGATTTTTTTTGATCTCTTCGAAATGCTCCTTGAGGTTCTTGATACCGCCCTGCACGCTTCCACTGGACCCCATTTTTTCTCGGTTATCAATCAAAATGAACGCCATTTCCTTGAAGAGCGCTTGGTTATCGATCCCAGATATTTTCGCCATCATATCGACCAGAGCCCCAAAGGCTGAATCGTAAGAGTCTATCGTCGACCACATATCCTCCTTTCGCCGTGACTTGAGGTATTCATCACCATGGTTCCAAATATCCTCCCTTCTCGCTACCTCAGAATCCCTCCAACCAAAAAGTGCTGCGACCTCGGACGGCTGAAGCCCATGTGCGAGTCTCGTCTTCACCATCTTTGCTTCGGCATGCCAGCTGTAATTTGCTCTGATATCCTTGTCGATCTGCAGTTTTGCCTCCAGCCGGTCAATATCCTTTTCATCACCTGGCGGCAGAATGATCGAGTCAATAGTCGCATAGTGCCCATATTTTGACGGGCTATCGTGATGCAGATTTCTCCAATAGGCGAGCCTTGTATTTCCGTTAATCACAAAACCATCGGAATCTAGGATGATTGGATCTACTTGCTGCCGTGTCGGATCCTTGAACTTTTCTTCCAACTCCTTAGTCTTAAGCATCAACAGCAGCTTGTGCTGTTCAACCTGCGCATTCTGGAATTCCGGATCGGCCTCGAAAAAGTCCGATGGCTTATCCTTATTCATGGCCAGCCATTCCTTTTGCGCTGACAATGTGCGCCCGTTTTGAAGCCGATATTTCGGCAACCCGATTGGCACCCTGAGAACCGGAAGATAGACGGTCTTTCCCTGATATTCGACGAAGTGTGTCCTCGTCGAACCGCTCTTTATCAGCGCCTCAAGCTTCGATTTTCTTGCGAAGGCAACCCACCCAAGGAGGCCAAGATTATATTGAGCTTCTGCAAGTCCCTGATCGGCAGCCAGTCGATACCATTTGACAGCTTCGGTTTCACTCTGAGGAATACCTCTACCAGTGCGGTGCATGTCTCCAAGGTTACATTGAGCATTTGCATCACCCTGATCAGCCGCTAGTTGATACCACTTCACAGCTTCCGTATGATCCTGAGGAACACCTCTGCCATTGTGGTACATAACTCCAAGATCAGCTTGAGCCTCTGCCAGGCCATGCTCAGCGGCTAATCGATACCACTTGACTGCCTCGGCATCATTCTGAGGTACCGCTCTACCATTGTCGTACATAACTCCAAGATTAAACTGAGCCTCTGCGTATCCCTGTTCAGCAGCCAGACGGTACCACTTCAAAGCTTCCGCATCATTCTGATGAATACCTTCGCCATTGGCATACATGACAGCAAGGTTATATTGAGAATCTGCATCGCCCTGCTCAGCAGCCAGTCGAAACCATCTGACTGCTTCGGCTTCATTCTGAGGAATACCCTCGCCATTGGCATACATGACTCCAAGGTAATATTGGGCGTCTGAAAGGCCCTGTTCCGCAGCCAGTCTAAACCACTTCACTGCTTCCGCATCATTCTCAGGCACACCATCCCCATTGTCGTACCTGACTCCAAGATTGTATTGAGCCAATGCATCGCCCTGTGTAGCAGACAGGCGATACCATTCTACAGATTTGGCATTATTCTGAGGAACATCCTTACCATCGCCCACATTACTGCTCATTCCTTCACCTCTTAAATTAATGGATGCTCTTTTTATCATCTCTGCAATTGATTCACCAGCAGAACCACAGCCAGTTTCGGTACTAATGTAATGAACCATCCTCACCCCAGCCCGCTTTGGCAGGATAGTTGGCACTAGGGGGCCTCTGAATAACTCTATGGTCACTCTGGCCTTCAGCCGGGCGCAGTCACCCGCAGAGTAGTCATAGAGTTATTCAGAGGCTCCCTAGTTACTTTTTAACCAGATGGGCGGTTAGGTTGTGATAATGCTACGTTATTCAGATGAGCGGAAAGAAGCACTTCTGAGCAAGCTGTTGCCGCTATAAAACATGACCGTCGCAGCGCTGTCGCGCGCAGAGGCAATCTCGAAGGAGACCCTTTAAACAAGTAACAGATATTGAAGTGAAGAGGGTCGTTAAGCGACTCAAGGATCGACCAAGAAAACTGCTTGCATTTAAAACGCCTGCGTATTTAATGCGAGCACACATGGCGGCTTTGGCTGCTTAATATGTTATGCACTTCGGAGTGAGTTATTGTCAATTCTGGTGTTTAGCCAGTCGAATCAAGCGGCCTTCTGATTGGCTTTTGTCACCTCGATTCCGTCTTTGAATTGAACTCCCGTTATCACCTTTGCCAGGTAATCAAATCCGCGCA
>Ga0209491_10007067_pt1 | contig 15066 bp, 17 predicted proteins | sample BON02_FD_187213 | JGI IMG/M metagenome (GOLD analysis project Ga0209491, IMG submission 187213) | Freshwater microbial communities from Lake Bonney liftoff mats and glacier meltwater in Antarctica - BON-02 (SPAdes) (version 2) | ecosystem: Environmental > Aquatic > Freshwater > Ice > Glacier...
TTTTTTAATATCTCGGGATATTATATATGTGTGGCATCGACTGCTCACTGCCACTGCTCCCCCCCCGATGGCTGACAAAATTCCCCGTGAATGATTGTCCCGAGACGTTGAACGACGTTGAGACGAATATAGTGGTCGGCTTTGCGTCGGCGGTTTGATTAGAATTAGAATAAACTAAAACTAGCTGTGTATGGCACTATGCACCGCTATTTCCTCAATCAACCGGCGGCGCCGGAGCCGGAGCGGGGGTCCTGAGTTGTTTTCCTAAAAAAAAATGACTGGCTCATAGCCAGTAGCAGTAGCCAGAGCCAGACCTTGAGCTTTGGACTTTGTTGGGCTTTGGAGGGTCCCTAGCAATGCTTACAATAAGGAAGCCATAGCCACAGCCGCTGGTATATAAATTGTGTTGTATCTCCGACTATTTGTGATGTGTAAATGCGTAGGATGGCATGGTGCATGGGTTAACCCGGAGGGAAGGTTATTATGATCGGAATGCCCCACGGTTGAGTGCCGAATCTACCTCATGTTTGTCGCCTCTTAAACTCTTAAATAGGCGAGAGTGAGGCGTCAATGAGCGGAGTACACAGCGAGTCATATAGGGGGCCCAACCCCTGCGCATACGTGGGGTCGAAGTGTATGCAGAGGATACTGACTCTGACTCCCCTAGGTCTCGGGACGCGGGGTACCCTATTAGACGTACCCCGTTGACTTAGACCTAGGCTACTGGCGCGTGCCAGCCCGCCACCGTGGGACTGCGCGAACGCATATTATAACGATACAGATCGAAGAGCCGTAACTCAGCGCGCCGTGCACGTCGCCTTATATGCTGCTAATGAGAGAGACGACCCCTGGCGGCTCTATCTCTGTTTGCCCGTCACAATGCGATGGGGACGGGAGACTTTAGAAAAAAGCTAGCCTATTCCCGTAGGTCTAGGCTTTGCATGGTTTCTTTGTGTATGCTACGCGCCAGCCTAATAGTATAGCATATTGGTGATGCACGAGGAGAAAAGCTTGCGCATCTCTTTTTATTTTATGGCCCGTATGCGTCAAGGCGAAGATAGGTTAGTACTTGTTTAAGCTGACGCGCTTTTCCCGTCGCATAACGCATAGCGATCTCCTGCTTGACGGAATTTGTAGCGAACCTAGGCCCGTAAGTCTAGGCCCTGCACGGTTTCTCCGTGAAGGGTTGTCGCGGCTTGTTGGGACGCTCCCTCCGCCTGTCGCGGGTATTAGGAGGAAGGGCGCCGTCAGGCATATATTTGCGGATGCACCCCGCGCACGTCGTGTGACGTGGCTATGAGATGCGCCGACACATTAGTATAGCGATCCTCACTAATATGTTGACGCGCGCGCCCGCTGTGCAACGGGACTTTTGCTACACGTCAGCATTATAGTATAGCTTTGTACAGCGAATGTATACGTATACGTTTATGCTGACGCGCTTTGCCCGTCGCACAGCGCGATCCTGTTTGACGGGACTTTTTGAGTCGCGAGCCTGGGCCCGTAAGCCTAGGCTCGCGCATGAGCCTAGGCCCGTAAGCTTAGTTTCCCGTCAGCTGACGTCATGAGCCTAGGCCCGTAAGCCTAGGTTTCCGTGAGGCTGACTTTGCTACCAAACGCGCCGACACAATAGTATAGCGATCCTATACCTATGCACTAATACGTTGACGCGCACGCCCGTCGCAAAGCGGTCCTGTGCAACGGGACTGCTACACGTCAGCATTATAGTCTATTATAGTATAGCTTTGTACAGCGAATGTATATGTATACGTTGTATGCTGACGCGCTCTTACTCTTAGCCTGGGCCTGGGCCCGTAAGCCTAGGCTCGCGCGTGAGCCTAGTTGTAGAGGAAAGGTGATGTACTGTACCAGTTGTGCCACACGTTTCCTCTAAGCGCTTAGAGGGAAAGTGGCACAACTGGTACAGTACTGCACGTTTCCTCTACAAAACATCGGCTTTCGGCTTCCTGGAAGACTATTCCCGGTAGGCCGCAAGTGGTGGGTAAAGTGGCGCAACTGTGGTACAGTACACAGTACACTCAGTACTGCACATTTCCTCTACACTAGGCCCGTAGGCCTAGGTTCCCGTCCAGCTGCTTGCGACACACGGACGTAGTTTGCTAAGTACTGAGCTCGCCGGCTTTAGTTGCGCTCTGTAATCTTAACTCGCCTTCTTGGACTCGTGGTGGTGCAATTACGCCGGAGGCACCGCGCGCAACGTAGCGAGCTGGAGGCGCACGAGCTCGTACGAACGGCCGCTGCTGGTACGCGCCCGCGTGAAGCGCACGAGCGCGCTGTGGTCCGACTCACGGCGCTGCTCATCGATAACGCCCTGCCAGCCCGCGCCTGGGGCGATGCGGCATGCCAGGTCAGACAACTTGGAGCCGTCGAGCTAGCAGAGCAAGTCGGCGGCGTCTAGCCGCTAGCAGAGCACGTCGGTGGCGGCTAGCAATAGCTTGGAGCCGTCGAGCTAGCAGAGCATGCCAGGCCAGACAACATGGAGCCGTCGAGCTAGCAGAGCACGTCGGCGGCGGTCAGGCCAGACAACTTGGGGCACGACAGCTTGGAGGCCTCGCCTCATCCGTGGCGCTGCTCCTACTGCTAGGTAGATGTAGGGATTCGATATCACAAAGCACTCGCACGCCGCAACACGCAACACGTAACACGTGCGACTCCCCCCCTTGAGATCCCCCCCTAAGCCCTGATGGCTTTCGGGTGGGAAGGGTGGGTCACGAAAGACAGCAGCTAGCTGCCTCTGAGCCTTCTTGCGGGTCCGACAAAGTAGACTTGAGTCTTCTTCGTCGAATCACAGAAGGCTCGAAAAAATGGCTGAGTCTTCTTCGTCGAACGAAAAAATGGACGTTTCACAAACACAGGCCCACCAATGCGCGCACAATAGAAAATAATAATACGCAGAGTTGCGACCGGAAATAGTTCCGATCGCCCTCAGTTCTGGGCGGAATACCGCCCGGACCACTAGTGTGCTCTCGACTTGGAACACGTTCCAGTCGGGCACCTGCAGGAGCCCCCCCCCCCCCCTCTCGAGGGGGGCCTCCATTATCGGCTGCTCCGACCTGCCCTAGCCACCAGTGGAGTCAAGAGTCAAAGACCCCGAACTGGCTACTGGACGGTCGAGCACCTGAACAACTCTCCAATGAAAATGGGCTACAACCCGACAAAAAGAAAAGAGAGCCTGAGAAAGAAAGAAGAAATGAAGCAAGAAAGACGAAAACAAATGATAGACGCCGACGGGTCTTGGATCCCACCCGTCACAGCTCGTCTCGTGGCCGCACAGCTGGCTGCTGTGGCCGCACTAATAAATGACTGCCGCCGCGCCCCGATTGAATGCTATGGCCGCACTACTGAATGCTGTGGCCGCACTATCGTCGCACTGCCGCACTATCTGGCCTTGCTGCCGCCCTGCCCTCTGTCTCCACCACGCCACTAATGGCGAGGCCTCTAATCCTCGAGAAAGGAACAAATAACGTCGAGCTAGCAGAACACGTCGGCGGCGGCCAGGCTAGACAACTCGGAGCCCTCGAGTAAGCAGAGCGCGTCGGCGGCGGCCAAGCACGACCGCTTGGAGCCGTAAAGTTAGCAGAGCACGTCGGCGGCGGCCAGGCCCAACAGTTAGGAGCCGTCAAGCGAGCCTAGAAGAGCACGTCGGCGGCGGCCAGGCATGACAGCCTGGAGCCGACGATCTAGCAGAGCATGCCAGGTCAGACAACTTGGAGCCCTCGAGCTAGCAGAGCACGTTGGCGGCGGCCAAGTCCAGCAGCTTGGAGCCATCGAGCTAGCAGAGCACGTTGGCGGTGGCGGCGGCCACAGGCTTAGCCGCTTTGAGCCGTCGAGCGTAGAGCCCGTCGGCGGTCGGCAGCGGCCAGGCCCAGCAGCTTGGAGCCGCCGAGCTAGCAGCTAGCAGAGCAGGTCGGCGGCGGCTAGGCAAAACAGTCTGGATCCGTCGAGCTAGCAGAGCATGTGGTGGCGACCAGACCCAATAGCTTGGAGCCGTCGAGGGTCGAGCTAAGAAAGCACGTTGGCGGCTAGGCCAAATAACAGCTTGGACTTGGAGCCGTCGAGCTAGCAAAGCACGTCGGCAGCGATTAGACCCAACAGCTCGGAGCTGTCGAGCGAGCACAGCACGTCGGCGGCGGCCAGGCCAGGCAAATTGGAACCCGAGCTAGCAGAGCACGTCGGCGGCAGTTAGGTCGAACAGCTTGGAGCTGTCGAGCTAGCAGAGCATGCCAGGTCAGACAACTTGGAGCCGTCGAGCGAACAAGCAGAGCAGGTCGGCGGCGGCTAGGTCCAGCAGCTTGGAGCCGTCGAGCTAGCAGCGCATGCAGGTTAGACTACTTGAAGCCATCGATCAAGCAGAGCATGTCGGCGGCGGCAAGGCATGACAGCTTAGAGCTGTCGAGCTAGCAGGGAATGCCAGGTCAGATAACTTGCAGACGTCGAGCAAGCAGAGCACGTCGGCAGCAGCTGGGCACGACAGCTTGGAGCCGTCGAGCTAGTAGAGCACATCGGCCAGTAGGAGCGGCGCCACAGAGAAGGCGAGGCCGGCGGCGGCCAGGCCAGGCGACTGGGAGCTGTCGAGGTAGCAGAGCACGTCGGTGGTGGTTAGGTCGAACAGCTTGGCTTGGAGCTGAGGGTAAGTACGGACGAGCTGCTCGAGCCGCGAGGTCTCGACGGCGCTCTGGGTAGCCGGGTTGCCGTTGACATAGACATAGCAGTTATCCAGCACCCAGCACCAAAGCGTGTACGCAGATTTGCGGGCAAGCCCTTACACGAGCGCATCGCCACTCGTTACGACTCGTTACCGGCAGGAAACGGGGTTAACCCCAGGCCATCGGAGTCGAAGGAGGCGCACTGGTAGGGCGAGGAGTCGTTGCCTAGTGCCTGGAAGAGCGCCGCATTGAACAGAGAGAGGTGGTCGGGCTCCGAGCACGACTCGAGCGCGTGGGTGGCCAGGATAGACGCATTATCGGCGAGGCGCTGAGCGTAGAGCGCCGATGGCCTCGTTCTGCGCCTGCGTGATGCGCACGACGTTGATAATGTCGGTGGAGCCGCGCGCGGTGCGGAGGAGGCCTGGTCCATCCTGGAGCATGCGAGCAGCCCAGAGGGTCGCGGGGTCGTCGGCGCGGCGGCGCACAGGAGGAAGGGCGCGCTCGAGGGGCGGCGCGATGGTGCGCACTGGCAGCGACGCATGCGCAGGAGGCGAGGCGGCGCGAAGAGGTGCAACAGGAGGCGACGAGGGGGCAGACGGCGAGGAGGCGCGGCGGGCGGCGACGAGGGGGCCGGCAATGGAGTGGTAGAGGTAGAGGTGCGATGCTCGCAAGGCGGAGGCGCAGGCGAGACGGTGCACGGTGCGAGGAGGCGCCGCGAGCGGCGGCGAGGGGGTTGGCGGCGGATGGGCCGAGGTGCGGCGAGCGCGAGACGCCTCGTGCGCGCCGCACCTCGGCTCCTCCGCCGCCGGCCCCCTCGCCGCCGGCTTCTTTGCCTCCTCGCGCTCGTTGCTCGTTGCACCTCCCCACTCGCCGCGCCTTCTCGCGCCGCTTCGCCCGCGCCGCCGTCTCGCGCACACCGCACCTCGGTCCCTCTGCCTCCGCCCCCCCTCGCTCCGCCCGCCGCGCCTCCTCGCACCGTCTTGCCCGCGCCGCCGCCTCGTGCGCCGCATCTCGGCCCATCCACCGGCGGCCCCCTCGCCGCAGGTTTCTTTGCCTCCTCGCGCTCGTCGCGCCTCTCCGCTCGCCGCGCCTCCTCGCGCCGCTTCGCCCGCGCCGCCGGCAGTGCGGGCGAGGCGGTGCGAGGAGGCGAGCCGGCGGCAAGGGGCATGAGGCATGAGGAGCGGCGTGCACGAGGCAAGGAAGCTGGTGTGGCGAGGAGCGCGCGAGGAGGCGAGGGAGCCGGTGGCGAGGTGGCGAGGGAGCCGTGGCGAGGTGGCAAAGAAGCGGCGCGCGCGAGGAAGCGGGGAAATCGATGGCGATGACGGCGTTGGTGTTGGCGTCTTGGCGTCCACCTCTGGGGACGTGGCGGCGCTGGCGGCACGGCATGCGATGGCGGCGCTGATGGCGACGACGGTGGAGGCTGCGTGACGGAGCGGCTCAATGGCCGAAGACGCGGCGCGAGGCTGAGGTCACGGGCTCGGGCGGCGTGACGGTGATGCGGGAGCGGGCATGGGCGGCATGGCGGCGGTGGCGGGCAGTATTTGTTCCTCTCGAGGATTAGGGGTCTCGCCATTAGGGGCGTAGCGGAGACTGAGGGCAGGGCAGCAGCGAGGCGATATAGCGCAGCGGCGCGACTGTAGTGCGTAGTGCGGCCATAGCAGTCAATAGTGCGGTCTCGGCAGTCGGTCGGGCGCAGTCAGATATTAGTGCGGCCACAGCAGCCAGCTGTGCGGCCGTTAGACGAGCTGACGGGTGGAGTCCAAGACCCATCGGCGTCTATCGTTTTTGGTTTTGTTTCCTTGCTTCCTTTCTCCTTCTTTCTCAGGCTCTCTTTTCTTTTGTCGGGTGGTAGCCCGTTTTTCTTCGGAGAGCTGTACAGGTGCTCAACCGCCGTGTGGCCAGTTTTTCTGAGCCGTTGGCTCTCTACTCTGGCGGCTACGGCGGGTTGGAACAGCCGATACAAGGGTCCCTCCCCTCGAGGGGAGGGGCTCTGGCAGGTGCCCGACTGGAAGTGGTTCCACGTCGGAGCACACTAGTGGTTCAGGCGGTATTTACGCCCAGAACTTAGTTGTCATTGGTCGATTCGAAAAGACACTGTGATAGACCCGTTTCTGTGAACGGCTATCTTTCGAGCCTTTTGATTGAACGAAGAAGACTCAGGTCTACTCCGTGCGGTCCGCAAGGCTCAGAGGCAGCCGCTGCTGTCTTTTGTGTTCCCGGATCACCAATGACACTCGTCAGCGGAATCTTCAAGGGGGGAGGTCGCATGTGTGTGTGGTGTGCGAGTGCTTTGTGATATTGAATCCCTACATCTACCTAGCAGTGGGAGCGGCGCCACAGAGAAAGCGAGGCCGGCCAGCGGCAAGGGCAAGGAGGGCGATGCCGAAGCCGACGTGGCGGGGGGGGAGAGAGTACGAAGGAGAACAGGCCATCGACGCTTGCACGAGACAAACGGCCCAGAGAATCGAGGGGTTGCCAGCGCGCCGGCGTGCAGAATGGGAAGTGTGCTCGAGAGGCACGCACGCGTACGAGGCGAGAAAGCCAGCAAGGCCGTGGCGGCGAAGGGGCCAGCGGCACGCGCGGGTAGACGAGGAGGCCACCGCCACAACGGCATAGGAACGGCGTGCGCAAGGAGGCGAGGGAGCCAGCGCCATTGAGACCGAGGCGGTGCGTCGGCAAGGAGGCCGAGCAACAGCGCGCGAGAAGAGCACGCTCGAGAGACGGCTAGATGGCGAGAAGAGCGGCGCGAGAGGTGAGGCGAGGAGGCCGGCTGCGAGGAGGCAGCAGCGCGTGAGAAGAGCACGCTCGAGCTCGAGAGGCGGCGAGGAGGCCGGCCGTGAGGAGACAGCAGCGCGCGAGAAGAGCATGCTCGAGAGACGCGAGAAGAGCGGCGCGAGAGGCGGCGAAGAGGCCGGCTGCGAGGGGCTAGGAGTAGCAGCGTGCGCGGGAGAAGAGCACGCTTGAGAGACGGCAAGGAGGCCGGCCGCGAGGAGACAGCAGCGCGTGAGAAGAGCACGCTCGAGAGGCGGCGAGGAGGCCAGCTGCGAGGAGGTAGCAGCGTGCGAGAAGAGCGCGCTCCGGCTGCGTCGAGGCAGCAGCGCGCGAAAAGAGCGCACTTGAGAGGTGAGAAGGATGAGGAGCCGCGCGCGCGAGCAGGCGAGGTAGCCGGCGGCGCGGAGGCGGAGGATATGGACGAGGATCGCGGGCGAGACGGCAAAAAACGAAGAGCGATACGGCGGCGAGGAGGTTGATGCCGAAGCCGAGTACGGAGCAGCGCGCGCGATAAAGAGCAAATACGAGACGAGGGTATACATGCAGATGTTGATGGTCGCGCCGAGAGAGACAGAGCACTAGGCTGCAGAGGTGTAGAAGAGGACGAACAAATACGAGAGGGTGCAGATGCAGATGTAGATGTCAATGGCCGCGCCAAGAGAGACAGAGCGCGAGGCTACAGAGGTGTAGTAGTGTAGTAGGAGAGGGCGCCCGATATGCCGCCGATGCGGCCGAAGCCGAGCGAGTGGCGGCACAGAGCACAGAGCGAGGAGGCGCCCGAGGTGGCATAGCTCAGAGGTGAGCAGAGGTTAGAGGTCAGAGGCAAAGAGGAGGATCACGATCGATGAAGACGGGGCTGGCCAAGAACCGAGAAGCAGCCGCTGCGCGAGGTGGCGGATGCCGAAGCCGAAGCAGAGCGCGAAGTCGAGAGGGAACGCGAATAAGAGGAAGTTGCTACCAAGTGGAAAGCAGTGGCAAGGCAGTCGTCGTGCGGATTGCAAGCGCGGGGCACTGAGATGGTCCCAGTGCGCGCTGCAGCAGCAGCAGCAGGAAGAGCTTCCGGAGGTGCAGTGCGCAGCGCGGCAGGGACGGTCCCAGAGCAGTGGGCGCGGGGCGCGCTGCGGCCAGCGCGTGCACGGCGCGCAGACAGCAGAGGAGATGCAACAGAGAAGAAACAGAGAAGAAACGGAGAAAACGAACACCGCTTGACACGACACACGATGAAACACCAAACAGGACGGGCACCCGAAACAGCACGGACGCTAACTGCGGGCATGGGGGGGCACAGCCCCCCCCACGGTGTCTAGACAACTGTCGCGGGTAGACCGCTCGCTAGAGCGCTAGTTTACCCTTGTTGTTAGCACAGCGCGGGATGCCCGAGCTCCCCTTCCCCCGCCCGCCGATCTGAGATCGACCCCGCAGAGTCGTGCGCTGCTCCCCTTCCCGATCCTCCAGCCACTCCCCGCTCTAAGCCCCTCCCTGCCGCCGCCGGCTTGCAGTAAGCACGGCGACTGCCTTTCACCGACATATGGGCCTCGGTATCGCTGTAAATGTAGATGTAGCCCGATATATATATACTATATATGTATATGCACATATAGGTATATCCATGTAAACTATTCGGCGGGAATCAGTGCGCGCGCATACACAGGGCGCGGGGCCGCGTCACCACGCCAGAGCTCAGGCATGCGCAGATACCTCTGCTATAGTATATATCATATCGGTCATCTTTTGTATTATCTATATATCCATCTATCCATCTATCTATCTACATCTATATTCTATCTATATCCATATCTATATCTATATCTACATATCTATATAGATCTAATAAACATAATTATATCCATGCATCTATTTACCTATTTATCTATCAATGTACAATCCATCTATCTATCTAGAGTCTATCAATCTTCTATCTATCTAGAGTCTGTCTATCTAAATCTAAATCTATCAATATATATATAATCACATACATATAAAATCTGGTCAACCTGGGGCCGTTACCCGTAGACACTTCCGTGCACGCTCGAGCAGCTCCTCAAAGCCAAACTCCGTTCCGAGCCATCGATACCACGAAGCGTTGCTCGTGTCGTCGTCGATGCTGCGCGTAGGGCTGTGGCCAATCTCCGACGGGTCAAGCCTCGGCACCAGGAAGCTGTCCGGCGCCAGGAATTTGTCCGACATAAAGCGGAAGTTCTCGTCGCGACGTGCAATGCACGTCATCACGACGTCAAAGTGCTGGCCCAGAAGCTCCAGCTCCATCGCGCGCGGGCCAAACCGATCAAGGTTGTTCTGAGCTAGGACCATAGAGCTCATTGCCTCAAGCGCCTGATAGCCAATGGCGCTACCAAAGTCGTCTTGGATCATCTGGAGCGAGTCGCCCTTGTCCAGCATCTTCCTAAAGTCATGCGCGTTTTCATACTTGGAAAACTGCTTCCGAATGAGGCTCGCGTTTCCGCGTGTCATCCGGTCGAGTACGTCGTCGTCGACGGATCGCATGCCCTGGGTCATTAGAAAGCTAAAGAACGCCCCGCGCTCACTGGCTGTGACCATGAATATGGCTGGTCCACCACGGGCCGACGTGAACGAGAACGGCTGTGACGCCGGAGGCGCCCTTCCACTCCACTCGTCCCAAACAAGCTGAATCAGCTGCTGATGCACCTTGATCCTAATGGCAGCACCGCACACGGCTTGCTGCGTTTGAGCCAACGTTGTGTGCTCGGATAGGCCGGCCCTGGCAAGAATAAAAGGAAGTGCGTGTTCCGGCGCGGATCTCACTTCATCCAAGACTTGCTGCAGGGCAGCGAGACTCTCGGTGTCCCGTGCCCCACCGAGCTGGATGTGCGGGCCGATGACGAGGGACTCTGCCGCCATGTGGAAACTGATCTTTGCATGCTTGGCGACGAGTCGCAAGAAGCCGGGCAAGACCCCAATCTCCGGGGGGTCGATGAGTACGAGGCGCCGCGGATTCCCTCCCCACTTCTTGACAAGGAGAGCGACGCGATGAGCAAGAATCGCGCCGAGCGAGGCGCCAATCAGATCAAAGGGCGCCCCGGAAAAGTGGTCGACCAGCTCTTGCGCATACACTACGGACAGACTATGGATGGAGACGGACTCAGCCAGCTTGCCAGTGCGGAGCGCCGGATGACGCAGAACGAGCACCTCCCGGCCAGAGGCAATGCCCCTGTGCCACCGTTCGAAGCCTTGCTCATCACCAATCACGCTGTGGGCAATAACCAAGGGTGGAGGTGCCGGGTCGAGTCCCACGGGAGCTTTGCACAGTCGCACGAGCGAGACACCTATAAAATCATCCACAGTCTTTGGCGGCGGCGCCGAATCCTTGTTGGCCGAGACTGACGGCGACGCCGTATCAGCCCCCGTGTTATTGCGCAACAATGACGAAATACTCCGGGCGGTTGGGTAGTCAAGCAATAGACGGGCAGGGAGCTCGTAGCCATCACCAACGGCGATTTGCAACTGGTTCCGCACCTCCACCGCGCCAAGAGAATCGAGGCCCGCATCCGTCAGTGGGATGTCGGCGTCCACGCTAGTGCTCATGGCACCGTGCACAATGGCGAGCACCCCGCCAAGGTCAACCGCATTAACAGTCGAGCCTGGTGTTCGCATGGCACAAGATTGCGCAGCTCCTTGGCGGTGCATCCACGGGAGAAGCAGCCCAGACACCCGACCACCTGCGGAAAGGCTGAGAGTGGCTGGCCACGCCTCGGGACAAATGGCAACGACGCGCTGGCATCGCCCAAGAGAAGCCAGAAGAGCCTTGGACGCCATCGGACGGGTGATGGTGCCTTGACCAACCGCCACGGGGTCTTTGGCTTGCCGAGGCACCATCACACCCCATTGGATGGCGTGCGCTCGCAGACCCGAATCCCTACGGCAGTGCACAAACGAGTCCAGCCAAGTGTTGGCGGCCGAGTGAGGCGTCGCCCCGGCGTTGCCGATCAGTCCAGCGACAGATGAGTAGACATGAAACAACTGCAGCACGCAGCTGCTACTTGCGGCGTGCAGAGCAGCCGCGCCGTGCACCTTGGGCGCAAATACAGTGCTGAATCGGTCCATTGACTGGTTGCGCACCGTCGCGTTCGCGAGCACGCCGGCGGCGTGGAACACTCCGATCAATGGCGAGCCGCTCTGCTGCACTCGGCTCACGAGCGCACGCACAGAGTCCGGATCGGCCACGTCGCAGCAGACGGGCACCACCTCCGCGTGGGTCGACAGCCACGTCCAGTCAGCCTCGCTGCCACGCTGGATGCGGCCACTGCGCGAAGACAACACGATGCGCTTCGCACCATGCTCTGCCAGCACGCGTGCCGTCAGAAGACCAAGCCCGCCAAACCCGCCAGATAAGACGTGCGTGCCGCCGACCAATGCCAAAGCCTGCTCCTCGCCGCGGGGCGGGGCCTGCGCGACGATGATCGCCTGCTGCTCCATCAGAAGGCCGTGGCCGCGCATGCAGTGCACGCGGCCAAAACCACTCTGCGCCAGCAGCGTTCTCCAGTGCTCCCAGGTCATAAGAGGGCTCGGCTGGCCTGTACGCTCAGGGTCGCTGGCAAAGAGCCACCAGCCGTCCGTCAGGCCAAACGTGGTTTGTATGATACAGCTCGTAGCGAGAAGCTCGTTGGCAATGAGAAAGCCACCGTCGCGGAGGAGTTGGAAGCAGTTGCCAAGAGTGTTCCGCATGAATGGCGTGGCGTGGAGCACGTTTGCAGCAATGGCGAGGTCGTAGGAGTGCGACGCGAAGCCCTGCAGTCGCGAGTCGGCATCGATGTTAAGGAGCTCGTAGCGCATGAACGACGAGTATTCTGCGAAGCGGCGCTGCGCTTGGTGCAGAAAGACCTCCGACACGTCGGTAAACATGTACTGTGAGCACACTTTTCGCAGGGCGGGTAGCACACTCGAAGCCGTTCCGCCCGTGCCGGCACCAATCTCGACCACACTCACACGGCGTCCTGTGGGCAACTCTTTGATGATTGACGCCACGACAGCGACCACGCACTCGTTGTAGAAGCGCGCATTCACCGCATCCTCGTAGAACGGCAGGGTTACTTCCATGGATCCGCTGGGGAAGAGGAGCTCTTGGTAAGAAACTTCGCCAAGCACAGCCTCGGCAAGGTGTGGTGCGCAACAGCGAGCAATTCCTACATCGGGCCAGAGGCGCGGGGAGACCTCAAGAACTTCCTCATACGTCACTGGCTCTTTTGGCGCGTCGATTGTTGTACCCCACTCGTGCAACAGCTTGTGATGCCATTTCGGAATCTGCGAAGGATCGACGTTCTGCAGCATCCTTGCTACGTCGCAACGCACAGCTTGATCCAGCAGCTCATGCGCACACTCGATGTCCGCAAGGTCTTGGATCGACATCATCGCACTCGAAGTATGCGTGGTTAGACGTACCGACACCTTGTCGAAGGAGACATCCAACACCGCAGACGCGTCCAAGCCGACTAGCCTGGGAGCGCAAACTGACTTGTGGCGAAGCACAAGCTCTGATTCCGCGGACGAAACTACACGCAGGCCAAAGACGTCACCTGCTGCAGTTTTGAGCGACCTCGAGTGCACAAACGCCGCCGCGGTGCGAATCGCCTGAGAGCTCAACGCGTCGATGTCCAAGCAGTACATCGGTAGCGCGGCAGCCTCCAGGAGGCAAGCGCGCGCAAAGCCCCACAGCCCAGCGTGCGCGCATGTCGCCCGCCCGTATGCCCCCACCGGCTGGGTACGTTCCGTGCAGATCCACACAGGCACCGGCGTGCCCAGAGCGAGTTGCCACTGCGCGATCACGAGAGCTGATTGCATGACCCTCAGGTCGCAATCCGACCGCGCAGAGGCGACCAGGAGCACGCTACCAAGTCGCTCGGCGTAGTCGTCCAGAGCAGACTCCGTCACCTCTTCTAGATAGGTCGGCTGGTTCGTCGCGAGCTCTTGAGCGAGCGGCCCGTGCCGGTCACCCACGAGCAGCAACTGCAAGCCTAGCCCAGATTCGGTCGGCCAAGCAGCAGAGCTGCGTACAGTCGCCCATTCCACCATAAAGTACCCGCCTCGCTGTCGCGCAGCTCGTGAACCATCTTGCTCCACCTTCCAAGCAAAACGCCGGCGCTTCATATTAACTGGCCCCGCCCACGGGACAAGACTTCCGTCTTGCTGCGTAGCTAGAAGAAAATGTACAATGGTCCCGCTGTATCCAAAGGAGCTTACCCCGCCGAGCGCCGCCAACGTCCGGCGCCCGCCTCCGGCAATCTGCGTTTGATGTACAATGTTTATGTCTTGCAAGGCCGAGGCCACGTGTGGATTAAGTAGCCTCAGCTGGGCGTTTGGTGAAGCGCGATCTGTCACGAGCTGCATCGTAAGTCTTAAGAGCCCCGATGCACCAGCTGCAGCCTCTGCGTGCCCGGTACTGGCTTTTATGGATCCCACGGCCAGCTGAGAAGTGTAGCTGGCGCGCAACGTACTGGAGAGCGAACGTACCTCGATCGGGTCACCAAGAGGTGTTCCGGTTCCATGCGCCTCCATGTTCGTCAACAAGTCACAGCGTGCGCCCGCGTCTGCCAAAGTCGCTTCTAAAAGAGCCTGTTGAGCTTTGCCATTCGGTGCGGTAAGGCTCGCACTCTTTCCGTCTTGGCGAACGCAGCTGCCTGCAAGTGCCACGCTGTTCTGAGCCTCGAACCCCGCAAGCAGGGATAGAGCGCAGCATCCCTCGGATCGCACGAAGCCGTCTGCTCGGGCGTCAAATGTGTGGCACCGCCCGCGGGGCGAGGTCATGCCAGCAATGGCAAAACTCGTGCCTAGCGTCGGGATGAGCATGAGACTTACCCCCGCGATGACTCCACCAGTGCACTCACGCAGCTGAACGGCGCGCATCCCAGCGTGGCAAGCAGCAAGTGCAGATGAACATGCAGTGTCGTATGAAGCGCACGGGCCTTGCAGCCCAAGAATGTAAGACAGCCTGCCTGACGCAATAGAGTGGCTGCTGCCCGTCGCTGAGTAGACACTGTTAGCTGCTGCGGTCCCTGTCAACACGAAGCCAAAATCTTGTGCACCGATACCGATGAACACACCGGTAACGGAGCCCATAAGCGCTGCCCTCTCCCATCCAGCGCCGCGCAGTGACTCATAGCCTCTCTCGAGCAGCAGACGCTGTTGCGGGTCCATGACTGCAGTCTCAGCTGGCGAAACGCCAAAGCACGAGCTATCGAACATGTCTACGGCGTGCAGGAATGCACCATGGCGGATTCGCAGAGCAATGACGTTGTCACTGAAGTAACCGTCGTCAAGCTGCCAACGGTCACAGGGCACCTCTGAAACCACGTCTGCACCAGTAACAGCCATCGCCCGGATCTGCTCAAAAGACGTCACCCCAGCAGGAAGCACTGCGGAAAGACCACATGCAAACACATGGGCGAAGGATCTAGCCACTGCCGCCGCGTCTAGCCCGTCTCCAGCAACAAGGCCCGGTGGCGATGCAGTGGTATCGAAGAATGCCGTAAGCTGGCGAGCTGTTGGGTGGTCGAACACAAGAGTGCTCGGTAGCGTCGGCCAATCGCCCACCACTCTTTGCAGTTGGTTCCGTAGCTCAACTGCACCAAGAGAGTCAAGGCCCGCCTCCATCAAG
>Ga0209491_10007070_pt1 | contig 15060 bp, 20 predicted proteins | sample BON02_FD_187213 | JGI IMG/M metagenome (GOLD analysis project Ga0209491, IMG submission 187213) | Freshwater microbial communities from Lake Bonney liftoff mats and glacier meltwater in Antarctica - BON-02 (SPAdes) (version 2) | ecosystem: Environmental > Aquatic > Freshwater > Ice > Glacier...
GCGATAGAGCTACACCGCCTGGCGTCAAGTACATCAAGTTCTCTCTCACGATCCCCTCCAACATCTCGCAGCATAGCACCCTGCGCAGCATCTACGCCTCGAAGCGCGCACGCGGCTTAAAGATCAACGAGCGCCGCGTCTCCGTCGCGGATTTCTTCTGTGTTATACAGGAGGCGCCCAAGCTCGATACCAACACGCTTGTGTCGCACTTTGGTCTACAGCCGGCGGAGTCCGGCGCGACCGGCCGCGTCTTCGCGTACAAGAACGCCGCCGTCCAAACCGGCCCGCTGTTTGCGACGTCCTGCACGCACGAGGAGGTCGACATCGTCGTCGACCCGGACGTGTTCAAGGGGAACGCGATGTGCCCGTTCTCGCGTGCCCTGCAGCCCTCCTACCTCATCGTGAACGACGCCGCGATTCGCTTCAAGATCGGCAACATGCTCGTGAACACGCTCATGCCCCACCTCATGATGAACAACATGGTGCCGGCGATGATCTCGGTCGCGATGGTCACCCTCCTCGGCCACAACTACACGGAGATCGTCTCGGGGGGCGTGTCCGTCGTGAACCTCTTCCTGTGTGGCTGGCTGTACTCGACCCTCGCTAACACGGGCAAGACCACCGCGCTCAACCTCGGCCAGCCGTGCATGGGCACGAAGCTCATCATGACTTCGGGCTCTACGATCCCGCACGCGCGCGTCCGCGCTGGGCAGGCGGGCGGCATCAGCGTCGTCGTGCTCGACGACTACTCCCCGTCGAAGATGGAGGAGTTCGCCGTGTTCATCCGCGCGGTCGCCGGCGAAGGCGATGAGGGGCGCGTCAACACGATGGGCACGTACGTCGGCAACCGCCAGACGGCCTACGCGTTTTCGGTAATTATAGTTATACTATTTATTGAGTATTAACACACATGTATCAATAGCCCCCCCCCTGTATTATTAGTATTATATTATTTATACACCTTCCCATATGTTATTCACAGGCCAACCACGTCCTCGCCGACCCGCTGTCGCGCTCGCGCCTCATCCTACTCAACTTCAAGAAGATCGATCTGGAGATTGATCCGCAGGAGGGCATTGCGGAGCCGCCGCAGAACGCCACGGGCGTGCTCAGCATGCTCGCCCCCGACTTCCTCAACGTCCTTGTCAACTCTCAGGGCGTGCGCGACTGCGCCGAGTTCGTCTCCCAGATCACCGGCCTCCACCGCTCGCGTTCCGACGCGAACGCCGCGCTCGTGCTCTGGGCGACGCTCTACTTCAAGCGCATGTTCACCGTCTCCCCACTCTCGATCACCTTCCAGGTCCCGACGCTGCTGTACTTCGCGAACAAAATCTGCTCCGCCTCTGTCCAGCAGGCGGACGCCGATGATACCAACACCCTCGCTAAGTTCGTCCGCCACATAAGCGCGTGCATGCATAGCATCGACCCGATGTCCGCCGGCAGCATGTTCTTGGATCCGCACAACGTCCGCACCGTCTTCCACGACAGTGACGCGGATTCCCTCAAGAGCGGGGACTACGTCTACCTCAAGGTGGACCAGGTCGTCAACGTTCTCTCGCGCCAGGGCGTCAAGTACAACGCGCGCGAGGTCATCAGCTCGATCAAAGAGGAGGGCCCGCACCGCATCGGCAACATCTCCATCGTGCGCGGGCGTTGGCACAACATCGCAGAGTACCCGGTCTCGGCGCGCCACGTCGACGTTGGCCTCCAAACCGAGCACCTCATGGCCGAGGAGGACATCCCGCCCACTCAGTACGGCTGCAGGGGTAATGGATACGTCATCTCCAAGAAGTGGTTCGACAGCGTCGTCTCCTCCGAGACCACGCAGGACGCCCCCAAGGTCACGGAGGACGACATCAACAAGATCTGCCTCAAGAACGGCGACGTGTTCGCGGAGCTCGTGCACGACCCGGCCTGGATTGGCTACGGCGGCATCCGCACGCCTACTACTGGCTGGGACCCGCTCGACCCGGCGACGCAGCCCTCCGAGCTCCTGCGCAAGTACTCCAAGACGCTGGACGAGTGCATCAACCGCGACTCCATCGACTCGGTCAACGCCCCAGACTCGGACATGGAGGAGGAATAAATTAATGCGCTTATGCCTCGGGTTAACCCGATGCATGGCGCTTGCCATCATGTTTGCCTTATCAGTATAATCATTCTCGTCTGTGATTGGCTCGTGTAGGTCGACATTTACTGTTATGTTATAAAGGGACCACGTCATTTTTTAATAGTAAAGTAAGAAAATTATAATGTTATTACATAGTCACCTGCGACACAAGCGCTGGCACAGCAGGCGCGTCCGCCGTGAACGACCGACTCACACGCCACGCGGCGTACCCCGTACACAGAACAGCTACAAACAGCGGAACAGACACATCGCTAGGCGTAAACAGGGGAGTAACGGGTGCGGGTGGCTCCACAACCTCCACGTCCGGTTCTTCACACAGATTCTTCATCCATTCCTGTGGGAGGGCTACCCGCGACACCATAGGCGGCAGCGGGCGCTCGCGCTCGGGCTTCTCTGCATTTTGACGCACGACCGGAGGCGGCTTCACAGTCTCGAGTTTCTCTACTTTCACAGTCACAACCGGCTTCTTGAACGGCTCAATCAACGCGTTGAATGAAGGATCCGCGCCTTGCACGTCCGCCATAAGCGCTTCAATCGCAGGATCTTTAAGAAGTGCATCAGTATCAGCAGCGCCGCCAGACACTGGATCGCCGCCGCTATTATCGCTAGCGATAGTAACAGCCTTCTTCTTTTTTCCTGTGGGGGGGGTGTTGTTAGACCCGATCCGTATTCAGGCGCGCTCGGGGGCGCATACGGGGGCATATACGGGGGCAAACTAGGCGGCAGACGGAGGCTGTATGGGCGCTATACCAGCCATCGTTCTTTATACATGTATGTCAGAATTAATTGCGCGCGCCGCCGGCCCCTGATCTGGCGACGATTCCGGTTAAATTCGCACTCTTGCGGACGTAATTCGCCAGTATCTCTTGCCAGTTATCCTGTGGGTATAATTTAACGTTCATGTACGGAAACTCTTGGTCTGTGTACAGCGGAAGCCCCGACGCGTCTAGAAGCTTGAATTTAGTCCCCCACTCGCCGACTCCGCGGAACATCTCCTCGAACAGGCTACTCATATGCCACGTATCCAGCTGGACGTAGCTCCAGTGGTCGACCGTTAGGAGCACGTGCATATGCGGATGTTTTCGCTTAGGCCCGATCTCCATACCTGCATCTACCTGAACCCGCTCCACATGCGTCTCGTATGTGTCGTATAGGTAAGAAGAGCCCGTATTGTTCCCCTTGTCACTGCCGTAAAAACTGTCTACAGCGTCTGCCTTTCGGGGTTTCAGTATATCCACCCACGTCGCCTTTGAGATACTATCGGCGTTTCCTCTGGCGCCAGCTTCCATACCGTACAATTTCTGTCCAAAACGCAGCATTTGGCTTGAATATTTGTCTGAGAATAGAACGCGAGTCGCGTCTGCCATCTTCTCCAAAATTAAACGCGCGGCTACCGGGTCAGTAACAGGTGAATGGAGGGCCCATGTAATAAACAGCCGCGTCTGTGTCATTTGGCGGCGCTGTGGTGTTTCATATTTATCCTTCCACCACGGATCGCCCTTCCACTGACTCTCACCCTTTTTGTATGTTGCCCCCTCTATCTTACGCGTTGTAGTGGCCGATTGAGTCGCAGACAAAGCTTTAACACTCGGCTCAAAGTTGTGTATTCTGAGCTCGGTTGGGGTTTGATACTCCATGCGGAATATATCGCTGTCGAATGCAGATGCGCTACGCTTATACTTGGCGCCGTTTTCGTGTGTATACTTATGGTATGCGTCCGTTAGTATGTCGAATAGAGCAGGGTTCGACGTAAACGCCTCTACAAACTTAGTAGCTTGGGAAATACATTTATTTTTATCCTTATCTCTCCCAGTGTCGAGAAACACACCCAGTGTGTCTAGAGCTTCTCTAATAAGCTTACTATCATCTTGCTTTGTTTTTGAATTTTTGTTCGCGAAACTAAGGTCTTTTGTGACATATATTTCCGCCGGCGACTTAAACATAGTGCGTTTTCTTCCTTGGAACGGCGTTATAAGGTTTTCTATCATTTCATCATACACGTCTTGTATCTCGTCGCGGTTGCTGTCTGTTAGAGGCCCTCGTCTCATACACATCCCAAATTGCATCTCCTTCTGCATCTGTTCGTTCGTGGCGACAGAGCCGGCTACCCGCCTCGTCCCCTTCCACGAGCGCTGTAGCAGCCCGAGGCGGTCCATATCAGCGGCACAGTCCATGCACACGTTGCTGTAAGCAGACACGCGCCGTAGCTTGAATCCGGTGTCGTATAGGGTAACTTTTGCTCTAGTATTCGGACGTCCTTGTACTATAGACGCGTTTTTTGCATACTCAAAAAGGTGGTTGGAATGCGCCTTGAATCTCAACTCAGCTTTATTGTGTGCGCGTGTATTGTCTGTCTTACTATGGTCAAATAGCTCTACCTCCCAATTCTGATGCCCGCCAGGTACGTCTCTCGGGAGCGAGGAGCGGTTCCCCACGTCCTCAGCACGGACTCTTGATATTCGAGCGGGGTTGTGCGTATCGTTGCGCGCCGTATTCCTTATCCAAAAGTAGTCCTCGTGAAACGGCTGAGCTGCCTCGTGGGCCTTACTAACCACTCGTTTCCAGAATCGAGTGGGGTATTGTCTATACTCTATCGGGGTGTTGCTATAACTCGCTTGCATCTCTTTGTACTCGTAGAAGGCGCGCGCACCGCCTACATCCCATACTAAAACTCTCGTAGTGCTGCAGATGCATCTGCTCCATTGAGATCGGTAGGTATGCTATGTGCCACGGTGTATTAACGTATTGCCCCACGGTCATATTTGAGGTGATTCTGAAATCACGAATCACGCGCAGGTGCTCGGTGAAATCTTCGATGTCGTCTTGAGTCTCATACCCACTCACTGAATCCCATTTAAATATAGCCTCAATTTTCTGCTTTTGTGCTGGAGAAGTTGCAACTCCAAATTTAAATACAGGGCCAAAAATTTCCTCTGCGCCTCCTTGGTGTCTATAAATCGTTGTAAATTTACCACCCTGCTTTATGCGCCAGACGCCGAGTTGCATCCCATTTCTCTTCTGTTCATCCGTAAGCAGCGTGGTTTGGTCGTTGCTTATATGCTTGATATCTTGCTTGTTGAAGAATATACCGAGTACGCGTACAAACTCACGAGGGAATGCGTTAATTTTCTTATTTAGGACGTTGCTTCTCGGGCGCCCTATGGTATTTTGTACGCCTATAACCTTCAGTGGTTTGCCGGTGCGGTCAATTACGTCTGGACGCATCGTCATATTGGCTCTCCCGTATAATTTGGAGTGCTCCTCTTCTTCTGCGTCCGACATAGCGCGCGTAGTCACCGCAAACCTCGCCTCTGTGTACAGCTTATCACGAGAAAACGGGTTCGATTTTGGGTGAAAATGGCTGTTTGAGCCCGGGTAGGTAGTTTGAGCGCCTGGACGCACACTGAGTTTAGTATGCTTCTCACCGTTGTAGTCCTCAAGGTCTTCCTTGGACGCGATTGCAATTTCGATTACTTTGTGCGCATTTGCAGTGTCTCCAACACGCTGGTCTCTCGCACCCTCCACTCCGTCTAGATACTCAGAGTTTGTTACAATTTCTACCTCTTTGGTAAGCGCGTTTGTTCCTTTATCTGTGTCTGCCTGGTCGTCGTCCATAACTACGCCCACATTTACGGGACGCGCCGGTGCGTCGTATACACCGTCTTTACCGTCTTCAAACGTAAACAGCGACTCTGTCGTAAGTTTTTTTTCCGTTAACAACGTTTTGGTCCACTTTTGGAGCTGGGCGCGCACCCATACTCGAGCCTTTTTAACGTCTTTTTGTACGTCTGGCGGCATACCGCGCCACTTTGGGTAAGATATGTCAACAGGTTTTGGTTGTGATATATCGTCCAAGGTAGTAGTTTGGTTCAGTGGGCTATTGCAATGTAGCACCATCTGAAATCCAAAATCTAAGTCGGTTCGACTCCCATCCGTGTCATAGCGCGAGTGGTAAAATAACTTTCCAAAAGCCTCAAACATTGTAGAACTCCGGGTATCAGAGCCCCCAATTAAAGAACGAGGTATGTAATGATCAAGGTCAACACCAGACCCCATAGGATGTTTACTAGTAGTTGTAGCCCTAGAACCTTGGACTTTCGACTGGCTGTCACAACCACACATCCACCCAACCAGTCGTAATTTATTTTTTATGAATAGCAGGTTTCTTACGCTGGATTCGTGTTTCTTCACTTTAGGGAGGCCGATGCCGGCGTCTCCGCCCATGTACGCGCCTCCTCCGTTTCGCTGATCTGCAGACACCGTAGTCGATAACTTTGGCAGCATTCGATAGGACGGGCCGCTGTAGCTCGGGTTGAACATACGCGTTCTGATGCCATTCACAGACCAGTTATTCACTTTATCGTTGCAGCCTTTGTACCAGTATAGCCCGAACAGCTGTGCACATAAATTACCAACTGCGAGTTTTCCAAATTGTTCGCCCATGTTAGCCTTGTTTGTGCTCGAAGTGCCGTCCGTTAGAAATGACATTGCGCTGGAATGCACGCCCTCCCCCCCAGCATTTGTAGGGGTTACGCCGGAAGCTAGTAAGAACGCTACCTGAGAATAGATATCGTGTGATACATTTATCTCTATTCGATTCGAGTTTGCACCGTCTTGGGCCTTTCCATGGTACTCGAAAATGGAGGTCGTGTTATTGCTGCGATTTCCAAGAGTAGCAGAGCGAAATTTTAAAGTTGTAGACCGCGCCGATTCCGACACATAGTAAGCCTTATTTTGATTTCTGTCTACAGCGCCTACACCTTGTACGTTGAGGGTACTATTGCGTGGCCATCCTATAGTTGCATCGTAGTACGCTTCTGAGAAATGTTCTTTTTTTTTGATAGCCTTTTCCAACGTTCCAAGCGTCGGTGAACTACTGTCGCTTAGTAAGAAGGCCATAAGCGCCTGAAAATGTGACCCACCGTCGACTTTGTTTACATCAAAACTCATCAGAGAACACCATGCTTCAAATCCGATTGTATCGGGAAACGTTTTAGGATCTTTTTTAAACGACTCTCGCGATGCTTCCCACGTAGACATATTTTTTTTGCTATTTTCAGAGACCGGCACACCTAGCGGCGCTAACACGACCCGTGCTGTTGTGCTCATCTTCATTCACACATTTAGAAATACTATACTATACACTCATTCCCTTCTGAATATACGACTTCATAATAGACGTCCAGTTTGACTGCGGGAGCAGGCGGACGTGCACGTACGGAAGCTTCGTAATAATGAATTTGTCGTCACTTCTCATATGGCGCCGCTTCGTGAGCTCGGACGCAGCTGGGAAGCTGACGTTATCTCCCGCATAGGCTTTGTTGTACAAGTGCCGAGCCAGGTACTGTAGCTTATGCACGTCGATCTGGACCTGGCTGTAGTGTGTAACCGTCAGCCATGCGTGCATGTGAGTGCGCCCCGCCACGCCGCCCATCTCCACACCAGCCTTCCACTCAATGCCAGAGATGACCTGAGCGTACAAATCGGCTCCGTACACCTCCGGGTTTTTAGGGCCGTATTTCAGGATATTCGCAACTCCAGTGTCCGTCCCGAGCTCCTTTGCCATAGTCTCAACGGCGGCGGTCACCTTGTAGACGTCATCCACACTCCGTGGCGCGAGGTTTGGATTTATAGTCAAAAAGAAGTTACTCTCCTGGCGCCTCCGCGGTACTTTTGTACCGGTGCTGTCAACTTTATGGTCGTACAGATGCGCACCACCCAGCATGATGCTCGGCGCGCGGTCCACGAGCCCACCCTTGTACTTCCAAGACTGGTCGTTCTTCGATATCACGTTGCTCTTGAAGTCCACCGTCTCCACCGCGATGCGCACGGAGGTCTTGGCCTTCACCATCGAGATTGGTTGCGCGCGATACTCGTTCACTCTGTAAAGTAGTCTTGTGACACTCTGCTTTTGCTCTGCTGTATGTTTCCGTGGCATCTGTACTAAGTACCATAAAAGTTGGAACTTTTATCATAATTCAAGCCTCCTCAGGTGCGGCTGCCTCAGGCTGCGTTTTGGCGGGTTCTGCCTCAGGCTCCATTTCGGCTGGGTCTGCCTCTTCAACATCAGGATCGGCGGTTCGAGCGACGTAGGCCTCGTGGTCGGCCCGCCCACAAAACTTGAACGCGTGCAGAGTCTGATTGTCCTTGCCCTCCCATGGACAGCGCGACTTGTATGCGAACCGGCCGTTCTTCAGCACGACGACTTCGGGGTCCACGACGTCAAACTTCTCCTTCTTGGTCATACACGTGAACGTAACATTCACCATTCTCGCGATGACACTTAGTCATACTTCAGAATATTTTTATGATAAAAATTGCACAGACGACGCTATTCTGACAACATTTGGAGGATACTATATTCTACAACACGGCGCAATGACGCAAACTATATCCGCTATGAGACACCCCACACGCGCGCGCAGTAAAGCTATACTTTCCAACGACCTTGTCACAGAAGAATGGATCCGCAATCTCCGCCCCCCAACACAGACACATACACCAGTCCAGACATAGAGCGCCTCAGGCGGGAGCGCGAAGTGCCATTTCTAGAGCCTTGGCCGCGCGTTCGGAAGCGTCTCCGTCAGGATGCGGCAAGCCTCGAAAAATTGCGATCTGAGCAAGCTCCTTTCCGCTTGGAGGGGGCATGACCGCGCACTTCGCAACCTCGTGTGGGCAGTGGGCGTCCTTGGAGCCGCGTGCCTCAAATGCCATGAACTCGTATGCCATGCGCGCGCGCTCTTCCTTGAACTCCTCTACGGTTTGGGTGTTTACATTGGGGGTTGAATCATTCTTGCAACCTCGGGTCTTGCGCTTCTTCACGGGCTTGTTGAAATGCATTCCTCGATCAGTATGTCTGTGCACCGCACCCGTGGAAAGACGCACTCCTCGTAAACTACCTTAGCGACAACAACGTCGCCATAGAAATAGTTGACGTCGAAGAGGTCGTTTGCACTGTTGTTGTATGTCTTGGAGGGGTCAAGCCGAGCGTCACTGTCCCAATAGACGAATATCTTGCGGCTTGTGGGTTTGCCCGAGTGTGGCATCTCGAGAGTGTTTAGCCCGAGAGAAAACCCGAATACAGTAGAAGTGTTGAGTCTCCCTGGCTTGTCTCCGGGCGGGAGTAGTACGACAACTTTAGCCCCTGTCAGCGCGTCTATGCGCACCGCTTGCAGAGGCCGCGTCGCAGTGCAGCAGTGTTCATGCCATTCCATCTGTGAGAGTGTGCCACCGAGGTGGTCGAGTTTTGTGATATCTGCGAGTGTGTCGTCTGGAATGATGCCCCCGAGCAGTGACTGTATGTGATGGACGGCGCAAGTCACCCCTCCAGATGCGTCTTTGTCCGGCCATTCTTTGTACTGCAGCACTGCGGCCATCGCGCTCTCCCAGTTGCAGAAATTCCCGCGTTTTGTAAGCTTACCGGCAGGGCTGATCACTGGTATGTAGCATGTTGCTCGCTTGAGCGGCACACCAGTGTGGTTGCACACGAAGAAGGAATGAGCATCGTTCAACTTGCATTTCCCCATATCTATGTTTTACTCTGTTTTACTCTTATGTTACTCAACTCATACTCTTCAGTATGTCTGAAATTCCGCCCAATTCTGGCTTTGGCGCGTCTACTTCTATTTGCGTCTCGGCGCCGTCCCTGAGGTATACAAATGCTACAAGCATCCCAAATACGACAAACCACTCCATTCCGCTTACCAACACTCTAGATTTTTTTTCATCGCAGACGTCGCGCTCGTTCGCTCTCGTACGCCTCAATGTTGTTCGCAGACCCCCCAAACTTAACGAATGGCGATCGGATAAGACGGAAAATCCAAGACTCATTTTGAGATGCACTCTCCATACCAGCCCTGGACGCAAGGGGGTGCTTTATCCAGCTCATTTTTGGAATGGGCCTAAATGTAGTATGTGTGCGCTCCCACACTTGATGCTGCGACTCGTCCAATTTGGTCATATACATGTCACGGCGACGCGACATAGAACGCTCGTTTCGGTCCGAGCAGTCGACCGATGCGTACCGTGCTGGGGGGTCTACTGCTACTTGAATCCCTGGTTCAGTACCGTCAAGAAGGAAATGCTGTCCATAGTCGACGCGATTCTGCATGACGGCGTGCTTGTTGACATGCGATTAGAAGCAGTAGGCGTGATTGCACTTACAGCGGGTGGAAGCGGCTTGTGATTTACCGATTTCTCGGAGGACACTATAGTTGGAGCAATCGGGTCCGTTCCGCGTGTGATCATATAAATCACAGCAGCAGCGATCAAATATGATTGCATCTCTGATAGTAGCTAAGAAAATAACTCAGCCACCGGGCGAACCCTGCGTCGAAACGTATAATACCCGAGTCCGGCAATCAATGCTAGCGTTGCCATTTTTTTCCATAAAGGCTCCTCTTCTTCAACAGTGCCCGCGTTCTCCGCCTTCCCTTGTACGTACTGAGTTACTCCAGCGATTACGTCTGCAGCCAACTGTACAGATTTTAGTGTTTTTGGGTTAACCCGGACACGCCGAGCCTCCTCGGGTTAACCCGATGTTACGCACCAATGCCTCCATTTCCTTACCCCCAGTCGCAGTAGCTTTCTCTGTGAGCACCGCGACTTTACGCGTAGTAGCAACACTCGCGCCTGTGAACCGTCCAACTTTTACTAGCGTAGGCGCAATCGTTGCGCGTTTCACTGCCTCTGTTAGAGCTGCTGTGTGGTGTGCTGCGAGGTCAGTAATTTTAGCGACTGGCGCGGCTACCAGCTTGGAGAGTTTCGCGGCGCCAGTGCCTTTTACCACTTTAGAAGCGGAAGCGACGGCCTGTGGCTATATGTGTTACTTTTTTTGAAGTGGCAGCGACGGCCTTTGTGGCTACCTTTGCTACTTTCAAAGCGGCACGCGAGCCTTTGAACAACCCTCCAAACCAACTGAAAGCGCCCTTCACCCCTCCAAAAATAGTACCTATTCCCGGTATACAACTCAGCGCAGCGCCCGTTGCGGCGAGGCCCACATTCACAGCCCTCCACGCGGGATTAGGGGTCTGCAACTCGCCGCCGCAGAGGAGCCCACTCTCTTCTGCTCCAGTAAGGCCCACGTCCGCAATTGCAGCACCGCACCCCACGAACGGGACCATAGACGCCACCGCGAGAACGCCGTGTGTCCCAAGAGCGGCATATGCGTCTGTTTTCGGATTGCCAGTGCATCCGCCCCCCATGCTATATCACTCTGTTAGAAAAGAAATTACCGCCGCCAAAGCACGAATAACGCCACTGCAGCCCCCGCAATCAGAACGGTATTGCCATTCTCGCCCAACCACTTGAACTTTCCAGCTCCGAGACCGGCGCCGAGCCCAATCCCTAGCGACCCCAAAAAACCGGCCTTTTCACCTACCTTCGCAATCTTATTTCCAGTGTGACTCGACACCTCGCCAATCGCGTGCCCCGCAGACGATACAATCTTGCCAAAATTCACCATACATATAACATAAAATTCAGAATTATATTCACAGGTCGCTGTGCGCGCTAGACACCTCCGGCGCGAGGTTCATTCGGTCGAGTGCCGCCTTCACGCGCGGGTCGCCCGTGTTCGCGGCGTGCACAGTCATAACAAGCGCCCCCACCCCTAGAATTAGACGCGCCTCTGGAGACACGTGAATCCCGGTCGTATACTTGATAACTAGCTCATCGAGGACGTCCTTGAACTGATCCGCGTTTTCAGTCGTGATCTTTCCAAGGCCGCCGAGCTGCAAATTGAGCGGGTTGAACAGCTGCGTGGACATCTCTAGACTCTTCATGGCAGCGCTGAAGAGATTAATCCCCACATTACTATCGGACGCGGCCTTCGAACCGAGTTGAATCTCGATGTAGTGCATTTCGTCGAGGAGGTCGGCGTCTGCAGACTTAGCGCTCAGCGAGCCGTTTTGCTTCTTGAGCCATGTAAATTTCTCGCGGTAGGCAGTAATCTTGTCAAGGAGCGCGCTCTTTTGGTCAATAGCCATCTCCTTCTTAGGTGCCGGTGCGGGCGTGGGCATAGGCGCAGACTTCTTTGGCACGGGGGCTGGCTTCGATGCTGCAGCTGCCTTCAAATTTCCAGCGCGTGCGACGCCCTCGCGCGACACAGTGCTCAAATCAAGCGGATCGACATTCTCTGACATGGTGCACACTCATCTATGAATTGGAAAATTTAATTCAATTTACACGACTTCACACATCAAATCCATATACCGCCAGAAACGCTCGTGCGTCTCTGGATGCGCGCGCACACTCTCAAAAATAGACACAAATCCTTTAAACATAGGATACTTGCCCGCATCCACCTTGAACTTATGGGACAGGCAGTCCCAGTGACGCGCAGCCACTGCTACCTGCTCTGTCTTAATTGCGCTTGCAATCAGCGTCGCGATCAGCGGCGTAAGCTTCATACTCTCTACAACCAGCCCTTCCGACCCCTCTACACCCTCCCTCTCTAACCACGCCGCCATATTAAATAGCTTTTCTGCGATGAACTCTCCAACGGTCGCCATTACGTGAATAGGTATGCTGCGACTGCGGCTCCTACTGGCACGACTAGAAAATGTACGTTCGTCGCGCTAGGGTGCGGCGATAGCGCCTTGAGCGGACGCATATCGCCCTCGTCTGTGAACGACTCCTTTGGCAACCCGAGCGCGTACATAGCGACTCCCACGATACCACCCACCGTGAATGCACGCGACGACGGGGTCCCGAGCCCCATCTGCACCAGCATGCCGCGAATTCCGTCAACATCGGTAAACGACATTCTCTTTCACACACACTCTTAGGAAATGTTGATTTAACCTTGGGCTCGTGGATACTGAGTATTCTGCGCAGTTTGCCCTGGTTCGTTTGCTGCACTCCTGGCAGCCACTTGCTCCGGGGTACCCGTGTGGTACATGGCCCGTGCCATACCCGATGTTCAGCGATTCGTGGAGAATGGATTCGTCGCACCGGCAAACTTCCAGGTTGCGAAATACCCAACTTTTACCAGTGAGCCGCTTTCCACATGCGACAATTGTGCCGTCTAGCTTAATATCATCTGGATTGAATTCAAGCAAATCTGAAATCTGCACCTCTGCGTACTTGTCTGATGCCAGAATAGGCATAGTGGCATTGCGCCCATGAGTCTTATTCTCACCGCCCTTTTTCACACTGCGCATTCCACTCCGTCCGCTACAGATGCGGCAACATCCGGTTTTTTTGGGTCCTCTTTAACTTTGGGCTTGGGCTCAGTTGGCGGCATCGTACTATATGTGAATAAACTAGAAAGACTGTAGCACCTCTATAATATTCTCGTGTATTAGTTCACAACGTATGACCTACGCACGTCGATTATTGACAATCGTACTCATTCTCACATACGCGAATCCACTCACGGATACACAATATTCAGTCGCTAGTATGCCGCACATGGACAAGTTCTCGGCGTGGTATAAGGTTATAACAGAATCATACAGAGGGGAACCAGACGACGCGACGAAACAATTGCGGTTGTTCACAAAACCTCTGCGAATGCTCAATATGGACCCATTCCTCAAAATAGACACACAGCTTTATAAGCGCACACTCCTCAGACACACTCCACTCAAACTGCGCGCGTTGATTGCGCCGCACACATTATACTTGCAACACGCACGGATACAGAATGCGCTTGTATTGCAGTGGCTCATAGGACACCTGCTAATTGCCACCCTCTCTATGTGGTATACAGTTAGAACTGTTGCAGCGCGGGTTCGACTTCCATTCCGAATGTCTGAGGCGCCGGCGTTGTGTAGTCCTGTGCAAAAGCATATTCAATGTTCTGAAACGCGCTGACCTCGGTCTTGAGCTCCAGCTTAGAGCGCTGGCAGATGATGGACACGTCGTCAAACAACCAGTGAATGCCGAACTTGACGCCGCCGACGCCGGTATAAATCTGGTTTGCATACATAGTGGCAGCGACGACATCGCCGGATGCAACGTTTCCGCCTGGAAGCACCTGTCCGGTGCGATCACAGATGCTGACGGTCTTCACAACCTTGCCGCCCATACTGTCCCACACAAACTTGGAACTTGGCCGCGCTCAACTGCAGCGTGTTGCCGTTCTGCTGTCCAGTGGTCTTGTCGAACTTCTGGCGCATCGTGCGGATCTGCAGCATGCGCACTTCGTCGCGGCTCAGGTTCCTGCGCCCAAGGAGCTTGAGCTGGTTGGTGAACACAAAATCAAGAAGCTTGTCGTCGATAGCAGTTAGCAGGGTCGTGAAGTCAGTGAACAGCGTGTTCTCTGCGTTGTTGATCGGCGCGTCCGTGAGGTTGAGTGTGAATTTGGTCTTGGTCACGTCCGTTGGGCCCCACATAATGCCGTAGTTTCCGTCGCCTGTGCAGCGCGGCCAGTTCGTCACGCAGGCGGGCGTGACGACCGCGACCTCGCCGGAGTAGTCGCTGTACACCATGGCGACCACCAGCTTGCCGTTGCGCTCCGGTCCCATTGCGAAGAAGACCTGCTTGGCGTCGACGGTCGTGAAGGGGGTGAACGTGCAAACCATTTTTTTAGTTGTAGTAGCGGATAGGGAGGATTGGAGTTCCAGAGTGTCTCATACTAAGCGTTAGAAAATCTATATGGTCTGCGCTGGGCTTATAATGGCTCGTAACGGGCCCGCGCGCGACGGCGTTGGCCTCTGACGGCGTTGGCCTCTGCACTAGCCACAGCGTTGTTTGTTACACGGGGGGCTTCTGTTGTACCCCAGCCGTGTAGTTTGTATTCACAGCCCGCGTCGCCGAACCAATCTTCTGATACTTACCAAGTTTTGTGCTGGTGATCGAGCGCCCTTCATAATACGGGTGTCCAGCCACCTTCCCGATGAATGTTGGAGTTGCGGCGTTTGATTGGTCGGCGTGAGTGTCGGGAACATATGTGATATCACTACGCTTGAACTGATACCCCATGA
>Ga0209491_10007073_pt1 | contig 15056 bp, 10 predicted proteins | sample BON02_FD_187213 | JGI IMG/M metagenome (GOLD analysis project Ga0209491, IMG submission 187213) | Freshwater microbial communities from Lake Bonney liftoff mats and glacier meltwater in Antarctica - BON-02 (SPAdes) (version 2) | ecosystem: Environmental > Aquatic > Freshwater > Ice > Glacier...
GCTCGCCTTGGTTGCTCTGCCCATCGGCGCTCCACTCATCACTCTCATCACACGACGCCCCTCCGCACTCACACAAGAACAAAGAAGAACGATGAATCGTTTGCTAGTTGGCGTCTTTGCCCTCGCCGCGGCCCTCCAGGGCACGGCGGCTGCCGCCATTGCGAAGGACGGCAGCGTCCTGGTCCTCACGGATGCCAACTTTGACGACGCCATCAAGGTAAGCACAAGGGAGAAGGGGGAAAGGGAATGGAACAATGCAGAAGGCATGCGCCGGCAGCCTCGCCACAGTGGCTTTGTGTGTTCAAACCAGGTGTGTATGGACGAGCCGCAGGCAGGCACAATAAGTGGTACACATTTACACGTGGTGTGCGGTCGTGCGTATAGTGATGGTGTCTTCTTATGTGCCTCGTGTGAGCGCTCCCTGCCTCTACCCCAATTCAAATTATGGGTTCTGAAGAACACGGGCCCTTCGTCATTGCTGAATGACTGGTTCCTTCTGTAGCCTCCTGCGTAAGCAGCAGTGCGTAAGCAGGTCTGTCAAGCAGCAGTCGCGCAACACACGCGTATCCCTCCTCCCTAGGGCTCCCACTCACCAATCTCCGCTATGAGCCCCTCCCTCCCTCCTTTCCTCAGCCCCCACTCATCGTACCACCCCTTCCCATTCCCCCTGCCCCCCCCCCCGACCTCCCCGAACACAGGAGCACAGCTTGTTGTTGGTGGACTTCTACGCGCCGTGGTGCGGGCACTGCAAGAAGCTGGAGCCCGCCTACTCCGAGGCCGCCGCGACCCTGGCCGCCCTGGACGAGCCCCTCTACATCGCCAAGCTGGACGCCACCGAGCACAAGGAGGCCGCCGGCAAGTTCGAGATCCGCGGCTTCCCCACCTTGAAGCTTTTCAAGAACGGCGTGGCCATTGAGTACCAGGTACGGCGCGAGGGAGGGTTGGAAGGAAGGAAGGGAGGAAGGGGGTAGAGGCAAATGTGTGGTGTTTGTGCCTCTGTTAGTTAGGACCATGCCATGTTATGTTATGTGTGCTCATCCCCCTCCTTCTTTGCCCTCAATCACCTTCCCACCGATACAGGGCGGGCGCACGGCCGAGGACATCGCCAACTACATGATCAAGAAGTCGGGCACCGCGCTCAGCACCATCTCCTCCGTGGAGGAGGCCGAAGCCTTCTTCGCCAAGCACCCCAAGGCCGCCCTGGGCATGTTCGACTCCCTGCAGAGCCCGGCCGCGTTGGGGCTGGCCGCCTACGCCGACAAGTCCGACAGCTTCCCTCTGGCCTGCACGGTCGACGCCGCCGTGCTGGCCAAGTACCAGGGCGGCGCGGGCAGCCTGCGCTTCGTGACCCCCGAGGGCGTCTTCTCCCGGGCGCTGGACTTCACCGAGGCCGAGGCCGCGGACGGCGAGCTGAGCATGTGGCTGTTCGGGCACTCCATCCCCTCGCTGGTGCAGTTCTCGGCCGAGAAGTCCATGGAGCTCTTCTCGGGGCCCATCCGCGTGCACCTGATCGCCTTCGGGGACGAGGCCACGGCGGGCTACGGCGCCATGGTGGCGGCCGTGAAGGAGGGCGCGGGCAAGCACCGCACGGAGGCGCTGTCCATCCTAGTGGGCAAGAACGAGACGCGCATCCTGGAGGCGTTCGAGCTGACGGAGGCGGACGTGCCCAAGGTGGTCATCGCCGACATGCGCGCCGGCTCCATGAAGCGCTTCTTCTTCGAGGGCGACCTGACCAAGGCCGGCGAGGTGGAGGCCTTCCTGGCCGACTTCCTGGCCGGCAACCTCAAGGCCAAGCTCAAGAGCGAGGAGCCCGCGCCCGAGGACATGGCGGGGCCCGTCAAGGTCATCAAGGGAAAGAGCTTCCAGGCCCAGGTGCTGGACTCGGACAAGGACGTGCTCATCGAGTTCTACGCGCCCTGGTGCGGACACTGGTACGTGCGTGACGCTTATTTGTGTCAAATTTTTTGTATGTATGTATTTCTGAAGTATTTCTCAATTGCACCGCAGTTTATTTACTTTTCGTTTTGCCTCTCATCCTCCCTCTTTCCCTCTCTTTCTTTCTCCTAAATTTGATCTCTCATCCGTCCCTTCTACTCCTCCCTCCCGCCCTCCCTCCCTCTCCCTTTTCTTTTCACAGCAAGACCTTGGAGCCCAAGTGGGACGTGCTGGGCGAGAAGCTAACGGCGGTGGAGCACGTGATGATCGCCAAGATGGACTACACGGCCAACGAGCTGGACGTGGCCGGCATCGACATCAAGGGCTTCCCCACCATCCTCTTCTTCCCCGCAGCCAACAAGGCCGAGCCCGTCGTGTACAAGCAGGAGAGGGAGGTGAACGCCTTCGTCGCCTTCCTCAAGGAGCACGCCTCCAAGCCCTTCGAGGTGGCCGTGGACGCGGTGGAGGAGGAGGACGAGGACGAGGAGAAGGACGAGCTCTAAATCACTTGTGGTTTGGGGTTTGGGATTTTGCAGGTTGAATGGGGAGGGAGAGGCGAGTGGCGGCGGCGTGGTGGTCCACGGAGTGTGTGAGTGGCTGTACTGTTATATTAATGGGGGGATGAATGAGATGGGTAGGATGAAGGGAGAGAAGGGGGAAGGAGCGGTGTCGTCTGCAGAATGGTCTTGGTCCCCGCGTCAATTTTCGACGACTTTCTCCCCACTGTTCCCTCCCTTTTTCACATGCCAGCGACCCGCCCTCCCTACAAAGTAGAAAAAGGGGGGGGAGAGGGGAAGCGCACTGTTTAGGGGGAAGGAGAAGGAGGACGATAGGGGGATGGGGACATTATCAAACGGCAGATGGGCTGATCCAATTTTGTCTGCGTCCTTTTCATTTTGGGTCTTTTGTTTGTCTTTCAGGTATCATAGGAAATAGCTTAGCAGGAAAGTGAGCGAGCGAGAGTAGAGCAAGAAGGCAGAGAGAGAAGAAAGCAATGGAATGTGAGCTAGTGAGGGCAAGCGAAGCAGCAACAGCAACAGCAGCAAACAGTGAAAAAATAAAAGCAAGCGACGCACAGGTCATGGATCAGGCCGCCGCATCCCATCGTCGTCCTATGAAGAAAGAAGGGGTGGGGAGGTCAGAATGAAGGCAAAATTCTCTTACCATCCAAAGGGACCAAGAAAAGAACAACAAAACCGGAAAGCTTGACAAACAAACACACACACAGACACTTGCTTCTGTTGGTCCCACTGGCCCATGGCATGATCATTCCTTTCACTAACGTCTCGCCCAAATGCTTGAACGCAGGGTCCACGAGCGGCGGCGGGGTCATCTCCCCTCACTTTCTCGTCGTGCGTTTGCCCCAGCGAGATCTTGGGGGGCAACCGAAGGACCAATCCAACATTGTGGCTTGGATTTTGCCTTAATCTGTGCTCATTCGCCTTGGACGCGACCACAGCATACCCAAGGGGGCGTGGTGCGTGTGGGCTGGGTTGCCTTTGCTTGGATTTGTCCTTCAGCTCTAGATGCCTTGCAGCAACGCAACGTAAGGAGGACAGGAGCCGCCGGAGCTGGGCAGGGCAACTTGCTGTACTACTGCGAGCCTTCAAATGGCTCTGTGGTCTTTTTCATGGTCTTGCGCTTGTGCGGGTGCCCTTTATCGTGGCTATAACATCATGCAAACGCCTGTCTACTCATTGCTCCCGAGGTTTCTTCCCCCTAATTTTTCCAGGCAGCACACGCACGCAACAACGCACCCACACGATTTCTTGTCGTCGTGTCCGCGTCCGACCCCGAAACTCACACTGCCCCTACTCCCTCCCCACCCCACACACCAGCACGGGCAATCAACGCGCGCACACAGGAACGAAACTATCCACACGTGACTGGACCGCGTGGCAAGCTGGAAGCGAGAGCGCGGAGCACAAGTGCGACCATGCAGGAGCGACAGCAGCACCAGCACCAGCAGGGAGGGGCGGGATCAAGACGCCACAGTGGAGAGGGCGTGGCAAGCAGTCCGAAGAGGAGGAGATGTCGGGCAGCAGCGGCAGGGGCAGCAGCACCAGCAGCAGCGGTGCCCACCACTTTTTTCAGCAGCACGACGAGAAGAAGAAGGGGAGACGGCGGGGAGCGGCAGCCACATCAAGAGGTTCAGGACGGGGCGACGGGTCGAAGAGGGGCGAGCAGCAGCAGCAGCAGCAGCCGCAGGGGCATGGGCGCGTCGCTGGGACGTGACTTGTGGACGGGCTTGTGCGTGGCGGCGGCGGTGGTCCTCTTGGGTGCCGCTTCGGCCAATGCCTTTGTCACAAGCCCAGTACCACGCGGCCCTGGGGATAGCAGAGCAATGGGACGGCGGTATGTGGCCTCCAAGATCAGTCCGGGCGGCGGCGTCATGAGCAGCCCCAAGCCCACCGGCAGCAGCAGCAGCAGCGCCGGCAGCTCCACCAGCAGAAGCAACAACAACAACAACCACCACAACCACCACGCCGCCCAGATGATGCACCCGCATGCGGCCACCGGCGCGCCCTCCGCACTCCAGCCACCAAAGAGCTTGTTGGCCGGCGGCGCGTTGGGCGGGGCCCAGGCCGCCGTGGACACGAGTCGAAGCAAGAACACCGTCACCCGCGCTGTGGCCACCACGGCCAGCGCCGGCGGGTACGTCCCCAAGCAGATGGCGCCCCAGCAGCCCATGGTCACCTCCCAGCCCCCGCCCGTCGTGGTGGCCACGCCCGGTGTCATCCCCCCCTCCGTGCTGTGGGGCGAGGGCGGGCAAGTCGCCAGCTCCGGGTCCACGGGCGGCATCGAGATGCCGGTGGACGCGGAGCAGCACAAGGCGCTCCTGACCGAGGCCTACTCGGAGTGCCAGCGCATCACCTCCATCTACGCCAAGACGTTCTACATGGGCACCTCCTTCCTGGACTACGCCAAGCGATCGGCCACCTGGGCCATTTACGTCTGGTGTCGGCGGACGGACGACATCGTGGACTCGCCGCGCGCCATCGTGGAGAACACCATGGACGCCGACCTGGAGACCTGGAACCAGCGCCTGGACGACATCTGGGCCAACCGGCCCTGGGACGCCCTGGACGCCACGCTCTGCGACGTGCGCGCCCGCTACCCGAGCATGAGCATCGAGCCCTACAAGGACATGATCAAGGGCATGGTCATGGACGTGCCGGGGCTGGGCCAGCACCGGTACGCCACCTTCGAGGAGCTCTACCTGTACTGCTACCGCGTGGCCGGCACGGTGGGGCTCATGACCCTGCCCATCATGGGCACGGCTCCCGGCTACTCGGTCAAGCAGGCCACGGAGCCCGCCCTGGCCCTGGGCATTGCCCTGCAGCTGACCAACATCCTGCGCGACGTGGGCGAGGACGCGATGCGTGGCCGGATCTACCTGCCCCTGGAGGACTTGCACCGGTTCGGGGTCACAGAGGACCAGATCATGAACAAGATTATGAACTCCAACTACCGGGAGATGATCAAGTTCCAGATTGCCCGGGCCCGCATCTACTTCGACCGGGCAGAGGAGGGGATCATGATGCTGGCCCCTGACGCGCGGTTGCCGGTGCGGTCGTCTCTGGACATGTACCGGGAGATCCTGAACCGGATCGAGGACAACGACTACGACAACTTCAGGCATCGGGCGTATGTCTCCAAGTTTGAGAAGCTCCTAATCCTCCCGAATTCCTGGATGAAAACCATGGAGCTGGGCAAGCTGTTTGATTGAAAGGCGCAGAGGCGGGAGACGGAGAGTGAGGAAGTGGAAGAGAAGGGATGGAGAAAAGGGTAGGGTTGGTTTGCGCGTGCTTTGTTTTCTCTTTCTCTTCTCCTTCTTGCCGCATGTACAGCAACTCTCAAAGGGGGCAAGAAGGGGGAAGCTAGCAGCAAGGAACGGTGGCCGCCTCCCTAAGCGAGGGACGACTAGCCACCACCATTCAGATCAGCAGGAGTAGCAATCAGCAGCAAGCGGCAGTGATCGGGACAGCAGGGCGTGTAACATACGGAGCAGTCGAAGAAGGGGAAGACATGAGGAGATAGATGAGACCGAAGCAGTAGTGGCGGATAAAAGGGGGTGAAGAGAGATGAGCCCGCTTGATTCCAGGCTGACGGGGAGGATGACATAAAGCAGGAAAGTGAGAACGATGACCAGGACCACAACAACTAAACAACGATGAAAAAAAGGAGGCTTTTCAGATAGCGGCAGACAAGGTGAGTGAGTGCCTGTATTGGTGAACTTGAGGGCGGGCAGCGGCGGCCAGACCCATTAGAAGGAGGAGAGCAGCCAGAGAAGCAGCAGGACGTAACAGAAAGGAATTTTAGAGGCAGTAGAAGGAGGAGATCTATATATTTACGGCTAGGCTGTTTTTTGCCCCGCATTCCTTACTAGGCAAGACCCAAAAAAAAAGGGGGAGAAAACCCAGAGCAACAAAAGATACAAAACTAAAAGGAAAGAAAAGAACGACATGTCTGCTGCTCCTCCTTTTTCTTCGTCTTCTTCACCTCGTTGTGGTCTTACAATCTATTCTCAGCTCGCTAACATCGCTTTACAACCTTTGTCGTCTTTCCCTCCAAAGGCACAAAAAGAGAGACGTGGCTCCATCAGGTAGCTTCGCGTTAGCAAGTTCTAACTGACCGACTTTGAGCTATAACCCCTGTCATAAGCATGTTGTTCATGATTGTCAAACTCAGCTTCAGGTACTGTAAGAATGACTGGAGCAATAAAAACGCATTTGAGGAGGAGGAGGTTTTTTGACAAGGAAAAAAAAATACATGGGGAAACCTTTTTGCCCTGCCTATTATATAGGTGAGCAAGGGAGGGTGCGGACGAAAGAACAGGAAGAAGGTGGCAGTAGTGAGGGAAATGAAAAGGAGAAGAAAGGGAAGGGAAGCCTGCTGGTGGGATCCACATATGTCTCTGACATGTACTTACCAACAGAAATGGAGCAATAAAAAGCTGGCGCCCATGGATGGGAGCCCAAAGGAGTAAATGGAAGTTGAGGAGGTGGAGTAGGAGGAACGGGGGAGGATGAGGAGGAGGAGGAGGAGGAGACGGGCTCTGGTCTCTCTCCTTCCTTCTTCTCACAGACAAGCAACACAGAATAAAGAAAGAAACGGCAACGACAGATCAATCACGAGCTGTATTAGTTTGTTTTGCTCTTCCCAACATATGTCTGCATTGGCTTTTTGCTTAATTTCTCGTTCGATCAATCTACGGTTTTCCTGCTTCATACCTACCTATCTTTGTACATACTCCCCCTCACCATCTTTCCTCTCCTGCACTCTACGCCTCCTTCAGCCCCAAGCTGAGCTTGATGTTCATAGCCGTCAGCTCGTTGGCCAGATACCGAAAGACATATGGCAACGCCACCGCCCGCGCTTGCCCCCCACACAATCGACAGCTTGCCTTTGCCTGCGAAGAGGCTACAGCAGCCACTGCCGTCACTGGCCCCGCCTGCGCCGCGGACAAGACGGCGCTCTTGGTTAATGTCGGTCCAACGAGGCTCCCGCACTTCTGACAGACGTGGGCGAGGTGCCGATCAGAACAGTTCATGAGCCGGTCGTGTAGAAGGTAGGAAGTGCCGTGAGACAGGAGGGAGTCGCGCTCCATTTCTCCAAAGCGGATGCCACCATGTCGCTTCCTCCCCTTGATGGGCTGCCGCGTCAGCTGGTTTACAGGCCCGGTCGCCCGGACCTGGGACTTGTCCGACACCATGTGCCGCAGCCGCTGGTAGTACACCACGCCAATGAAGATGTCGGCGTGCATAAGCGTGCCTGACAAGCCGCTGTAGAGGGGCTCGGAGCCATAGTACGCGTAGCCCGCCGACCGCAACTGCTCCCCAAAGTAGTCGATCGCCCGGCGTTCCTCGTGAAAGGCAAAAGGGGTGGCGTCTTGGTACATCCCGTGGAGGGACCCGCTTTTGCCCGCCATGGATTCAATAAGCATACCGATGGTCATGCGGGAGGGGAAGGCGTGGGGGTTGATAATCACGTCGGGAGACATGCCGGACTCGGTGAAAGGCATGTCCTCCTGCGGCCAGAGGATGGAGAGGACGCCCTTTTGTCCGTGCCGCGAGGAGAACTTGTCGCCGATGATGGGGCGGCGGGGGAAGCGAAGGGTGATTGAGATGGTGTCCAAGGGCTCCGTGGCACCCGGAGCGCCTTCCAACCCGAGCAGGCGCACAGCTTCCACACAGGCAGTTTCCGACTCCTTGTGCTTCCCCACCTCCACCTCCCCCGTCAACGAGTCCACCGCACTGTAGAGGACGTCGCCTTCCTTCACCCACGCCCCCACCACGGGGAGACCGTCTGCCTCCAGCCCCTCGAACAACTGCCCACCCACCGGGCCGGGGTGCTTGCGTTTGGCGGCCACAGCCGCCGTGCGTTGGTTGGAGAAACGAAGCTGGGGTCGCTTGGCGCCACCGCGCATGTCCCGCCGCAGACTCACCGACTTGGTCTTGTAGACGTCCGCCGCGGCCATGCCTCGATCGTAAGAAGCCTTGGAGAGAATCATGGCATCCTCCATGTCGTAGCCTGTATAGGAGATGACGGCCACTACCGCGTTGGTGCCTTGAGGAAACTCGTCCATGCCGTACTCGGCATGCCGGCGCGTCTGCACGATGGGTGCCTGCGGGGTGAGGATGCGGTAGAGCTTGTTGTCGGTGCGGTGCGGGTAGGAAGTGGTGGGCGTGCCCATGGTTTGCTTGCCCATCTGGCACTGGTACATGTTACGGGGACTTTGGTTGTAGTCTGAAAACGGCGTGAGGGAAGCTACCAAACTCAACATGTTGGTCGGGTCCAGCTCCTGGTGCGTCGTCTCTCCCGCGCGCAGATCCTCAGGCAGCAAGGCAATCTCCATAAAGACCTGCTCCATGGGCCCAATGTACTCTATCCGTCCCGTCTCCAAGTGCAGCACCGGCCGAATCATGCGCGCGGGGCCCGTGAACAAAAACAGCCCCGGCGCGGGCCCGCCCCTTGCAGGGGGGATGAAAGCGATCTCTAGCGTGGCGTCCACTCGCCCCTTGCCCCGTAGCTTCTCCGTGTCGGGCCCGATGATGCCGTCCTCGCTGGGGGGCGGCGAAGAGGCCGCCTTCAAGCGCCGCAACGCAATGACCACGCGTCGGCAGACGTCGAGAGGGGCCCCACCAATCACGCGGCCGTCCACCAACACGGGCAAGTGGTCCTTGGATAGAATCAGCGCGCCGTCGGCACTCCCCGCCCCTCCAGGCGACACCCCCAAACCCACCAGCAAGTCCGTGGGCAATCCCCCTCCTCCCCTGCCTCCCTCGGGACGGCCCTCGTAGCACAGGACGCGCGCGGGCGTGGCCAGATGATTGAGGAGACCGCAGGGGCTGCCGTCAGGCGTGTGGACGGGACAGAGAAAGCCGAAGGATTCGGGCAGGAGCTTGCGCACCGCGGTGGTCTTCATGGTGGTGAAAAACTGGCCACGATGCACGGACTGGAAGTGGGACAGGAAGCGGAAGAAGTTCAAGCGCTCGGCGACGATGGTGTAGCCCGAGATCTGCATCAAATCCATGCCCGTCCGACTGACCAAATTGCCCGTCGAGAGAAGGTAAGCCGCCTTCTTGCCCACCGTCGACCCGTGCCGCGTCAACAGCTGCGTCCAATACGCCTCATCCTGGGTCGCCGCCAAGGCGCGGGGCAAGTCGTCGCGGCACTCCTTCCGCAGCTGCAAAAAGGCGTTGGCCAAGGCCTCCTCCAGCTTCTCCTTGACAAAGACCGTGTACAAATGGCCGGGGAGGAGCAGCTCCTGGTTCATGAACGAGTCCGGGTTGTCTGCGCGGCAGCGGCCTTGCACGAAGGCGTAGAGCTTGCGAAGCATGTGCAGGAGGCACTCTTGCTTGTCGCCGTGACTCCCCAAGTGCACGCACACGAACCGGTCCAACAAGGCACGCCCGCACTCGGCGTCCGAGTGCGCACTGCTCAAGCCCAGCACCGCACGGAAGCGGGAGCCCAGGTAGGCCAGGGCTTTGGGCGGCGAGAAGGTAGCGAACTCCTTGGCTTCCCGCAAGAGCATCTCCACGCGGGTGACCAGGTAGGTGTTCTCCTCGTCGCCCAGCGTCACGCGCTGGTAGAGCTCCTTGTCCGTCATCTCCCGCAGGGCCTTGAGCATCAGCACGACGGGCACCAGGAATTCTTGTTTCAGGATGGTGACCCGGAAGATGGCGTTGCCCGTGGTCAGGTAGTGGAGGGTGATGGTGATGGTGGACTGGTCGGGCCGGACGCAGCGCATGGTCACGCCTTTGTCCGTGTAGCCCGTGCCGCGGCCCTTGAAGGTGTTGCGGGAAATGGCCATCACGTGGTTCCGCCGGGGCATCTGCAGCAATCGGATGATGCGCTCAATTCCGTTCACGATAAAGTACCCGCCGCACTCGCACGCCTCCTCCTTGAGCGCCACCAGCTCTGCCGCCGTCTTGCTAACCAATCGACACCGGTTCGACCCCACCATGACAGGCAAATCGCCGAGGGTCCGCTGCACCCGCATGACCCCTCCTCCTTCGCGCTGAATGCGAAAGGTTGCTCGAATTGGCGCTGCGTACAGGAGCCCTCGTTCTCTGCACTCGCGCGGGGTGATCAGGCCCGCTCCTCCATCACCTGTCGGAAAGCCAATCTCACATTCCTCCACGCTTACCTGGATCAAGGGCCCAGTCTCCCCGTCATTGCTCATCCGAGCCTCGACTGGAGAGATGCACGCCACGGCGTCTCTCAATCCAGTGTCCAGGAAATAGTTGAACGATTCAACATGAGGAGCCACCAGTTCTTGGTAGCGGCGGATAGCAGCAGCAGGGGGCAAATTCCCCCTAGTGAAACTGCAGCCTTCGGGGCCTGGGTCATGCTGCTTTGAATGGGCTTGCTGGCGTTTGGTGCTGCTGGTTAAGCGCTTCTTGCTGCTGTTGCTGCTGCTGGGGGTGCTTGTCGTGGTGGTGCTGGTAGTGGTGGCCATGCTTGATTCTTGATGCTCGATTCTCCAGCAGCCGTCCTCTTCCTCCCCAACACAATTTTGTCGGTGGCCTAGGTCTGAAGGATCGAGGAGGCGCAGGCCGGGCTGGGGGGGGAGGTCGGCGGGTGGATTTCCAGGGCGTCGACGAGGCGTTCTCGCGCTCTTGCTGCTTCTCCTGTACTGGTAAGAGGAGTGTGGGTGTCAGTTGCTTGTAATGGTGAAAAGAGAGTGTGTTGCGAGGCACAGTACGCGTGTTGATAAACGCGCTGGACGCTGCCTGGGTTTATGTGGGCCGAGGGCCGAGGAGAAAGAAGCGGATGGCCAAGGCCACGCTTCGCTTGCTTCCTCCACTCTCTCTCCACTGCGCTTGTGTGGCTGCCTCTGTTGTTTGTTCAGGCAGTTTTTGGCCACACAACACCCGACCAGAGTTCCCTGTCCTTGCAACGCGACCACTGGGAGGGCGGCTTTGTTTGCGGGCTGCTGGCTCGCGTTTGTCTCTTCAAAAGTTTTGACGCCTGGGTGGAGGAGGTCGACGAGCAGTTGGCACGGGGAGCAAGCATCATGCATGGCTTGCTGCCGCAAAACACAAACAACCAGGGCACCACACACCAACACCCACTCTCTTTCCTACACATTCACACAGCCTTCGACGACATTTAAAGTGCCGGGAGCCGGAACGACTTGGTGCGTTGAGGAGCGAGGTAAGATTAGGTGGAGGGAAGGTTTGAAAGGCTCCTTGCTTGTATTTAGTGTGTGTGTGTATGTACGCCCAACGGCGCGGTGTGGCTTGCTCCGTTTGTCTGCACTGCAGTCCTATGGCCTGTCTTGTATGCGCATGCAGCCCCCGCCACACTCCGCTTCCCTACACGCCCCGCCGGTAAGATTGTTTTAATCTGGGCTTGCTCCGTTTGCCCGCAGTCCTATGTCTGTGCGTCTAGTATGCATGCACACCCCACCCCACGCACCCCCGCAATCCCAAACCAACCACAACCACACACCAACGCACTCTCGCTAGAGGGGAGTAGTGGCCTTTTCATCGTGGCCTTGCTTCCTGTATATCGAACATACCAAGAGATGCAAGAAGAACGAGAGAACTAGAGTTGGAGGGCGACTCTTTATCCCAGGTCTCCCTCCGCTTCGTTGTCATACATTCATGATGCATCCTCCCCCCTCGTTTATTTTGCATGCGTGATTGTGTGTCGCTTGCCCCAAAATTGACACACCCCTTTCTCCATCGTCATGCCCCACAGGAACACACGCAAATCCAAACAAGATATGTCGGGGCTGTCCAAGGCTGTCTTGCGAGTCTCGCCGGCCCTTGCCAAAGTGCTGGGTGACAACCAAATGCCCCGCACAGAAGCCGTTAAGCGCATGTAAGTCTCAGTGTGTACTGCTTGGGTGTGTCTCTCACTTACCTCCTTCTCCCTCTTCCTTTTCCCACTTTAACAACGTTCCCAATCCACCATCCCTCACCCTCTTTCTTCTTCTCATCCCTCCCCCAAACCCCACACGTTTTTCATCACCAGTTGGTTGTACATCAAGGACAAGGACTTGCAGAACCCGTCCAACAAGCGAGAGATTCTGTGCGACGATTCTCTCAAGGCCGTGTTTGAAAAGGACTCGGTCACTATGTTCGAAATGATGAAGCTGATGAGCAAGCATTTCACCAAGATTTAACAATAGTACACCACCACCCGCAGTCAAAGGCGTGCGAGGTGAGGGACAAATGAGTGTGGGTTTGATTTCGAGAAAGAGATAGATACAAGCAGTGAAGCCTTGGAATCTGGGAGGGCCTCTTGCCGGGCATTGTGTGTAAAATGTACAAGTTCCAGATCCCATTGAATGAAAGGAAACAAAAACGCCGTGTAAAGCCACGAATAAGGAACCGAAAAAGGCGAAGAGCAAAGAGACCGTGTGTATATCAAAAAGAAAAAAGAGCGATTAATGTGTGAGACCACCCGATTTTGTTGCTCCACTTTTCTCATGATTCACTCTTTATGTAATGTTTGCTCTACCTCTTTCTCAGGTCTGCAAAGCCAGAATGTCGTCCATCATGCCCACGGATCCAGGCACGGCCACTTCCGCCGCCCACTCCCTCTTGCTACTTTCCTGACGCGGCCGCTTGCTCTTCCGCCCTGGTTCCTGCTCACCCGACGACGGCAGGATGATCAACTCCTCCAACACGTTTAAGGCCTCCTCCTCTTCCTCGTCCTCCTCCCCTCCTGCTTCATCTGCATGCAAGGCAACGTGTTCCACGGCTCGGCTTTCTCCTGCGCGCCGTTTTTCCCGTGCTGCGCGTCGAGCCGAGGCCGCTTGGCCTAGATGCAAAGTGCCTGGCGTGACCTTGACCGGCGTGGCAGGCAGCTCCGCGCTCGAAGAGGTGGCTGCTGCTGCTGCTGCTGCTGCTGCTGCTGCTGCTGCTGCTGCTGCTGCTGCTGCTGCTGCTGCTGCTGCTGCTGCTGCTGCTGCTGCTGTGTTCGGCACTGCCATTGCCGTCGCCACCGTCTCCGCCTCCACTTTCTCCTTCTCCTCCTTCTCCTTGGCTACGGCAGCAGCCCGTCCTGCCGCCACCAAGGCCTCTGTAAGACGCGTCACCAACTCGGCCTTCTTTCCCGTCGTCGGTACACCCAACGCTACCAGCTTCGCTCTCAGCACCGCGACGGTCATCTTCCCCGGCGTCAACGTTGCTGAGTCTTCTCCTGCGCAGTGAGAGACGAACTCCTTGGCTGCTCGTGCGATGGCGACGGCTTGCTTTCGCGACGACGCCAGCTCGGTCCCTGGCGAAAGCGGCTGGCAGGTCGGGCAGCAGTACACGGTACGCCCCGCCATCGTCCAATTCTGAATGGCGCTCCCACAGCGCCCGCACGATTGGTGATTGTAAATGTAGCGACGCGTCCAGGGAGGTCCCAGGCGTGCGGCCTCGGCCGGATCAACAGTCAAGATGGAGCCCGTGGTAAACCCTCGCTGGAGCAAGAGGACCGAGTGCATCCACAGCGTCTCAAAGGTAGCCCTCGAAATGGTGCGCGCGGGCTGCTCCGGATTAACACTGCTCTTAAATAGGATTTCAGCTCGGTAGATATTGCCTATGCCTGCGACGAAGGATTGATCCATGAGGACTTGTCCTATGGCCTTGCTCGTGCTTTGCATCTTCAGCCACAGCCGCTCCTTGTCCGCATCCTCTCGCAGGGGGTCCGGTCCAAGGAGCTTGTACTTGCTCTCGTACAGATCCAAGCCGCCGTGGACACAGGTCATGGCAGAGAGAGAAGCGGAAAGGTTGAGGTCCGTGTTGATGAGACTCAAGCGAGTCGTCGGAGTGTGCGGCTTTCCCGGAAGCGGGGAGACAGAGAAGGCGCCACTCATGCCAAAGTGAATGTGGACTACGACGGGTGCCGAATCGGGAAGAGCATACTGCGGCAGCCAAAAGTAAAAGAGATTCTTACCCACGGCTTCGATGCGAGCAAGACGCCGTCCGTCGATTAGCATGGCCCCTTCGGTGAAGCGGCCGTTGGGTGAAGTGGCTTTGAAGACATGCCCCAGCAACAAACGACGGTGCGCGGCAACGACGCGATGACAGCCATGGCCCTCCACCATTTGCAGGGGAATGCGATACGCAGTGGCAAGTGGGGGGCTGCCTGCGAGAAAGACGAACGAAAGGAGCGCGAAGAGATGCAGCAGGGGGAACCGATGCACCGTGCCGCTCATGCAGGATGCGCACCTATATGGGTGGAGAAGGGGAGCTAGGTGAATGTTGTGGCATGCAAGCGATGCTGTAAGGACTTGCTTGGCTGATTACTCTGGTACTGTGTGTTGTCTGTGCGTGTGGGTGTGATGCTGAGTCATACGCAATGAATGGAATCGCCGACGTACGAGTCGCCGAAGCGGAACATATTACATCTACTGCCCAATTTGCTACTGCCTCCTTCTTCACATCGGTATATTCAGTTGTCTGTTTCTGTTGTAAAAATCAATCCCCTGGTTACACATCTATTATCGTTACGTTATTCGAGTGAAGAAGGGATCCTTGCTGAGTTTCGACCAATTCTGCCTTTCCTCATGCTCGCCCGGAGGTACTTATGCGAATAAAATCAGGAGCAGGTGTACGTCAAATTTATGCTGCAGAAACTTCTCTGCTTTGGCCCAAGAAAGCAAACAAAAAGGT
>Ga0209491_10007077_pt1 | contig 15041 bp, 11 predicted proteins | sample BON02_FD_187213 | JGI IMG/M metagenome (GOLD analysis project Ga0209491, IMG submission 187213) | Freshwater microbial communities from Lake Bonney liftoff mats and glacier meltwater in Antarctica - BON-02 (SPAdes) (version 2) | ecosystem: Environmental > Aquatic > Freshwater > Ice > Glacier...
AGAACGGCATGGCGACGGATGTTAACGGGTTAAAGACCGCAGGTCAGTTCAATCTCAGCACCCCCGGTGCAATCACCATTCAGGGCAGCAACAGCTTCGGACAAAGCTCCACTGTCGCAACGACTGACAGCATGACGCTTGTAGCCGGATCCACTACTTCTAACGCTGGTACATTGGCGCTTCATGCAGGTAAAAGCTTCATAAACCAGGCTGGTTCGGGAGCGTTAACCTCCAGCGGCATAAGTAACTGGCTGATTTATTCTCAAGACCCTACTCTCAATACGTTCGGTGACCTTGCGAGCGGCAATCTGGCAATTTGGAACCAAACACCGAGCAGCCTTTCCACCCCCGCAGCCGGTTCGGGCGACACTTATATTTTCAAGGTTTCACCCTTGCTGACGGTGACCGCAAGCGACGCCCAGAAAATTTATGGTGACGCCCTGCCCGGCGCGAACCTTCCATTTACGGTCACGGGACTGATCGACGCGTCAATCTATGGCAATGTCTTCACACAGGACAGCATCTCAGGAATGCCGGAGCTGACAAGTAGTGGCGCCGTTGGTACCGCAAATGTAGGCAGCTATGTCATCAACGCCGCGTTGGGTTCTCTAACTCATCCTGCCGGTTATGCGCTGAATTTGGTTAATGGCACGCTTACGGTCAATCCGCGGCCGCTGCTGGCTTCGCTGATCGGAACGGTCAGCCGCAATTACGACGGCACCACCGCTGCGCTGCTGTCGCTCGGGAACTTTGCGTTTGATGGTCTGGTGACCGGCGAGACGATCACCGTCACGAAGAGTGCTGGCACTTTTGCCACCCCCAATGTCGGTAGCAACCTGTCGATCAGTGCCAGCCTCGCCAACGCCGACTTCACTGCCGGGGCGGATACCGCTCTGAGCAACTACTTGCTACCCACCACCGCCAGCGGCGCGATTGGCGCGATCCTGCCGCGGCCGCTGCTGGCGTCGCTGATCGGAACGGTCAGCCGCAATTACGACGGCACCACCGCTGCGCTGCTGTCGCTCGGGAACTTTGCGTTTGATGGTCTGGTGACCGGCGAGACGATCACCGTCACGAAGAGTGCTGGCACCTTTGCCAACCAGAATGCGGGCACCAGTCTCCTGGTGAAAGCAACACTGGCAATTGCAGACTTTGCTACCGGGACTGGCACTGATTTGCGCAACTACCTGCTGCCCACCACCGCCAGCGGGACGATAGGCTCGATTCTGCCGCTAACCCTGACCTACCGCGCCAATACAGCAGTGCGGTTTCTTGGCGCTCCCAATCCAGCTTTCGCCGGTTCCGTGACAGGTTTCTTGCAGGGGGAGGCGCTAGTGTCTGCTACTTCGGGTAAGGTGGTCTTCATCTCCCCGGCAACAGCGGAATCCCGGCCGGGACTGTATCCGATTGTGGGAAGTGGCTTGACGGCAACCAATTACATGTTCGTTCAGGATGTAGCCAATGCGACAGCGTTGACGGTCCAGCCAAACATCATCAACCAAGTTTCAGGGACTAATGCGGCGCCTCAAGCGCCTGCAACAGCCGCATCGGGCGCGCCTAGCACCGGTTCCACTTCAAGTTCCGGTTCCGGATCGAATTCAAGCTCTGGATCAGACGCTGGAACAGCAACAGGTTCACAGTCAGAAACCGGTGCCGGCGCTTCATCTGAAGGCTCCGGCGAACTGGCCACATCCGATCAATCATCACCTTCGTCGGAAAGTTCAGATGCGACCGACGGAGCAGCACAATCTGATTCATCCGACGGAGCAGCTAATTCCGATTCATCGGACGGAACAGCGTCCTCGGGGAGTGCAGAAGGCGCTGCTGGCGGAGCAGAAAACGGCGATACCGGAGCGACTAATTCTGGTGATGGCGGCTCGTCGACAGATCAACAAGCTCCACAGCAACCCTCAGCGACCGTTGTTGCCATCGAATTCGAAGCAGCAGACCCATTGCCACCTTCACCCGTCGGAGGTGATCCCACGCCCGTCCCGAGCGATACCGAGGATAGCTCCGACCCGGTGCTTGCTGCAATTTCGGCTGAGGATAACACCCAGGCGGTAAACACAGCCAGTGTTCTGGAGAAAATCGTTGCGATTACACCATCAGTGTCATTTTCATCGCAAAAGCCGGCCGTAACCAACAGAAGAATGCAGGATGCGGTGCTTTCGATTAATGCGTTGCTTAATCCGTAACTGTACTGATACCCAACCCTAAGCCACTCGGTTACTGGGTGACGCGAGACTTTACGAAAATTAAGTCGCATGGCTCAATGTTCGGATCCGCGCGCAGCACGGAGTTTCAGGTAACCGTATACCAGAACTTGTCGTATCCGATCAGCCCCGGCCGATCTTCGGGTACCTCATCTTTGAGGACAGCCTGAATCTGATCCCGAAGTGTGACAAGCGCACTGCGCTTTTCGGTGAAGACCAAGCGCTCGAACGCTCCGATATAGTCAGGATGGACCGGGAATAGCCGGACATACTCATCCATCTGCTCGTTCATCGAGCCATAGAATTTGGAAAATGGAGCGAGGTAGGCGCGGATCTTGTTTTGCTGGTCGACTGTCTTTTTCAGGAGCCGTTCTGCCACCACGAAGCTGACATCTTGCCGAGCGAGAAGGACCTGCGTGAAACGATCCTTCACACGGCGAAGGCTATCGGCGACGTGTTGGAAGCGGCTGCTATCGAAGATAGCCTCCTGAACGCCGGCAACGAAACGAAAACGGAGGTGTTTAGTTGATCTGCCCCCTTCTGGGTGGTCCAAAATCTATGTTATTTTGGACACGGAAGGGAAAGACAAATGCCATTCAAGAAACACACGCCGGAAGAGATTATCGGCAAGCTGCGTGAGGCAGAGATTGTGCTGGCACAGGGCGGGACGACAGCGGATGCGTGCCGTCGGCTATCAATCAGCGAGCAGACCTATTATCGTTGGCGCAAAGAGTATGGCGGGCTGAAGACTGATCAGGCGCGCCGGATGAAAGACCTCGAGAAAGAGAATGCGCGGCTGCGCCGTGCGATCTCTGATTTGACGCTGGACAAGCTGATTCTGCAGGAGGCTGCACGGGGAAACTATTGAGCCCCGCGCGACGACGGCGCTGTATCGATCTTATCCGTAAGGAACTGCCTGTTTCGGAACGCCGCATCTGCGGAGTTCTGGGGCAGCACCGATCGACGCAGCGCAAGGTTCCGCGTGGGGCGGATGATGAGCAGGCGCTGACCGAGGACACCATTGCCCTGGCACGCCAATATGGCCGTTATGGCTATCGGCGTGTCACGGCATTGCTGCGATCAGCGGGCTGGTGTGTGAACCGCAAGCGGGTTGAACGCATCTGGCGCCGTGAGGGGCTGAAAGTACCGCAGAAGCAGCCAAAGCGCGGACGACTTTGGTTGAACGATGGTTCGTGCATCCGGCTGCGCCCTGAATATCCGGGTCATGTCTGGGCTTACGACTTTGTCGAGGGTCGCACCCATGACGGCCGCAAGTTCCGTATCCTTGCAATCATCGATGAAGCGAGCCGGGAATGTGTGGCCTTGCTGGTCGCCCGCAGGATAAGGAGCGCAGACGTTCTAGCGATCTTAGCCGAACTGTTCATCCACCACGGCCCGCCAGCGCACATACGGTCTGACAATGGCCCCGAGTTCATTGCCACCGCCGTGAAAGACTGGCTGGGACAGATCGGGGTTCAGACGCTTTACATCACACCGGGTAGCCCGTGGGAGAATGGCTATTGTGAATCGTTCAACGGCAGCTTGCGTGATGAGCTGCTTAACGGCGAAATCTTCTACAGCCTTGCCGAAGCACAAATCCTGATCGAGGCATGGCGACGACATTACAACACTATCAGACCACACAGCTCACTTGGCTATCGCCCGCCCGCACCAGAGGCCGTTCCTTGGCCAGTGCCGTCCTCCGGCTCCGCTTCGCTCCACCTGCGGCCAGCACTGGCCAAGGAGGCGATCATGCACTAACAATCAACACGGACCACTCAATGGGGGCCGGTCATCTCCCTTGGCGCTTCGGGGCCAAGGCGCGCGGCGACTCCTCGGAGTCGCCGCTGCTTTTTGTGCGGTGTGGTTCATGAGAACCCGCATCTATATCGACGGATTCAACCTCTATTATGGTTGCCTGAAGGGCACGCCACACAAGTGGCTTGACCCCTATGCATTGTGCACGGGCCTGCTGCCGCGCAACCAGATTGACCGAGTCCGGTATTTCACAGCGCGGATCAGCGCACGACCAAACGATCCCGATCAGGCCATGCGACAGCAGACTTATTTTCGCGCGCTCGGGACGGTGCCGCAGATCGACATCCATCTGGGCCATTTCCTAACGCATGAGGTCACGATGCCAGATGCTGCGGCGTGGCAGGCGGGGCGCTACCGCGGCGTAAAGGTGGTAAAGACCGAGGAGAAGGGCTCCGACGTCAATCTCGCCACCTACCTTCTGATGGACGCGTTTGACGATGCTTTCGACGTAGCCGTGATTGTTAGCAACGACAGCGACCTGAAAGAGCCGATCTCGCTGGTCCGCAAGCGGTTCGGCAAGACGATCGGCATCTTGAATCCGCAACAGAAGGTCAGCCGCGCCCTGCAGCCGCTGGCTCAATTCATCAAGCCGGTCCGTGGCGGCGCGCTGGCAAACGCGCAGTTTCCCAACCAGCTTCAGGACGCTGTCGGTGCATTCCAGAAGCCTGCCAGATGGTGAGGGTGCCACGCCAATGACAGCCTTCACCGAAGACGTCGTCGAATATGCCGCGCTCGAGATATTGAAGGATCTCGGCTGGAACTACCTGCCTGGCTCACAAATTGCGCCAGATGGGGCCGACCCGCAGCGGCAGGCGTTCTCCGATGTCATCCTGCTCAAGCGGCTGGATGCCGCCGTTGCAGCGCTCAATCCGCTGATCCCCGAAGGCGTACGCAGCGAAGCGATCCGGCAAGTGCTGACCAGCGAGACTGGATCTCTGGTTGAAGAAAACCGCCGCATCCATCGCCTGCTGACCGACGGCGTGCCGGTCGAGTACCGATCCAACACCGGACAGATCATTGGCGACCGAGTCTGGCTGATCAATCTGGAAAACGCTGCGGCCAACGACTGGCTGGCCGTCAATCAGTTCACTGTGGTCGAGGGCAGCAACAACCGTCGGCCCGACGTGGTGCTGTTCGTCAACGGGCTGCCGCTGGCGGTTCTGGAACTGAAGAACGCCGCGGCTGAGAACGCCACCATCGCGGATGCCTTCAACCAACTGCAGACCTATCGTTCTCAGATATCGAACCTGTTCCGGACCAATGCGGTTCTGGTGACCTCTGACGGCATCGAGGCGCGGATCGGGTCGCTGACCGCCGATCAAGAGCGGTTCATGCCTTGGCGGACGGTGACGGGCGAAGACTTCGCGCACCGCGGCGATCCTGAGCTGGAGACCCTGCTGCGCGGCGTGTTCAACCGCGCGCACTTTCTCGCGCTTATCCGAGACTTCGTCGTCTTTGGCGATGAGGGCCGCGGCCCCTTCAAGATCATTGCCGGCTACCACCAGTTCCACGGCGCACGGAAAGCTGTCCGAGAGGCCATCGACGCCTGCAGCCCCGACGGCGACCGCAAGATCGGGGTGATCTGGCACACGCAGGGTTCGGGCAAGAGCTTCCTGATGGCCTTCTTCGCCGGGTTGGCGGTCAAGGCGCCGGAGCTCGAAAACCCGACGCTGGTCATTCTGACCGACCGCAACGACCTGGACGATCAGCTCTTCTCGACCTTCGGGCTTTGCCGCGACCTGATCCGCCAGGCCCCCGAGCAGGCCGACAGTCGCGATGATCTCAAGCGCCTGCTGGGGCGGGCGTCGGGCGGGGTCATCTTCACCACCATCCAGAAGTTCTCGCCCGAGCGCGGCGAGGATTCGTTCCCCGAGCTGACCGACCGCCGCAACGTCATTGTCATCGCGGACGAAGCTCACCGCAGCCAGTACGGCTTCGACGCCAAGCTCGACGCCAAGTCCGGCGTGCGCCGGTACGGCTATGCTCACTATATCCGCCAGGCGATTCCCAACGCCTCGTTCATCGGCTTTACCGGCACGCCCATTGAGGCGGCGGACGTGAACACGCCGGCCATCTTCGGCAAGTACATTGACGTCTACGATATCAGCCGCGCGGTCGAAGACGGCGCGACCGTGCCGATCTACTATGAGAGCCGCCTGGCGAGGATCGAGCTCGACGAGGACGAAAAGCCCCTCATCGACGCCGAGATCGAAGCCTTGGTCGAGGACGACACGCTCTCGGAAGCTGAAAAGGCCAAGGCCAAGTGGTCGACCGTCGAAGCGCTGGTTGGCTCAAAGAAGCGCCTTCACCAGATCGCGGCCGATATGGTCACCCATCTGGAGGCCCGCACTGACGGCACAGAGTACAAGGGTATGGCCGTTTGCATGAGCCGGCGCATCTGCGTCGAGCTCTACAATGAAATCGTCGCCCTGAGACCGGACTGGCATTCGGATGATGATGCCGCCGGCTCAATCAAGGTTGTCATGACCGGGGCGGCTTCCGACCCGCTGGATTGGCAACAGCACATTGGCAACAAGCGCCGGCGCGATGCATTGGCCAAACGGGCCAGGGACCCCAGGGACCCGCTGCGGCTCGTCCTTGTGCGCGATATGTGGCTGACCGGCTTCGACGCGCCCTGCATGAACACCATGTACGTCGACAAGCCGATGCGCGGCCATGGCCTGATGCAAGCGATCGCCCGGGTGAACCGGGTGTTCCGCGACAAGCCCGGTGGCCTGATCGTCGACTATATCGGCATCGCCCAAAACCTGAAAAAGGCGCTGAGCGACTACACTGGGGCCGACCGCGACAGGACCGGAATCGACGAGGCGGAGGCGGTCGCGGCGATGCTCGAACGCTATGAGATCGTCAGTGGCATCTACCACGGCTTCGACTACGGGCCGGGAATCCACGGGGCCCCGGTGGAGCGCCTCAAATGCCTCGCCGGTGGGATCGACTGGGTGCTCAAGTGGGCGGAAGCGGAAGCCGCCAAAGCCAGTTCCCCAGAAGACAAGAAGAAGGCCCATCGGCGGTATCTGGACCTCATTCTCGAGCTGACCCGCGCCTACGCTCTGGCGTCGGCCAGCGACGAGGCTCGCAAAATCCGTGACGAGATAGGCTTCTTCCAGGCCGTAAGAGCCGCCCTCGCCAAGAGTACCGCCACCGGCAAACTCAGCCAGGCCGACAAGACCTTGGCGGTGCAGCAACTCATCGACCGGGCGGTCGCATCAGCCGAGATCATCGACATCCTGAAAGTTGCAGGGATCGACAGCCCGGACATCTCCATCCTCTCCGAGGAGTTCCTGCTCGAGATCCAGGGGATGGAGAAAAAGAACCTTGCCCTGGAGGCGCTCAAGAAGCTGCTCGCCGGCGAGATTGTCAGTCGGATGAAGACCAACGTGGTCGAAAGCCGTACCTTCTCAAGGCGACTTGAGGAGGCCGTCGCCCGATATCATGCGGGCGCGCTTTCGGCCGCAGAGCTGATCAACGAACTGATCGCCCTAGCCAAGGACATGAAGGCCGCCCGGGCACGGGGCGAAGAACAGGGCCTCTCGGCAGAGGAGCTCGCCTTCTATGACGCCCTGGCCGAGAATGAGAGCGCCGTGGAGGCTATGGGCGGCGAGCAGCTGCGCCTGATCGCACATGAGCTTCTGGAGCAACTGCGCAAAAACGCGACTGTCGATTGGCATCAGCGAGAGAGCGCCCGAGCCAGGATGCGCGTTCTGGTGAAGCGCATTCTCAAGAAATATGGGTTCCCACCAGACCTGTCCGACGCCGCAGTTCAGACAGTGCTGGCGCAGGCTGAAGTGCTCCTTCGCGAAGTCTCGCCGAGGCGCTCATGACCAACCAGCGCCGCCCTCTGGGCCCACAGGACAGTCTGCAGCAAACGCTCGGCTGCCGACATTCGAACCCCAATATCTGCAAGAACAATGCGACGCCGGGGAAGTGCGCATTCGTGCGCGACGATGGCGTTTGCCTCACGCCGCCGATGTCATGGAAGCGGATTTACCAAGAGCTGGGTGGCGAATAGGCCGGGTTTCAGCGAGAGTTCGCCTTCAGGTTCCCTTCCACCGCCAACATCTCTATGCGAATCAATGAGATGGCTCGTCGCAGGGCAAAAAACCCCAGCTTCCGTGGGGTTCTGCTATTTCCGACCGAACCTCGGAGACTGCCTAAAACGCCGAAATCGGTCTCTGATGGGCTTTCGTCTCTTTTCACCCGAACCTCATTGGAAAACGTTCGGTGAGAAAGAATTCATATCTTTCAGTATTTTGGCGCTTTGTGCCGACCGAACCTTTTGGGCGCAATCTTGGTTGGCGTGTGGGTCTAAAACCTGAGGTAGGCGTTCTGCAGCGCAACCGTGATGGGTGCGGGGGGCATTTAGGTCTATTGCGGGCTAGCGGCTACCTTTAGGACAAAGCGGTCGTTTCCTCGCAGCATGCCTATTGGCTGATTTCGTCGGGAGCTGTTATTCAGCATTTATCCCATGCCTCGTGATCGCGGCGGCAAGTGGGCCGGTAGCAGACTGTCTGCTTTTGTGCATGGATCGATGAATAGCTGCCGTTCAGGGCGTTCAGAACGCTTGGCTGTTGCCGCTAACAAAGCTGCCATTCGCGGTAATAAATGCGATCGTCGATACCGGACACTAGTTCATGCTCCGCCAGCAACAAAAAAGTGGGCCCAGAGCGGACGGGTGGCTTGCTGGTGGCGAATGAACTATGTGGCAGGCTTCTATCGCGGCTACCCCAATCAGAAATACCCCGCTTGCTTCTTCTTCTCCATTGACGCCGCCTCATCGTGATCCACCGCACGGCCCTGGCGTTCTGATGTCGTCGAAAGCAATATCTCCTGGATCACTTCGGTAAGGCTTTGGGCCGAACTCTCGGTCGCTCCGGTCAAGGGGTAGCAACCGAGCGTGCGGAAGCGGACGCGCCGGGGCGTGATGATGTCGTTCGGGGCAAGTCGCATCCGTTCATCATCAACTACAATTAGTAGGCCATCGCGTTCGATCGTCGGCAGATCCCGGGCAAGGTATAGCGGGATGATCGGGATCTGCTCGCGCAGGATATATTGCCAAATGTCGAGTTCGGTCCAGTTGGAGATCGGGAAGGCGCGGATGGTCTCGCCCTTTTTTTTCCGCGCGTTATAGAGGCTCCACAGTTCCGGCCGCTGGTTCTTCGGGTCCCAACCGTGGTTGGCGGAACGGAATGAGAAGATGCGTTCCTTAGCGCGCGCCTTTTCTTCGTCGCGACGGGCGCCGCCAAATGCAACGTCGAAGCCGTGGCTGTCGAGCGCTGCCTTGAGAGGATCGATCAACATCATCTGCGCGTAAATACCGGTGGGGGTGTCAAAGGGATTGATGCCTTGCCGTGCCGCGTCCTCGTTACGCGCGACGAGCAGTTCGAAGCCATAACGCTCCGCCATTCTGTCCCGGTGCGTGAGGAGGTCGTGGAAATCCCATCCTGACTCGATATGCAGGAAGGGAAACGGCGGCAGCGACGGGTAGAAGGCCTTGGCGGCAAGATGCAACATTACTGAGCTGTCCTTGCCAACCGAATAAAGAAAAACGGGGTTTTCGGATTCGGCCACGACTTCGCGCATGATGTGGATGGATTCGGCTTCGAGCCGGTCGAGATGCGTCAGAGTCCTCATCGCCCGATCCTTTCCGTTTCAGGGATTACAATAGCTGCAGTGACCCGGCTCCCCCTTACGCTCAGGATGTTGATTGTCGCTGAGAAGTAACCCGGTATTTTCATTGAGAAGTGACCCCGGTGGTTGCTAGGTCCCACGTTGCGGGTGCTGGGTCAAGAGGCTGGTTTTTCCTTTCTGTTTTTGGGCGCTGCGGCACTGGTGCGGAAGCGGAAGCTGTCATTCCCGGTCTCAAGGATGTGGCAGTGGTGCGTCAGCCGATCCAGCAATACGGTCATCATCTTGGCATCACCGAACACACCTCCCTACTCGCTGAAGCTGAAATTGGTGGTAATGATGACGCTGGCCTGCTCGCAAAGCTTGGCGGGCAGATGGAACAGCAGCGCGCCGCCTGATGGACTGAACGGCAGATAGCTGCCGCGCCGCGAGATTTGTCTGTCGCCGTCGTTCAAACCGACAGCCGTACCGTCTTCTGTGCGTTCAAGGGTTGCAGAAGGGACAGTATTGCGGTGACGTTTCGATCAGCCCATCACCACGTGGCTTTTCTTCTCTGTGGCTACACAATACGCAGGAGAAAACCTGAAACCGGACCATTTCGGTGGGCGTATAGCAATGCTCGCACGGCAATCCCTTGATCGTGCCTGTCTGCCCCCAGCCTGGCGCCGAACATGCCGCACAAAGCCTCGCCAACCGGCGCGCCAAGCGGAAAGCAAGCTGTCGGATGCCGACCATGCGGGTCGGATTGAGATGCGCGCGCATGTCGGGTTCAACCCACGCCATGCCTTCCTGCGAGGTGGCGACGGCTAGCGCCATCGCTGATCGCAGCCCGTCGATTGAAACGATGCCTTTCTCGATTGTGGCTCCGGGACCGCCGGACTTTGCGCGGACGATGAGCGCGTGGGATGGAAACCCGACGGCCGCCAGCCAATTTGCCAGTTCGTCGATGCTCCGCGCCTCGCGATGGCCGTAGTTGGTCCGCTCGGTTAGGAAATGCTCGCTGACGACAAAACCGCGTTCATCGTCGACGAACGTCATGATCTCGATGCCCGCTGGGATAAATGGAATGAAGGGATGGGGACCAAAACTCCCCTCACTGGCAAGACCCAGGGAAAGGCCGGTGGCGGCCATGCCGAGGCGGGCCTTGCGTTCGCAGACGTCCAGGGCAGTGCCTACACGGGGAACCTCGCCGCAAAACGTGCCTAGCAAATCTGTGTCAAGATCGGGTGTCGCGACTACTTCGAGACCGAGCGCGAGGCGAAACGGCCGAGCCACCGCCCGTTGTTTGTCGTGTTTCGTCGCGAGGCTCGCTTGCCGCTTACAATAGGGCGACATCGCCCTGATCCTGATTGGCTTGGCCAGCAAAACGCCAGGCCAGCGTTTGCCCGGCGTGAAACGGAACGATAAGTGCTGACGCTGCCAGAAGGGTTTCCGGGACACGGCTTGCGGTCCGTTCCAGTATGATTTTGGAGGCATTCAACGGCAGGCCATAAAAGCGCGGACCGTTTTCCGATGCAAAAGCCTCGAGCTGGTTCAGCGCGCCCTCTTCCTCGAACGTCTTGGCATAGCTCTCGATGGCAAATGGCGCATTGAAGATACCCGCACAGCCGCAGGCCGCCTCCTTATCGCCGACCGCATGCGGTGCCGAATCCGTGCCAAGAAAGAATTTCGCCGAACCGGACGTTGCCGCACGCCGCAAGGCAAGGCGGTGCACCTCGCGCTTGGCGACCGGGAGACAGTAGAAGTGCGGCCGGATGCCGCCCTCAAACATGGCATTGCGGTTGATCGCCAAATGGTGCGGCGTGATCGTGGCAGCGAGATTGGGGCCGGCGGCGTCGATGAAAGCGACCGCATCTGCCGTCGTGATATGCTCGAACACAATTCGCAGCGCCGGGAAGTCCGCGATGATCCTGGTCAGGATACGGTCGATGAAGACGGCTTCCCGGTCGAAAACGTCGATGTGGCTTTCAGTGACCTCGCCGTGCAGCAGCAACGGCATGCCGATCCGCTGCATCGTCTCAAAGACCGGATAAATCCTTCGGAAATCGGTGACGCCAAGCGCCGAGTTGGTCGTGGCATGCGCGGGATAAAGCTTGCAGGCGGTGAACACGCCTTGCGTAAAACCTTGCGCCACCTCGGCCGGGTCAATGCTGTCGGTCAAATAGCAGGTCATCAGCGGCTCGAAATCCACGCCCGGCTCAAGCGCGGACACGATCCTCGCTCGATAGGCCCCGGCAGCCGCAACGGTCGTCACCGGCGGATCGAGGTTCGGCATGACGATGGCACGCGCAAACTGGCGGGCGGTGTAATTGACGACAGCGGCGAGCATCGGCCCATCGCGCAGATGCACGTGCCAGTCGTCCGGCCGCCGGATGATAATCCGCGGCGTGTCGGCGTCGGCCTCGCCCACTGCAGCGGTTGGCAGCTCAGATGTCGGCATAGACATGCGCCTCGGCGGCCGCGCCGGGATGGGTCACGGCACCGAAACGGGCGGGGCCAACAGTCTGCCCATATCGCCAGATTGTCCCTGACTGGAAACTATGCCGACGGGGTTGCCAGAGCGCGCGTCGTTCCGCCAGCGTTGCACTATCGACTTGCAATGTCAGGACGCCGCAATCGGCATCGATATCGATCAGGTCGCCATCCTCGATCAGCGCGATCGGGCCGCCGACAGCGGCTTCCGGCCCGACATGGCCGATGCACAGGCCGCGCGTAGCACCGGAAAAGCGGCCATCGGTGATCAAAGCGACAGCCTCACCCATGCCCTGGCCATAGATTGCCGATGTAGTCGCGAGCATCTCTCGCATTCCGGGACCGCCCCGAGGCCCCTCGTAGCGGATGACCAAGACATCGCCTGCCTTATACCGCCGCGCCATCACGGCGGCGAAAGCGTCTTCCTCGCATTCGAACACGCGCGCCGGGCCAGTGAAGGACAGTCGCTTTAGGCCAGCGATTTTCACGATTGCGCCTTCTGGAGCTAGATTGCCCGCGAGACCGGCAAGGCCCCCGTTCTGCGACAAGGGTCGTGTCGTCGGAAAGACAATGTCCTGATCCGCTGGAATTCGGATATCTGCGAGATTTTCGGCGAGGGTTCGTCCGGTGACGGTCAGACAGTCACCATGCAGAAAACCGCCGTCGAGCAACGCTTTCAATACGACAGGCACACCGCCGATCTCATAGACGTCTTTGGCAAGGTAGCGCCCACCAGGCTTTAGGTCGGCAATCAACGGTGTGCGTTTGAACACGGCAGCAACGTCGAACAAATCGAAAGCGATGCCTGCTTCATTGGCCATTGCCGGAAGATGAAGCGCGGCGTTGGTCGAGCCGCCGGTGGCAGCCACGACCGCAGCAGCATTCTCCAGCGCCTTGCGGGTGACAATGTCGCGCGGTCGCAGACCCCTTTCGAGCAGTGCCATGACCGCGTGCCCGGATGCTGTCGCATAGCGATCACGCGATTCATATGGTGCCGGCGTTCCGGCCGAGCCTGGCAGTGCAAGGCCGATCGCCTCGGAAACATAGGCCATGCTGTTGGCGGTATATTGGCCACCGCATGAGCCAGCAGAAGGGCAGGCGACAGTTTCGAGTTCGGCGAGATCGGCGTCGCTCATTGTGCCCGCAGCGTTAGCGCCAACCGCCTCAAAGACATCGAGCACCGTCACATCCTTGCCGCGAAACGTGCCCGGCAGGATCGAGCCGCCATAAAGGAATACCGATGGCACGTTGAGGCGCAGCATGGCCATCATCAACCCGGGAAGTGTCTTGTCGCACCCGGCGACCCCGATCAGCGCATCGTAGCAATGACCACGCATGCTGAGTTCAACAGAATCTGCGATGACTTCGCGGCTGACCAACGATGCTTTCATCCCGGCATGTCCCATCGCGATGCCGTCAGTCACCGTTATTGTCGTGAATTCGCGGGGTGTACCGCCAGCGGCAGCGACGCCACGCTTGGCGGCTTGCGCCTGCCGCGACAAGGTGATGTTGCACGGAGCTGATTCGTTCCAGGTCGTCACGACGCCGACGAAAGGCTGGGCAATCTCGCGCGCCGTAAGGCCCATGGCATAAAGGAATGACCGGTGCGGTGCCCGCTCGGGACCGACAGTTGTATGGCGGCTCGGCAGATTTGCCTTGTCCAGTCGGCTTGACCGATTACCTAGGGGCGGCGTCACGTCATCAGGACCGTTCTTCATCGGCTCTGCTCCATTTTCGCTGCCATCGGGGCCCGGTTGGCGTGCACATCGAGGAATTCTTCGAGATCGCGGACTGCTATTCGCCATTCCCTGCCGATCCTTATGGCGCGCAAGTCACCAGACTTGATCAGCCCTCTCGTGGTCGCTTCGCTCAACTTCAGAAGATCGGCGGTCTCTTGCAATTTCAGCAGTGGTTTTCGCAACATAGTCAGGCGCGCCTCATTCTTGTGTGTCGTAACCTCGGATTAGGCTAATTTAGGGTCGGATAACATCAATAGGCGTCCTATTACATAGCTAATGCCCGTTGGCAACGATTGGCAGTCATTGCCGATTTTTATATGTAGCGCCATGGATTCGCGGACGGCGGGCCTTCGTCTGGTAGCCCAGCCGCTATTGCGGGTCCCGGCTGTGGCTACGCTATCAGCAGGTCACCAAGAAGCTGGTTGAGGAACCGGCTGTTCTGAATGATGGCAAAAAGCTCTCCATGAGCTGCGTAATTCGCCAATGTTCAGCCCAGCCTTGCACTTTCGGTGGCGCGATTCCGCGATAATTTCAACGTCCGCTCCTGCCGATAGCCGCCGTGCGGCGAGCACGTCGGGAATGGCAGCACAGTCCCAGATTCGGTCGTTGGCGCCTGGTTGTGCGTCAGATGGACGAATGGCAGGTTCCGGGCACCGACCAGCGTCCCGCGAATGACCGAATTTGGGCGCAAAGCTGACTGGCCGCTTTGTTTCGTCCCGCCGGCAGCTGGTGCGGGGAGCTGACATTAATGGTGCCTGGCCTGTACGATCGACTGTGGCCGGAACCGGAAATTTCGTTCAGTCAAACACCACACCAGCCTGCTCGGCCCACGGCAACTCCGATACTATCCCCAGTTCCTTAATCGACACAGCCGGTGACACGCGTGCAACTAGCAGTTTCTCCAGCACGGCTGGTGACAGATAGGCCAACTTCAGCATTGGCCCAACATAGCGGTCCGATACGCCCTCGGCTTCAGCGATGTCAGAAAGGGTCGCTGCCGCTCCCGTTTCAAGTTTCCGCCGCCAACTCCACGCTTTGGCGATCGCCTTCAGGATGTGCGGGGCTACCCCACTGGTATCCGGCACCATATCGGCGGGCGGCATGATCTTGGGCCGTCCATTGCGCTTGCGGATGGTAAGAGGGATTAACACCC
>Ga0209491_10007083_pt1 | contig 15034 bp, 16 predicted proteins | sample BON02_FD_187213 | JGI IMG/M metagenome (GOLD analysis project Ga0209491, IMG submission 187213) | Freshwater microbial communities from Lake Bonney liftoff mats and glacier meltwater in Antarctica - BON-02 (SPAdes) (version 2) | ecosystem: Environmental > Aquatic > Freshwater > Ice > Glacier...
TTTGACTACGACGATGTGGAGGAGGAGGGGGGGGAGGAGGGGGAGGAGAGAGAGGAGGAGGAGGAGGAGGAGGAGGAGGAGGGGGAGAATTGAATGCGTGCATGGGGATGGTGTGAGAAGTAGTGTTAATCGGAGAAAATAGTAAAGGAAGGAGAGAGAAGTATATTCGAGTAGGAAGGGAGGGAGGGAACGAACGAATCAAGGCATGATTTAATCTCGTACACGCAAATATTCGGCCCCCTATTAAATAGTGCTTGTGGATGAAGATCCAAACAAATGGTAGGGAACGAAAGACGGGCGAATGTGCGTCGGGGCTTCTCTCCCTTGCGAGCAAGAGAAGAAGAAGGACAGGCGGACGAGAGGCATTACAATAGGACATATCAAAGACATGTTGCGTGACACAGAAGAAAAAGAATGAAAAAGAAATTTAGGCTGCAAAAAACGAGGCGTGAGAAAGCACATTTGGTTTTTCTTATCTTTTTGCATGACTGCTTCTCCTTTTAATTTTGTTTTGTCCTCCATTAGGACCAGTACTTGCACGGCGTGAGCTTTTTCCGGTTTTCGTCGACATCTGGCCCACCCCCAATGCCGTGCAAATAGTAGTGCGGGTGGCACATGGCGGCCATACAAGAGTGGACAGGAAAGACGCCGAGCAATTCGCCACCCTCGGGCATCTTTGTCAGGTCCTCGTCTCGGAAATCAACGACGGTGCACTCTTGACTCACGCTCTTGATGGACATGCGGACATATCCTACTTTTCGTGCTATGAAGCCCCATTTGAAGGAGATGATACCGTTCCCATCACCTGCAATGCTGTCTTTGCTTAGAGCCGCATCCCCCGCGTCGATAATGAACTGCTTTCGGGACGGGTACACCGACAGGACCCGCGTGACGACCCAGCACGCAAGGTCTTCAACTTTACAAGAGCCGATGCGGACCTGCATCATGTCATAGAGACTGTAATTTCCTGGATGCAGCTCCCAAGGCACGTCCTTCTGCAAAAAGAGACGAAGAAGCGAGCGATAATTCTTCCCTGCCTCTTCGGTGACGTCTGCCAACAGGGCCTTGGGGAGCACGCTGCAGGACGGGGTGGCGCCCATGAAGACGACGGGCGGCGGGTAGCCCTTCTTTTCCAGATGCCGAAAGAGAGCCTCCATCTTGCGCGCCTCCTCCAAGGCAACTGCGGAAATGCTCTCCCGATCACCCCCCAATGGCGTAGGAGTGCCCGCTGTGGGAGTAGATACCGCTGAAGGAAAGCAAGCCCTTGCCTTGACCCAGGACCGTGGCGACGAGTGCCTCGATTTCCCCCACCTGGGTTGTGGGATCTAGCCCCGCGCGGTGATAGCCGCAATCAACACTAACAGAGTTCAAAGGATGCGCCGTCCTTCTCTTCAAGGGTCTTGGCAGCTTTCAGGAGGGCGGCGAGCTGTGTGCGATGATCAATCAGGACATGAAGCTTGGCGGCGCACGTGTTCTGCAGCTCGAGTGGCGGGGCAACTTTCGACGGGCAGTCTCTGGCACTCCATTAAGGATGTCAGAGAAGCGCCTATCGCCATGTGCAAAGAAGCGTTCCTCTGCAACCGGTGAAGCCACGATGCCGGAGCAGAGCTGCGGGTACTTCTGGTCGTCGTGCTCTTTCCAAGGCCAAACCCGAGCTGCCAAAGGCCAATTTCACACGTCTTGTGCGTCTTCACATGGGGCGGACACGCTGTGTCCCAGGATCTCCGCCCGGCGCAGCATTGAAAGACAATTTTGCTTGCATTTACGCTCATGAATCACAAAAGCTGGAGTGACGTCTATCCTTATCTTGATATCAAACTCACCACCGCCGCCTCCCCCTCCCTCACTCGCATCACCGCCGCCTCCTCCTCCACCCCCTCCCCCATCCGCGGCCCTGGCTTCGGGTGCGCCCTTCCTTTTCATGGTCGAGCGCTTGCTCCCTTTGTTGTTGTGGTTGTGGGATTGTGTGGTGTCTTGCATAGGGTGTGTGTTTTGAGAAGCGACCCCGTCAAAACCGAAGGTCAATCGCCAACAAATCGTTCGTCGCTCAAGAAATGAGACACGACGGCAAGAAAAGTGCTATCACGTGCCTCCCTACATGCAAAGTCTGTGAAGTCCATGTTGCACCTTGCTGCTTATGGTTCAGTACAATTCATCACCGCTGCGTCCTCTTCCACACACACAGGCGTCGCTTTTGCTTGACCTGACCGTGAAAATACCCCCCGTCACAACCTCCTCCCCCCACGCCAGTGGCCAGCACGCTCAATATTCTGCCCCGCGAAGAGATGTCTTGGTGGTGGCGCCGACGCAGCGACCGCACACCCACTTCCACGGCCCCGACTCCTTCCTCCGCGGCCTCCTCCACGGCCCCGGCGGCCCCGTCCTCTACCAAAGCCGAGTCGGAGCCTGCAACCAAGCCCCCTCCTTCCAGCCGGCCTCGTCGTCGCGTCCCCCGCATCGTCTATTCCGCGTTTGTCGTCGGCCTGGGTCTTGGCGGTCTGTTGGTCTTTATGCTTGCGTCGCATTGGGCGCGCCACGAGTATGAAGCCATCGTTTCTCCGAGGAGCACGCGATTCCCGTCCTGGTTCACTTACAAAGCCGGCGTCCGTATGCTCAACTTGCTGACCACGCTGCAAGAGAAGCTTACGCCGCCAGATCTCCAAGCGCTGCAGCTCGGCCTCAACTTCTATAGCTCTGTCGTTGTCTACCACCTTGCCGCCACGGGAATCTCCGACGCGTTTCCGCCTTACCGGCTCCATCAACGACGTGGCGGCCCCTGCCTCCGCAGCGAAGAGATCAATTTGAACGCACCGACGGCCATGCACCTGCCCTACTTGAACCGGCTGCTGCGCGCGGCCACGCCTCTGCACTTGCTGGATTATCACGAAGCCAAAGACTGTTACACTCTTACGCCGCTCGGCGCTCGCTTCCAAAAAGGCGGATCGGTCCACGCTATGGCCGTGTGGCAGGACGGTTTCACCATGAAGGTTTTCTACGATGGCCTCCACACGGCCTTGACGACGGGTGACGTGCCGTTTCAGGCCGCCCACAATGTCACCTTGTGGACTTTCCTAGGCCAGGATCGCGCTCGGCGCCGCCTCTTTGACAACTACATGTCCCATCTCACGTCGCGCTTTGTAGGGCCCCTCGCCGATGCCTTTGAGACGTCCATGGTCACGGACAAGGGCGCCGGTGACCCGCACCGTGCCACACCCCGCGGCAAGGACCTGCTCCGATACCCGTCGGTCGGCAAGTCCGTCTGCGACATTGGTGGCGGGAGCGTGACAAGCCCCTTGCTCACAGCCATTTTAATGCGCTACCCGGGCACCCAGGGGGTAGTGTTCGATTTGCCCGAGACGACGTACGCCCACGACCCGATGCCACAAGACGACTTGGAGGGGGAGGACGAGAAAGGGCAGGACGGACACCTGACGAGCGAGGCGGACGCGCACCAACGCATGAAACGTGTGACGGGCTCTTTTCTGACCGAGGGCGAGATGGCGTACAAGCTGGGTGGGGGCCGCGGGTGTGACGTGATGGTGATGAAGAACATCTTGCATGACTGGGGCGATGCCGAGTGCTTGGCCATCTTGCGCAACGTGCGCGACGCCATGCTGGCACCGGGCGGGTCGGCAGACTCGGTTGGAAATCGCCGTTTGGTCGTGTACGAGAGCTTGGTAGGCGCGGGACCGGTGGACGACAAGCCGCGCACACTGGTGGAGGACGAGGACGGCAACGGCTTTCCAGGCGACGGCGGTGGTGGTGGCCTCATGGGTGTCCCGGCCTGGATCTTTGGCGGCGCGAGCCATAAGAAACGAAACAATCCCCTGTACGACAAGCTGACGGGCGTAATGGATCTGACCATGCTAGCAATGCTTGGCGAGGCAAAGGAGCGGACAGAGGGGGAATTTCGAGCGTTGTTTGCCAAGGCCGGATTCCGGTTGGTTCAGATTGTGCCCACCAAGACGCCGTTGGCCGTGTTATTGCTGAAGCTGGCGACGGAGCACGAAGGGTAAAGAAGAGACAAAGACGACAGAGGCACAGGGGAGGAAGGGACAAGACCTACCTGTGTACATATGAGAGAGAGCAAAGACATGAAAAGGGAAGCAAATGCGCATAAGTTCAGTTGCACACTCATTTGTTACGGACAGACTCGATGTTTTGTTGTGATTTCGCTAAAGGTCTTCTTGAGTCTAAGGAACATAAATACATTCTCCGATAGACGGAATGGCATAGATCGAAATCAGAAGGTAAGGCCGAGTTCTTACCGATGGAACTATATTTGATTGTCTTTTTGCTTTTGCCGCACTCTTGAGCTATGCGCTGACTCGTCTATTGGCGGTGGCTGTCTATTTATCTGAAAGTCTTGAGTTTTTCATTGCTCTTTACTTTTCTTTTTTCGTACATGGTGCATTTACCCTTTGTTTTGCGCAAACATTCAAGTGCGTCTTTCTTTTGTCATTTCCCTTTTCCCTTTTTCAATATTTGTTCTATTGACATCCACACAAAACCATTTTAGCAATTTCTCCCACCCATACTCTCTGCATCCTAATCGTCAAGCCTTCCTTCCCCTCGTCTATCGTTCATTGCGTTTGCCCTCCGAAACTGCCACGGCGGGCGTCAACCTAGCTACGTGCCGAATCCTCCTCCACCGCACCCGCTGCCACTGCTGCCCCTCCTGCTGCTGCTCCTCCTCCTGGTGTTGTCACGGTCGGCGCCGCCGGGACCACTGCCGGAGCAGGGGAGGAGGTGCTGACCATCGGCCCCATTGTCACGGCGGCGGCAGCTGTGGGGATGCTGGCTGCTCCTTTCCGCAGAATTCTCCCTTCCATTTTTCCCTCTCCTTGTTGATATTCCTCTTTCTCATCTCTCTCTTCCTCCTTCTCTTCCGAGGAAATGACACTAAAATCCCTCCCTCTCACCCTCCCCGTGCTCGCTAACTCAGACATCGTGGTGGACGTAACTGACGACAACGCGGCGGCGGCCGGCAGGACCGTCACCGAAGCAGCAGGCCCCAGAGCAACCCCCATCAAGTGCGACGACCCCTGCCCAGGCAAGGCCGCCGCAGCCTCACGCCGCCCTTGTTGTCCTTCTTGCGTCGCCTCTTCCTCTTCCTCTTCCTCCCTCCCCTCGTCAACATCCACTCGCTCCTCCCCTCCCTCCCCTATCCGTCCCTCCCCCAGCCGCTGCTGCCTCTCTCCTCGCTCTCGCCGTTGCTGTTGTTGTTGTCGCCGCCCCCGTCGTCGCGCCGCCAAGACAGACACGACCTTCCCCAGCACGAGCAAGGCCAACCACAGCACCAGTTCCTCCACCACCCACCCTAGCCGCCACCAGGCCTGCACCCGTCGAAGGAGGGTAGGACGGGCCTCCGTCCGCAACCAGAGGTGGAGGAAGGCGAGGAAGGGAGGGAGGTGGTAGACCCCTTTGGCCAGATTCATCGACAGCCGGTAGTACTGGAGCGCGAGGGCCGGTAAAGAGGAGGAGGTAGGGAGGGAGGAAGGGTTGGTGGTGGAGGAGGAGGAAGAGGAGGAGGACCACTTGGATTCGAGCAGGGCAGCTAGGTCGTAGAAAGCCCGGGAGTCTGTCTTGTGCGTGCCCGCAAGATGGAACAAAGCCAGGGCCTCGAGAAACTTTCCCTCCCTCTCCCCCTCCTTCTCCCCCTCCTTCGCCTTCTGTTTCTCCTCCTCCTCCTCTGCCTCTCCATCACTGACACCATCAGCAGTAGCAGCAGCAGCAGCAGCAGCAGCAGCAGCAGTAGCAGCCGTAGCAGGAGTAACAGCAGTAGCAGCAGCCGCCGCGGCATCGTGTCCCAACCCCCGCAGCGCCGGTCCCCAGCCTTGCATTGCCAACTGCTGCTGCCACCGCCGCCATCTCCCACTCCTCCTCCCCCCCTCCCTCGCTCCTTCCCTCTCCTCCAACCACACGGCATTGATCAAGGACGAGACCACGCCCGCCTCCGCCGCCAGGGCATACAAGCGCCTCGCCGTGAGCAGGTCTCCAGCGTCGTACCTCTCTCTCGCCTCCGTCACCAAGCCCGCAATCGTCATTTCAGCCACGGGTCTAGCAAGGCTCAAGGCCGTTGAGCAAGAGCGTTGGAGGGAGGTGAGCTTGATGGGTTCCCGCCCTAGGCCGGCGTCGTGGATGACGAGGGAATGAGACCGAGGTTGGGTACGGGTAGGAGGAGAAGCAGAAGAAGGAGAGGAACTGCTGTCGGTGGTAGCGCCGGTGCGCGCCAATCGTGCTGCTTCCATGCCCTCCTCCTCCTCCTCCTCCTCCTCGCCCTCTTCCTCGTCCTCCTCCTCCCCGTCCCCCGGCGTGGTCACATCAAAAGCCCGCACGGGGTCCCACAACGCATTAGCTAAATACAATCGAGCACCTGCATGCCCCCCATCCGTCGCCCGCGCCACATGCCTCGCTACGGTCCACAACCCCTCTCGCCCCCTTAGCATCGCCTCCTCATCCTCATCCACGTCTCCCTCCTCCTCCTCCTCCTCCTCCTCCTTTAGTTCCTTATCCTCGTCTCCATTCCTTTCCTCCCCCTCCTCCTCCTCCCAAAAGGACGACGTAATCTGCCACGAGCGCATCCCCACTCTCAACCCTCCCTTCAACAACGCCAAGGCATAGTGCGCGTCTCGATTGTTCCCCTCCGTCGCCGCCCGCTCCAGCAGCCCCCGAGCCCACTTCCGCCGCTCCTTCGCCTCGGCCGCTGTCTCGTTTCTCTTCCCTCCTACCTCCTCCTCCTCCCCTCCCTCCACCGCTCCCTCCTCCTCCTCCTCATCACCAAACATCACCTCACTCCCTCCCTCCCGCTGCTGCAACGCCCACAGTCCCTGCGCCGCCAAGGCCGGAAAAAAACCCTGCCTCGCCGCCCTCCCCATCAGCTCCTCCGCCCGTGCCGCTCTTGCTGCCCTTGCTGCTCTTCCCGCCGCTCCCCCTCCTCCCCCTCCTCCTCCTCCTCCTCGCGCTCCTTGCAATAGCATCACCCCTGCATTGTATTGCGCCTCGGGATGGCCCAGCTCGGCGGCCCGTTCCATCATCCTCTCCGCCGCCGCTCGATCAGGAGGGACGCCATGCTGCCCATAATAAAGGGCTTGAGCATACCAAGCCAAGGCCTCAGCGTCTTGCCCTCCCTCCGCTCGCACGCGCCAATACTCTAGCTGGTCGTCGTGCCACGGATTGTCAGCCTGCTGCTGCTGCTCGAACGGGTGGTGATGGAGGGAGGGGGGGGAGGACGACAAGCCATCCCCTTCCTCCTCCCCTTTCTCCCGCAGAAGCAGCTCCTCCACCTTCTTGATGATGAGGCTGCGGGGGAAGAGCCTGCCCTCCCCCCCGCCCTCCCTCCCTCCCTCCTTCCCTGCATGCCGGAATTCGAAACCAAAATTTGTCGTCGCCGAATCGGCCAAACTCAAATAATGCGCCACTGCCAAGGGGCAGCCCTCGGGTGAGGCGGAGGAGGAGGAAGCGGGGGAGGACGAGGAGGAGGACGAGGTACAGGAGGAGGGAAAGAGCACAGAACTAGAGGTCGGCAGGTCTTGCTGTCGCAACACCACCTCCTCCCCATACCGCCGCAAGAATGCCGGGTTCAACACACTCCCCTCCCTCCCTGCTGCCTTCCCTTCCTCCCTCCCTCCCTCCTCCCTGTCCAGCCCGTGCAAAGCCTGAGAGGCCAAAATCAATTGGGCAAGATGTGCGGAACCCGCGCCCGGCAGGACAAATCGCTCCTCCCCCTCCCGCCCTCCCTCCTCCTTCTCCTCCTCCGTTCCTTCTTTCTCCAAACCCCCTCTCCCCCATTCAAGCGTGAAGGACGAGAAGGAAATAGATGAAACATAGCTCTGAATGTCCCACCAGGCCTGCTGTAGCTGAGCATGTATTTCCAACCTTGGCCACCATCCCTCCAGCCGCTGCCACACAGACCAAGGGGACGACCCTCCCGTGCCAATACCACCAGCAGCAGGTACTCCCTTCTCACCCATGCCGTCATTGCTGCTGCTGTCGCTACTGCTGCTGCTGGTGCTCTCCACGACGCCCTCCCCTCCCTCGTTCTCTTCCTCCTTCCCCTCCTCCTCCTTGTCCAGGTCCGAGCCATCAGCAGTAAGCACGTCCTCGTTCTCATTCTCATTCTCCAGCACCTTCCCTCCGTCGTCAGAATGAAGAAGAATCGCCCCACTTAAGTACCAATGCGCCAGCCTCTTTCTCTCTTCCTCCTCCTCATCCCCTTCCTCCCTCCCCTCCTCATGCAGCAAGGCCACCGCCTTCTCCACCCACCGAGTCCCCACCTCCTCCTTCCCTCCCTCGTCTGCAGTAGCAGCAGCAGCAGCAGCAGCAGCAGTTCCAGGTGTCGGAAGAGGCGCCAACCCCAAAGGCCCTGCTACTTGGGAGGGGACCGGCCAGGGAGGGAGCTCACTCATGGCCTCGTGCATCTGTGGGGTGGTCAGGGATTGATTGACATACACACGCGCGTGCTGCAACAGGCCTGTCAGCATTCCCCCTCCTCGAGCTCGGACACCGCCCCACACAAACACGGCCCGGTCCCACTCTCGCTGTTGCGCCGCCTGCTGCTGTCGAAGGGCACGACGACGACGACGGGCAGCAAGACGTTGTTGTTGATAAGCCTCCTCCTTCCCTGCCTCTCCTTCCATCCCTTCCTTCCCTTCCTCCACTGCTGCTGCTGCTGTTACAGCTGCTGCTGCTGCTGCGTCCCACACATCCGTCTCCAGCTCCAGCCGTCCCTGCAGTTCCCCATCCATGAAGCCACACAAGGCCACCCTCCCCTTCTTCCGCCCCTCCCTCCCTCCCCCCCTCCCTGTCATCCTCCCCCACATCATCCCCTCCTCCTTTGGGGGGGGAAGGGGGGCCAGGACCAGCCCCACGTGCACCCATCGATTGAGAGGGAGAGGAGCCAGGGAGTGGAAGCCAATGAGAGCCCCCTTCAAGTCGGCGGTGCCGGAGAAGAAGAGGCGGCCCAGAGAGGCATTGCTGTTGCCCACGCTCAGATGGATGGACGGGGCAGGGTTACGGAAGGAGGAGGAGGAGGAGGAGGAGTCGTTGGTCTTGGTCGTGGGTGCGGAGGGAGGAGGGATCGCGGGCCGACCGAAGGACAGGAGTGTCATCTCGCGCGGAGGGCGTGGTAGCCAGCTGGTGGTGGTGGTGGTCGTGTTGCTGCTGCTGCTGTTGCCCGCGGCTGCCTTGTCCAAACCGTCGCCCGTCACAGGAAGGGGAGGGCTGTAGACCAATACCCAGGCCGAGATGGAGAGAGGCTGGGTGGGTGGGTAGTTGACGAGCATGGGGAAGGCTGTGCCTCGCCCATCCATCACCACCGGCCCCGCCTCGGCTGTCGACGTCTCCCCCGTGGCGTACAAGGGCTCTGGGAGGGATGTCATGCTTTGGGACGACAGCAACGACGACAACCAAGGCAGTCCTTTACGGTAGCCTGCGACGTTGCTGCTGCTGCTGCTGCTATTGGTGCCGCCCTCCCAGCTGCTGCTGCTGCCCTCTGACGGCCGCCATAGTCCTCCTTCTTGCCACCCGCCAATCCCGAGCGAAACTAAAGTCGCCGCTGCCCACACCAACAACCGTGCCGCCGGTGGCGCCGGCATCTTCTTCTAGCTAGCTATGCGTGCGAGTTTGTGCTTGCTGAAATGGGAGTCCGTGTGGCCGTCGTCGCCTCTGTGTTGGGGTGGGTGTTGGTATTTGATTTTGATTTGAGTTTCGATGACGAGAACCAGCCAGGATGGAGAGGAAAAAAGGAAAGGATGGACGGAAAGCCTTGGACATGCAGGTCAGCCGTCCAGGCGTGACTTGCGCTCCTTCTATCATGTGTGTGTGGTGGTGTGCTGAACCGTCCACACCCAAACCGAGAGACCGCGGGGGCAAGCAGAAAGAAGAGAAGCATCATTTCTTGGGCGAGGCTTTTTAGCGAGTATGTGGGCGTTTGGCGTGCCGTAACAAAACAAAAAGCACATGCCCACGCAGCAAACAAAAAGCCACGCGCACCGACAAAAAGGGAAAGAACACATTCCTTGTGCTGGGAACTCTGAAGGCACAATTCTTTGACCCTTTTTACACTCTCACTCACGGTGCACCTCGCCACCCCACCCACAGCACAGACCAACCTCCCCACCCCCCCGTTCCACCTGTCCCCGCTTCATTCCCATGCATGGTGGCCTGCCGTGAAGACAGGAGGATGACCACCGTGGCGACGGCTCGCACCAGCATGCACCCGTTGCTACCCACGCAGGCGGTGTCGCCCTACCACGCCGAGGACATGGTGGACGAGGAAGGCGACGACGAGGACGAGGAGGAGACCGTAAGCAGCACGCTCGTCGTCGTCAATCCCCAAGAGCTTCATCCGGATGACGACGACGCGGCCTCCTTTCAGCTTCTTACTCCGCCCCTTCTCCCTCCCCAGCATGATCTCGGCGTGAGCGGCAGCGGCAGCAACACCAGCAGCACCTTTGACCCCGCCATGTACGTGACGGGCGTCTGGACTCCCTCCCAACCCCAAGATTGGCATGACGAGCTGGAGCATGGACCCGACCCTGTCTTTGTCCTTGGCCGACAGCATGGTATCGCCCTCTTTGCTGGCATTAGCGTGCCATGCGCGGGAACCAGTGTGGGCGGCAAGGAGACGAAGGAGGACGAGTCCAAGCGCCACGACGGAGAGGACCCAGACGAGGCGCCGGCGGCAGCCGCTGTCACGGAAGTGTCTCTCGTCGTCATTACAGAACCGCAGGGGCAGACCCAGGAGCAGCCAGTACAACACTGTTTGGACCGGCGCAGCACGGTGGCCAAGCTGGCGCTGCTTTTCTGGTGCCTGTTGGCCGTGCTCGCCGCCTTGGTATGTTATCAAATTCTCGCGCATGAACCGATTTTGCCTACTTGGTGAGGGAAAACTTATAAGAGTCGGCGATGTGATATAGCAGGTGAAAAAGATGAAGCCAACAAAAAATAAGAGGAGACAGCAAGAGGTGCACACCACAAAAGACCTGCTGGACTTCGCTTATTAATATTTCATTCTCTTTTTTCCGATTAAATATACGTGGACGTTGCGAGGCTCGGCCTTGATACAAAGCAAGAATCATTTAGGCAACTGCTGTTGCTGCTGCATCTATGGGGTAAGAATAGACATGTCCCTTGCTGCATCTTTTCGTCGTTACTTGTTCATCCTTGCTGCAGGATTGGCTTCTATTGGCTGCTATTGGTCCTGCTCCTGCAAGCGAGGTAGGTATGATCAACTTTGAGAGAGACATAATTCATATTAAAGTGTTCCTTTTTCTCTTTACGCGTTTCTTAGTCCTTTCCATTTCTTTTCCTCGCGTCGTCATCGCTCTTGCAACTGCAGCGTGAGCCGAATACTAACATCCATCTTACTCCATCTTCCACTAGCCAGTACACACACATTCATCTCTCCAAAATCAATCACCATGCCTTCTTGTTTATCTATCTCCTCACGTTTTGTTCACACATCTCTGTACTGGAACCCATCCCTTCTTTCTACTGCTGCTGCTGCTGCTGCTGCGGCTGCTACTGCTGTGCGTCTATTTCTTTGTTTTCTTCGGCTGCTTGCGTTGTTTTTCTCTATGGCTCGCTGGCTCGGTCACGCACACTTTTCTGACTCGTCTCTTTTTTGATCGCATCTTCCTTTTCACGTCTTGCACACATCTCCGCACATGGACTCCCTTCCCTCACCTCTTTCTGCGACTGCTGCTACACTGCTGCTACCGCAACTTCAACCACAGCGACGGGGAGGAGGAAGCGTCGGCTGCCTCACAGCTGCGCAGCACAGTGATGGATTCTCAATTCCAACGCGGGCTGCCACTGCCCTGCTCCGTCTAGTCCTGGCACATTACGGCGCAACGGATCCCAAGACGGCATCACCAAGTCCATCACTACCCGAAATACGTCCCGCGGCATGCCCTCTCTCCCGAACCCACACATGAACGCCAGGGTGGTGCGGCTTTCCTCCTCTTCCTCGTTCTCATCCTCGCCGTCGTTCTGATCATCCATAAGCGGCATCAACGCCATGCGCGGCAAGGGCTGCCCTTGTGCCACCCGGCCTTGCAGATAAGACGGAGCCACTGCGTTGCCATTGGCAGTGACAGCGAGACGGCGGCCCTTGACGAGGAGAGAGGCTTTCTCGGGCTCGTGGAGGAGGCGGAGAAGAGAAAAATTGCATCGAAGAGAAAGCTGGATGATTGGAAGAAGGGGGTGGATAAATAGGCGGGGACGGAGTGCGGGGGGCTGGTCGAAGGGAAGGAAGAGGAGAAGCGCATGAAGAAGGAGGAGAAGGAGGAGAAGGGTCATCCTTTGTCGAAGGCGCTTGTTTTGGTCGAGGAGACGTCTGCGCAGAACGAGGAGGAGAAGGAGGAGGAGGTGGGAAGGGCGAAGGACGGGAAGGAGGAGAAGATGCAGAATGTGGATGTGGACGATGGTGGTGAGGAGGTCAAGGAGCAGGAGAAGGAGAGCTTGGGGGAGGACACTGCTCAGGCCTCGGGCCAGGACGAGGGAAATGAGAAGGAGGGGGAGATGGGAGGGGGGAAGGACGAGGGAAAGCAGGGTAAGAAGGTGGATGTGGACGATGGTGGTGAGGAGGTCAAGCTGCAGCAGGAGGAGCAGGAATCCAAGCCTTGGCCGACGAAGACGAGGACAAGGAAGATGAGATGGAGGCCGTGATGGTGAAGGCGTTTGGGTATGCTTTGGCAGATTTTCAGCCAAACGCCTGCCTTTTATTATTATCAAAAGCATATAATATGCAAGACACACTAGATCCTTTCTTCTTATATTGCGCGGAAAACCTTATATTGACACTTGGCTATTGTCATTTAGCTCTCATTTTGCCATCCATTGCCCACAGACAAAACGACAGCTTGGTCCAAAAAAAGCAAAGCACCCTCCCTATCGCTCATGGAAAAACTCTTTCAGACGGCCCTGGCTGCCTTGTTGGTGTTGTTCGTTCAATAGACTTTTTGAAACTGCCACTTGGCTTCAAGTTCTCGGAGTAGTATAGCAAAAAAGGGTCTCGGCCATGGAGCGGCACATATTTCACCGACGGCGGCACGGCTTGGATTTGGAAGCCCAAACCCTGCAAATGTCTCAAGAGCACATGCATTTTGCAAGGCCAAGGGTCACTCTCGACAAGTGATGCCCCAAAAACCTTTGATTGGACTATGTGATGGGTGTGAGAGAGATTGAAGATCCCCGCAGTGCGTCATTCCTGCCCCCCCCAAAAGACTATGGGGAAAACGCAACACCCTCAAAAACGCCCTCCCAAGTGTATAGAGACGCGGGAGCGAGGCCACAAGCTGCCATACTCCTAGGCCCACTATGCATCTACACTGCCACGCATCTACACTGCCACGTGCTTGACGTGCGTGCTACGCAGTGCTTTGACAGAATACAGATAATCTCTCGGCTTGAGGCTGGCGGAACGTACCGTCGTATCCAAGTGCCAATGCCGAGCCGAGAGAAGCTTGTCGACTTGAGGAAGGGAGATGCCTTCGAGTCTGGAGAGACACTATAAAAATAAAAAAAAATAAAAAATCGACGTGCTTGGTAGCCGCAGAAAATGACGCACGAGGAGGAGAAGGAGACCAAACCAAGTTAGTAGCAGTAGCAGTTAATGGGCAGGCAAGCCATCCCCGTCGCAGTGCGCAGAAGCTGTCCCCTGCTCGCTCACGTCTCGAATGATGAACCACGCATGCACCCCGCAGGTTCTCTCACTCTTTTCTTCATGCATTTTCAGGTTTGCTTTTCGCCCGCCGGACGTCAGTGCGCCCATATCCTTCCCGCACACGCACGGATGCCCGCCCGGACCAAGCACCACCACCAGGCCAAGCCGCACCACACCACGACACAAGGCGTCGTCCCACACTCCTAAATTTGCCTTGCGTCCGTTGCTATTTACCGCCCCCTAACCCCTCCTCCCCCACTTTCACAGCACTCAAGAGTCACCATGGAGTGCACACGCATTGTCCACGCCCACCACCACCAGCACGACCAGCACGAGGACGACCTGGCGTCGCTCACAAGCCGCAGCGCGTGTAACATCCCCTCGCCCTGCTCGTCCTCCTCGTCCCGGCCCTCCTTCGCTTCTACATCTTCTTCCGCCTCCTCCTCGCCTGCCTCGCTCTACGACGCCACGGTCACGGACGGGGAGGACGAGGCTGGGTCTGAGTTTGGGGGGGAAGACGCGGCCGAGGGCAAGAAGAAGCGAAAAAAGGAGATGATGGAGGAGGACAACGGCGCGACTGAAAAGGAGCAGGAGCACCGGCAGCAGCTAGAGCAGCAGCAGCACCAAGCCCAGCAGCAACAACAACAACAACAACACCACCACCAGCAACAGCAACAGCAGCAGCAGCAGCAGCAGCAACAACAACAACAGCAGCAGTACGAGCAGCAGCAGCAGCAGCAGCGACAAGCCGCCGCGTATTTTCGGTCCTGGCCCACGGACAACGGCCGCTACTCCTACGTCCGCTGCCTGGGCCAAGGCGCCTACGCCCTCGTCGCCGAGGCGTACGACCATCAGGTAAGACTGCCATTCTTTTCCTTCTTCCCTCCCTCCCTCCCTCCCTCCCCTTTCCCCTCCCTTCTTCATGGCCCCTCCCTCCTTGCTCACAAAAAACAAGCGGCACGTACCCCACGAATCGATCTTCTCACCCTCCCCTTTCTCCCTCCCTCCCTCGCTCCCCTCCCTCCCTCCCTCTTCCAGCTGAACTTCCGGGTGGCCATGAAGTGGATTCGGAATGTTTTCCTTGACCCTGTGGATGCCCTGCGTATTTACCGAGAGGTGGTCCTCCTCCGCGGCCTGGGGGGAGGCCGCGCAGAAGGCAAGGGAGGGGGAGAAGGAGGCGAGCGGCACTTGATGGGCTTGCTCAACATATTGGCTCCTCCTCCCTCGCCCTCGGCGTTTGATGAGTTGTTCTTGGTGTTGGAATACAAGGAGACGGACTTGTCTCGTCTTCTCCTCTCCCCCCAGGCCCTCACCCCTGCCCACGTCAAGGTCTTCCTCTACCAGCTCCTTCAGGCCCTGGCCGCC
>Ga0209491_10007086_pt1 | contig 15029 bp, 7 predicted proteins | sample BON02_FD_187213 | JGI IMG/M metagenome (GOLD analysis project Ga0209491, IMG submission 187213) | Freshwater microbial communities from Lake Bonney liftoff mats and glacier meltwater in Antarctica - BON-02 (SPAdes) (version 2) | ecosystem: Environmental > Aquatic > Freshwater > Ice > Glacier...
GTTGATGATTAATGCCAGTACTTCAGACGGATATAAAGAAACAGTAGTTGAAGAGGTTCCCAATATTCCAGGCATTAGCAACTCTGGTATTTTAGTTGGAAATATTGGTTTTGGACTTTCATTCTAGCATTATTTTAAAGCGCTATTCTATACTTCTCATATAAAAGCTCTTTTTTATTTTGTTGTCTTCTACCGCTATAAGTTTATTGTCTTTAAGTATCCAAACACCGTCATGGTCTATATTCACCTTGTCATTATGGAGGTCTTCTATTTCTAGTTGGCCTTTAGCGTTAATGGATTAGTTGAGGGTTTCCTCTTCACTTTTATACGGACCTTTAAAAGAACCACACAATTTTTTTCATGATATTGAGGCTTTTTGTACTTTTCTAAAGTTAAAAATTATATATGAGATCGCCTGTTTTATTGCTAGTGTTTTTAGCATCTGCCTTTGGAGGCCTAGTGGCTCAGAGACTCTTTCCCCCAATAATTAATTATAAAATATATGACTATAAAGCAGCCACTCAGAATTGGGATGTCTCTGTAGATGATTCTGGAGCTTTGTACGCAGCCAATAATCAGGGTTTGTTGTATTTTAATGGGGAAGAATGGGCCTTGTATAAACTTCCTAATGAGACCATCATTAGGTCTGTAAAAGTAATAGGAGAACGTATCTATACTGGGTCTTATCAAGAGTTTGGCTTTTGGAAAAAAAATGTATACGGAATTCTTGAATACACTTCTCTAACATACCTCATTGTAGACCACACTTTTACTAATGAAGAAATTTGGGAAATTATTCCGTTTGGTGAAGGAGTTGTTTTTAGGTCATTTTCCACCATTTTTATATATGCCAATGAAAAGGTTACTAACATAGAATTGGATTTCCTTGTGAATGATTTATTGGTTTTTAAAGGGGAGCTTTTTATTAGCGCGGGTAGTTCTGGGGTGTATAAATGGAAGAATAGTAAGGTAATTTCTATGGGGGTAGAGACAGCTTTAAAAGATAAAGTAGTGAGCTCTTTGGCTCCTTATAAGGAAGGGCTCTTGGTTGGCACTAACTTAGACGGATGTTATTTTTTAAAGGACGGTCAGATTTCTACTTGGGAGCACCCTTTAAATGAGTTGTTAAAAAAGTATCAGTTAAATAAAATGGAGCTGCTCCCCAACAAGGATATTGCTTTCGGGACCATTAAAAAAGGACTTTTTCTTTTAGAGCATAAGACCAATGCAGTGACCCATGTAGATAGAGAAGCCGGATTACAAAATAATACAGTGCTTTCAATGACTACTTATAAGGACCAACTTTGGTTGGGTCTGGACAATGGTATTGACCGGATTAAAACCAACGCACCAATTACTTATTACACTGATTTTTCTGGAGCAGTTGGAACTACTTATGACGTAGCGGTTTACAATGGAACTACTTTTATAGGGAGTAACACTGGTTTGTATTACTTTGAAAACAATCAACTTCATTTTATAGAGGGCTCCCAGGGGCATGTCTGGGACCTTATTCTAGTGGGAGAAGATCTTTTGGCGGGCCACAATACGGGCACTTTTAAGGTACTTAAAAATGGAGTGACAAAAGTGTCTCCTTATGCGGGAGGTTATGAAATGATAGCTGTTCCACAGCGTCCTAACACCTATCTTCAAGGAACCTATAACGGCATTGTTCGCTTTAGTAATGAGCCAGACGGCACATGGCAAACACAGCCCATTAAAGGTCTTAGCTTTCCCGTAAAGCAGCTTAGCTTTGAAGACGCTCAAACCCTTTGGGTGGCACATCCGTATAAAGGGTTTTACAGGCTTTCACTCTCCAAAACCTTAGACAGTGTTACTGAAATGCAAAGTTTTGAACACAACTCTAATATTAACCCCTTTAACGTAAAGCTTTATAATATTAAGAACAGGATGGTGATTAGGAGTGGCGGCCGTTGGTTTACTTACAATACTATTTTGGATCAATTAGAATTGTTTAAAGAGTTTGATTTGTATGCCAATATGGAGATTATTTATCAAGACAAAGATCAGATTTGGTTTTTGTCTGAAGGAGAAAGTAGAGAGGTGGTGGCTACTAATTTAAAGCAGAATTTTATTAGTGTTTCTGAAAGGGGTTTAAAAAACAGACTAGTTCCTGGGACAGAGAGAATTATTCCAATAAATAAGCAAAGCGCTTTCATTACTTTAAACGATGGTTTTGGACTGATTAGTCAAAATAAATTAAACAGTTATTTGGAGTCTGCAGAAGCACCTAAGCCTCATATATTTTTCTTTAAGGATTCTAGGGGCAGGTTAGACCTTAGTAAAGACCTCTCTATACCCAATCAATTCTCTGAAAACATTAGCATTCAGTTCTCCTCTCCTGCATTAATTTCTCCAAAATACCAGTATGTTTTAGAAGGGCTAAGAAGTGAAGTGAAAGAAGTATCCAATGGGAGCTTAAGCTTTCATAACCTGCCATTTGGTTCATATAAGTTAAGTGTGGCAGCTATCAATGTAAACGGCATAAGGTCTACTCCATTAGTAGTAGGTTTTAATATTGCAGCCCCATGGTTCTGGTCTCCTTACGCTATGGCAGCATACTTGTTTTCTTTTATTTGCGCTGTTCTGCTTATGCGTTATGTGACTAAAATGAAGCTGCGAAAGAAACAAATTCAGGTAGAAGCTAGAATGGAAAGGCAGCAGGAAGAGACACTAGTAATTCTTGAAAAAGAAAAATTAGCCAAGGAAATTAAAGTCAAACAAAATGAGCTTACAGGAACTACCTTAGTAATTGCTAAGAAGAATGAGCTGCTGTTAGAGCTCAAAAACATGGTGCAGATTAATAAGGAAAACTTTAAAAGTACTTCTAGGTATCAATCTTTGGTAGGCAAAATAGATAAATCTATCAATAATTCAGAGGAGTGGCAAAGTTTTGAATTGCATTTCAATGAATTACATCAGGACTTCTTTGAGCGCCTTCTCAAAGACTATCCGCTACTCACACCAAAGGATTTAAAATTATCTGCCTATTTAAAGATGGGTTTAAGCTCTAAAGAGATAGCGCCTTTAATGGGAATTTCTGTTAGAGGAATTGAAATTCAAAGATATAGACTTAGAAAAAAGCTTAACATTGAGGGCTCTAAGCATTTATCAAACTTCTTAATTAGGTTTTAAAATATTATTTTAGAACGTTTTTTTTTACATCATTCTTACGTCATAAACTTTTTTTTGCTACATCACTTTATAACTTTAGATCGCTCAGGCCTATTTTTTAGAGTGGGTTCTATTGTTCTTTTAATATGATGTATTTTTTATGTACTTATTTCTCCGCTCTTCCTTATACATATTATTAAATTAGTAATTAAATAACTCAATTAATGTCAAATCATGAAAATTAGCAATCTTTTTTTAACAATTTCATTTCTGCTTTTTCAGGGCATCCTTTTTGCGCAAGTATCGGGAACCATTTCTGGAAAGGTAACAGATATAAACGGGCAACCTTTAGCTGGAGCATCTGTGATAGTTAAAGGAACTATTATAGGCGCTCAAGCAGATTTTGACGGCTTTTACACACTTAGCAACGTACCCCAAAACTCCATTCTTGTGTTTAGCTATATAGGCTATATGGAGCAAGAGTTTTCTTTAGAAAATTCCGGAAGAATTAACGTGGTGCTCCAAGCAGACACAGAAGCCTTAGATGAGGTAGTGTTGGTTGGATATGGAAAATTAAGGGTTAAAGACCTCACGTCTTCAATTACTACTATTAAGTCTGATGAATTAAACACCACTCCTACCGGCCAAGTAATGCAGGCTTTGCAAGGGAAAGTAGCAGGTCTACAAATAGTAAATAATGGCGCACCCGGACAAGCACCTACTGTAAGAGTAAGAGGTATTGGATCCTATTCAGGAGGCGCTTCTTCCCCGCTATTTGTTGTAGATGGAATGTTCTTTAACAATATAGATTTCCTAAACACTGCAGATATTACTTCTATATCTGTTTTAAAAGACGCTTCTGCAGCTGCCATATACGGAGTGAGAGCAGCAAATGGTGTTGTTTTAATTGAAACGAAGTCCGGTAAGAGAAACACCAAACCTGAATTTACCTACGATGGTTATTCTGGTGTACAAGTGGCTCAAAATATTTTAAAACTTGCCAATTCACAGCAGTTTGCAACTATTGCTCAAGAATCCGGTTCTGCACCAGACGCGGAATTTATTTTAAATGCTATGCAGCGTTATGGCCGCAGTAGGGTAAACCCTAATGTGCCAGACGTGAATACAGATTGGTATGATGAAATCTTGAGAACAGCTGCTATTCAGAACCACAGCTTAGGATTTACTGGAGGGAGTGACGCAGCCACATATGCCATAGGGGCTAATTATTTTTCTCAAGAAGGGATTCTAAAAATGAAAAATGAATACGAGCGTTTTAACCTAAGGACTAAACTTGATTTCCAAGTAAATGATTGGTTAAAAGTGGGGGGAAATGTAGTGTTTAGCAATGCCACTAGATATGATCCAGAAAATTCCGCTTGGAGGTCTGCATATTTTGCAGTCCCAATATTACCAGTATACGATGATTTAAATACAGCGGCTACCCCAACCAATTACGCCAATGCACAAGACCTAGGTTACAGAGGGGGTCAAAATCCATTTCCTATGATGGATTTAAATGAAAACCGCTTAAAAATTAAAAATGTTTTAGCTAATTTTTATGCAGAAATTAAGCTTTTACCTGATCATTTAATTTTTAAAACAGCATATAATCACAACTATCAAAATATTGAAGGCCGCCAAGTAAGGCTCCCTTATTTTGTTGGAAATAATTTTCAAAATGAAAATGCTGCTTTGGTTAAAAGCATGACAAATGTGTCTAACCAAATATGGGACAATACTATTACATATACCAATACCTTTAAAGAACACGACTTCACAGTTTTAGCGGGAACTTCTTTTAGAGATGAGGCCTATGAAATGTTAGGAGCTACAGGCTTAAACTTTCCAATTTCAGGAGAAGAATCTTATTATCTAACACAATCTTTAACCACTCCAGAGAACAGTGTGGTTGATGGAGGCGCAAGAGAATACGGACTTTCTTATTTTGGAAGGGTTTCTTATAATTTTAACAACAAATATTTGTTTTATGGAACATTCAGAGCAGATGGCACCAATAAGTACCAAGAAAAGTGGGGGTATTTTCCAACTATAGGCTTGGGGTGGGTCATGAGTGAAGAAAACTTTATGGCCAATAACAAGCTCATTGATTACCTTAAATTAAGAGGGAGTTGGGGAGAATTAGGTAATGATCAAGTGGCTGCTAGTTCTGGGTCTATTACATCTTCTGTCGTTAACACCGCATTAGGAGACCAAAGATTTAATGGTCTGAGTACAGGTAGTGATTTTACTGCCTTAAAATGGGAAGTGGTAGAAGAGCGTAATTTTGGATTGTCTGCTAGAATACTAGAACATCTCTCTATAGAAGCAGATTATTATATTAGAGACACCAAAGACGCCGTAATTCCTGTAGAGCGCCCATTAATTCCAGGTTCTACCCGGCAGAATGTGGGTAAAATTAGAAACTCAGGGTTAGAGTTAGCATTGAATTGGAGCCAGCAATTTTCAGAAGATTTAAGTTTCAGTATTGGCGCTAATTTTGCCACTCTAAACAATGAGGTTTTAGACCTTAATGGCCAGCAATACTTAGACGCAGGTAGTGCAGAATTTAGACAAAGAAGTATAGTGGGAGAGTCTATTTATGCTTTTTATGGTAGAGAAGTAGCAGGCGTGTACCAAAATGACGCTGAAATTCAAGCAGACCCAGTAGCCCTTGCAAATGGTTTGGTCCCAGGAGACTTTAAATATAAAGATCAAGATGGACAAGTAGGTATTACAGACGATGATAGGGTGGTTTTAGGATCTTTCCTACCTTCTTATTCTTTTGGATTTAGCGCCAGCGTAAATTATAAAAACCTAGATCTTTCTTTAAACGGAATGGGCCAGGGGGGAAATAAAATCCTAAACAGAAAAAGAGGAGAAGTCATTTTTACCAATGACACAAATATAGATAGAGATTTTGCGGTAAACAGATGGCACGGAGAGGGCACTACCAATAGCTATCCTTCTGCTTCTGGCGTTAGAAGGGGTTGGAACCAAAAACTCAGTGATTATTTTGTAGAGGACGGAGATTTTTTTAGACTTCAAAACGTGACTGTGGGGTATACAATAAAGCAATTGGCTGGCATTAAAAATTTTCCAAAAACAAGGATTTATCTCACTGCAGAAAAACCACTTACCGTATTTAATTACAACGGCTTTAATCCTGAGGTAGCCAGCGGGGTAGACAATCAAACCTATCCTATACCTGCTATTTACACTTTTGGCTTAAACATTAAAATCTAAAAATTACAGTATGAAAACAATATATAAACTATCAGGATTTGCTTTGTTAATTAGTTTTGCGCTTTTTTTCAATGCATGTGAAGAAAAGTTAGATGAACCAGCTTTAAACAACACCTTTGCTGGAGGGACGGATTTTTCTAAGACGGACGACATGCTGCTCTCTATTGTAGGAGTGTATGAGGCCTTTCAATCTAGGGGTTGGGAGCAGGCCTTATTAATTTCAGTTAGAGGAGACGACGTGAATTCTGGAGGTCTAGGAGACCAGCAAGATTTCACAGAAACAGACCTTTTTAATTATAATAAGGACTACTGGATGTACAATTCTCTTTGGGAGAATGTATATAAAGATGTGATTTCTGCCCACACAGGAATGGAACAAATTGCCCGCTACAGGGAATTAGCCAATGCTTCTGGTCAGGCATTAGCAGATCAATACACTGCAGAGGCTATGGTATTACGCTCTGTAATGTTGCTTCAGATTTCTCAGGTATGGGGAGATGTATTTATCCCAAAGACTTCTAACACAGTAGAACTGCTATCAGTAGAGAAGCTTCCCACACAACAGGAAGTGATGCAGCACATTTCAGATCAGATGGATCTGGCCCTGGTACACCTTCCAAAAATACACCCAAATAAAAGACAAGATTTACCTGGCGGAGTTACTTATTATACCGCCTTGGCTGTAAAAGCTTTGGCTAATCAAGAACTAAGTAACTATCAAGAGGTAGCAAACGCTACAGGAGAAATTATTGCTTCAGGAAAGTATGAGCTCTTTTCAGACTTCTATGAGCTGTTTAAAACACCTGGAAAGCTTTCTAACGAAAGCATTTTAGATATTCAATACTCAGATTACGGACAGGGTACTGGAGACAGTTCAAATCACTTATATGCTCCTTATGGACCTCAGGGTTGGACACCAGCGGTAGATGGAGCAGCAAGTGGCTGGGGATTTTTTGAGCCAAGCATGAAATTTATTAAATTCATGTTAGATAGAGGAGAAACAATTAGACTAGAAACTAGCGTTCTCTTTACAAACAGAGGGATTGCAGAGATACAGAAAGATTCCAAGTACACAAGCCTGCCATCTTTTGTGAAAAACACCACTAGAGATGGAGATAGGATTAATGATTACGCTAGGGCTTTGTTCTCTAGTGGGAAGCACTATTTACCTTCCAACCAGTTAATACCGGGAAGAACCTCTTATGGGAGTAATAAGAATTACAATATAATTAGATATGCAGAGATTTTATTGATTTACGCAGAGGCTGTAAAACATGGTGCAAATGCCGCATCTATCAGTGCAGATCAAGCGGTAAACCTTGTCAGACAAAGGGCCGGTTTGTTGCCACTTTCTAGCGTGTCTTTGGATCAGGTTTTAGAGGAGAAATTTGCAGAACTCTCTATGGAGTGGGGAAAAAGATACTTTGACCTTATTAGGTTAGGAAGGTACAGTGAGTTAAACTATGATGGGAGAAGCTTCTCAGAAGACAAGAAATTTCTTCCCTATCCTCAGGTACAGGTTGATCAATTCCCAATTTTAGGAGATAAATAAAAATAGAAACGAAAGATTATGAAAAATATAAAATATTTATTTTTATTGCTAGCATTATCAGGAGCTCTGTTTTCTTGTGAAGATGGGATAGATCCAATTACAAAAATTGCGCCACAGACAGACGCTACGGCACCTCAAATAAAAATTAATTACCCTAGAGCGGGTACTAAAATTAAAGTTTTAGAATTACTGACCGCTATTACCTTTGATTTTGAAGTGACGGATGATGTAGAATTAATTTCTGTAAAAGCTACTCTAGATGGCATTGAACTAGCCAGTTATAGTAATTTTAAAGATTATAGAAGGTTTTTAGTAGCAGACCTTTCTTATAAATTTTTAGCAGATGGAATACATGAATTGGTTGTCACTGGAATAGATTTAGATGGAAAAACCACTAGCGCTTCAGTCTTTTTTGAAAAAGAACCAGCCTATATTAAAAAGTACGCTGGAGAAGTACTATATATGCCTTTTGATGGAGATTATATAGACCTTATTAGTTTTCAGAGGGCTACCACAGTTGGAACTCCTGGTTTTGCAGGTGAATCACTAGGGGGTACTAACGCTTATGCGGGTGCTATAGACTCATACTTAAAACTACCCACAGAGGGCTTGAACAATAATGCTTTTAGTGCAGTATTTTGGACCAAAATAAACAACAGTCCAGATAGGGCTGGCTTGTTAGTGATGGGCCCAGAGGATACCGCTAACCCAAATGCTCAAAACAACAGAAAAAATGGTTTTCGCTTATTTAGAGAGAACGGTGCCAACGGCGCCCAACGCTTTAAACTCAATGTTGGAAACGGAATTGAAGACCACTGGGTTGATGGAGGGAAAAATGCAGACGTAAACCCCAACACAGGAAAATGGGTAAGTATAGCCATTTCTATTTCTCAATCTAAAGCTAGTGTATATATAGACGGGGTGATGGTTAAAGAATCTAATATAAATGCCCTAGATTTTTCTGGCTGTGATTTGCTCTCAATAGGTTCTGGCGCTCCAAGATTTGCCGGATGGAATCACAAATCAGATTTGAGTTATATAGATGAGCTGCGGATTTTTGATAAGGCCCTTTCAAAAGAAGAGATTCAAAAAATAATTTCTGATGATTCTGGTTTAGATTTAGAAGATTATCAAGCAAGCTTTGCTGGAGAAATTTTCTATATGCCTTTTAACGGCACCAATAAAGAGCTGTTTTCTAAACGGAACGCCACAGAGATTGGGTCTACTAGCTTTTTGGGAGTAGGAAAAGTTGGCTCAAATGCTCACAAAGGAAGTGTAGCAGGCTACTTAAGTATGCCAACAACTGGTCTTACAAATAAAGCTTTTAGCGCCTCTATGTGGTACAAGGTAGACTCATCAGCTGGTAGGGCTGGAATTTTAGTGATGGGCCCTCCCGAAGATGGAAAACCCGCAGAGAGTCAGAATAATAGAAAATCTGGATTTAGGTTGTTTAGAGAGGGAAACGAGAGTAGTCAGGTCTTTAAAATTAACGTTGGGAACGGTACAGGAGAGCATTGGGTAGATGGCGGAAATGCAGCAAGGATAGATGCAAGCAAAGATGAGTGGGTACATTTAGCGATTGCCATAAATGCTACAAAAGCTATTTTCTATTTGAATGGAGAAATAGCAAAAGAAATAGAGACCAGTGGTTTAGACTGGACAGGCTGTGACCTTTTGTCTATCGGTTCTGGAAATCCACGTTTTAACGGTTGGGACCACAAAAATGATCCTAGTGCAATTGATGAACTTAGAATCTTTGACACCTTCCTGTCTTCACAACAAGTAAAGGCAGTAATGAACGCTAATTAAGTCCTAGAAAACTATTTTTAATCTTTAAGACATTAATAAGCAGTTGGCTTAATAGGTTGAGACATTACATAAGCCAGTTAAAATGAAAAAAATCCATTATTTAGTTTTTAGTTTAAGTATTGTAGCCGCTGTATTCCTTTTAAATGGATGCAGTGGAAACAATCAAGACGAGGCTATTTTAGATCGCGTTCAAAAAGAGACTTTTAATTATTTTTGGGAGGGCGCAGAGCCTATTTCTGGTTTGGCCAGAGAGCGCATTCATTTAGATAATATATACCCATCTCATGACAAAGATATTATTACTATAGGAGGTTCAGGATTTGGACTTATGGCTATATTGGTGGGAGTAGAAAGAGACTTTATCACCAGAGACCAAGCGCTATCACGCTATGAAAAAATTCTCACCTTCCTAGAGAAAGCAGACCGCTTCCATGGAGCTTGGCCACATTGGCTTTGGCCCACAGGAAAAACAGCTCCTTTCAGTAAAAAAGACAATGGCGGAGACCTTGTAGAAACATCCTTTTTAGTTCAAGGATTACTTACAGCTAAAGTGTATTTTAGTATGAATAACGCTAGAGAAAAAGACATTAGAGACCGCATTGAGCAGCTGTGGGAAACTGTAGAATGGAGTTGGTATACCAAAGAGGGACAAGATGTTTTGTATTGGCATTGGTCTCCGGAATTTGGTTGGGATATGAATTTTCCAGTGGGGGGATACAATGAAGCCTTAATAATGTATGTATTAGCTGCCGCCTCTCCTACTTATTCCATTGAAAAATCAGTATATGAAAAGGGATGGGCAGGGGATGGCGCTATAGCCAAAGACACAATTTTTTATGGACTCCCTACTATCTTAAACCATTATGAGGGCGGAAATGATCCTGTAGGACCTCTTTTTTGGGCTCATTATTCCTATTTAGGACTTAATCCCAAAACGCTTAAGGACGCCTACGCAGACTATTGGAAACTCAATGTAAACCACGCTAAAATTCAATATAAATACGCTCTAGAAAATCCAAATGGATATAAAAACTATGGCCCAAATATGTGGGGCCTTACTTCTAGCTATTCTATAAATGGCTATTCAGGCCACAGTCCCAGTAGAGACTTAGGAGTTATTGCACCTACAGCTGCCCTTTCTTCTATGCCTTACACCCCAAAAGAAAGCATGGCTTTTTTACGAAACATATATAAAAACCATGACAGTCTTATAGGAAAGTACGGTCCATATGACGCCTTTAGTTTTGACAGTAATTGGAGTCTTCCAAGGTACCTAGCCATAGACCAAGGCCCTATTCCAGTCATGATAGAAAACTACAGATCAGGCTTATTTTGGAAGTTGTTTATGCAAAACAAAGACGTTCAAAGCGGCTTAGAAAAATTAGGATTTACGTATTAAATTAGCCCGATGAAAAAAGTCCTTTTATTCCTTTTTTTGATACTTCTTAGCTGTAGTAATGATGAAGTAGCCGGTGGCGATGGTAGCTCACAGCTGCCCCAAACAGAAAACCCAGAGACTCAGCAAGAAGTTATTTCTGACAGCGAACTCTTAGACCTCACTCAGGAGACTACCTTTAAATATTTCTGGGATTTTGCCCATCCCAATGCAGGTGCAGCCCTAGAGAGATACCACCCAGAAGACCCTAGCCATGACAGCAATACCGTTGCTATAGGTGGAACCGGCTTTGGACTTATGGCCATATTGGTTGGAATTGAAAGGGGTTTTATAAGCAGAGAGGCAGGTGTTTTAAGGCTTCAGAAAATAGCAAATTTCCTAAGCAGTGCAGATCGTTTTCACGGTGCGTGGCCCCATTGGTTAGACGGAAAGACAGGAAAAGTAAAGTCTTTTAGCGCCAAGGATAATGGAGGAGATTTGGTAGAAACAGCTTTCTTAGCACAGGGCCTTATTAGTGTACAAGAGTATTTTAAAGAGGGTATAGAAAGCGAGAAAGCCCTTTCTCAGAAGGCAGAAGCTTTGTGGCATGGCATAGAATGGGATTGGTACACCAACAAGGAAAAAAAGCTACTCTGGCATTGGAGTCCAGACTACGGTTTTGAAATAAACCTAGGTTTAAAAGGCTATAATGAAACACTCATAGCATATGTTTTGGCTGCAGCCGCTCCAAACCACACCATAGAAAAAGATGTTTATGACAATGGTTGGGCAACTCAGGGCGCTATTAAGTCTACAAATGAGCGCTATAATTTTCCCCTGATAGTAAACCATCCAGGATCACCTAATTTAGGAGGTCCCTTATTTTTCTCTCATTATTCTTTCTTAGGGCTCAACCCGAATGGGTTGGCTGATGCCTATGTGAATTATGGTCAAGCAGCCGTGAGTCACACTAATATTAATTATCAATACTGCGTGGAAAACCCTAAAAACTTTATTGGATATGGCAAAGATTGCTGGGGACTCACCGCCAGTTATACCAGAAGAGCAGATGGAGGTATAGGCTATATGGCCCATTCTCCAGTACAGGATGTGGGTGTTATAACTCCTTCAGCCGCCTTGTCTTCTTTTCCATATACACCAGAGCACGCTATGAGAGCACTGCGGTATTTTTACAAAAACAAATCAAAATTATTAGGACCCGCCGGTTTTTATGACGCCTTTAGCCCACAATATAATTTTTGGGTAGCTAAGGCTTATTTGGCGATAGATCAGGGACCACAAATAATTATGATAGAGAATTACAGAACAGGCCTTCTTTGGAAGTTGTTTATGCAAAACAAAGAGGTTCAGCAAGGTTTAGATAAGCTAGGCTTTGTGTATACAAAATAAAAACATGATACAATTAAGACTCATTACCCCATTATTTATTTCCCTTTTGTTATTACAATCTTGTCAAGAAACACCAAAAAATAGAATTCCTCAAGTAGAAGATTTATTGGCTCAAATGACCTTAGAAGAAAAAATAGGTCAATTGAATTTATTGACTCCAGGCGGAGGGATTGCCACAGGCTCAGTAGTGAGTGAGAATGTAGAAGCAAAAATTAAAGCTGGAGCTGTAGGAGGTCTTTTTGGAATTACAGGGCCAGAAAAAATAAGAAAAGCACAAGACTTGGCCGTAGAACACAGCCGCCTAAAAATTCCATTATTTTTTGGATCAGATATTATTCACGGTTATAAAACAATCTTTCCTATCCCTTTAGGACTCTCTAGTAGCTGGGATTTATCACTGATGACCCGTACTGCTAAATTAGCAGCAAAAGAGGCTACCGCAGATGGGATTAATTGGAATTTCTCTCCCATGGTAGACATTGCAAGAGACCCAAGATGGGGTAGAATAGCAGAAGGAGCAGGAGAAGACCCTTATTTAGGAGCCCTAATAGCCAAAGCTGTGGTAGTTGGCTACCAAGGAAACTCTTTAAACGCAGAAGACAGCATGTTGGCCTGCGTAAAACATTTGGCACTTTACGGAGCCGTAGAGGGAGGGAGGGATTACAACTCAGTAGACATGAGCAAACAGCAGATGTTTAATGATTATTTAGCTCCCTATCAGGCGGCCATTGATGCTGGGGCAGCTAGTGTTATGACCTCATTTAATGATATAGATGGCGTGCCAGCATCTGCAAATAGATGGCTGCTCACAACACTTTTAAGAGAAAAATGGGGGTTTAATGGCTTTGTGGTCTCAGATTACACTTCTGTTAATGAAATGATTGACCACGGAATAGGAGACCTTAAAGAGGTGTCTGCAAGGGCTGTAAATGCAGGATTAGACATGGATATGGTAGGAGAAGGTTTTCTAAACACCCTTAAAGAATCAGTATTAGAGGGAAAGGTTAGTGAAGCCACTATTACTGAAGCCTGTAGAAGAATTTTAGAGGCCAAATATGCACTAGGACTTTTTGATGACCCTTATAAATACATTAACAAAGACAGACCAAAACGTGACATCCTCACTGATGAAAACAGAATATTAGCCAAAGAAGCGGCTCAAAAATCTTTTGTTCTACTCAAGAATCATCAAGGGCTTTTACCCCTAAAAAAAGACTTAAAGATAGCCCTTATAGGAGACTTGGCAGACAGTAAAAACAATATGCTAGGTACTTGGGCGCCTACTGGTAACCCACAATTATCAGTATCTATTTTAGAGGGCTTTAAAAACCTCATGCCTCATGCTAAAATTACCTATGCAAAAGGAGCTAATATTACAGATGACAAAGCACTGGCAAAAAAAATCAATGTATTTGGTCCTAGGGTAGTGATAGACAAAAGACCAGCGGCAAGCATGTTAAATGAAGCCATAAGTCTTGCCAATACATCAGACGTGGTAATAGCTGTTGTGGGAGAGGCCACAGAAATGACAGGAGAATCTTCTAGTAAAACAGATCTCAATATTCCAGCCTCCCAAAAAAAGCTCATTAGGGCTTTAGTGGCTACTGGAAAACCTTTGGTTTTAGTACTTATGAGTGGAAGGCCCCTTACTATTTCAGAAGAACTAGATTTACCAGTCTCTATTTTACAGGTTTGGTTTCCTGGAGTAGAGGCAGGGAATGCCATAGCAGAAGTGGTCTCAGGCGGCTATAACCCTGCCGGCAAACTTACCGCTACATGGCCCAGACACATTGGTCAGATTCCAATTTACCACAGTCAAAAATATACTGGAAGGCCCCAGGAGGGAGACCGTTTTCAAAAGTTTAGATCAAATTATCTAGACATAGAAAACAGCCCATTATTGCCTTTTGGATACGGACTCAGTTACACTCAGTTCTCCTATGATGCGCCAAGGGTAAACAAGACTGTATTCACTAAAAATGACAGTGTAGAAGTAAGTGTAAAAGTAACCAACACTGGCGCTTATGACGGTGAAGAAATAGTGCAGTTATACCTCTCAGACAGGGTGAGAAGTACCACTCCCCCAAAAATGAGGTTAAAAGGATTTAAAAAAGTTTTTATTGCCAAAGGAGCTACAGAAGAAGTGACCATAAGTCTCCCATTTGATTCCTTTAAATTTTACAACACTTCCATAGATTTTGTGGCAGAGCCAGGAGAATTTGACATCTTAATTGGAACTAATTCTCAAGAAACTCAGTCTATAAGAATTGTATTAGAAAAATAAAAACAGGTTGAAAATCCCACATGTTTTTGTAGGACTGAACATTTAAAAAGAGAAAGCCCTACTTTTTATGGAAGGACTTTCATTCTAGTGCTATTTTAATACATAAAAACCCCGCTTATAAGCGGGGTTTTTGAATCTTTGGATTAAGTAATAATTTTATTTCAGTCCCTGCCCCTCTATATAAGGAGCGCCCGCTTTTTTAAGGGCTGTTTCTATTG
>Ga0209491_10007099_pt1 | contig 15011 bp, 12 predicted proteins | sample BON02_FD_187213 | JGI IMG/M metagenome (GOLD analysis project Ga0209491, IMG submission 187213) | Freshwater microbial communities from Lake Bonney liftoff mats and glacier meltwater in Antarctica - BON-02 (SPAdes) (version 2) | ecosystem: Environmental > Aquatic > Freshwater > Ice > Glacier...
TTACCTTTATATCATTTTTCAATCCGAAACCTACCAAGGTATCGTGCACAAAAATCAACCCTTCGCGCAAGGGCATGCCCATCGTATTCGAAAATTCGACCGGAGCGGCACCAGTGCCGCCTTCTCCACCATCCACGGTAATAAAATCTGGAGTTATGCCTGTATAAATCATGGCCTCACAGAAATCCATAAATTCCTGTTTCCTACCAATGCACAATTTGAACCCGATAGGTTTTCCATCGGATAGGTCGCGCAGTTTTTTAATAAAATACATGAATTGAATGGGGTCTGCAAAAGCGGAATGCGATGGAGGGGAATGAACTGCAATACCTGGTTTTATATGCCTGATCTTTGCTATTTCCTCCGTATTCTTTATGGCTGGCAAAATTCCCCCGTGACCGGGCTTTGCCCCTTGTGACAGTTTTATTTCAATCATTTTAACCGAAGGTCGTAAAGCATTTTCACGAAACGTTCTTTCATTAAAAGTGCCATCACCGTTTCTACAGCCGAAATAGCCTGTACCAATTTGCCAGATTAGGTCTCCGCCATATTTCAGATGATGATCGCTGATACCACCCTCACCCGTATTATGGGCGAAATTCCCCATTTTAGCACCCTTGTTTAAGGCCATAATGGCATTGTTGCTCAAAGAACCGAAACTCATTGCCGAAATATTCAAAAGGCTTGAAGAATAGGGTTGTTTACAATCCTTACCTCCTATTAGTAACCTGGGAAACTCCCCTATATTCTTTGGATTATTCTTTGCATACATGGAGTGTTCCATCCATTCATATCCTGAGTGATATAGATCCATCTGCGTACCAAAAGGTTCGGTATCCGTCTCCCCTTTCGCCCTTCGGTAGATTACCGACCTTAAAATACGGTTCAAGGGCCGTCCCTCAGTATCCGTCTCCACAAAATATTGCATTATCTCTGGCCGTATGGATTCCAAAACATACCGAAACCGACCGATCAAAGGAAAGTTACGCCTTATGGTATGGCGTTTTTGAAGGATATCAAAGACACCCATCAGAAGCAATGGCCCCACCAATATGAAACTCCATAAAATTGGAAGCCAGAAAAAAGAAATGCAGATAATGGCAATGACAACTACAGTTGAAATAAGAATAAAACGTTCACGGACTTTCATAAGAAGGCATGTTAGGTTAACAACAAAAATAAGAAACAGAATTGTATTGCTGCAGTCTAATATACATGGTTAATTAATAAGAAGTTTAAAATCAACCTAGCGTTTTTTGGGCCATGCAAAAAAATGAACAGAAAACGAACTTTGAGATAATTTAATCTAACTTATTCCAATGTAAACACAACTTTTAAGATTGATCCGTCGAAATGCTCAGGATAAACTCCGAGACTTCCCGCCCATGGCGGGACAGGCTTCTCGTCTCTCCTTTTACAAAATTATCGCCAACAAAAAAAGCTCCTCATTTCTGAAGAGCTTTTTACTCAGTTCAGACCCTTCGGCTGCGCTCAGGATAAACTCCGAGACTTCCCGCCCATAGCGGAACAGGCTTCTCGTCTCTCCATTTACAAAACTATCGCCCACAAAAAAAGCCCCTCATTTCTGAAGAGCTTTTTACCCAGTACAGGCCCTTCGGCTGCGCTCAGGATAAACTCCGAGACTTCCCGCCCATGGCGGGACAGGCTTCTCGTCTCTCCTTTTACAAAATTATCGCCCACAAAAAAAGCCCCTCATTTCTGAAGAGCTTTTTACTCAGTACAGGCCCTTCGGCTGCGCTCAGGATAAACTCCGAGACTTCCCGCCCATAGCGGGACAGGCTTCTCGTCTCTCCTTTTACAAAATTATCGCTCACAAAAAAAGCTCCTCATTTCTGAAGAGCTTTTTACTCAGTACAGGCGGAGAGACTCGAACTCTCACACCTTGCGGCACTAGATCCTAAGTTTTTTCTAATTTGTATCTATAAATACTAAAATACCTTATTATCAATTACTTACAAAATTTCATAAATCAAATAATACCATAAAAAGCCATATAAAACCACCATTTGTTTTAACATTGTTTTACCAATTTTTGTATCTTTATAAAAAGAACAAATGGCAACGATCAAAGCATTACTTTGGAAAAAAGAGAATAAGGCAGGGGAATGCACCATCGCCATTCGCATTACTAAAAATAGGAAATCGACTTATATTCATACAGGTCAGAAAATTAAGCCAAAGTATTGGGATGAAGTAACGAGTAAAGTTAAAAAAAGTCACCCGAACTCGAATCGTTTAAACAATTTTATATCCTCCAAAGTCTTAGAAATAAATAAAACACTTTTAGACGTAGAGACCGAAGTCAATTCCAAAAGACAAATTGCAGAAATAAAAAAAACAATTTCAGGTAAATATAAAAGCTCCTCGTTTTACACATTTGCCGAAGCTTATTTTGAGGAACTTGAAAAAAACAAAAAGTATTCTCGAATCGATTGTGAACGACCCCTATTGAATAGGATTAAAAGGTATCCAAGGGCAAAGACGTTGACCTTCGAGGCCATTACCCCTCTTTTTCTACGAGGCTTCATCTCCTATTTAAGAAGCACTAAAGATTCCGTTGGGGAAAGAAGTATTGTAAACACGCTGATTTTCATACGCACCTTGCATAACAGGGCTTCCCAACAAGGCATTGTCTCTAGGGATAATTATCCTTTTGGGAATACCGATGGAAAGATTAAAATAAGAATTCCAAAATCTATCAAAATCGGTCTTACTTCAGAGGAAATCAGAATTATCGAAGAAATAGATCTTTCTGACAATCCAAAGCAGCACCACACTCGCAATGTATTTCTTTTTAGTTTCTATCTCGCCGGAATGAGGGTTTCCGATGTAGTTCAAATGACTTGGGCGAACGTGCAAGGAGAAAGAATATATTATACCATGAACAAGAATCAAAAAAACCTTTCGCTCAAAATACATGGTAAACTTCAGAAAATTTTGGATAAATACCTCCCGACGAAAACCGCACACACCGATTATATCTTCCCTGAATTAAAAGAAGCCGCCAATAATCCGAAAGATATTCTAAGGGTTAGCAAAACGGCCAACAAAAGACTTAATAGATTTTTGGCGCAAATTGCCGAGCGAGCGGAAATAACAAAGAAAATCACGATGCACGTATCTCGTCATTCCTTTGGGAATATATCTGGAGATCGCATTCCGTTACAAGTATTGCAAAAGCTTTATAATCATTCCGACATTAAAACAACCATTGACTACCAGCAAAACTTTGTAAATAAAGATTTGGACGATGCGCTTGATAGTGTCATTGGTTTTTGATCTATTCACGCATGGCGCTTTCCCTAAATACGTTATCGGCCTTATAAATAGTTCCATTTGAAAATAATTATGTATATTTGTTCATAATTTTTATTTGTTCACGTTTTCGTGAACTATAAAATAAAGTGAACAATGAACGATCAAGGAATTGTGCAATATGCATTGGCCAACCTTCAGAAAACAGGTGAAATCGAAGCCAAATGGCTTGATAAAGCCCCTAATGAAGTCTTAGATGGCACGATAGCCCTTACCCTGAACGACCGGACTATCAAGCTTGGCATAGAAATTAAAAAGGAGCTAAGAAATATCCATCTTCCAAAATTAGAGGCATTCGCCAAGGAGTATGAGCCATTTATGATCGTTGCACAAACCATATTTCCCAAAATAAAACAAGAGCTTCGTAACAGGAACATCGCCTATCTTGAGGCCAACGGTAATATTTACCTCAACGAAAAAGAAACCTTCCTTTGGCTAGATGCCAATGAACCCATCGCAATAAAGCAAAAGACCACAAATAGGGCATTTACCAAAACCGGCCTAAAGGTTGTTTACCAATTCCTATTGGACGATACATGGGTTAACAAAACCTATCGTGAGATAGCCGATAAAACAGATACAGGTATCGGCAATATCACGAACATCTTCAATGGTCTAAAGGATGATGGTTTCCTCATTCCACTTACCAAGGACACTTATATTTTAGAGGACAATAAAAAGTTACTCGAAAAATGGATTATGGCCTATGAAAAAAAGTTGAAACCAAATCTGGTCATTGGAACATATCGATTTGTTGATAACGATGCTTTTTTTAATTGGAAGGACATTAAATTAAAACAGGGGCAAACGTTCTGGGGAGGAGAACCCGCCGGAGACATATATACCGATTACCTTCGACCGGAGGAGTTAACGCTGTACACCACCGAACCAAGAAACGAACTGATGAAGAACTATAGGCTTGTTCCCGATGAGGGCGGCAATGTCAAGATCTACGAAAAATTCTGGAAGGACAATACAGAGGAAAAAGAAGCGGTTCATCCTTTGCTCGCTTACGCCGACCTGATAATGAAAGGGGATAGACGATGTACCGAAACCGCAGAAAAAATATATAATGAGTACTTACAGGATAAATTTTAAACAACTCCGCCAAAGACCCGACTTTTTAGAAATGTTGGCAGCTTTGGAACGAGGTTTTGCAGCATTCCATGTTGACTTTTATTTGGTCGGTGCCGTCGCCCGTGATATATGGATGACGGCAATTAATGAAATCCCGCCAAGCAGAATTACAAGAGACATTGATTTTGCCGTTTTTATGGAAGACAAGGGAATCTATGAAAAACTAAAACGGCACCTTATTGAAATAGAACACTTTCAACCTTCCATAGAGAATAACTTCGTGTTATTTTGGCAGGGCAGAATGCAGGTTGACCTCCTTCCTTTCGGAAACATTGAAGATGAAAATGCCAAGGTAAGTTTGGAAGGTACTGGCCTTACCAGTTTGAACATGCCTGGCTTCAAAGAAATCTATGAGAGCGGATTGCCCGAAGTAGAATTAGAAGGGGAACATCGATTCAAGTTCTGCACCTTGCCCGGAATCGTTATTCTAAAGCTCATCGCTTGGGAAGACCGTCCTGAAATCCGAAGGGATGACCTAAAAGACATTCTGACAATACTGACTCATTTTTTTGAAATGTACACCAACCAAATTTACGAGCATCATTCAGATCTATTTGGCGACGATGATTTTGGGCTTCATCTCATTGCAGCACGAGTGATGGGTCGAGAGATGAAAAAAATAGCGATGAGGAATGAAAAACTCTATGAAAGGCTGACCAATCTTCTAGAAAAAAATACGATGGATGTCAATACAAGCGAAATTGGGAAGATTCTGGCAAATATGGCAAACACTACTGTTGCCGAAAGTCTAAAACCATTAGTTGAAATTCAGCTCGGTTTTCAAGGCGATTAAAAATTAGTTTTCCGTCCTCCCCCAAACCATACCATAACTTAACTGCACGTGGATCCTGCAGAGTTTCTTTAGCGTTCCGATAGATAAGAGTTAAGACGAAACTTTGTAGGTCGTAATCAAGTCTTGACTGGGCATGCAATGCCTTTTCGCTCCACATCAGCAACAGATTCGATTTGGAATGTATATCGAATACTTTTTGCAGATTCGGGCCGCCCAGTCTTCTATGTACTGTAAAACCTTTGATGAACCGTGCCCGACAATCCATTTGGCTGACCAGTCCATACTTTACCCCTAACCTCCCCGTTTCATTTTACGCTTTCTTGACTTGAATATGAAACGGGGAGCATATCCTTTTCTTCAGCCTCTTGTTGTAAGGCCAATCTTCTAAGGAGAGGACTTATCACGCCCCTTTCCAAAATATTCAAGTTATAGGCTTCGCATATTTTTCTCAAATTATCGTATTCCGTGATATTGAAACGAAACGTTATAGTAGACTCCCATTTCCTTTCCCTAAAACGTTTTACCTCCCCTTTTGTTGATTACCGTTTTATTATACGATATTCTTATCGGTTTTCACTTCGCCAGAAGTAGGAGTTTTAGGATGCTTAAAACATAACTTGCTATCTTCTCCGAAGATTAATATTTCCAATTCTTTTTTTAAGGATATATTACTCAAAACAGATGGGTCTGTTTTATTCCAACTCCAAAACAAAAATACCTTCCGAATGCGTAAATCCTATGTGCATATATACATATACCCATATATTTATATATTTATATTTCAATATATCCCGAAAGCAGCATTCCCTTTATTATTTATTCTTTGGAGGGTTTAATTGTACAAGTGCAACCTGGAGGCTATGGAACATTTCAACGGCTAAAAATAAATGTGGTTAGGGAGAAAAAGGGCAAGCGGTTTTCATCGCTTGTGCTTTTCAGCGGCCGAGGAGGTCGGGCAAAACTGGAACGGAAAGACTTCCCAAGCGGACCAGCTTAGCGTCTCCGCTTGGGGAGGATTGGAGCGGAAGGGTTGCCCGACTTCCGCAGGGATTGGAAATCTGAGTAGACGATAAAGTGGTTCTAATTTTGAAATATGTCTGTTGCATTTAAGTGTGGAGGATATTGGCTTCATAACATATGAAACTTGTCGATGCCGAGTCCAAATCTCTCATCAATAAGTCTGTCCTTACCTGATTTAACAAATCCGCCAAAAAATGAACGATAAGGTCGTAATTAGAATTTGCCAAGGCAAAAAAAAGGCTCCCAATTTCTTGGAAGCCTTGTCTTTGTTACTGTGGGCCCTACTGGGTTCGAACCAGTGACCCCCTGCTTGTAAGGCACGACAAAAGTGATTTTATATATATCCATATAGTTTTAAATGTACTTATATAGAGCATATTAGTAATTTATAAATTCATATTGAACCAAATAAACCCTATATTTGTTTATAAATAGTTTATAAATTTATAAACAAATGCTAACGACCAAAGTCCTTCTCAATAAAGTGCGCCAGAAAAAAGATGGCACCTATCCTCTTGCAATAAGAATAACCTATAACAGAAAAACTATATACCTGCCCCTAGGATTTAATCTACATGAAAAAGATTTCGATGCCAAAAATCAACGCGTTAAATCCTCGAACAGGATTGTCTTGAATACGACCAGGCTAAATAACCATATCCAGGAAAAACTAAAAAATGTATACGATACTATTATACAATTGGAGGAAGAAGGAAAAATAGAAAACCTTTCCATGCCCAGCCTCAAAAAAGCGATCGAAGGAAAATTAGTCGGTGGAAAGGACTTTTTTGAACTTACGGACGAGATTATCGAGGAGCTTGAAAATGCCAGAAAATATGGAAACGCTCAGATATATAAGAACATGAGGAACAAAATAAAAAAAATCCACAGTAAAGAATTCCTTCCCTTTACCAAAATCAATTATTCCTTTGTAAAACGTATGGAAACCGAACATTATGGAGCAGGTTATGGTGCGGGAGGACTTAGCGTATATCTTAGAACATTAAGAGCGGTATACAAAAGGGCTGTTAAAACCGGAATCGCTAAGGAAGAGAACAATCCCTTTAACGACTATTCCATTAAGAACGGGGTGCCAAAAAGAAAGTTTCTAAATGGGGAACAATTGGAAACACTGAAAACCGCCAAAATTGTGGAATCACACTTGGCCAAAGCTAGAGATCTCTATATGGCCTCATTCTATTTACGGGGCATGAACTGGATGGATATGTCACTTCTAAAAGGCAACAGTATCCAAGGTGATTTTGAGCGTATAATCTATATAAGGTCCAAAACAAAGAACAAGCTATTTTCTATAAAAATAACCCCAGCGCTTAAGGAAATCCTAATTGCGTTTAACGTTGGGCCAATTAACGCAAACGATTATGTTTTTCCGATTGTCCCCAAAGGTAATCATGGGAGCCAGATCCATGAGACAATAAAAAATAAACGCAAAAGACTGAACCATTATCTTAAACAATTGGCAGAAAGATTGGAGCTCCCGCCGTTTACTATTTATACTGCACGGCACACCTATGCCAATATTCTGAAAAGAAGTGGCGCACCAAGCAATGTAATCCAGGACAGCCTAGGCCATACCACAGAAGCCATGACCCAAGTCTACCTAAATTCGTTCGAAACCAATATCATTGACGATTTTGACGCCAAAATAATGTAGCGAAAAATAGGTAAAGGGATTAACCTGGGATCCGGCAACCAAGTCCCTCACTTTCACCATCTCTAACCATAAAATAGTGACCACCATCTACCTTGCAATACTCCTGAAATTCACTACATATCAAATTGGACCGCTCTTATGAGAACTTTCTACTATATATTGTCACTATATTCGATTTGTTGCCAATATATAGTTTTACTATATTTACACCAAAATTCCAGCTATCACCATACCAAGTTTACATATCGATACATTAAAAAAGAATTTTAAGAACGCTGCTTCCATTTCGGTGAACGATATTTTCATGTTTTATTTGAAACAGGACGAAACCTTAAAAAAACCCACAGTAAACTGGCGCATACATCAATTGGTGGAAAAGGGTGTAATGCAACGGATAGGTAGGGGAACATACAAACTTGGCCAACAAAAGGAATTTGCTCCATTGTTGTCCGAAGACCTCAAATCCATATATGGGAATCTCAAAGAAAAGTTTCCATTCCTGGACGTTTGTATTTGGTCTACACAGTGGCTCGTTTCATGGATGTTACATATTCCCTTTATACATGAGACGATCATTGAGGTCGAAAAAGGTGCTGAGGAGAGTGTCTTTTACTTTTTAAGTTCTGAAAGGGAAAATGTCTTTTTAAATCCCAAAAAGGATATTTTGGAAAAATACGCTAAGCAAGCAACAGATATAATTATCATCAAGAATTTAGTGACAGGATCCCCATTACAAAATATGGACAACGTCCAGATCCCTACCCTTGAAAAAATATTGGTCGATCTGCTCGTGGATATCGAATTGCTTTCTGCTTACCATGGACGCGATCTGGAAAGCATCTTTGAAAATGCCTTCAGATATAACACCATCAATATGGACAAACTCCTCCGCTATGCAGGAAGAAGGGGGAAAAAAGAATTCGTAGAACAAAAAATCAAGGATATATTGGAATAATGATCACATCTAAAAGCCTACATATCGATTGGATAAGCTCCAAGACATCCGAATTTCATGCGGATCCCATAATAATCGAAAAAGTAATCCGGGCATTGGCCCTATTGGAAGGCCTTAAATCCGCCGATTTGGATTTTATTTTTAAAGGCGGCACTGCCCTAATGTTGATGATCCAGGAACCCAGACGATTTTCGATCGATATCGATATCATTATAACTGATAAAGGACAGGACATTGAAGGTGTTCTGGAAAGAGTTGTAGCAGTGACCGACTTCATTTCTTGGGAAGAACAAAAAAGACATACGGCTTCCGCTATTGAAAAAAGACATTTCAAAATATTTTACCGGCCTCAAGTAAAAATGAGGGGAGATACCAATTATATTCTTTTGGACATAGTCTTTGCCGAAAACCCCTATGTTTCGACACAGGAAACCAATGTGTCCCACTTCCTATTATCGGAAGAAGGTAGCCCCGTTACGGTCTTAACTCCAACTCTTCCGGCTATTCTCGGGGATAAACTGACCGCTTTTGGGCCGAATACGACCGGGGTCCCAATGACCAAACCAATGGACGTTCTTAAACAAGTTTATGATATTGCCGGTATTACCGATAGATTGACTGTTCTTGACGGGGTCCGGGAGAATTTCATCAAGGTAGCGAAAGGAGAGTTGGCTTATAAGAGATTGAATCCAGATAATTTTCAGCCGATCATTGATGACATCGTTAATAGTTCATTCAATTTTTGCACCAACGGAAAAGTTGACAAAACCTCCTATGTCACCATGCAGTCCGGAGTAAGCAAACTATCATCTTATATCTACGGGCCAAAGTTTCGAGAGGCACAGGCCCAAATTGCTGTGGCCAAGGCCTCATATATCGTTAAGCAGATCGAAAAAAATAGCACTGAAATCGAACATTATGATCAAGGGGCCGATATGACGGAATGGGTCATCGGCGAACATTATTATTCAGGATTGAACAAACTCAAGAAACACAACTTGGAAGCTTTCCACTATTGGCACAAAATCTTTGCAAAATAAGAAGCCCTTTTTTCTTCTTCCCCCTATCCACAAAAAACCGCACGATAGTACGCAAGCGTTAGGGATAGGAACGGCATTGTACGGAGCAGGGCTATAGTGTTCGTTACCTTGGAAAGCGACAGCGGAGCTCTTCCAAGACTTACGAAACCTTATGGCCTGCGAGGGCGATACAGTGGATAGCCCGGCTAACGCCCAAAAACCTAAAAGAAAACTCCTGAGACACTCGATATTTTTTGAAATGATTTAGTTTACGAAACTACTTATTCAATCTCTTCAGGGTCTGTATCGTATTTCTCATCCGAATCTGTATTGATTTCTAAACGTCTCTTTTGAACCAGTTCCAGCTTCTCGTCCTTATCAAATTTCAGTTCGAATATCTTTTGGTTGCCCTTGATGGATTTTTTGAAATCCGAGAGCAACACCTTTTGCATAGAAGTGATTTAGTTGTCTTGGACTATGCGTTGTACATATATTCCATGAAATTTCCAGGTGGTATGTCGAGTTTTCGCAAAGAAAACCTATATTGAAAGTCCCCTGCCCTTGTACTTCGAGTAATCCGTAAGTTCGTCCTTGAAGCCGTTGAAAACTTCTTCCTCTTTGTTTTTATTGCTTCCCAATAAATTGCCCAGGGCATAGATACCTTGTCTTAGGAGACGGGCCTTTTCGGCATCAATCCGTTTTTTAGAAACGGCCAGCAGAGTTTCCTTGAATCCGTTCTCCATATGGTGTTCCAATATCTCCAAAGGTAGATTGGGCCTAACCCCGTCCAAAACGAACAAATAAGCGGCCTTTTTATATTGTCCTCTATCCAATAAATATCCCGACCATAGATTTTTCAAATTGTCCCGTCCATCGGTCCTAATATCATCTAAGATTTTAACTTGATTATCCAAGGTCTTGTTCAGGTTGCTCAATGACTCCAGATAAGCCTGCGTTTTCTTCGGAAGAGGAACACTGACTTGATACTTGGAATATATCGAACCGATACAAAGTTTCCCTTCCTGTTTCTCAAAATAAAAGCCTTTGGCATTGAAAAACTCCATATAGTCGTCCGGGGATTTTTCAAAGGATACCTGTAGACGCTCGGCATATTTATAATAGGCCTTCAGGCTTAGGCTTTCAAATTGTTGCCTGTATTTTGGGTTCATAGCAGCGTAAAGGTTCGGGAACATCAATGGCAAGAATATCGCCGTTGGGCGTAGGTCGATTTCTTTTGTCTTTTTCTTGTTCAGAAGTCCGCCCAATACTTTTTCATTTTCTTTGATAAAGCCTCTGGAGACATATAAATCGTTTTGCTTTGGTAACAGTATAGCACCAATATCCAGCTTGACTTTGTGTCGGTAGGAATTCACATAGGTCAGTAGGTCATTGTCATATTTGGCTCCGAGACTGTGCAGAAGCTCGAAAAGGACTTCCCTTTGCTCTGGTCTATCAAAAAGCTGTTTGTCGATGGCCTGTATTATAAGTCCTGCCTTTACCTGCAATTCCCGTTCTTCCCTTGTCGATTCCGCCCTATAAAGCAAGTCTTTTGTAATATCGAATTGCGCCTGTATCAGATCGCCCAGGTGGCGGTTGTCCGTATGAAGATACTTTTTTAGAAATTTGAAACGTTCCGATTTGACCATTTCCGTTACTAGGGGTTTTATGGGCATTCTATCGATATGCTCCGAATAAAGTGTCTTGCTCCCTGAAGCTTTATGGGTGTTTTTGTAGGCTTCCCTGATACATCTTTGAAGCTCCAGTTGCAGTTGTTCGCTTTCCGCATACATCTGGGTATATTCACTTTCAAACAATGTGGGGCTTTGAAGGATTCCAATATCACCCCCTATTTCTCCGCTCTTGAGAACATAGCCCGATTTGTCATAAATGGTAAAATCCACGAGTTTCCCTTTCGCATCGTAGTCTAGCTTACAATCCAATTTTTGATGGGCTTTTAAGATCTCTGGAAGGTTTCCGGGATTTATAGTCCTGAAAAGTTTGTAAGTGGTACGCAGTTGTTTTTCCAGCCGTTTCTTGACCATCGGCAATAGTTTTGAGCTTTTGTTACGGTCAAAGACCTTATGAAGTTTGGGGCCGCTCAGCTGTGGATGGACGGTATAACCATTGATGAACCTTGACCTATAGCCATCCTTTATGGAAATTCCGTAGGCTACCCCTACTCTGTTATTGTAGTTTACCGTCCTTACCTCAATATGGTGCGCTTTTAGCAGTTCGGACAACTCCTTAAAGCTTCGAACATTGTATTTCTGCATGGTGTTGTTTATGATATCCTGGATATAGAACCTGACTCCGCTAATGTCTTCGTTCTTAAATTGTGGATTCTGATGTATTGGGAGCTCCTTGTCCTGTCGTATTCCGGGAGACAGGGAGAGCCCAAACTGCTTTTCTAGGTATTTTTGGGTGGCTACGGATCTTTTAAAGTCATTGGAAAGGTTTATTTGCAGACAATCCTCCTTGATGGTGGTCGAGACGATATGGACATGCTCGTGCTTGGTATCGTGGTGGCGCACCACCATATAGGGCTGTTCCCCATAGCCCATATGTTCCATGTACGCTTTGGAGAGTTCAAAAAAATCCGTGTCCTCCAATTGTTCGCCACGGGGAAGATTAAGGGTGGCGTGCACATACCTTCTTTCCGAATCGTGCCGATTTCCCAAATAGTGGAGTACCCTTCCAAAAAACTTTGTGTTGGTATCGGTATCGGAATAGGTGTTCTGGAAGCCGAGGATCGAAGACTCAGGTTTCCCAAGTACATATTTCAATACCCCTTGTACATTGTTTCGATAAAGTATCCTTGCTATCATTTTTAATCTTTGGTGTTGATCGTTTCTATCAGTTCGAGCATCAGTTCGCTGGCCATTTGCATCTCCCCTTCTAGGTTGGCGTTCGGGCTTCTCATGTTTTTGTAGTTGGCCACCTTCACCAGTTGGTTGATGTTGGTGCCTATTCTGTTCAATTGGTAACTGAGGTTCGACCTACCAACTGGGAACCGCTTCTTTTTATTTGTTTCCCTGTTCAGGATAAGTTTTCTCAAAAATGGTCCGACCGTTCCTCTTTTCCGAAAATCAAGATTATAGGACTACAGGATAGTCTTTACCTTTTCCAGTTCGGCACCATTGAACCGAAGCGTTATGGCATGTTCCCGCTTCCTGTCCCCCAAACGTTCTCTTCCCCCTTTATTGATTGCCATTTTTAAGCTTATTATTCATTTCTTACCTGCGTCAAGCAGGGTTTTCACTTCGTTAGAAGTAGGCATTTTGCGTTGCGCAAAACATAACTTGCTATCCGTCTTTACGGATAAATATAGTCGAATAAAAATCCTTACAACAATCTGATAATCTATATTTTACAACCAAAAACATTTTAAGCCATATGAATATAAGTGAATATAGGCATTAGAATTATATGGTCTAATATGATTTATTGAAAATGATGGGAATCATTGACATTCTAATATTATTTTTTGGGTCGAGTGAAGAAAGGTCAAGTGGTTTTTTTAGAGGCCACTGAAAAAGTCCCTTAAAAAAGCGAGATAAAAAATGAATAAAAAGCGATAGAATAAACTTTGGTTTTATTCTATCGCTCTTTTTATATTGATAGCTGCAAAAGGGTTGCTTTTCCAATGGCCTCTTTTTTTGACGCTTCTACTTTTGGGCGGTAACGAAGGTGTCGAGGAAAACAGGAATGGCAAGGCTTCCCGAATGGACCAGCAAAGCGTGTCCATTCGGGAAGGATTGTAGAGGAAGGGTTGCTCGACTTCCGCAGGTATTTGGTTTATCCATAAACCACTATTTTATTAAATCCTGTCCCTTCAAAAACGCAATATTGGAATATACCATAATGACATGATCAAAAGAAAACTAAAACCCTATCCAACCGTAAAAAATGGCAATAATATCCTCTATATGATGGGTAAAAAGCCTTAAATCTCATTTTAAAATACCAATGCATAAAACCATATCGAACCTCCCAGTGCACCTATCTGTTTTTGTGTGGTATTATATGATCTCTCATTAAAATATTTACAATAAAAATCTGATTATTAATTAATATTATATCCACACATCTAAAAATAAATATAGGTGCATATTCAAATATATTTATAGGCACATATCCATTTAAATATATATTCATATTCCAATATATGATTATAACGGCTCAAAAGTATATGAATATATCAAAATTAATTTCTATATTATAGAATAAAATTATAAGTATCTTAGGGGAAAAAGGTAGTATCGGAAAAAAGACCCTAAGCCTTATCCTTACCTCCTATTTTAATTATGCAAAAGAAATAAAGGTAGTGCTACTTGATGGGGACAATCCACCGTATTTAATCTATAAAAAAAGACAGCGTGAACGTAGTTTTTTTGGATGCTTTGGAAATTAAGGAATTGGAGACTTACACTATCGAACGGGTAACAGTTGGATCCATACAAGACACAATTATGAAATACTACGGTCTAATAGATTAGATTATTTTGGACTTTCCTGACAATCTTAACTTAGAAATGGTGACAAGTAAGTTTGGGATTGGAGGTAATTTGTATATCCGCCAATATAGATTCGTCAGAGCTATTAACAATAGCAAAAGAGCTGATGAAATTCTGGCTAGTAGTTCGGCACATTCAGAAGCAACATAACTACTTGTATGTCAAGTATTTAATTCGTATATTAAGGTATAATAAAACCCCGAAAACGAGTCTTCAGCTCAAAAAACGGGGTTTTAATCTTAATTCCTATGTCCAAGATACGAAGAATCCACAATTTCCAGCACAGCTTCACATTTTCTTCCCAAACGCAACAGTTCGAAACGTTTTACGCCCGGTTTCTCGAGAGCGATCTTGGAAGGATATATCTGGCGGTCCCCTGGGCCGGACTGGTAAGATCCTTTGGGCTTGGGGAATCCAAAAAGGGCCCGAGGTGCATCTTCTCCCCAAGGGCAAACTGGCCCTGATGTTCCTGAAGCACTACGGCTGTTGTTCGGACAGGCGTCTTATGGAACAGCTCAACGGGAACCTGGACTGGCAGTTTTTCTGCGACATCTATCTTGGT
>Ga0209491_10007100_pt1 | contig 15010 bp, 9 predicted proteins | sample BON02_FD_187213 | JGI IMG/M metagenome (GOLD analysis project Ga0209491, IMG submission 187213) | Freshwater microbial communities from Lake Bonney liftoff mats and glacier meltwater in Antarctica - BON-02 (SPAdes) (version 2) | ecosystem: Environmental > Aquatic > Freshwater > Ice > Glacier...
GGGGGGGGGAGCAATCTCCGCTCATGAAAATTGGCAATAGCCAGGATCAATGGAAAACAGTCGATGTGTGTATGCTGCCAGGAAAAGGCTATCCGTTAGCGTGCACTTTTCGGAGCAGGAGCATACTGCAAAACCACCGTTCCGTGATCTCCTGAATTTTTCAGCTCGACTCCTGCCTTCGCGATGTCTTCGCCCAGCATTTCCTTCGGGTGCTCTGGATCGCTCCAGTCCCGCACAAGATACGTTTCGCGACGATCCAGTCCCTGGAGTTTCAGGAGCAACGGTTCGGGGTCAGCCGCCGGGTTGCGAAATGCCTGAACCATCCCGGCCTGGTCGCTCGGATCATGGAACTGGAATGCAAGCCATGCATTCGGATCATCGGTCCATGGAGTCAGCGGATAGAAATCTTTGGTAAATAAATGGCGGACCGGAAGATACTGATCAAGGTGTCGCCGAAGGTTGGTCACGGCTTGTTCGTCACGATAGTTGATTGCAAACGAAGCGCAGGTTCCCATGCCGCTTTTCAATGCGGTCTCATCGGCCGCCGCCGCACCAAGCCCGTGCAGCGGCAGCCACAGCGATAGTCCGTGCGTCATGCCCTGGACATTGCGAGGGTAAGTCGAGTCTCCCCAGCAGCTGTCACTTCTCCACAGAACAACACTGCGGCGCATCATTTCAAAATCCAGTCGACGTCCCCCGGCAGCACAATTGTCAATGATCAGTTTGGGATGCCGCTGAATGAGGTCGTCGAGATATTGATAAAGTCCATTGATGTACTGAACCTCACGCATCGCAGCGCCTTCTGCATTCACGCCGGTATGCCAGAAGAAGGCTGGCGACAAATTGGCGTCCTGACGATAGATGCCGACGCGGGTCTCTTCAATGTGCTTCGAGATTCTTGCTGTCGCCCAGGTCCGAGCGGCCACATTACCAAGATCCAGCAAATGAAATCCGTCCTTTTCCAGGTATCGAAACTCTTCAGTCGTCTGACTTGGATTGAGCAGCCAGGACTGATTTTCGCGGAAGAGCTGAGTCCCCTGCATGACCCTCTCAGGTTCATACCAAACAAGAAAACGCAGGTGATTCGATGCTGCAATTTGTCCCAAGGGAGTCAGTCCTCGCGGGAATCGCATCGGATCAGCGTCCGGATTCCCCTGTCCTGCGGGAAAGCCCCCGCTATTCCAGCCTGCGTCGAGCCAGAACGTGTCCAGCGGCAGATGGAGAGAGGCAATGTCCCGGGCCAGAGAAGTCAGATTCGATTCCGTGGTGTCATTGAATCCGAGCATTCCGTGGACGCTGGCGGCCACAGGCATCAACTCCATGGGAGCATGATTCGTTGGCGTAAAGTGCTGCAGCACCAAATTGCGGAACTGATTTTGGCCTGCCAGCCAGTCTCCGCAGTAGCTCATGATCAGAATCGACGGTAATCGCAACGCGGCTTGATGATTCGCCAATATCGCGTAATGCTTAAGTCCTGCTGTTACTCGGACACGTCCGGAATTGTTGCGGCTGACGCTGACACGCCAATCGCCAGACCATCCGACAGCAACGACAATTCCACCATCGTCCCCGGAGAGATTGAAATATGGCATAACACCATCAGAAGATCGTCCGCCGATCGATTCCAGAACGATTGGTTCGTTCATCGAAAGCACTTGAGCGCGAGGCTGGAAATCGGATGCCTCTGCGTGACTCCCCTTGTTCCAGTGCAGCTGCAATAGGTCCGAGTCTGGAATTGAGATCTCGAAGTCTGCCGATCGGATGTCACTGACTCTCTGTGTTTGGCCATTCGCAGCCGGATTGAGGGAAACCTGCCATTCAACAGCGTCATGCTGGGGATATTCCACGTGCGACATCGACAAGTGCGGTGTGGGCTTTCGTGGTGGTTGAGCCGAATCTCTCCACTTGAAATCAGCACCGAGTTGCAGAACCGTGCCAGCTTCGTCCGCAGCCGGGGCCGAACCTGAGAACCAAGTCAGCAAGCAGGCCGTTAGGCAGAAGACCCCGCGGACAAATCCTGAGTAATGCATATTGGACATTTTGACTCATCTGGAAACGCTGAGACGGGGCCACGATACTCAGTCTCCATGATAGCCGAGCTTCGCTTAACCAATGGTGTCCAATATGTCAGGTTGAAGAAGAAAGCTCCCGACCTTCCGGAGCTGACTGATGTCGCGAGTGGGCAGAACTGCGTCCCGGTCAATTGGAAGAGGTATTGGCATTATGGGGATGGCCTGTAGTGACTGCATCTTGATCGTTCGACCAAAGAACTATCGAATCAGCTTGACAACGCTTTTTGCATTGCGATTTGTGCTGTGCCATAACTGGATTCAACCTCTGGTCGAGCGTGGTACAGGAGCGACTTATGTCAGTCACATGAGTTTGCTGTCGCTCAGGATTCCCAAGAATCTTTGGAATAGGTATCCAACCCAATTCCGTAAGTTTGTGGCTGCCGAAAAGTCCTGCAACTCAAAACGATCCTCTGAAGCCGTCCAAGCGGTTGTTGCTCAAATGAACACGTTGGGCACAGAGCCTCCCCAATGACTATCAAGCGTTTTGCTCGGCAATGCCAAGTCGCCTATCGACACTGAGGGTGCCCCGATCTGGCTAAACCGCGTTCTGTGGTCACGACCGACGCAACAAACAGATGTTGTCGTAATGGCTTCGCTCCGACACACCGGATGCTGTTTCGTTATTGTCCTGTCGCGCGTCGGTGGCGCACACCAGCGCAGTGAGCGAACTACGCTGGACGCTCAGGTCTGGGCGACCGACGCAGCGAAAAATTGCGACTTCGATTAGACGTCGATACGGAATGCGGATCTGCACCCCGTAAATTTGGCATTCAAGGTCGTTCAATGGTGAAACAGGTTTTCAATGATTCCGCACATCATCACCTGCCCCGGCTGGCTGCGACTAACTTCTGAAACGGAGTTCTGCGTAACATCCTTGTCACTTCGTTTTAGTTCCGGGGTTTTCAAGACACCAACATGTTGCGTATCAGGCTGTCTGCAGGCTCCCGTGATCGTGAGTTCCAAAAAAACTCATCAGTTTATTTCCCCAGCGATGCCGCAGACTCCGTTGTCCTGCCATAACTTGGCTTCGAGCACGGCACCATACCAGCCTACTTTGCGAACGAAGCAGGCCAGATCAAGCCCGCCACGTCACTCATTGCGGGACTGTGCAAATGCATACGAGTGGCAGCATCGACTGAGGAACTGGCCTATGAAAGCAACAGCTGGTCTCTGGGCTCTTTTCAGGATGAATCGCGATCATGGCCAGTCCACACTGATCGCCCGCCGATTCAAATCAACTCACTGATCGGATTGCCAAATGGCAAAATTGGCATTGGGCGGCCACCGTAATCGAGGAAGGAATCGTCGGGGTTGATGCCCATGTGACGATAGACCGTGGCCCACAGATCGTTTGGTGTCAGCGGTCGTTCTTCTGGATGTTCGCCTTTGGAGTTCGTTGAACCGATGACCTGCCCCGTGCGGATTCCTCCGCCTGCCATGATGAGCGACATCGCTTGTGGCCAGTGATCACGACCGGGCTGCATGACTGCAGTCTGTGATCCAACGGTGTTTTCAATCCGCGGGGTGCGACCGAATTCGCCGGTGACGACGATCAGCGTTTTTTTGTCGAGTCCACGTTGATAGACGTCTTCGATCAACGCAGTGACGGCTTGATCGTAGATCGGCAGTCGCACGTTAAGGTCGTCCCAGATGTGGCAGTTGACGGCATGCGAGTCCCAGTTGTAGGTGCCTTGCTTCAGCGACCTAACGCCCGACTGATAAGGATTCTCCATCACGACCGTGACGAAGCTGACGCCGGCTTCAACTAAGCGGCGAGCCATCAAGGCTCGCTGGCCCCAGCAGTGGCGACCGTATCGATCGCGCAGTTCATCCGGCTCAAGTGTCAGGTCGAATGCCTTCTTCGCGGCATCACCCATCAGCATGCTGACGGCTCGCTGCTGATAGTGATCGATCGAATCCATCATCTTCGATGCGTCAATTTTTCGTTCGATGCGGTCGAGACTTCCGAGCAACTTCATGCGGTCATCGATGCGACCTGAAATCGTGGTATTCAGTTCTATGTTCGGAATCGAAAAGTTGGGTTGTGTCGGATCGCCTTGAACGTTGAACGGCAGATACGCCTGACTCAAATACGCTGGCCCCTGAGCGAAGACATCGTTGACGCGGCCACCTGGATTCAGGGACACGTAGTTTGGAATGCCATTGTCGATGTGCTCACGGCACTTTGCCACAATCGACCCGGTGCAGGGAGCGTCGTTAACGGTGTTGACAGGAGTCGCGGGAACTCGGCCTGTCATCATTCGTTTGTGACCACCGCCATGATCCGCGAATTGATGTGAGATCGATCGCACCACGGCATACTTGTCAGCGATCGCGGCGTGGCGCGGCATGAGTTCGCAAACATCCAGGCCAGGTACGTTCGTCGGGATCGGACGAAACGCACCGCGATAGTCAGACGATGCTTCAGGCTTCATGTCGTACATATCCATGTGCGGTGGGCCACCGGGCAGCCACACAAAGATGACGGATGTCTGCCGATCGATGGAGCGACCTGCTGCTTCTGCCTGAGCCTGCAAGCGAAACAAATCCGGCAAGGTCAACCCACCGACTCCAAGCACTCCGGCTGTCAACATTTCCCGCCGACTGATCGGTCCCGAGCAAACGCGTCTTAAGTGTTTCATCGCACCACTCCAGATTCACAGGCAACTGATTTGGGGGACTCTTTGACCATCTGAACACGTTCACGCCGCATTAAAAATGTATCCGACTCGACGCAGAATTGTACCCCAAGCTCTGGTGATTCGAGCCTTGATCTTCAAAAAACCAAACGTTTTCGTGCGCAATCATACATATCCTGGCGAGAATTTCGGCAGAGCGAAGAGTTTCGGCATTCGGGAAGGATGCCGATGTCATTCAGTTTTTACCCCAGGCATGAACACAACGGTCTAAACGTCAGCCAATGGGCGGAGCGGCATCGGAGACATTGGTGTTGATCGCGAATGAGCAGGCGCTGAGTCATCGGTCGTTGCACGCAACTGTCCCGAACGGGCTCGCGGCGATCGACTGTTCGCCAAAACCGAGCGGATGCAGAAGGAGTTGGACCAGGTCAAACTGGAATTGAAGCTGGAGCGGCGGAACGAGTTCGCCAGGAATCAGCAGAACGAGGATTTCGGCGACAGTGCGGTTGCGGCAGTCGACTCAACCGCAGCATCGACCACAGAAAAGAATCAGCGTGGTGCTCCGGTCGGACACCCGGGATGGTTTCGCAAAATGCCGCAGACGTATGACTGGGCTGTGAACGCGGCAGTAGCGATGGTGCCATCCATGCCGACGAAACGTACTGGACTCTGAACGGCGAGCGAGCAAACTACTGGGTCCACCGCGACGAGAAATTCGCCCATTTTTCAGTTTGATACATCACGCAGCGGTCAGGTGGATCACAACGACCACTGCGGCAAAAAAGTTCCGGACTCGGTTGCCGTCACGCCCGCCCAATGCAGAAATAGGTTCGACCGAGTGTGATCTATGGATGAGGGACTAAACTGTTACGTTTTGTTAGTGGCATGGCGTGCGTCGGTGGCGCACACCAACGCCGTGAGCGAACCAGTTTGGTCGCCCAGGTCTGGGCGACCGACGCGCCACGACATGCTGCAACAATGTCTGATAAGGGTATTCAATTCGTTCGTGTGCGCAACCCTACGGTGAAGTCATCGGGATTGTATTTGCGACATTAGGCGACGTCAAAACGAACTGCATGGTTTATCTTCCGTCATCATCTTGATTTTGCTCGGCAGTGACACATTCCAGAACGGCAGCACTGTTTAAAGCCTTTCGTTCAGCGGCGGAGCTTCTGTATCGCTGATGGCGGTGAGGTCACCTTTCAGCGAATAGAAGTGGACACTTTCCTCTGGCTCGCCCGGCCGCGTCTACAGCGTCGAGGACGTGCGAATTGGCGAACGCTGAACTCGGGGCACATTGGTCGTGACAGACTCAACTACGCAAGTGTTCACGATCCGGTTCGAGTCCGACTTGATGAACTGTCTCGAACGATTGCAGGACGATGACTCCTAAAACGCCCTCCCATAGCCGGGGGTCGGTGGGGACAAAATAGAGACAGCATTGGCCCACCGTTGTTCCGCATTCTGAGCAAGTGGACTGTTTTGCCACCGATCGGCACGAAGGTTGCTCTCATTCTTGAGCGGTTCCATTGGCCACGAATAAGGGAGACGTCCATGTGTCAGATCCACAATCGATCAGGGAGCGGCAGGGTCAGGCTGTTGATCGTCGCGTACGCCACAATTTCCATGGGCTTGAGTAGCCTTTTTCAAATGATTTACGCCGGAGATGAAGTCGGCTGGAGGTGCGATGGAAACGGCAAATTCACAGCGACTGATTCTCCCACTCGATGGTCGCGAGAAAACGGGATTGCGTGGAAGAGTCAACTCCCCGCGACTAGCCTCGCATCACCCGTCGTGGCGGGCGACCGCGCGTTCGTCATGGCAGAACCCAATCGCTTGTTATGCTTCCGTGTACTTGATGGCGAATTACTCTGGGACCGCGCCCATGAGTATGATGCCATCTTTGATCCGGAGAAGGTCAACGAGATCAAGCAGCAACATGCCGAGTCACAAAAGGTTCGCGAGCAAATTGCCGAGGTGGAAAAACAACTAAAGTCTCGGCAAGACGCAGACTCAAACTCGGCAGACATTTCATCGCTTCAGGATCTTATCCGCGAATTACAACGTCGCGATGAGGAACTGACGGTCATTCCGCCAGCACAAGGCGATGCAACGGGAAATACGGCCAGCACTCCCGTTTGCGACGTCGAGAATGTTTACGCTGTACTTGGGAATGGCATGGTTTCGTCGCACCGCCTGGACGGGCAACTGAACTGGATCCGACTTGCCGGCAAGCCAATGCCACGTCACAGTGCTTCACCGCTAATCGCTGGAAACTTTCTGATCGTTCACTTGCAACAGCTGGTTGCTCTTGACCTGCGTTCCGGTGAAGTCGTTTGGAATGCCGATACACCACCACGCAATGGGACACCCATAGCGCTCAAGGTGGGAGAGAACCCAGTCATTGTTACTCCGGCGGGTGCTGTTGTCCGGGCCGAGGATGGACAGGTGTTGGCAAAGGATCTGTTCGATCTCGCCTACTGTTCACCGACAGCCCACGAAGGAGTTGTATACGCTGTGGAAAAAGGACGATTTCTGGCGATCAAGTTGTCCCCCGTCGAAGATAAACACGTGATCCAGACCGAGGTGCTTTGGGAAACGCGCGGAGCTCAAGAAGATCGCCTGGCATCGCCAGTGGTTCATGACGGACTTCTCTTTTCCGCCACGGGTAGCGGAATCCTGGATGTGGTCGACATAACGACAGGAAAAGTAATCAAGCGAAAGCGAATGCAATTGGGAGACGGTCGGGTTGACGCCAGCCTGTCACTCGCCAACGACCTCCTCTATATCCAGAGCACCAGCGGAACAACGTTGATTCTTACGCCGAGCCCCGATTGCCCGGAGGTGACACGAAACGAAGCCGATGGCTCGAGTAGCTCTCCATTTTTTGTCGACGAGCGACTCCTGTTCCGCACCCCAACTCACATTACCTGTATCGGCGATCAGGCGGTCACCGCAGACCCACGGGATCGTGCTAACGAAGAATAATCGCTGATGGTTCGTTTCCATCAGGAGCATGCACGAACGGCTCGGTCTCGATCGACCTATAGATCATCTCGGGAATTCGCCGTGGCGTCGGCAGCGGTTTCGGCCGCGAGTCTGATGGTCCCCCGCAACCCATGACATCGATCTGGTGCGCATCGGCCGATGGCTTGCCGAAACCGTCGTCGGTCTGGGCGACCGATACGCGCTCGCGACAGCCGAAAGTTGCATATGACAACGCTTGAACTCTGGATTTCAGCGCGTGGTGTTGACGCTACCTGTTGCTCGATCCGGTTGATCGGAGCCAGGGAAAGGGCACAAGTCGTCGCGTCCCGGAACGGTTCATAGATCGACTTGTCTCGTGGGGTCAGGCATCGCGAACGATTTCAAGAATTTCCCCTCCATGCTTCTTAACCATCGACGGTCCAACACCTCGGACCGCGAGCAGGGCAGTCTCGTTTTCAGGTCGCGACGCAGCAATTCCCATTAGCACTTTGTCGGTCAAAATGCGGAACGCAGGGACGCGTTTTTTTGTCGCTTCAGCCTTGCGCCACGCTCGCAGAGCAGCGTCAATCCTCCCGATTCGCGGCGAGGCCAGCGGCGCGTTCTTCTTCGATCGCGGCTTAGACTTGGCAGAGGTTTTAGACTGGGCAGGCGTTTTAGACTTGGCGCGCCGTTTTCCTACCGAACGCGAACGCGGCCCCTTTTTCTGGCTTTCCACTTTCGTCGGAATCTGAATCGCAGCCAGCGTGACTGCGTTCGCTTTCTCGCCAAGTCCTGTCAGTGTGAGCCGATGGAACGGGATTGATTGACCGTCTTTTTCAAAGACATCGAGGCGGCTGCTGACCATGCTATTGCGAAGCAGTGCGGAGACGATTGCCTCAAAGTCGTGGCGCGTCAACGCAGCGCCGTTATTGCGATGCAGCGTGCCGACGGCCTGGTTGTTGAGTTCCGTGAGCGAGTCGAGTGTCGCCTTCATAATGGCGATTTCATTTTTGGTGGGCGTTCGAAAGGCCTGCACAACGCACCGGGATGAATCGCATGCGTCACAAAGTCCACAGGGAGTACCATGGTCGTCATCATCGCCGAAGTGCTGGATCAGATGCACCATCCGGCAGCCGTGCGACTGTGCGAAACGTGCCATCTGCTCGGATTGCACGAGTCGGTGTGCAACCTGCGCTTCGTAGGATGGGGCCCACGTGCTGGTGCCCCGGCACACGGACTCTTCGGGGTCGATGAGCGCGCCGCCGTGGATCCAGAGTTTTTCCAGTGCGCGGTCAAAGACGTCGTCGTCCAACTGCGTGCGGTCCCGTAAGGCGTGCTTCGGCTGCGGCTGGGCGGTGAGCAGTTTAAAGAGATCTTTCAGCATCGCCACCGGCGGATAGTTTTTCTCGTGGAAGAATTCATTCGTTTTGCGGTCAATGAAAGAATGCAGCAGGATGGCGCGGGACGGCTTTCCGTCGCGGCCCGCGCGACCGATCTCCTGGTAGTAGCCCTCGAGCGTCTGAGGCAGCGCAAGGTGCACGACGGTCCGCACGTCAGCCTTGTCGATTCCCATGCCGAAGGCGACGGTCGCGACAATAACGTCGATGTCGCCACTGAGGAAACGGGTCTGCACACGGTCACGTTCGGCCGCAGCCATGCCTGCATGGTAGGCGGCGGCAGGCATGACCACTGCGAGCTGCTCTGCAAGCTGGACCGCATCTTTGCGAGACGGCGTATAAACGATCGCCGGCCGTTGCGTAGGATTCTCGAGTAATTTCAGGATCAAGTCCATCCGGTCGGGGCGAGGGACCTCGACGACTTCGATAGCGAGATTGTTCCGGCGGAAACCGTGGATGAAGCGGTTGTCCGATTTGAGATTCAGCTGCGCGATAATGTCGCGCTGCACGATGGGCGTTGCGGTCGCAGTCAGCGCAATTACCGGGGTGGGACGGAGCAAGGGAAGTCGTTGGCCCAGCAGCCGGTAGTCCGGGCGAAAGTCATGCCCCCATTGCGAAATGCAGTGAGCCTCGTCGATGGCGATCAGTGTGGGCTTGTTGCGTGCGAGAAACTCGGGGAAGCCCGGCACGCTGAGTCGTTCGGGCGCGATAAAGAGGAAGTCGAGCCCGCCTGAGAGGTATTCCAGGCACGCGGCACGCGAATCCTGACGAGAGCGGCCGGAGTGAATCCGTTCCCCCCGCAGGCCTAATGCCTGCAGCTTTGTCACCTGGTCTTCCATCAAAGCAATCAGTGGACTGATCACGAGAGTCGTTCCGCCGCGTGCCAGTCCCGGAAGCTGGTAACAGAGCGACTTACCAGCCCCGGTCGGCATGACCAGCAGGACATCCTCGCCGTCCCGGGCCGCTTTGCAGACCGCCTCCTGATGCGGGCGAAATCCGGCATGGCCAAAGGTACTCTTGAGCAGCTCAGTAAGATCCCGCGAAAGCGGCAGGCGCGGCCGAACCGCGTTGGCAGTTGCGTTGGCAGCCGGGCCGGGATTCGTGGCGGGCGTCTGCTCAAAGGCCTGCGACCCGGATGTCGCCCGCGGCCCGTCGAGTACGAGCGTCACGACCTGGCGGACATACGACTCGATCCCTGTCATGAATGGCGGTAGTTGCGATTCGCCCCTTTGGATCGCGTGCAGACGAGCTTCCCATTGTCCGGTCATCGCCGGGCTTTTGACGTCGGGGTGGACCGCGTCAATGAGGCGGATGCCTTTGTCGGTGGCTGTCAGGGACTTGCCATCGCGCACAATGTATTCACGTGTAATCAGTGTCTCGATGATCGCTGCACGAGTCGCTGGCGTGCCCAGCCCGCAATCCTTCATAGCCCGCGAGAGCTCTCTGTCGTCGAGCGCCTTGCCCGCCGTCTCCATTGCGGTCAGCAAACTCGCGTCATTGAACCGTTTGGGAGGCCGCGTCTGCTTCTCCTGCATGACGACATCGCGTACGGGCAGTGAGGCATTTTGGACGAGGCCCGCAGGAAGCGATTGTTCTTCGGCGTCGCTGTCTTTCCTGCGTGACGGGATGTCGAGCACTTTCCATCCGGGTTGAACCACAGCGGTTCCAACAGTGTGGAAGTGATCGATGACAGGAATGTTGGCAGCAACCGAGGATGGTTTGGCAGGAGAAGCCGTCAGAGGCGCTGCCACCACGGTAATGACTGCTGTAATGACCGTGGTCACCGCCGAGAGATGATCCTCGTGCCATGCCATCAGCAGCCGACGGCACACAAGGTCATAGATACGTCGCTCATCGCTGCTGAGCGAAACCTGTGTCGGGTCCGTCGTCGTCGGGATGATCGCATGGTGATCGGTGACATTGGCATCGTCCACGAACCGCCGACCCAGCACGCGCGAGCCTGTCCCCTTGGCGAGCTGCGTCTCATAAGCACCCCGAATCGCCTGAACCACCTGCGGCAACGTTGCGGCCACATCCGACGACAAATGCCGGCTATCCGTACGGGGATAGCTGAGGAGTTTTTTGGACTCGTACAAGCCCTGCGCGAGTTCGAGTGTCCGTTTGGCACTGAATCCCCAAAGCCGATTGGCGTGCCTCTGAAGCTCGGTGAGATCGTAAAGCAGAGGAGGCGGCATCTGACGTTTCTCCTGCGTCATCGACTCGATCAAGCCCGTGCCAGCGAGCTTGACTCGATCGATGATGGCCCGCGCGTTCTGCCCGTCGGGCGGGAGCCGCTTCGATTCGCTGGAGGGTGATTCGCCGGTCTTGAACCACGTGCCGGTGTAGGGCGTGGCGCCGAACGTGCCGACAACTTCGATGTAGGCTTCGGGAACGAACTCGCGGATTTCCTTTTCGCGTTCGACAAGCATAGCCAGCGTCGGCGTCTGCACCCTGCCCACGGAAAGAGTTTCGCCGTGTGCGATCGTATACGCACGCGACAAATTCATGCCAACCAGCCAATCCGCCTGTGCACGACCTCGGGCAGCCGCCGCCAGCGAGTCGTACGAGCGTCCATCCTTCATCGCCAGAAACCCTGACTTGATTGCGGTCGGAGTAAGCGACGAAATCCACAACCGACGAACCGGTTTGCGGCACCCCGTGGCCTCGTAAAGTAAACGGAAAATCAACTCGCCCTCGCGTCCAGCATCTGTGGCGCAAACCACGTATTCAACATCGCGGCCCTGAATCAGTTTTTTGACGATGCTGAACTGGTCTTTTGTGGACTCTAGCACCGACAGCGGCCAGTGGTCGGGAAGCATCGGCAGCGATTCTGCACGCCACACTTTCCACTCGGGATTGATCTCATGTGGCTGTGCCAGGCCCACGAGATGCCCTATCGCCCACGTGACCACATATCCATTGCCGTGCAGCCAACCGGTTGCCCGCGCCTGTGCGCCGACGACCTGCGCAATATCACGCGCAACAGACGGCTTCTCAGCGACAATAACTATGGTCACGGTCTTATTCCATGTGGCGTCACGAAAAAACGGTTCGGATACGCGTTTTCCGTGGGGCTGATTGTTTCAACGCGCGTGGCGTAGTTCTGCACACGGTCGGCGAGGCGGCTCAGTGGTCTCAGCAGCAACAGGATAACGCATGGCCCGGACGGAGAAGAGCGTGTTCGTGAGAAAAAAATGAGGTCTATCGCAGGATATCCATGAAAGCGGTTGAGTCGATTGGACATCGCGGACGTTGTTGGTGACAATGTTGTTCACTGGAGATAACGAATCTCCCGAACGACGTTTGGCCATACAGTAGGAACAACGAAATGGGCGACAAAGGCGGCAAGAAGGATAAGGAAAAGGGCAAGAAGCAGAAGGCAGACAAAGAGGTACAGAAGACGAAGGCGAAGCAGCCTAAGCCGCAGTCGAAGTAAGCAGAGCCCCGATTGCAGGTCCACAACTGTGCCCTGGCAGCAGGCAGGCGGTCGTTGGTTGGCTGCGAGACTCTCCGTCACGGAGCTCGCGCGACCGCTGCTGTGCTATTTGATGCGGCCCATTGCGTGTCCGATGCAGTAATGAGTCCGTGAAGTATCCAAACGCCATATGACGACTCGTAACACCACCACGAGAACATTGGGGTCTCACGGCCCGCACAGGTCGCAGTTGGTATGCTGGCTTTTCACGATCTTCGTTCTCGTACAGGGGAATTTCACCCCATCAGTCATACGCCATAACAGGCGTACCAACCGCATGCACCGGAGTGCGGCAGCCACGGTTTTTAAAATTGACAATCTTCCCGCCGCATCCGGTGATGCGGGTCGGTTCGACAACCACGAGGGACTGCAACGTGGACTTCACGCAGAAATTTGTCGTGTTTGCCGCTTTCGCGATTAGCGCATTTTTTGCTCTGATCTTTATTGCTGTTGCTGTTCTTGTGGGGCGCCCGTGGTTTCGAGCGTTCTTGCACGGAACACCCGTGGCGTTGGTGCAGATCGTCGCGATGCGACTTCGTGGCAATCCACCATCGATCTTGATCGATGCATACATCGCGCTTAAACGAGCTAGTATTTCGACCACCATTGACGAGGTCGAAAACGCGTACATCGACGCGAAGAATCGCATTGTGACGGGTGACGATCTTGTGGGATTAGTAAAGGCGGCAGCAAAGGCGAGATGAGCCTGCAGCCGAAAAGAATAGGGACAAGGGACCCGAATTGCTCCGAGGCCCCTCCCAAACCACGCGGCGTGCGGGTCCGCACCGGGCGGTTCATTTCCTTGCAGTGAGCTTCTGCCAGATTGTTAACAGACTCGCCAGTCCCTTCCCGCGAGCCGTATTTTGTTCATCGCATGGGGCTTCAAACTTTGTCATCGACAGTGCCTCATATCGTCTCACTCGGAGACATCACGAGTCTTCTTTGTCCAGGGCGGCCTTTGCTGATGATTGGATGAATCACCGCTTCGTCTTTGCAGATACCGGGTTTCAGTAAGTTCTGAATCCGCGTACGGACTCGACGCCATTGCTTCCAATAACATGACCGGATGCGGCGAGTGGTCGTGTGAGAAGATGGCCTTCACGCAATGCTTCGCGGGTTTAACGAATCCTGTCATGCAGGACATGGTGATCAGAGATGAGCATGTAGACAGGAGACGACCTTGGTAAGTCTGACATGTTCATGAAGATCGCTGTGAGCCCTTTCCTCTGGCGGACGAAGCGATGCAAAACCGCCCCAAAACTGCGTCAGTCACATCGACCGACGCAGCGAACGGTGGGCAGTTCTGGTGGAATTTTTGGGTTCGGAAGGACGCTGGTGAGCTTAATCCAGGTCGAAAATGCGTCAGTTGATATGGAGAGATCGCTTAGCTGTTTGAACTTGGTTTTTTGATCGATGAGATCTGATTTTCTTGTCCAACAGTTGGCTGGGTCTCTCTGTTACTGGTAGCAGTGTTCGAGTTTGAACCTGCTTGAACTGGCTCTGCTTTTTGGTGGCTCTTGTTGAGCGACCGAGGGGTGGAGCCTTTTTTGTTGCCTTCGCAGTGTTGCGTGGGCAGTTGTGATTTCATCACGGCTGCTCGCGCGAACGGGCCGTCGTTCTTTGCGGAGGTCAATAGTTATGAAACGTGCGTTGAATCAAAGCTCGGCGGCGGAACTGATTGCGCTGGCGTCCGGACGTCGTGGCCTGGCGGCGTATGCGGATGCACATCGGCTGGTCGAAAAACTGGGGCTGAAGAAACTGGCCGATGCTGGTGAAGCGGAGATTCGGGAAGTCTGTAGTCGGATGACTCCCGACGCCGTCCAGCGACTGCTGGCCGGCGTGGAGATTGGGCTGAGGATTGCGGAACTCCAGACGGAATACTGTGAAGAATCACGCATCACCAGTCCCGCGACGGCAATTCGGTTCTGCCAGCATCAATTCGGACGGCTGGCTCGCGAGGGCAAGCAGGAAGAATGCCGGATTCACGAAGTGCATTGTGCCAGCAACGATCATGAAGATCGCCAGCAGGTATTTCGATGCGGTCCTTGCCTGTTCTGAACAGCAGTTTTGTGGCTGGCAGCAATACGACAGGCTGGGAAGTCCTGTATGCCGGGTACCGGTATGAAATGGCGACGTCCCTGATGCACGTCAGACACAGAGTGCTGAATGCGGCACTGGGCTGCTGGCTGCAAAGAGATCCGATCGGTTATGCGGATGGGTTGAGTCTGCACGAATACGTTTCCTCGCTCGCTGTCACTATGATAGATCCTAATTGTCAGTTCGGCTTCATTATTACGATTATTGGAGGAGTCGTGTTTTGGATTGCTGCAGAAGGTAAGCGTCCGGTGAACCGCATCTTGTGAGGGTTTCTATTCTGAGGGGGATTTTTTCCCGTCCTGGAATGGAGATCATAGCAATGGTGCATCGACTGCGAAGTGTTGACAAAGAAGAGTTTTGGCG
>Ga0209491_10007103_pt1 | contig 15006 bp, 9 predicted proteins | sample BON02_FD_187213 | JGI IMG/M metagenome (GOLD analysis project Ga0209491, IMG submission 187213) | Freshwater microbial communities from Lake Bonney liftoff mats and glacier meltwater in Antarctica - BON-02 (SPAdes) (version 2) | ecosystem: Environmental > Aquatic > Freshwater > Ice > Glacier...
TATATATATATATATATATATAGTACACACGAGGGAAGGGGCCGCGCACCAGTACGCGCTTTCCCTCAAAGATGGACGACTCTTTGTAGTCGGACGAGTGGATCAGCTGGCCGGTGAAGGTGTCGGCGCCCGGGATCTCGGGGACGAACGCGAACTCGTGCAGGCCGCAGCAGATGCAGACGGCGTCAAAGAGAAGCTCCTCCTCGACGCCGTTCGAGGCAGAGTTTGATACACTGTGAGGGTAGAAATTGGTCGCAGGTCAGAGCGGACTATTTACCAACATACCCCCCAGAAACCTTCGGTGCGCTGACGCGCGCCATACCTGCATATCCCCCGGCCCACTGCTGGGGCAGCTCAAGGAGCTCAGAGCGCCTACAGGCCCCTCCATCTACAAGCCCCTCTTCTGAAAACCCCAAATGTCTTAAAACCCATTCATAGCTTACAGTGCAGCACACCCGAATTCAGTGGGCGCGGGCTCCACGCGGACGGCGTAGCCGGCGCCGCGGCGCGACACTTGGATGACGTTGGTGGAGAAACGGATCAGCGGCGCGATGCGGAACTTTTCGGCGTACTGGTGGAGGTAGGCCGTGTACTCGTCCAGAGACAGATGTGGCTTGTCGGTTTTCATGCGAAGGTCGGAGAAGGCGGTGAGGTAGCTCGAAGAGACGAGCCGCGAGTTGTCGTAGGCCTTGGACACGAACGCGCCGCCCATACCCGCCGCCTTCTCAAACATCGTCACCTCATACCCCGCCTCGCGCAGGTGATTCGCCGCGACCAGCCCAGACGACCCCGCCCCAATGATGCAGATGGTCTTCACCTGCTCCGCCGGGAGCGTCTCGCTCCCGCCCAGCCGGCACCACGGCGTGACCGACGACATTGTCGGCGGTAACCCTGGAGTCGGAACGGACGACGGCGACCAGAATATTCCTGGGCGCGACAATCGGTGTGAACGATCAGTGTGAACGGCGTCTCTCTTCGTTTTCGCCATGCGTCGCGGCGCTCACACATTAGCTCGAGCGGTCGAGGCGAGCGGAGTCGGTCTGCACAGCGGGCGCACCGCCAAGGTGCGGCTGCGCGCTGGGCATGCGGGCGAAGGCATAACTTTTGTGCGCACCGACCTCGGCGGCGCGTCGCTCCGTGCAGAGCCGTCAAGCGTATTGGAGACCCGGCTCAGCACGGCGCTCGGAAGCTCGAGCGGCAGCGGCGCCGCGGCGCACGCCCGGACGGTGGAGCACCTGCTGGCAGCGTTGTGTGGCAGCGGGGTGTCGGCTTGCGTCGTGGAGCTCGACACGGCCGAGCTGCCACTCTTCGATGGCTCTGCGGCGCAATGGGTCTCGCTGATACAAACGGCGGGCCTCGCTCGCCTCCCGTCGGGACCCGCACCGCTGGAGCCGTGCGCCCCTGTGTGGGCGTCTCACGGCGACTCGTGGGTGCTGGCGGTGCCGGCGGAGTCGCCGCAGCTGACCTACGGGATCGACTTTGGCCGCTTCGCCCCGATCGGCAAGCAGTGGTTTTCTTGGTCGGCTGCGGGAGCCGCCCTAGCCACCGGCTCCGCGTCGTCCGAGGACCTGGTGGCGCAGCTCTCCTCCGCTGGGCCGGCAGCGGAGTCCGACGCGCGGGCCGCCGCCGACGCCGCCGGGCGTGCCTGCACCGACCCCTTCGAGGTCGCCCTCGCCCCGGCCCGGACCTTTGCCACCACCGAGGGCGTGGCAGCAGCACGCGCGGCGGGGCTCGTGCTGGGGGGAAGCCTCGAGAGCGCACTCGTGTGCGATGAGGAGCGGTGGCTGGGCGAGGGTGGGCTTCGCTTCGCCGACGAGCCCGTGCGGCACAAGACGCTCGACCTGTTGGGCGACCTGGCATTGCTGGGCGCCCTGCCACGCGCGCACGTCGTCGCCTACAAGGCGTCGCACCGGCTGCACATCGCACTCGCGAGGGCGCTTGCGGATGGCACGAGTGGCCCGGCGAGGGAAGAGCACTACGTGTGACGGGCGGTGCGGTGTGTGGCGGGAGGAAGGGAATCGCGCGGGGGCGAGGGAGCTCGTCAATCGTCACATGTTTCCCGCGCTTGCTTGTGCTTGTGTGCGTTCGCTCGCTCGTCATCGAGTGAGATGCGCCGTTGCGGCTCGTCAGCTTGGTATTTTGTTAGCGGCTGGCGCATTTTTTTTCTGGGTTGCCCCAAAACATCATCTAGTCCCCTCGTGTCCTCGTCGTCCCTCTCGCTCTTACTGCAGCAGCCTCGTCAGCCCCAGCCCCAGCCCCCCCAGCAGCCCCCAGCCCTCATTATCATTAGCCCTCGCCGCTCGCTGGCGCTGGCCCGCCTCATCATACTAATATAATATCACGAATAATGTCGCTGTGAGGTGGAGGTTGGAGACACTGGAGACATAGATATGTATAGTGTATAGATTGTGCGAGAGCACCGCAGCGGAAGGTACCATGTGCGAGAGCACCGCAGCGGAGGCGGTGGATGACATGCAGAGAATGAATGTCGCAAACAGAATGAAGAACGGAAAGCGGCCAACGGAATGCGGCGGTCCAAAAGCGGACCACAACACAGAGGGCCGCACAAAGCGGCCAACAGGAGGCCGCAGAGGGACCCACACAGGAAACGCACAGACATAGATGTAAGCTGGGGGTGTTGTATGTATATGTGTATATATGTGTGTGTGTCTGCTACAGTCTTTTAAACTTATGATCCAGAGATAGCTGAGAGAGAGCTTCTTTTTTTACTCACTCTCTCCCTCGCAACGACCACGACCACATTCTCACTCCCACTCCCACTCACTCACACCTCCGCACCCGCACCCACACCTACACCTTAATCCTATATCCTATAATACAACGACCTATATATACATAATTTCTATACATGTACATCGTGTACACCTCACACTTCACTTCTCACCATCACCATCACCATCATCCTCAAACTCAAACCAGGGCCCAAACGCTCACATGTCGTCCCTCGTCCCTCCACAGCCCCCCCCGCCCCGCGTGGCTGTGGCGTGTATTTTTGGAATGGTCCCGTCTCGGCCCTGTATTTCAGATTTCATACCTTATACCGATCGCCTGTATCTTACGCATATATATATACATACATAACATAATATATAATAACATGATAAACTAACTATAAATAATGTCGTGATTTTACTGTGTAAGAAACTATTAAATAGACTAAGACTATCATTTAAAAAAATACATATTATATATATATATATATAAAAGTTTATATTATATATATTATATATGTATATATATATATATGAGTCTATTAGTGTCACTACGTCACTACGTGCAGTGTTTTTGGTTTTGTTTTGCTAAAAAATAAAATACAAAAAAACTTAATGCTTTAAATTTAAAACTTTAAAAGTAAAAGCTATAAAACCTAAAAAAGCATATGCATATACATATGCTGTGTATTGTGATTGTGTAGCTATAGCTTTATGCCCCATGCTCTATATCTATCTATACCTATACAGCCATATACATTTATGATCTACGACGTTTAATGACATTTACATTTACGACATAAATAAAGATAAACAAAACTTGAAAAGCTGTGGCCTTGAAAAGCTATTAAAAGGTCAGCAAGGACAGGGGCAAGGGCGCCGCGGGCGCCCCCCGCGCACATCGTGTGCCGTAATCAGACGTCTAGGGGTCAGGCGCTAGGGCCAGCCCAACGTCAACGTCCGTCTACAGTGACAGTGTCGGCCGTGCTGCTCGCTCTCACCGTTGCTGTCGCGCTCCTATCGGCTGTCGGCCCCTCTTTCTCGTGCTCACCTCCTTGAACGGCCTGCGACGCCGCGCCTAATCCTAAACACGCGACTCGCCATCGCCAGCATACGCCGTGCGGTCCTCCCGTCGGCCGCCCGCGGCAGTCTTCCCTCCTAAGAGCGCGTGTAGCGCGCAGGCGCAAACCAACGCGCCAAGTGGACAGGGTCCGGCGCGTGGGCTGCAGCAGAGCCCACCTCCAAAGTGGGCTGGCCCGTGCGCCGCCGAGCTCGACGCAAGGGTCACGCACGTGTCACCACGTCGATCATCACCTCCTCCGCCGTGGCGACACCCACCGTGTCCTCCGCCGCCACCACCGCCGTCGCCGTCAGCGAGCTGCCCCCCTCCAACGGCTCGGCGCTGGCGTCTGCCACCTCGCTCGCCACGACAGTGATCGCCGCATCGCCCGTATCGTCCGGCGTGCCGGGCTCGCCATCTTTGGTCGGCGTCTTGCGCACTCGCGGCATCTTATCCTTGGCGCCCTTGGGCCGCCCGCCGCCTGTCTTGCGCTTAATCTTGTCCTTGCTCCCCTTGGGCCGGCCGCCGCCGCTGCGCTTGGACTTGTCGGAGTCAGCGGCCGAGCCGGGGGGCGTCGTGGGCACCGCGAGCACGGAGATGGGCGCAAGCGCGATGGGCGAGGGCGGTGCGGCGGGCGCGGCGTGGGCGACAGGCGCGACGGGCGCCTGGGCGGCGGCGCGTAGGGCCTTTCCAAAGGCGGCTGCGGGGGTACAGCGGAGACGCTGGAGCGCGGACCAGCCAGGCATCAGCGTGAGCTGGAGGTAGTCGTTGGTCGGGTCCTGACACGCAAGGCGGCAAGGGAGGCGTCAGGGTTAAGAAGGGGCCCGCCGCGCCGGCTGGGGCACTCTTCGGAGGACAAGAGACTCCACCCTTGGATGCTGGAGTCGGTTCCAGACCGGGGCTCCAATATATATATATATATATATATATATATATATATATATATATGTGTGTATACTCCGCACCACGAACGACTCCGCGCTTGGAGCCTAGAGTCTCAGTTCCAGTCCAGGGCTCCGAGCACGAACCCTAGGCAGCGTGCCCAGCACACGGGGCGTTGGGCGACGCACCTTCGCGCTCGAGTAGTTTCCGATGGTGAGCGACATTGCGATGCGGACGGCGATGAGCGTCGGTAGCACGGTCCACTCCTCCTCGCTCAGTTTGAGCCCGAGCCGCGCTAGCTCAGCCACGTAGCCGCCCACTAGCGCACCCGCCGCCGCCTCCTCGCTCAGCGGCGTCGGCGGCGCGGCGGGCTTGGAGGCGCCGTAGTGGGTGGCGATGAGTGCGTAAGCGGCCGCGATGGCGACTTCGCACACACGCCACGTATACGACAGGTCGCCAAAGTCGATCAATCCGGTGAGCATCCCGGCAGCCGGATCAACCAGCACATTCTGGTCGTTGATGTCGCCGTGCACCACCGATCGCGGCAGCAGCGCGGCGCGCGGTACCACGATGGCGGCGAACTCGTCGAGCACGGCGCCAACAGTCGCGCGCCGCTCCTCTGGCAACAGCGTTAGGAGGGGCCGCAGCTCGAGGCACTGCGCCAGGTCCCAGAGAAAAGACTGGCGGTGCGCCGCCGGGTGGTCGAAGCCGTTGAGGGCGGCGGTCACCTTGGCCGCCGCCTCGCCCAGTTGGCGGAGCAGCGGCGCGGTCAGAGTTGGGAGCGAGCCCAGCACCGTGCCCGGCCGGAACGGCAGCAGCCGTACCGCGTGGTTGCGCAGCACGCCGCTGGCCAGCGGGTGCTCGACGTGCGCGATGGGGCTGCCCGTCACAGACGAGAGGGCGCGCGGGCACCACACACCGCCAGCGCGCACGCGGGCCATGGCGAGGTTCTGCGCCTCGATGAAGCTCTGGTCCTGGGATTCCACACCGTTATGAACCTTGAGCACGTAATGCGCCACGGGGGGCGCGTCAAATCCCGGGTACGCGGGGTCGCTCGGGCTCACGGCGTTCCCGTCGGCCGGCGTCAACAGCGCGTCGCCGCCAGTGGCACGGAGGTAAAAGTTGCGGTCGTCATATGAGTCCAGGTCTGTGATGGAGCCCGGCACCGGCTCGAGGCCAAACAGGCTCTTGGCCAAGCCGTGCGCCTCCGCGGCGGATACGATGGGCTTCTCCGCTTTACGCGCCTCCTCGTGAAACAACGCTGGCGTCGCGTGCGTTGACATGGCTGTCAATGGCCGCGAGCTACCTGTCGTGCCTTGCCGTGAGTGTGTGTGTGTGGGTCGAAGCGAAGTCTATTTTTGGAAAAGCTATTTTTAGACAGCCAGATTCGGCCAAAATCCGTCCAGAATTTTTAATGGCGAAGGAGGAGCCCACGGCGGAGACGGAAATGGCCATGTACTGCTTCGACGTCGTCGCCGCCCACTTTACACGCACGCTGGAGCCGGCGCCGGCCTTTTTGACTGGTGCAGTCTGTCCGATGTTCGTTACGTGGCGGCGCGGCAGCAACCTGCGGGGCTGCATCGGCTGCCTGCAGCCTCTGCCGATCACGTCCCTCCGCGACTATGCGCTGACCGCTGCTCTACGCGACAAGCGCTTTACGCCGATGGAAGAGCCCGAGATGAGCGGGCTTGACTGTACCGTGTCCCTGCTCACCCACTTTGAGCTCGCGTCGCACCACCTCGACTGGGACGTGACGATGCATGGGATCATGATTGAGTTTGTGGACCCCGCCGGGGTCTCGCGGTCCGCCACCTACCTGCCGGAGGTTGTGACGGAGCAAGGGTGGACTAAGCTGCAGGCCATCGACTCGCTCATAGCCAAGGCCGGCTACAAGCGGGTCATCGACGCTGCGGTGCGCGGCTCACTCCGGACCACGAGATACAGGAGCACCAAGGCGTCGGCGACTTATGCGCACTGGGCGCAGGCGAGGAAACTGCTCCACCAACGCAGCATGGAAGAGAGCGTCGTCGCCGGGATTCAGGCGGCGCAGCACCAGCCACAGGAGCATGGGAGTGAGCCGCCACAGTTTGGCGAGAGCGTCGCGCTGTAGACGACGAGCGGAAGAGGGGCCCGACAGACTGGCTATGAAATGTGGTTGAGGTGCAGGTGAAAATGGCCTAGTATATCTTCGTGGCTGCGCGGACGCTGCGCTTTTCTTCGCCCCGCCCACGCGCCGCCAAAGCCTGCGCTTGGCCTCGCTGGCAGTATTTTTGTATTTTTAAGCCAGTGCGGCACTTTGCACTTTTATGTAAGTGTAAGTGTAGTAAGTTCTTCTTGTGTAACGGTAATGGTTAACATAACATATTGCATGTGCATGTGTTTATTGTATGATGATGATACTATCATGTATCATCATGAGATATGAGACATGAGATGTGATGTAGGAGAATTTGATTTGATTTATTTGAGATTGAACATTGAACGGCGGTGGCACGCGGTGGGAATAGTGTGGGAGAAGTGGTACGTGTACGTGGTGGCACGTGAGGGTTTTGATGTGAGTGAGTTTTTGGGTTTGGTTGTTTCTGGGCACAGGATCACGTGTCACGTAGACGTAGTCTCACGATTTGTAGTACGGCGGTGGTGGTGGGGTGGGTCGGTAGTGGAGGGACGAGGGACGCCACACGTACGTGATCGTGTGAGGATGAGGATGATTGTGATTGTGAGGTGTGAGGTGTGAGGTATATGTATATGTATATAAAATAGTATATAGATGTATATGCATATATATATATATATATATATATATATATATATATATATATATATATATATATTATATAATATATATATAGGATATAGGTACAGGTCGTTATAGTTATAGCGACGAGTCGGACCGGCGACGAGTGCGAGTGGGTTTCGTGGTTCGTGGTCGTGCTCGCGAGGGAGAGTGAGAGTCGTGAGAGCAAGAGAGATGGCACATTGCCATAGCACATAGCACATAGCGTTTGTGTGTTCGATGTTTGTTTGTTTGGGGGTGTATTGGTCACCGGTCATCACCAGCGGCCAACACGCACCAGCACATACGAGTGTGTCGACACCAGCAGCCAACACCAACACCAGCACATACAAGGGTGTCGACACGTACTTGAGTACTACAACTACAACTACGAGCTATCAACTGCAACTAGCAAGCTTACACTCACAAGTCCACAAACAGCAGTAGAAACAGCTGCGCAACCGTGCCAACCGTCACCACCGTCAAGCTTACACTTACAAGATACAAGCCCACAAACAGCTGCCGCGACCCTCCTCCTCCACCTCCACCAACCACCAACCCTGAACACGCCCGACTCACCCGACCGCAGTCAGCCTCTCACTCACTCTCAAAGACAGGTCCTAAGCAACAGCTACAGATGGAGGACCAGGCGCACGCAGCACGCAGTCGCTGGTTAAGCGCCCACTGCGATACTACGCGAGAGGAGAGGCTCTCGCGATAGAGGATGAAGGCGAATTTGAGCGTGGCCCTGGGCCCCGTGCCAGCACCACGCGCGCACAACGCACACCTGCGTGGGGCGTTGGAGCCGCGCCGTGCAACATCGACGCGCGCTCGGTTGCGAAAATCCTCCCTTTGTGGCGGTGGTAAGCCGCCACGCGGTACAGGGCTGGCCATGTCCGCTCACCGCTCCTCTGCGCAAACCCTTCGCACCCACCTCCCGCCTCGCTCTCTCCCCACTGCTGCCGCCTCCAGACCACGCACAGCACGCTGCGGCCAGACCGGCCTCGCCACAGCTAGTCTACTTGCCCTCCAGCCACTCGTCCTGCGGGGGCGGGTGCGGGTGGAGACGAGGGGTGAGCAACAGGGACCCGAGTCCGTCAACTGAGCGCGCCGCCCGGATCTCGCCAGCGCGTCGCCCCAACGGCTCGATGCTACCTACTCGCACAATACACCATAGCAATCATAGGACCAGACGTCTCTAGGGCGTGCAGACGGGGGGCAGGGGCGGGAGCGCACGAATTTCGGCCCGTCCATGAACTTTTCCCACGCCGCCCAATTGGCCTCGTTGTCCGCCCACGCGTCGAAGTTCTCCACCGTCGGGAACTCGAACCCCCACTTGCTGGCCCCCCCTTCACCCGACGGCGACGGGAAGGAAACAACGGGCTCGGGCAGCGGCTTCTTGTTCAGAATCATCCTCACGCGCACCAGCGCGTAGATGCTGGCGTACATGCCGATCACGGCAAGCACGATCTGCGATGCGACAGGGAGCAACGCTCAGCCCTCGTCCGGCCCTACGCGCCGGCTGCCGCGTGCGGCCGCAATGGCCTTACTCCCTGTCCAGGCTGCGCAGCCTGCGCTGCGGGCAGCCCTCGCCCAGCCCTACGCATCAGCCAAACAGTGAGCGGCTCGCGGTAACACTAAGCCTCCTGCCTGTGCCACGGCTGCGCCGGCCTGCTCAGCCCACGTCCTGGCCCTGTGCGCCACGCCACCGCATGCCTGGCACGGCCGCGCGTGCACCACTCTCCCTTTCGCCAATCTCGCTGCATTGGGGGAAGCGACACTCACGTGCTCATCCTTCTTGATGTACTTCCGCACGAAGTTGTCAAACGCCTGCGAAGCGGGTGGGAACGGTCAGCGCGATGCTGCGTGCGAGCAGTGCAAACGGCTGGCATACCGACTCTGACATTCTGCCTGTTCGCAGCCAGAAAAACTGAAGCGCTGGGTCGTCGCGCGGCCCCCGACGGTATCGAGATCCCCTTTTAGAAAGGCAGCATTTCTGCAGCATTTCAACAAGCCTTTCAACGCGCCCTGGCGCGCCCATTTCACAACTGGGCGTCAGTCTATGCCGGCGGTACGGCTACACGGCTTCAGGCGACCGCTGGACCCGCACCAGCTCGCCGCCTGGGCCCTCCTGGCCGGGTTCTTCGTCTTCTTCTACGTGCTGTACGCGCCGGTGTTCGGCGACCCTGCCGGGGTGGCGCTGACTGTGCTCTACTCGGTGTTGGCCTTCCTCACCGTCTTCTTTGGGTACAAGACGACGAGGACCGACCCGAGCGACCCGGGCGTGCGGGCCAAGCGGGAAGGCCGGCGGGGCTCGGAGATGTCGCCGACGGGAGCGGCGAGCTCCGGGAGCAACTACTGCTACCTGTGCGAGGCGTCGGTGGCGCGCCGGTCCAAGCATTGCCGCCGCTGCAACAAGTGCGTGGCCGTGTTCGACCACCACTGCCCTTGGGTCAACACGTGCATCGGTGCGGGAAACTACCGCTACTTTCTCTGCATGCTCTCGGCGGCCTTCGCAATGTCGGCCCTGCAGGTGGGCTGCGGGATCCAGGCGATGGTCGGCGCCGGGACAGGGGCCGACTTCGAGGCCCGACTACGCGCCAGCCTGGGCGGCGGGATGTCGGTGGCGCTCTTTGTGACCCTTGTGGGCCTGGCCACGCTCGTCGCCCTGATGGGCGGCACGCTCGTCTCGCAGCTCCTCTTCTTCCACTTTGGCTTAATCTACCGCGGCGTCACCACCTACGAGTTCATCATCTCGCAGCGGACGCGCGCCACGCAGGACGCCGGCCGCAAGCGCTCGCGCGCGGAGCGCTGCGGCGAGGAGCTGCAAAACAACGCGCCGTGCCTCGCCATGTGCCAGCTCTGTTGCGACGAGCAGCAGATCAAGCGCGCCGCCGCCCAGCGCGCCGCAAAGGAGTCCGTGCGGCCGCCCACGGCGCCGGGCACCAGCGTACGCCACTCCAGGTCAACCCGGACCTCCAAACAGTCCGGGGTGCCGCGCTCGGAGGGCAAGGCGGGCTCGGGGAGCACGCTCGGCGGGGCCACGCGACGAACCGACGCTGCGGCGACCGTCAAGGCGCTGAGCGAGCCGTCAGTTGGGGGCAGCAGCCGCGGGGAGGACGCAGCGCAGGGAGCCGCGCGGGCGCAGACGCTCGCCGAGGCGGATGGCTTCTCGGTCCGGATCCCCTCTGACCGCTTGAGCCTCGCTGGTTCGCCCGCGCCCTCCGAGTCCGCCAACTCGGGCCGCAATTCCGGCCGCCAGTCATTTCGCCCGTCGGGACTCCAGAACCACATGTCGTCGGCACTCCGGCCGAAGCCTAAGCCCGCGAGCAGTCTTCGGTGGTCGGTGCACCCCACCCCGCTGCCGAGCGTCGCGTTGCCGCCTGAGTCGGCCGCCTCGGGGTCGCCAGGGCAGAGGCTCAAGCTGCCGCCGATCGGTGGCGAGGGAGCCAAGCCAGGTCCCAACGTGGAGGCCTGAGCAAATAATGGCGGATCGCCCAGCACGGCATGAGGCGCCGCGAGCTACGAGCAGCGCTGGATGCGCGGGAGCGTCGTGCCGCGTCCGCCGGCGCACGCAGGGGCCCTGTGTCCGTCGGTCCGGCCCAGAACGCCCCTTGCTCACCACATTTCTCTCGCCTCTATTTAGCAGGCGCCTGTATTATTTGTGCTCGCTCGCGCTGAATGTATTTCTGCGCTGTTACTGTCTGTGTGTGTTCGTCGGGCTCTAGCTCCGACCGTGCGGAGGCCGTGGTATGCCTGTATTATGGGCCTTATGTTGGCGTGCGCGCACGGCCCTCGGCTCGGCCTCGGCGATGCGATGCGTGCGGGTGGTCTCGATTTATATCAGGGTTTCTTACATAATTATTTGTATATGTATATATACATATTATATACATATTGTTGTGTGTGTGTTGATGTTGAGATGATAACGACTTTTTGTTTTGTTTTTTTGTATACTCTTCATAACATACAACTCACACCACAAAAGCTGAGCGCATGGCGGAAGATTTTTTTTTTTTTTCAGTGTATATATGGCGCCTTTGTATGAATACAGTGTATGCGCATGTGTATGTGTAGAATGTCAGTGCGCGTGCGCGGAGAGAGGATCCGCGAAGAGAGAGGTACATAGAGGGAGCGCCCTGTGAGGGGGGAAGAGAAAGAGGGAAGAGAGAGCATAGCGCACATAGAGGATAGAGGGCGCCCGCCGCCCGCCTGCCCGTCTTCCTTATTGTGTATAGACAGACAGACCAAAGCCAAAGACTGACACACGGAGGCGGAAAAGCGGAGGATGGCGAAGAACCAAGAACACGGGTCACCATAACACACACAAACTACCGCTCCCCGAACATGACCCATAACACAATCAGCCACGAGCGAGAGCGAGAGCGAGAGAAAGAAGAAGATATAGACAGGAACTAGAGATCGAGACAAGCGACAAGAGACAAGCAGAACAAGAAAAAGAAGTAAAACGACACCGCGCGGGTCTGAGGATCAGTCTATGCTCGCCACCAACGCGACGCCGCGGAGCACCCACTTATTCGGCGTGTCCTGCGTCGGCATGTGCACGTCGAAGATGTAGCTGCCCGGCGCGCGCTTGAAATCTTTATAGACGGGGCAGACGTAGGTGTAGGAGAGGTCGAGCCCGTGCCGGCTGGCCAGCACGCCCGTCACGTGGAGCACGGGCAGGGGCTCGTAGAGTACCTTGGGCGTGCCCTCGGCCAGCATGGACGTCTCGGTCGCCCAGCGCGCACCGTCGACGAAGAGGCCGTAGATGTAGACGCCCTCGTCGGGCCCGCGGCGCACCTCGATCGGGTCCTGGTTGGTGACGATGGTCTTGTTGGACACGTCGTCGAGCACCCAGGTATCGCGCGTGTGCCTGCCGAGCATAGACCGTTTGAGTGGGGCCGGCGCGTCTACAGGGGTATTGTCTTCTACCCTGGGGCTAGCGCGGTGTGGCGGCAGTGCTGGCTGTGTGCTGTGTGTGCTGTGGGCCGTGCCGGCTGCTGTGTTGGGGGGGGGGTACCCTGTGGGAGTAAGCATATTATCGTCACCTGCGGCAGACCTCCTGCAGGTTGGCGGTCAGGAAGCCGTGCGGGTTGAAGAAGCCGGCGAGCCAGAAGGCGGTCGGCCGGCCCGTGCGCAGCCAGTTGCTCAGCTGCTCGGCGTGCTGGACCACCTGGCCGAACCACTTGGACAGGACGCGCGTGCTGAACTGCGCGAGGTTTGCCCACTCGGCGGGCACGCGCGCCTCGAAGAGCGCGTCGGAGGCGTCGCAGAGCAGGGGAGACATGACCACGCTGCCCGCGATGGCGAGCTTGAGCCCGTCGAGCGCGCCGCGCACCGCGCCGATCACCAGCTGCAGCCGCTCGACCTCTTGCCCCAGCACGATCTGCAGCGGCTTGGCGCCGCCCGCCGCGCCGATCTCGAGCACGCTCGAGCGCGCGGCGGTGGCCGCCTTGGCGTCGCCAGGCTTGAAGTCGGGCGGCAGCAGCGCGCGCAACTGCTCGACCTCCTCCAGCACCTTGTGCTCGCGCGTGGGCCCGCCGACGCCGGCGTCGCCCGTCGGCCGGATGCTCTGGATCGTCTCGAGCACCGTTTTTGTGTTTGCGGTGCGGAAGACAAGGTCGGCGTTGCCGTGTAGCCCGAAGAGCTCCGGGTCGTCGATCAGCGGCAGCTCGTCGATGTAGGCGCGGCAGGCCTTGGCCTCATTCGCGTCGGGGATGCCGTAGCGCGGGAAGAACTCGAAGCGCGGCTCGAGCACGGCGGGCGCGAGCCAGCGGCTGCCGTAGGCGTTGACGAGGCGGCGGTCGCGCTCGTCCGTGATGCGGCCGCCGTACTGCACTTCGCAGATCATGTAGTGGAGCACCTTATAGTCGAGTGGCTCGTTTGGCTCGGCCTCGCGCAGGTGGTTCTGGAGAAAGGCGACCGAGGCGTAGAGGTCGGCCTGGTTGAACTCGTAGGGGACGCAGAATCCCAACGCGCCGAACTTGCGCCTCTCCTGCAGCGCAGAGTGCAGAAAGGCGAGCGAGAAGAGCAGCGGACGGTAGGCGGGGTGCGCGACGGAGTCGAGCGTCTCCTGGCTAAACCAGGTGTAGGTGCCCTTGAGCCCGGCGCGCACGCCCGCGGCCGCCTCGTTGGTCACCTTGATGGAGGTGCGCAGCAGCCCGATGGGAAACTTGGGGTGCGGCTCCGAGGTGAGCCAGAGCTGGAAGTGGTCCGGCGCGGCGGCGAGGCGGCGCATCGTCGCCTCGAGCTCCGTCATGAAGCCAAGCGCAAGGTGACAGTTCTGTAGCAGCACCCAGCGGCCCTGCGCCACGCCAGCCGCCAGAAGCTTGCGCGCGGCGGGCTCCTGCCCGCGGCCCAGCGAGACGGAGTCCAGCTTCTGCTTCTGTTGGCGCGCCAGCTCGACGATCTGCACCGTGGGGTCGGCGCCCGGCGAGAGGATGACGAGGATGGGCGTGTGGGGTGGCGCCTCCATCTCGACGGCGCGCAGGTCGAGCGGGAACGAGTCGACGAAGCGTCGGCCCAGCGTCTCGATGATGTACTTGCTCACGCAGAGCAGCGTGCGGTCCTCGCGGATACAGCGCACGAGCAGCATCATCTCGAAGGTGTTGCACTTGTCGGCGAAGTCGGGAGGCCGCACCTCTTCCGGCGCGTCGTCCTCGAGCCAGTGCTTCCAGAGAATGTCGTTGCGGTTGATGGCCTCGACCAGCTCGGCGAACACCTTGACCGTGCGCGAGAGCTGGAGGATGTTGAGCCAGACGGCGTCGCGCAGCCAGCTGAAGGGCTTGGGCTTCTCGGTGTGGATGTCTAGCGCGGCGCCCGCCTTGAAGAGCACGTCCATGGCGGCGTCGGAGAGCAGGCCGGCCTTGGACTGGATGCGCATCGCCAGCATGAGCGTCCACATGGTCTTGTGCCGCTCGAAGAGGCCGCGGTGCACGTAGCACGTCACGGCGTAGCGCAGGTGCTGAGTGATGTGGTTGATGCGGCGCGCGGTCACCTGCGGGGCGGGACAGAGTCCAGGGTGGGTCTGGAGTGGGGGCCTGGACGGCACGGTTGGGGTCTAGGGTGCACGTAGCACGTCACGGCGTAGCGCAGGTGCTGAGTGATATGGTTGATGCAGCGCGCGGTCACCTGCAGGGTCCAGGGTGGGTCTGGAGTGGGGGCCTGAACGGCACGGTTGGGGTCTATCGCGAACAGCACAGGCTAGGTGGCCAGGACAGACAGGACCCTGCCGCTAATGAGACCCACGGCGTCACTGAACTATATATGCGTGTGTGCATGTATGTGTGTGTGTATATAGAGTGCGAGAGGGAACGAGTCCAGGGTGGGTCTGGAGTGGGGCCTAGCAAGGTTGGGGTCTAGAGTGTGAGATCCTCTGCTGTTGGGGGTGGGGCCACCACATCTCGCAGCAGGGGTTAACCCCTGCTGCGAGATGTGGTTGATGCGGCGCGCGGTCACCTGCGGAGCGGGACAGTCCAGGGTGGGGTCTGGAGTGGGGCCTGGACGGCAAGGTTGGGGTCCTGGCGTAGCTGGGGCCGAGGGGCGTGGGGGTG
>Ga0209491_10007106_pt1 | contig 15004 bp, 8 predicted proteins | sample BON02_FD_187213 | JGI IMG/M metagenome (GOLD analysis project Ga0209491, IMG submission 187213) | Freshwater microbial communities from Lake Bonney liftoff mats and glacier meltwater in Antarctica - BON-02 (SPAdes) (version 2) | ecosystem: Environmental > Aquatic > Freshwater > Ice > Glacier...
TGCTAATATTTTTAGTATTACCTCATTTTGGGCTTTTATCTTTTGATCCTCTTGCCACAATTTTGAAATCAAACCTATGATAGCTCCTATGTCTTTTTTATCAATCATTTTTAAACTTACTTATAACACTTGTATATGTGCATGGCACATATATCCCCTATATAATTGCCGTTTGTAAGTGCTTGCAAACGTTTACCAACGACTGTGGAATTAGAGTGGTTATTTTTCAATATCCCAAATATACTACAAAAGCCAACCAATCAAAGGTTCCTTCCTTCATAAAAATATCAAGAGGGCATTTTGTGGCTTTAGTATTCTCAGGCATCAGTGTAAACGGCCGACCAGGGATAAGTAAGGTGGGGAATCAAAAACTAAGTCTCTTCCAGTGAAGTAGTTCAGTGTCTATATTTATAGCTAAATACATTTTTACACGGTAGCATTAACCCAAAAGTACATTTTTACAAGGTAATAAGCTTACACAAATGACAAAAATACAAGGTAATAACTGTACCAAAAGTGCATTTTTACAAGGTTAAAGTACTTGTAAGAGCAAAAATTTGAGCTCGATTCGGAAGTACATTAAGAAAATCAACCTATAATTATTATAATTTTAGCTTTTGGAAAATCGTAATTTATCCTCTTTTTAAGAGTCCTATATCTTAGGTCTAACAGTCAATAGTCAGCCGAAGGCTCTATTACATCTTCTCCGGCACACCAATCCCCAGTAGACCGAAACCGTGCTTTATCGTTTCGCCCACAGCTTTGGATAGGGCAAGTCTGAATCCACGTACATTTTCATCTTCGGCTCCTAGGATGACATGCTCGTGGTAGAACTTATTGAATGCCTTAGCTAGGTCATACACGGCATTGGCTATCTCGCTAGGATTATAGTTGATTGCCGCAGCATTTACAGCTTCTGGGTAGTTATTCATCAGTAATATGAGGCTTTTCTCTTCAGAAGCTAATGCAGCAGGTTTTGTAAATGTTATGCTTTTTCCTGTTTCGTTTGCAGCTTGAAGTATCGAGTTGATACGGGTGCAGGTATATTGTATAAATGGAGCAGTATTTCCTTGAAAATCAATTGATTCCTTAGGGTCGTAGAGCATACGTTTTTTAGCATCTACTTTGAGCAGATAATATTTCAGAGCACCCATACCCAGCGTTTCGTATAACTTGGTGAGCTCTCCAGCAGACATTCCTTCTGTTTTTCCGAGTTCTTCGGTTTGCTTTCTGGCAGTGGCTACTACCTCGTCCATCAGTTCGTCTGCGTCTACTACAGTGCCTTCGCGACTCTTCATCTTACCTTCAGGTAAGTCTACCATTCCGTAGCTTAGGTGGTGTAGTCCTTCGGCATACGGTTTGTTTAGTTTCTTTAGGATGAGTTGTAATACCTTGAAGTGGTAGTCTTGCTCATTTCCTACTACATAGATGAACTTATCCATCTTAAAATCTTGATACTTTAGATCCGCAGTGCCTATATCTTGGGTGATGTATACAGACGTGCCATCTGCACGTTGTACTATCTTTTCGTCTAGTCCGTCCGCGGTAAGATCTACCCAAACGCTATTGTCGTCTTTTTGGTAAAAAGCTCCACTAGCTAAACCTTCTTGTACCATTGCTTTGCCGAGTAGATACGTGTCAGACTCATAGTATATTTTATCAAAGGCAACTCCTAGTCGCTTGTACGTCACATCAAAACCGGCATATACCCAGCCATTCATCTTCTTCCAAAGTGCAATAACCTCTGCATCACCTTCTTCCCATTTTTGAAGGATTATTTTTACTTCAGCACCTATAGTACTGTGGGTATTGAAGTAGGTGTTTTTGTATTCAGACTTAAATGCTGTGGCTAAGTCTGCACCTTCTTTTATGTATTTTTTTGCCTCGTTAGAAGATTTGAAAATGTCTAATTGAGCCAACCCTTTAGCTGAGTCTAGCCATGCTGCATATTCTACTTGAAATTTTTTCTCAAACTCCACATAGTATTTTCCTACTAGGTGGTCTCCTTTTAGGCCTGTGCTTTCAGGAGTCTCACCGTTTCCCCACTTCTGCCAAGCGAGCATACTCTTACAGATATGGATACCCCGATCATTTACAAGATTATTTTTTACCACATCATATCCATTAGCAGACAGGATTTCGCACATAGAAAAACCGAGCACATTATTACGGATGTGTCCTAGGTGTAGCGGCTTATTGGTGTTAGGGGAGGAGTACTCCACCACTATTTTTTGTCCTTCCCCTATGCTAGGAATACTCAGACCTTCATTAGCCCGCTGCTCAGCTACCGATAGCCAGTGAGCATCACTTAGCTCTAGGTTTAAGAAACCTTTTACTACGTTGTATCCATCTATTTCAGCTACTTCTTTTTTTAGGTATTCACCCATTTCTGCTGCTGTATCTTCTGGCTTTTTACGACTAGCCCTTAGGTAAGGGAATACCACAAAAGTGTAGTCTCCAGCAAAGTTGGCGTTCGTTTTTTCAAAACTGATTTTAGCTTCTTGCACCTCATAGAGTGCTGCTAAAGCTTCTTTCACTTTAGCGGTGAGTACGGTAAGTATATCCATTACTTTTTTATAGGTGAATTGGGTTCGGCAGCTATTACCTTGTGTATTCTTCGTTCTACGTATCTTGGAAAAAACTTATTCATCCAATAGATGGCCCTTCCTTGCTTATTCGTGAGCATAAAATCTTTTCTATCACGGATGGCTTGAAGGATATCTATAGCTACAGACTCTGCGGTATCCATTTTACTCTCGTCTCCTGGGGTATCTGCCTGTACAGTTCCGTCTGCTTTTCGGGCATTGAAACGGATGTTACTCGCCGTGAAACCTGGACAAGCTATGAGTGTATGTAATCCTCTGCTCATATACTCCATTCTCAGACTTTCGAAGAGGCCATTCATAGCAAACTTGGACGATGCATAGCCTGCTCGACCCGGGAGTCCTTTGAAACCTGTAACAGAAGATACCGCTACCAAGCTTCCTTTATTTTTTAGCAACTCAGGCAAGGCTGCTTTGGTACAGTATACTGTTCCCCAGTAGTTTACGTTCATTACTTCTTCTAGCACTTCTATAGCGACCTCTTCAAAAGGTGCTCGCATAGAGATGCCTGCATTGTTTATTAAAATATCAATACTTCCTAACTGGTCTATAGCAGTAGCCATAAGATTTTCGCATTCAGCACGATTTCTCACGTCGCATTGTATAGGCACTATTGTACTTTTATAGGAAGAAAGGCTTTGTTTTAATTCGTTTAAGTTTTCGAGGTTTCGAGCAGCTATGACCACATTTGCCCCTGCCTGAGTAGCTGCTATAGCTAATGCTTTTCCAATACCTGAAGAGGCTCCAGTTATTACAATATTCTTGTTTGTAAGTGGGTCCACTTATATTACTTTTTCCATTTTATGCTACAACCTACAGCGGGTACTTCTGGAAAATCGGGCTCCATTCCGTCTAGTGTATCTTCTATGGCATCGTCTAAGTATACTTGTGTTACCATAGTGTGGTGTTCCCAGTTGTCATCTATAGCTCCTTGATAAACCAACTCTCTACTACTATTGAAAACAAAAGCTTCTGGTGTGCGAGTAGCACCTAGTTTTTTGGCTACAAGTTGGTTCTCATCATACAGGTAAGGAAATGGAATATCTAGTTCTTTTTGAAGTATTTGCATAGCTTCAAAAGAATCTGCAGGATATTGATTTGCATCATTTGGATTGATAGCCAAAATCATTAAATTATCTTCTTCAAATTTGTTATACATTTCTATGAGCCTTCTCCAATAGGCTCTAGCATAGGGGCAATGATTGCAAGATACTATGAGTACCAATGCAGTTCTATCTGCAAAAGTAAATTTGTCATACATCTTGTTATCTGTGCCTTTTAGCTCAAAGTTGAACAGTTTTTTTCCTATTTCCATGAAGTGTCAAAGGTAATAGAATAGGGGGAATGATTAAAAGGTTTTTTGGACGGTTTCTTTAGGCGGGTTTAAACAAAAAATCCAACCTCTTGTGAAGGTTGGATTCTGATTTATTCAATGAAGGTCTTACTATGCCTCTTTTTCTTCTTTCTTAGGTTTTAGCTTTTCTTTTTTGAAAGTAAGCTCATCCTTCTTTTTATCTAAACCTACTTTTATCAGATCCCCTTCTTTTATCTCCGTCTTTAGAATTTCTTCTGCCAACGGATCCTCGAGGTATTTCTGTATAGCACGGTTAAGTGGTCTTGCTCCAAAGTCAGAGTCAAATCCTTTCTCAGCTAAATAACCAAGTGCATCTTGAGATAACTTGATGTCAAATCCGATTTGCTTGATTCTGACTACAAGCTCTTGAATACTAAGTAATAGTATTTTTTCTATATCTGCTTTTTCAAGTGAGTTGAATACAATTACATCGTCTACTCTATTTAAAAACTCAGGAGAGAAGAAACGTTTTAGAGCATTTTCAATAACTCCTTTGGAGTTAAGGTCTGCACTTTCAGATTTAGCTGTAGTACCGAAACCAACACCTGCTCCAAAATCTTTGAGTTGACGACTTCCAATATTAGAAGTCATAATGATGATGGTATTACGGAAATCTACTTTTCGTCCAAGGCTGTCTGTTAAGAATCCTTCGTCTAATACTTGAAGTAATAGGTTAAATACATCTGGGTGAGCTTTTTCAATCTCATCAAAAAGGATAACGGAATATGGTTTACGTCTGACTTTTTCAGTAAGCATACCACCTTCTTCGTATCCTACATATCCTGGAGGAGCTCCAACTAGTCTAGAAATAGCGAATTTTTCCATATACTCACTCATATCTATACGTAAAAGAGCATCTTTAGAGTCGAATAGGTATTTGGCTAGAGATTTTGCCATCTCTGTTTTACCTACACCTGTACTTCCTAAAAATATGAAAGATCCTATAGGCTTGTTAGGTGATTTAAGACCAGCTCTAGTTCTCTGTATTGCTTTGGTAAGCTTTTCTACTGCTTTGTCTTGTCCTATGACACTGGCTTTGAGTTCGTCACCCATTTTAAGCAATCGGTTTCCTTCTTTTTGAGCGATTCTCTTAGTTGGGATACCAGTCATCATAGCTATCACATCAGCTACGTCGTCTTCTTCTACTCTATATCGTTGGGTTTTACTTTCTTCTTCCCAGTCAGATTTGGCAGACTCTAAACTTTCGAGCAATGATTTTTCTTTGTCCCTTAGTCTAGCTGCTTCCTCATACTTTTGACTTTTAACCACACGATTTTTCTCTTCTTTTATCTCCTCTATTTTCTTTTCTAGCTCTATAATTTCTTGAGGTACGTGTATATTACTCAAGTGTACACGAGCACCTACTTCATCTAATACATCTATCGCCTTATCTGGTAAGTGGCGGTCTGTAATGTAGCGTATACTCATATTTACTGATGCAGCAAGTGCCTCATCAGAATATACTACACTGTGATGATCTTCGTATTTACCTTTTATATTGGTGAGTATCTCTAGCGTTTCTTCTGGTGTGGTTGGTTCTACCATCACACTTTGGAACCGTCTTTCTAATGCACCGTCTTTTTCTATGTATTGGCGATACTCGTCTAGTGTGGTAGCTCCTACACATTGTATTTCGCCACGTGCTAGGGCTGGTTTGAACATATTAGACGCATCTAATGACCCACTAGCTCCACCAGCACCCACTATAGTATGTATCTCATCTATAAAGAGTATAACGTCATCCGTTTTTTCGAGCTCGGTCATTACGGCTTTCATTCGCTCTTCGAACTGACCCCTGTACTTAGTACCTGCTACTAAACTGGCTAGATCCAAGGTCACTACGCGTTTGTCAAAAAGCACACGTGATACTTTTCGCTGAACGATACGCAGGGCAAGACCTTCTGCTATGGCAGTTTTACCTACACCAGGCTCACCTATTAGTACTGGATTGTTTTTTTTACGTCTACTCAATATCTGAGATACACGCTCTATTTCTTTATCTCTGCCAACTATAGGGTCCAATTTGTCAGCCTCTGCCAATTTCGTCAGGTCTTTTCCGAAATTATCAAGAACAGGAGTCTTACTTTTACTCTTCGTTCCTGGCTTACTTGGTGTGGCAGATTTACCTGTTTCTTCATTATAAAAATCCTCTGGACTATCCGTGCTCATTTCTATAGTAGTATCTGGAAGTTTGTCTTCCATGGCATTTTTAAATAGATCGTAGTCTACTCCAAATTGATTTAATATTTGTGAAGCAATATTGTCTTCATCTCTTAAAATAGAGAGCAACAGATGTTCTGTTCTGATTACGTCATCCTTAAATATTTTAGCTTCTAAGTATGTGATTTTCAGTGCTTTTTCGGCTTGCTTGGTCAGTGGTATGTTGCCAATATTGGTAGACTTGCTCGTAGTGTCACGTATGCTGTCTTCTACTGCTTTTTTAAGTCTAAGCATATCGATATCCATGGATTTTAGGTGGCGAATGGCTTTGCCATCTCCTTGCCTTATAAGACCTAAAAGCAGATGCTCCGTACCTATATAACTATGCCCAAGACGAATAGCTTCTTCCCTGCTAAATTGTATGACTTCTTTTACTCCTGGTGAAAACTGTGCTTCCATTATTATTAATTTTAACAAATATAAGACCAAATTGATGTGGCAGTATACCATAATTATTATACTATTTGGTTAATGACCAAAATTTTAGAAAATTGGACTAAGCCGCAAATTAAGTTATCCCTATTATGTGCGTTGAAAACTATGTAAGGTTTCAGTATGAGGTATTTATTTCCTGATTTATATGTGGTGTAGGTAGCCTAAATTAGTGTGATATTATATTGGCTAAATTGCAGGTGTTGATAAGATGGAATTGATAGTCAATTGATTAGAGTAATTCTTAGTGCTTGTTAACGTTTAATACACATTTTGGGCTTGTGTGTGTATAACTAGGAGTATTCAAGTAGTGTGTATTTCTATGGGTATAAGGATTGGATTACAGACATACATTTGAATTCCTCAAAATAGATAATAGTATTAACAGTAGATAAGTTTACAAGTAAGTAACATGGAGAAAAAAAGAGCAGCGGCGAAAAAGAAAAGCACTTTTGGGAATATGGATATGTCCAGACTGCAGCCACAAGCTCGTGATCTCGAAGAGGCAGTTTTGGGTGCATTGATGCTAGAAAAGCACGCTCCCGAAAAAGTAGCCAGTTACCTGAAGACAGATGCGTTTTACGTAGATGCACATCAATTGATATATGGTGCTATCATCTCTTTGTTTACACTCGGTCATCCTGTAGATATACTTACGGTTACAGAGCAACTCAGAAAGGATGGAACGCTAGAATCTGCTGGTGGTGCTTACTATATAACTTCTCTTACCAATAAAATAAGTAGTGCAGCCAACATAGAGTACCACGCACACATTGTTATTCAAAAAAGTATCCAACGTCAACTCATTACTGTGGCCGGCGAAATAGGGGAGAAGGCCTTCGAAGAAACTTCTGATGCATTCGAACTACTAGATCGGTCAGAGAAGCAACTGTTTGAAATCAAAAACAGTACGATGACTAAAAACTACGATGAGGTGAGTGACCTTATAGCCAAAGCAATAAAAGATATAGAAGAATCTACAGCAGATGGTGATGGGTTAACCGGTATCCCAACAGGTTTTACTGAGCTAGATCGTATGACCTCTGGCTGGCAAAAAAGTGATTTGATTATTCTAGCCGCTCGTCCAGGTATGGGTAAGACAGCTTTTGTACTCAGTATGGCTCGTAATGCAGCGGTACTTGCTAATAAAAGTGTAGCTATATTCTCACTAGAGATGAGTAGTATGCAGCTAGTAAAGAGGCTGATAGCTTCTGAAGCTGAACTCTCTTCTGAGAAAATAAGAAGTGGAAAGCTAGAAGAACATGAGTGGCAGCAGCTACATACCAAAATAAGTACTATAGAAGATGCGAAGCTATTTATAGACGATACGCCTGCACTATCTGTACTAGAACTAAAGGCAAAAGCACGTAGACTGAAAAGTAATCGTCAGTTAGATATGATTATCATTGACTACTTACAGCTTATGCGTGCAGAGGAAGGTACTAATAATACAGGCAATAGAGAGCAGGAAATATCCTACATATCGAGGTCGCTCAAAGGACTAGCTAAGGAGTTAGATATTCCTATAATAGCACTAGCTCAGCTAAGTAGAGCAGTGGAGCAACGTCAGGATAAACGACCTATACTTTCTGACCTTAGAGAGTCTGGATCTATAGAGCAAGATGCAGATTTGGTTACATTTATTTTTCGTCCGGAGTACTATGGTATCACACAAGACGATGAAGGAAACGATAATACCGGCCTAACAGAGATCATAATAAGAAAGCACAGAAACGGTTCGCCGGGTACTGTTAATCTTAAGTTTGTGAAGCACTTCGGTAAGTTTACAGACTGGGGCTATAGCGACTATGGTGATGATACTATACAAGATTCTAGCGTTACTTTCGGAAGTAAGATGAACGATATGTCTCCTTTTGAACCGGGAGAGGATATGCCGTTTTAATCTAGCGACTAGTAAGAGGTAATAAGAGACTAGAGCTTACCTCACTACCTCCATCTTTTCACTGCCTGTTTTCCCATCTTCATCTGTGAGGGTGATGATGTATGTGCCTGCGGTTAGTTTTGTGTTAAGAGTAACTTGCTTGTTCTCACTTCGGTACAATTCGCCTTGGGGCGAATCACTCAGCCTGACAAGCTGCCCACCGATTGTACTAAGTTGTATTTTGTATTTCCCTTCTTTGGGCACTTGTAATAAGATGTGTCCATTACTCGGATTGGGGTATATTTTGAAGGACAAAGGTTTAGGGTTTAAGGGTTTGATGCTAGCAAAATAAACCAAAAACGAGTCACTCAACTCACTCTCACAGCCGTATTCTGAGATCAGCTGTACTTGCCAGTATCCGTTGGCCGTAGGTACGTAAAAGGGCTGAAAAGTTAAAGTGTCTATTTCGCCATTGAAATACCAGCGATATGCACTAGCAGAAATAGAACTCTTTAACGTATTCCCGTTTCTACTGATCACACTTTTACTAGGTTTTGGCATTTCCGTCACACGGAGTGTGTCCCACGCTGTACAAAAGGTTTTATTGGTGATGCGAGCTAGATATACACCAGCCGTATCAATAGTGCGAAAAGTATTCGCATTTATATGCCCGTAAAAGTTTTCGTAACCGATTATAGTGTCGCCCATTAGGTTGCTGTAGGGTTCTAGCCCGTCCCAGTGTATGCAATGCATGTCCTCAGGAGTGTGCAATATGAGTTCTATCGACGTATCTTCACAGTAAAACGTATCCTTACCCAAAAAGTCATTGGTAAGTTTAGGGCGTATAGTAAGTGTTTTAGTCACCGAATCTGTAGTACTGCCCCTACTAGCCACAAAAGTCACTTCATACTTATTCTCCAAACTATCTGCTTGCGGAAATGAATAGGATACATTCTTTCCTTGTCTCACATCTAAAGTTTCATTTCTACTATCTCTAAACTTCCATTCAAAACTAGTTCCTTGAAAGGTATCTAATCCCCAAAATTGATATGCATTGGTACTGCAATCTTCCTCGTACTTAAAATCGATAGCAGGGGTATAAAAATAGCTTTGGTTAAACGTGGGCAAGCCATATTGGGATATTCCGCCACTATCTAGAGTAAGTCCTTGCCGCACGTAGTCGCAGTTTGTGCCCAGTTCGTTGGGATTATTGATTACTCCAAGGTAGGTTTGATTAGGTAATGCATGATATATTTTACCGTTTGGTCCTAGTTGCAGGGCTCCATCTTCTACACCCCAAAGAGAATCAATGGATACCCATTTACTTCCGTTGATGTCTAGTTTTAAGCTATCCAAATTTAACTGATACAGGACAGGTGGGTGATTCGGTTCTTGTGCATCATTCGCTCGCCCCGCAGATATATAAACTTTTGATCCGTCTGGGCTAAATTCCAATCCATATGGCCACCTTTTGGTGTAATCTGTTACAGAAAAACCCTTTTGATAGATGTATAAGCTATCGGTCCTTGGATACTCAGTATTAAAACGATAAATGCCATATCCAAATGGGTTAGAGGAAACAACTTCGGCTAAATACTTGCCATCGGAGCTAAACTTCATTTGCCCTTGTGTACTCCAACCCATTGGTCCAGAATAGTAATCTAACCCAGTGTGAGAAATTACTGGGCATTCTAATAGTCCTTCTTTTTTTAGTAAGAAGAAGTAGACACTATCTCCCTCTCTTGCGTGGTTTGCATACCATATATCTCGCCCGTTTTGATGATTTACTGCTTGTTGTTTTTCGCCTCCATTAAATGGGAACCTATTAAATTCGGTTTCAGTAGAATCAGATAATAGATATGAATAGCCACAACATCCTCCTCTACTAGAATTTAATACCCATAATTGCTTCGTTTCTTGATGCACTATAAATAAAACACTTTGCGTTCCATTTCCATCAAAATATGTAGCTATAGAATAATCATTGATTCTTAATTTTGAGCCTTCATTGCCATTTCCCGTTAAATAAAAGGAATTTAGGGAATCTCTATAAGAAGTAGTTCCTTCTAAGACATTTATCTCATTTGTTCTTTTTTGTATTATGTTATTGTTGGCAAAATCTAACCAAATGTTTTTTCCAAATAACCAGAAATCTCCGCTATTAGAAGTGGGGTTAGTTTCAAAAATTTGAGGATAAGAAGCCAAAGATGTGAGAATAAGAATAGCAAATATGTATAACCTCATAAGATAAGGACTTCTATACCATGGCAAATGTTGCTTGCGTAACATAATACACAAAGTTACCTCACCACCTCTATCTTTTCGCTGCCTGTGTTTCCGTTTTCGTCAGTGAGGGTGATGATGTAGGTGCCTGCTGTAATATTCGCCGCGGCGAACAAACGCATTCGTGGTGACAAATTTTGGGTAGTGCTATAGATTAGCTTGCCGTTTAGGTCGGTAACTTGTATTCTATATTCACCACTTTTTGGTACTTCTATGCTGATATTGCCATTACTCGGATTGGGGTATATTTTGAAGGACAAAGGTTTAGGGTTTAAGGGTTTGATGCTAGCAAAATAAACCAAAAACGAGTCACTCAACTCACTCTCGCATCCAAACTCTGAGATAAGCTGTACTTGCCAGTAGCCGTTGGCCGTAGGTTCGTAAAAGGGTTGAAAAGTTAAAGTGTCTATTTCGCCATTGAAATACCAGCGATATGCACTAGCAGAAATAGAACTCTTTAACGCATTCCCGTTTCTACTAATCACACTTTTACTAGGTCTTGGTTTTTCAGTCACACGGAGTGTGTCCCACGCTGTACAAAAGGTTTTATTTGTGATACGTGCTAGATATACACCTGCCGTATCAATAGTGCGAAAAGTATTCGCATTTATATGCCCGTAAAAGTTTTCGTAACCGATTATAGTGTCGCCCATTAGATTGCTGTAGGGTTCTAGCCCGTCCCAGTGAATGCAATGCATGTCCGCAGGAGTGTGCAATATGAGTTCTATCGACGTATCTTCACAGTAAAACGTATCTCTACCCAAAAAGTCATTGGTAAGTTTAGGGCGTATTGTAAGTGTCTTAGTCACCGAATCTGTAGTACTGCCACCACTAGCTATAAAAGTCACTTCATACTTATTCTCCAAACTATCTGCTTGAGGAAATGAATAGGATACATTCTTTCCTTGTCTCACATCTACAGTTTCATTTCTACTATCTCTAAACTTCCATTCAAAACTAGTTCCTTGAAAGGTATCTAATCCCCAAAATTGATATGCATTGGTACTGCAATCTTCCTCGTACTTAAAATCGATAGCAGGGGTATAAAAATAGCTTTGGTTAAACGTGGGCAAGCCATATTGGGATATTCCGCCACTATCTAGAGTAAGTCCTTGCCTCACGTAGTTGCAGTTTGTACCTAGTTGGTTGGGATTATTGATTACTCCGAGGTAGGTTAGGTTGGGCATGGCTATATATAGCTTACCATTAGATGCTAATTGTAAATTTCCTTGATCTAAGCCAAACATTGAATCAAGTGGAAACCAAGACTGCTCAATGCTATCCTGATGTAATTCAGCTAAATTAAGCTGGTACAAAACTACAGGGTCAGGTTCTTGGGGATTATTTGTCTTTTTACCCGTATTTACATATAACTTAGAATTGTCTAGGCTAAATTCTAAACCGCTAAACCATCGTTTAGTATATGGAGCAACAAAACCTTTACTGTGAAGATATATTTTATCAGTACTAGGGTATTCATTATTAAATGCATAAAGACCAATGGAAAAAGGATCGACATAAGTTGCTTCAGCTAAATACTTACCATCTGAACTAAATTTCATTTGCCCTTGTGTACTCCACCCATTTTCACCACCATAATACCCATTGGTGGTATGAGTTACCACTGGGCATTCTAGTAGACCTTGTTTTTTTAGTAAGAAGAAGTAGACACTATCTCCCTCTCTTGCGTGGTTAGCATACCATATATCTCGCCCGTTTTGATGATTTACTGCTTGTTGTTTTTCGCCTCCATTAAATGGGAACCTATTAAATTCGGTTTCAGTAGAATCAGATAATAGATATGAATAGCCACAACCTCCTCCTCTACTAGAATTTAATACCCATAATTGCTTCGTTTCTTGATGCACTATAAATAAAACACTTTGCGTTCCATTTCCATCAAAATATGTAGCTATAGAATAATCATTGATTCTTAATTTTGAGCCTTCATTGCCATTTCCCGTTAAATAAAAGGAATTTAGGGAATCTCTATAAGAAGTAGTTCCTTCTAAGACATTTATCTCATTTGTTCTTTTTTGTATTATGTTATTGTTGGCAAAATCTAACCAAATGTTTTTTCCAAAAATCCAAAGATTAGCTGCGTTAATAGTAGGATTGGTTTCGGGAACTTGAGCAACACTAACGATGCTCAGAGAAACTAGGAGATAAACGAATATGGACTTCAGATTACGAGGCACGGTGTAAAGATACTTGTAAATGCACTTATGTTGCATTTAGACTTATCCTACTCCGTCACAAACTTCCCTTTCATTCTGCCCCAGTGACCAGGATAAGAGCAGATAAACTCGTACTCACCTGCTGCTGGTGTGGTGAAGGTGAAATATACCGTCTCGCCCATAGGAGCAAGTGAAGAGTGAGCAAAGACTTGCTTGTCTTCTGGGTCTATGTAGGAGTTGTCTTTAAATTTTGACCCGCGTTGACCTACGTCTGCACCCGTTCCTTGTTCTACTATTACTATATTGTGAGGCATTATAGGATCTGTACCGGCGTTTTCTAGGGCTATAGTTATTTCCTTGTTAGCAGGTACGGCGAGCGTAGATACATCAAATCGCATTTCGGCCATGTTAGCACCTAGAGCCTGCACTAATATGGTGTCACTCGTATTTACAGGTGTTTTTGCTTCTATTGTTTCAGTTGGGCTTTCTTGTTCCTCTTCTTGAAACTGATTGCTGTTTCCTCCGCAGGCCCATAGTATGCTGCATATTGCTATTGTGTATATATATTTCATTACTTTTTAAATATTCCTTTTAGTTTGTCCTCTGCTTGTTTCTTTAGGTCTTCTTTCTTCTTATCTGCCTCTTGTTGCAGTTTTTCAGTTGCTTCTTTTTTACGCAGTGCTATCTCAGCTTCTAGTTTAGCTTTAGCTTCTTCTGCACGCTTTTTGGTCTCCTCTTTTATCTTATTCACCTCATCGGTAGCACGTTCTTTGGCTTCCTCTTTTTTCTGAGCCACTTCATTATTAACCGCGTCTTTAAGATTTTGTTTTAATGATTTTTTAATCTCTTTTAGATTAAGTTTTATCTCTGGTTTTTTGAAAGTGCCACCTATCTGTATAGCAAGATCCAGGAAATCTTTAGGGTTTAGTTGTAAGTTACTAAATTGAGTGCCTGCCGTTAATGCATTGAGAATATTCGTCTCATTTTTGATGTATGAGCTTGGTATGCTTAGCATTCCTTTGTAGTCTATAGAGCCGTCTAGTTTAGATATGCCGTCTATAGATAGCTTAGAGCTGTCTATAAATACGTCAAATGGCGACACGAAGAGTTTACCATTCTTGATATTAAACTTGACCATGAAATCTCTTAGCTTTTGCACGTTAAAATGGTTCGTACCTAGTTTAGTATCTATCCCTTTTAGGACTTCTAGTTTTTCCACTACTATTTTTTCTAAGCTCAATGAGCCGCCTAGGTTTATACTCTCTAGCTTAGGAGACATATCATTGTTTAATTCTGTAGCGATATTTAGCTTGGCAGTCGTCATAGCTTGTATTTGCTCAGCTATAGGTGCAAAAGCCCTTACTACTTTAAACTTACTGAGTAAGTCTGCTATTTTTAAATCAGAGTACGATATATCAAAATTGGCCAGTGGCTTAGTAACATCATATACATACGCACCTTCTAGGTTCAGCCTACCTCCTAGTAAATCAGTAGCCACATTATGCAGCTGAAGTGTGCGATTTTTTACACCAAATTTTCCGTTGAAGTTGGTCAGTTCCAAGTCGTCATAAATAAGTTTTTGTATAGATGTAGTGAGCTCCAAGTCTACGTTGCCCGGCACTTCTACTAGTGTCATCTCTATGGTTTCGTCATCTGTTTCGCTTTCAGATATAAAATCGTTGGCATTAAATCTAGAAGAAGTAAGTACTGCAGAGCCTGTGAGGGTTTGCTCGCTAAGTGCATAAGCAAAGAAGTTATCAAACGAGCCCGAAAAATTGATGTCGTTGTTGCCTACTTGCCCTTCAAAAACAGGGATATTTACACTTTGATTTTGTACTAAAACAGTGGCCGTTTTTACGTCCAAAACTTCGTTCATAGCAGTAGACTTATAATGGAGGTCTTGTACTTGTAAATCTCCTTTTGCTTTAAATTTATCTATGGCAGATGCACTAATGTCGTCTACTCTTCCTGCTATTTGTATGTCAGTGGTCAGATTACCAGAGAGTTCTGTGCCAGGCAGAGGAACTATCTTAGTAAGATTTGTCAGATCTAT
>Ga0209491_10007107_pt1 | contig 15003 bp, 16 predicted proteins | sample BON02_FD_187213 | JGI IMG/M metagenome (GOLD analysis project Ga0209491, IMG submission 187213) | Freshwater microbial communities from Lake Bonney liftoff mats and glacier meltwater in Antarctica - BON-02 (SPAdes) (version 2) | ecosystem: Environmental > Aquatic > Freshwater > Ice > Glacier...
ACCTAAAGGGGGGGTAACTAAAGATTAGTATTTAGGAAAATGGACCCATTTTCCCTCCTAGAAAGTTGGCTAATCCGAGAAGCCGGTTTTTGGATACTAACGCGGCGCAAGGAAAGGGATTTCGGTGCTGATGCTGCATTTCAAAATCGCGCTCCGCGCGATATTTTTACGCACTCAACCCAAAAAAATGCCCTATCGTTCCCAGATTTTTGCCAGAAAGCGTGGCCGTGACATGCCAGTCGACGTGATTGAGAAGGCTCCAGAATCGGCCGTCAAATGTAGTTATATTTCCCCTCACGCCCTCTTCTGGGCGTCTGGAGAGGTCTTGAGCTGTGATTTGAGCAGACACTATTTCAAGCAAACATGTTCCCATGGAATGGCACGACAGGACAAATTGAGCAGTCTTCGCATGGCAAGAGTCTCGCCAGAAAGGAGGCAAAATGAGCGATGAAGATCGAAAGTTGCTGTGGAACAACAGGGTGGAAGGCGATTTGAACAGGATCGGCAGAACAGGAGGTGCGCAAGCACTGGGATCGTGTAACAGAACTTGAAAACAAATCAGCAAACAAAGACAACGAGTCGATGTAAGTTATAACCCGAATATGTTCACGGCTCTACGACATAGTACCTGAATGGATGAAGAGAGATTCCAAAAGACTTGTATCAATAAGAAGGAAAAACGGGAGCATCCCATCAGCCTTTTGACGACACATTGGTAGCGGACTTCATACTGAGACAGGATGCAGGCAAGTTTATACTTTCAACGATGGATCAAGGATGGATCAGATTTGGATCAACGATGGATTCACAAGTGGAGACTTTAACCTACACCATTCAAGAGAAGACCTGCTATTGAGACCCAATTCGGCCAAAAGTCAACATCTAAAAATCGCCCAAGATATCCAGAAATACTCTCTCTATCACACTACTTGATGTCATGGTTACATATTTCGTAGTGGATGCCACAACAAAAGCCGCTTTTTGATCGACAGGAATCACTAATTTAATAGGGAATGAATTGTTCTATATACTAATCTTATCGCTATTGGCAGTATGTTTATATATGTATGTATATATATTATATATGTACATGTATACATATTTACACATACTATACCAATTGCAAAATCTCTGTACAACAGTTTTCGAAATCCACGCATGCCCATTATGTAGTTACTATTATCTTACGCTCAGACAACATCCTCCCAACCGCGCTCGTGCCGGTCGGATCCAACTGAGCGATGTCACGCCCCTGTGTCCGATCCTAGTTTCCCAGATCCCAGTTTTCGCATTTTTACGCGGGAGCTTCCATAGTCTCACATTTTTACATCACATGCGTGTTTGGTGTGGAGCCTGTTGAAGCCGCGCCTCCTGGAAAAAAATATTGGAATGGTGCATTATTGTAGTACATAGGTCCTATACCTGAATTCACAGAATAGTGATCTCCTCCATTTGTCATTTCATGCGTCATTTGTAGTGTCGGTGGTATCAAACTGAACGCAACAGCTGCTGTTGGTTGTTGTCTTTGAAGCACTGCAAAATTGGCATCAATCGCGGCAGAGGTCTTGATTCCCTGCTCATCATTTTTCTTGGGTGGGTGGTTGCGGTAGTAGATTTTCAGGTACCAGGTGCAGATGACAAGTGCGAGTATGGACATGAGGTTGAGGGATAGGCCAATCAGTAGAAGGACAGTTTCCTTCACGTCAGTCTTCTCCTTTGCACCTTCTGTGTATCCAATCACGAGAAGGGAAAGATTGATAATGAAGACAAAGGGAATCGAGGTGTAACAGGTGGCCATACCAAGGGCATTGTGTAAGTCATCCCACTCGCGCTCCTCAAACATAATTAATAAGCACGAATTGACCGTGGCATTGACATTGATGATAAGGTTGTTGAGAATGAATGTGTCTATCCACGTGAGATATTGTACATGCGTTGGCGTGGAGTTTTTGACTTGATCAGCGTACACAGCCATCATGAGAAGGGTGGTAAATGATGTTCCAAGTTTCGTGTAGTTGTCCTTGACTATGAATGTGAGTAGTGTCATTGTAACCATCAAGATACAGGGAATTATAATGCCTGTCAGATAGATGGTAGACTTTCGATCCACTTGAACTTGGATTACAAAAAATCCAGATGTTTCTTCTCGATGGATCAGATGCTTGACAGACAAGAATGGCATGGTCTGTACATAAGCGTATTCAAGAAAAGGTAGTGAGTTTTTGGTGTAGTAGTAAGTACAAATTTGTAGACACGACAAGGTAAAACAATCTTGTGACACACGATCATCAAACCTGGTTAGGTCAGGATTCCATTGCCTTTTTTGATACAGCTCCAGAGAAGCTGCTTAATACTAGACCTGCTCTTATACCTCCAACAACGTCAACTCTGACCACAGAATCTTGATCTGGACTACCAGACGAATCGGCTGTTTTTTTTTTCATAACTGCAACCTGGGCAGTTGTCCGACGGCTGGGGTGCACGGATCGACTGTAATCTGCAAGACAGTCTGCAGTCTGAGAATATGAAAACAGGAGGTGCGTGATTATGAAAGAACATGATGGAGAAAGAAACAACACGAGAGGAGACACGATTGTCAGTAAAACAAGACGTCAACACGCAGGACCGACTGAACCTTGAAATCAATAATCCTCCTAACAAATATTCCTCCTTACCAAATATGTCTAGGTGTACCGTAACGCGAGTCTCCAACACTCAAATTCGCTTCCCACCCAACCACTATGTCTACACATAATTTTAAGTCTAAACGAACACCAATCTCACTTTTTTTTGGAGACAGACCTTAGAGTTCGCATGTCCATTTTCGATTTATTTGAGAATCCAGTCCGTTTTTGGCGTGTGAGCGGGGGAAAGTCACGTTCGGCACATACTCAAGATCCAGGTACCCGTTGCGGGGTAGAAGGAGCGGGTGGGGAATATATTTTCTGAGGGGTTTATCGATTTCGAGATATGAGTACACACAATGATTAGTACTACACCATTGACATCTCTCTAGGTGTACCTGCATGTCAGGTCGGCACACAGTGGAAACCTTCGCTGATACATCATTATCCCTCTTGTCTGTTTCTGCGCCGTCTTGTTCATACTCATTAAACCGACGTCTCGTGGTGTCATTCTGAGTCTCCTCGCAAGAAGTACAGGAGCACACTGCTTCACTGGGGCATGTGATCCTCAGATCCAGCGTTTGTTTACCAAAGGGAAACATGAACCACGTGAGGCCCTGGATAGGCTGTCTTTCAGTGTTTTCAGCAATGTCTCCCAATTTGACCACGGCGCTGACGAGCGAAATTCTGTTGATTTCCCCAATGATGTTACCACCTCCCTTATCCTTGCGTGTTATTTCAATTGTGTCTTGTACCATCGAGGTATAAACTTCGCTCTCGAGCGAGAACTCCGGCAGCCAGAATCCCCTTTCCTTCCACTGGTCGGACGATAAGGAGGAGACACCATCCTCGACAGTTTGTATGATACGGTCGTCTCGCCAAGCGCTGATCATCCATAAGGTGACAGCAATTTCCTTCGACTCATCATCAACCTGTTGGATGTTCTCGACAGCCCAGAGTACGTCGACTGGAGTGAGTGCGATTTGAGGATCGACTTCCAAGTATGGAACAGAACAGTCTTCTACAAATTTGGAACCTGTTCTGAGCGTGGTCTTGAGTCGAGGGCAATTGTTGCAGATCACAGCGCCTGGGTTGGGCTGGTACGTACCGCGAGGACAGTGGGAACACGTGTTGTCAACCCCGTACGTCTGGTTACCGTAGAAGCCACTCGGACACGGTACGCAACTGAGTGAGAAACCCCCAGCGCCCGAAAGATAGTAGCCTGGGGGACATGCTCCGTCAGTAGATCGAGGACTGTCAGGGGTTCGAAAGATTCGTCGATAACTAGAAATGAGGTCTGACTTTGTGATACCAAGGATTTGGTTGCCCCTGGCAGGATCGATGGTTTCATTGGTGATGAGATGTGATAATGTCGTCAGATTACCATTAATGAATGTTATTTGATCTGCTGGTACCTGTTGAGGTTCCGGAACTGTCTGTCCTAGAGACATACCCTGGACTGTCAACATCAAAGCAAGGTCAATCAAATGTCCATCCAACTTGGAAAACATGGGGTGAGAGAACTTTCTGGATTCATATAGGGACATAGAATTTGTGTCTCTGAGTGACTGAAAGACACCGTTGAGATACTTGCTCATACACATAGGGCCCTCAGTGGTCAAACCATCACACTGTCGTGAAATCAAATCTCGACGTCCCTTCAGAATTGACGGATTCGTGACCAAACTTGACTTGAACTTTGAAGGCCACGAATCGTGAACTACCCGCGCTGTCAAAGCAGGACTACCCTCCAATGCGAAGTACTCCCATTTGGTCACATTGTATTGCGAAATGAGCCAAGGGCTAGCCATCCCTTGGAGTAACACGTTGAATGTGCACTTTTCCTGCATCAAGAACTCGAGCATCTTCCAAACCTCGTTGATGCGCACGGTGGTCTTACTGACTACCCAACCCCAACCTCCCATTAAAACAGGATGCGCCATATTGACCAGCATCCCATTTGTTCCGGTGCGCGCACCAGGACACACAACAGAGTTGCACTGAATGAGCTCATCTGCGCCATTCATACTGAAAATCAGTCTGTTCTGTACTTGTGAACTACCCACGGGCGTGACATAGGATGAAGGAGTCTCATCGTTGGCATAATCCAACCGGAAAACACACGATTCTGATTTATATATGGACCAGTCAGAGTCCATGATAGGGTTGGTGAACATCTGTATTTCCACGTAGATTTTGGCTGCGGCTCTCCATCCTGCGCAAGTCCGAGATAGTGATAGTCAGGTTTATTTGTTGAGTGGTTGGTATAATCGTGGGACATGGCGCGGATCTGTCAATTTTTTTTGTTGTTCAACTCAACGTAGAGTCTCCGCACGTACTTCAAGCGAGAAATAATTGAAGTCAACTTCAAACATATCACCTGGTACTACTAAAATCAATTAAAATCTAATATAAAAATTCCACAAAATGTAAAAACACTACAAAAGTTCCCAAAAAAACGAATCGAAATGGCCCCAAAATCGAGTTTGTCCACCTCTAATTTCGAGCTCGAAAGAAGACGGACACATTTACAGTGGGGAAAACAACCGTACTACAGGCCGGCCAAAGGTTAATTAATCAATTAATTGATTAATTAATTAAAAGAAGAAGATTTTGAGTTGTGATTTGTGGAAAATAAATTACATACTGTATAAATAGGACAGAGTACCCATTAGGACTACGTCAAAAAATTTGGTCTTCGGCGCATTTTGTTTGATAAATCTTGCCTGCGACACATTTTGTTTCATAAAAAATCTGGCCTGCGGCGCAATTTTTTCACATTTTTTTGTTTAAACCGGGATGTATTTGATTTGAAGTTTCTTGTTCTGTCTACCAATTCATTGGTGGTGAAAATGATTCCAACTCCAATACTAAGTGATCATAACGACATAATTTGTACCAAACAGTAATTGAGAAAGTGTCAAATAACAAACCCTTTGTCAAATCAAACCTCTTGAGACACAAATCGCACAACACCATTACAATTCCAAAACAGATTGTAAGAAACAACGTATAACAGGGAGAATGTCATACCCAAAGCCTCCAGACTTGGATATGACCAAACACTCAGATTACTTTGTTTGAAAGGACATGTCAGAGCGCGTGGCTCGATGCTGTGACTACACCGTTGATAAGAAGCGAGTGAATTCTTGTGTACTAGAACATCTCTTTTTAAAAGAGTTGAGCCACCAAAAATTTCGCCAAAAAAACCCGGAAATGCACTCTCCGACGCGCTACTAATGTCACGTTTTCAAAATTTCGCGACTACCGCAAAAAAAAAAACCGCGCTTCGCGCGGTTTTAATTGATGTTTTAATTCGAATGAATTCGGATCCAAACATTCTGAGAAGTTGTTTTCTTCACTGTACATTTAATTGTATTTTACTTATTCGTACTACATTCTGTCACGTATCTGAAAACTTACCACTTCACTTCTGGTTTAACGTCACCACGAACATCTATTTCGGTTTTCAATCTTACTAAAGCAATGGACGTCGTCACGTTTTTGCTTGTATTTTCTAAATATTTATGATTTTACCTACATATTTTCACGACACAACAGAGGTACACACACACAAGTACACATGTATAATCAGCACATAAGAGGAATGACGACAACCAGACACAGGAGTCTGGTTGAGAGGGGTGGAAAAGTGATTGGGGGAACCTGCAGTGTGAATCATATTATCAAGATTTTTGAGGTCAAACACGTGCCCATCGTGCGGTCCCCGAACTTGAAAAAAGGATGATGCGATGAATCTGAGGAGTCTTTCCTGTGCCCATGTGCCACGATGGCAATATGGTTTGTCGGCGACGCCGTCGCCATCTCTGTCTTGTTCCCCCAGCCTGCGCATCTCAGCCAGTAGTTCATTCCAGGTGGTCACACCAGGCAGTTTCACGTGTTTGTCCTGGTGAAAAAGGGTCAACACATCAATATCGTATGGCAGAGACACGACCGCAGTGCCGGAGGTACAGGAAATCTCGCGCAGGGCGGGCAGCACAGCAAGCCAATCGAAGTAAGAGGTCGAAAGAAAGGGAGAGAGGTCGGCCGCAACGTTTGTTGTCTCTGCGGACCAGGCGTCACCAAATGCCAATTTTGGAAGGAGATTGCCAACGAGAGCAAAATAGGCGTCAAAGCCACCGAGGAATGCCTGCAACAGGTCAGCCATCTCCTCTCCTCCAGGAAGGATGTATATGTTACCCCCGAATGGTTCACAAATCTTCCAGGCCTCCTCGTTTGTGATGTCAGCGGAAGATCGCACAATCGCGAGGCTGGAGAGAGACGGACCGTGGCAGTGAACAGCAATGTCGATGCCAGTCTTGCTGATGAACTCAGGCAGCCACTGGCAGACATCGGGCAAAACACATCACGAACGAGCATGTTGACTTTGGAGCGATCCAGCGCCATCCTGGTGTCCCACAAGGCCTGCCCAGCCACAGGATTCTCAATCACGCTGCTCGCTGTGGGCACCCCATTCAAAAAAGTGACTGGCCGGATTGCAACAGCCTGCGCTGGCGGCACCAGCAGCGCAAGATGAAGGAGAGAACAAAAGGCAAGAAGATTGGAACTGGTTTTTTGGATCGGAAGCGACATTGCCGCCAACATTTCGGCAACAATATTTGTTTGTGCTCGATTTCAATTGTGTCGTGCATCGAACGTCATTAGCAAGAAACGAGAGGCCTCCTGTTGAAGCAAAATGTCACTTGAAATGTGGAACTACACCTTTCAAAACCCTTTCCCTCTTTCAAAAGCAGGTGGATAGTTTCGAGGCAAATCGGCATTCTTGACTTTACTGGTAGTGATGAACTCCGATGCCTTATATAACTGTAATCCACGTTCGCACTCAATCTGGAATTGTCGGCGTCGCGGGAGCCGTCTTCACTCACTGTGGAGAGTGGCGAAAGTGACGAGCAAGACTTGTTTCGTCGTAGTGCTGCATCTGCATTGTTTTCACCTGCACCTGTCACAAAACTATACCATCGGCCAGACGTTGTGGTAGTTTGGGATTGCTGACCGAGGTCGGCGGAGTGTACAGCCCGCGTTCACACCCGGCCAAGACACGCATGATGAAAGGCTTCAAAGGCGGGGGCGACACGGCAGATACACATGGGGCTACAAAGTCCAAATTCTTTGGGTTTGGGAGCAAGAAGAAGTCGAACAAGCCCGAGTATACAGGAGACATGAAGCACGGCAAGGCCTGTGGCAAGGTGTGTTTTGTGCTTGTTTATCTGCTGCTTGCCAGCGCCGCTCCTCGACTCTTCTATCCCTACATATCGTCGGCACAAAAGTTGTACAGAACGTGGTCTCTATTTAACATCAACGATTCGATGGCTTGCTTGTAGGGGAGCTGCACATGGCAGAACGGGGACACGTATGATGGGGATTGGCAGGATAATTGCATGCATGGTAAAGGCGTATTTGTGTGGAAGCAAAAGTCGTGTCGATACGAGGGCGAGGTACTTTCGCCTGCCGGCCCTTTTTTTCAATTGATTGTTCTTGATTTCTTCGTTCATGCTTGTCTTGCTGCCCCATGCATCTGAGATTAACAAATCTGTATGCTCCAGTATAAGGACGGGCTGTCGCATGGAAAGGGGAAGCTGGTTCTGCAAGCAGAGGGGCAGTACGAAGGCGATTTTGTGGAAGGCAAGAAGCATGGGCAGGGTACGTGGACAGGCCCTGATGACATGGTCTACGTGGGGCAATATCAAAAAGATCGGCGACATGGTGTGTCAGTGTGTGTGCGTGCGCATATGTGGTGCGAGTTAAAACGCGATGGGCAGATGTTGGAGGTGAGCTGAGATTTTGGAGGAATAAAATCAGGATACTTTGGATTGAGACGCATCCAAAAAAGTTCTCCTCGGTGTAAGCTGATCCTTGGTCTGGAAGGTAGCAAACATACAAATTTTTATGTTATCCATAAATACACTATGGGGCACAGAAGTAGTAAAATTGCGGCGGAGTGGGAAGGAGGAGGAGGAGAAGTGGGCGATGACGAAAGTCAAGGTCAATGGTAGATGGAAAAGAGGAATTCGGCTTTTTTTTGATGGGCCCTTTTCGAAACAGTCGGCAGTGGAATGACATATTTTTGGGGCGTCCTCCCGGCGTTTTGCCGTGTCGAACATGAGAAGATTAAAAACTCCCTGTGGAATCGCCCAAAACCCCAAAAAGTGCGAAAATACTCCGATTGGAACTTGGAACTTCGGGTGGCGCACGGCAGCTGCGGGGCCTTGCCGCCGCGCGCCCGAAGGAGAAGATTGGTGTAATAACGTGTGGGTGGCGCCCGCGAGAGGACGTGGAGAATATCTGTTTCCTGTGGATACCCATTCCATTATGTGAGGAATTTGGGTTCTAGGTCAATTGCATCATTACCGTGGATGCACACCTTGATATTCGACAAGCTTGCAATACTAACACTTGTCTCCTTCTCGCCCCGTTCTTCGTCTCTAATGTGCCCTCCGCTCTCCTCCCTCCTTCCTCTCCCGCGCACCGTGTCGGCAGGGCTGGGTACATTAAACATGCATGACGGCAGTAGTTATTCGGGCGATTGGAAAGAGGGAAAATTTGACGGACAAGGAGTTTGGATATGGCGAGACAAGCGAAGATTCGAGGGGCTGTTTGCAAAAGACCATCCGGTCGAGGGTATTCTCAACTTCGACGGAGCCTCGCGCAACGTGTCATGGGACACACGAACAGGCACGTTTGTCTCCCTTGAGCATGCCAACGGACTGTTGGACTCCATGTCCCCGCGGCGGTGGAGTGGGGGGGATAAAGGCAAGAGTTTGGCGGCGGATGCTGCAACACCGCCTGCTGCGTCGGTAGGCCTGTGGGGGATATGCTCGTCAGGTCGCAAGGAGGGCCTTGTGTCACACCGGGACAACAACACGTTTGACGACGAGGAGATGCCGCCACTGCCCGTCAAAGAGACCTGGTGCCCACCGGCGGGGCTGCGGGGGGTGGGGCAGGGTGGCTTTGACGACCAACGGCGTCGCTTCTGCGCATGGGCTGGCTTTGTGTGACGTAACTGCATCCTTCATGAGACGTTGCTGCATCCATCGTGTTTGGACCGGCGCACAACGCATGTTGATATTTCTTTGTGACAGTGCTCTCATTTGTGTGTGTCGCCAGTCTGCGCGCCATGCACAAACGGGTTCTGTTGCAGCTGGTGACTGCCAGGTGAATGGAGGTGGGTGAATGGAGGTGGAGGTGGAGCAGCAGGCAGCAGCGCCGCCGTTGCGCTGTTATGTCACACACATGAATGAGGCTCTGTCACACACATGAATGAGTCTCTGTCACACACATGAATGAGTCATGAATCATGAGTCATGCGTCAAGAGTCACCGAGTCATGCATCATGAGTCGTGAGTTACACGTATGTGGCTGGACAAGAGGCAGCAACTCCAGGGCCTTTCTGTATGCATCAGAAGCAAAGGCGATGGGAGGGGGGGTGTTCACTGTGAGCGTGACGAATCATGGAGCGCAAGGGGGTGTAGGAATTCGAGATGTGGGGGTGCCTGCGGGGAAGAGGTATGGTCAAGAGCAAAGATAGGTGTATGTTCGTAGCAAGAGCGCAGATAGTCCTATTCGTGTCACAAGAGCACGGATGTACGAATGTGTTTAGCAAGAGCATAGATAGATGTATCTGTGTAGATTGATGCATTATGCGTGCAGAGCGAACCAGACAAATGCAACGCGACACCCTTTTCCCGATTGGCTGGAGAAAGTGGGTTGGGGGGGGAGCTTCATTTCGGCCTCAATCGCTGGTAGGCGGGGTATATCTGACGGCAGAATCGAAAGTTTCTGGAAATTAGGAAATCTGGCATGAACCTCCCTGATCTCTCAGGTCGTAGGAACCATCTCGTGAGACAGATGTTTGTGTGCACATGCCTACATGTAACATTGATGACTCGTAACAAATCGTAAGTATGTGTGTGTATGTGTGTGTGTATGAAAACAATCCTGAATCTCTCTGAGTGTCACAGGAACCGCCTTGTCAGACAGCATGGGTAGAGGTGGTAGCAGAGAGACTCTACGACAGGCTTGAGAAGACCCATAACATGCCTGATCTTGCAGATCGTTTTCTGCAAACTAGCCACTAACTATGGGGCTGTTTCGCGGAAAATGATCAGCGTAGACAAGTTATCCCATGGGTCTGCACCACCCTGTAGTAGCGACAGCCAATTGATTTCAATTTTTTTTATTGTACACAAACTTCCGTAGTATATGCGGAAAACTCCCTTATCATTTTGGCCTCATTTCAATAGTCTTTCCTTGCTCGGGGTGAAAAAACGATGCTGATATGGATTACTTATCGTCCCTTCTCGCTTCTTCTTTTGTTGCATTGTGTTGCAGCGTGTTGCAGTGTATTGTAGTGTGTTGCAGTGTGTTGCAGTGTGATGCAGTGTGTTGCAGTGTGTTGTAGCGTGTTGCATGTCAATCACCTCATCGTCCCCACTCGAGGTGGCGGAATGATGTACACATTTAAATACATACATATATTTATATATATATATGTATATACATATATATATAACATGACCGGGCATCCCCCGCCCGGTTTTTCCTGGGGCGCGCGGCGACGGAGCGCTTTACTGGATCGCACCATTGATCTGAGGACTTGATTAGGGGAGTGTATTTGGCATAAAATCTGGCATACAGATAGGGGAGTGTATTAGTATGATACACCCTAATTTATGTCCAATATGTATTATTGTTATACACTCTAATTTTATGTCCAATATGTATTTGTATAATACACCCTAATTTATGTCCAATATGTAATATTGTAAAGTACACCCTAATTTTATGTCCAATATGTATTAGTATAATACACCCTAATTATATGTCCAACATGTACAAGTGTACTACACGCTAATCTTATGTCCAATATGTATTAGTGTAATACACCCTAATTCTATGTCCAATATATATTAGTATAATACACCCTCATTCTATGTCTAATACACTCCCCCATTTTTTGACCAAGACACTACCCCCATTTTTGGCCTGGAATTTGAGGGTGATTGCGGGACTCGACAAAAACACTTTAGTTTTGGGTCAAAACATCAAAACCGTCTGGAGTCGAGTAGGAGCATTTTCTCAATGGGACCGGGAAAAACCGCTCACCATTCTGGGTACCAGTCAGGGCATTACATCGATGCATCGCCCAATGCAAAATGTTTGCACCATTATGCCTGGACACCTTCTTACAACGATATGATGCCCCAATACATGTATACAGCATGCTGGTTTTCTAAGATGTTATTCAAATTTAGTGTCAATGGTTGTCCAATATGACTATATTCGTATCAGGCACACATCAAGGAGAGCGTCGCCTTTGAGAGTAGAGTTTTTATTGAAAACTGAACTTGTCTGAGGTTCTGGAGGTTTTTTCAACCCACACACCAAACACAAAAAAATGGTAGATCCACGCTAGCATTTGGAGATGTTCATTTCATTTCCAAGTTTTATGGAGATACGAGCACCGGAAGGGGGTCTACCAAAAATCGGGACAAAAATATCAAAAGTGTTTTGGTTCAACTATGCACGTGTCGCAACCAAGTGTGACACGATTTCAGAAATTGTGTCACTTCATTTCAGTCAAGTATTGTGGCCTTTTATCTTTCTCTCAGCCGAATATCTGGGTACATGTCATATCAGCGATGGATCAACGATGGATCAACGATGTATCGTTGGCACCTCCATTGCCTTCATCTGCAGCTCCTGATCGGGAAGTCACACGAAAGAGAGCACGTTAGGAAGAGAGAAAGAGAGGCCTCTAGCCTAAATTTCGAGAATTGGTCAAAAACCACCTTGTACCCACTCAATCTGCTCCTGATTGAGAGAGAAGGCTGAAAAATACGATGGGGATTTGGTGATTCGAAAAAAAAGGTGAGTTTTCAGTCAAACACACGAAATTTGGGACTTGGTCAAAAAACCACCTTGGGCGCATTCAATCCGCTCCCAATTGAGAGAGAAGACCGAAGAACGGGGTGGGGATTTTCGGAAAATTTGGAGACTAAAAAAAAAGGTGATTTGGGGTCAAAAACACGTTGGGACTTCGTGTACAATCTACGTTGCGTGCACTCAGTCTGCTCCCCATTTTGAGAGAGAAGGCCGACAAACAGGGTGGGAATTTTTCAGTAGATTCGCCTGGGTTTTGGTGCCCGTTTTTTTTTGGCCATCCCTGGTTTTTTGTTTTCTTGTGAGATTCTACTGTTCAAATTTATTGAGATCAGTATGATGTATCGATTTTGAGATGCGCCTGGCACTTCCTAATAAGATTGCCCCCCCCCCCTGATACTCGTGGATTACTGCCAACCCCAAAAGAAACCTACGATTTGAATTTGAGTAACGGCACTTCGAGCATTTGGTCATTTCGCACCCCACAAGAGATTCTTTGTGAGGGACCAGAGTTCTAGAAGTTGGTTCGCTTCTACCGTCTCCCCGAATCGGTTCTTCCAATGATCCTTGGTCGAGTTGAAAAACGTAAGTAGGTAGGCTCAGACCCAAGTGAGGGATGAGAACTGCAACACGCTGCCACACGCTGCAACATGCTGCAACACACTTCAACACACTGCACCACGCTACATCACGCTGAAAAACACTGTAACACACTGCAGCACACTGCATCACACTGAAGAACCACCCACGAGGGGCAAGGAATCGTGTTGGTCGAGTCTATGCGATATGACTCGTTCATGCATGGCATGGCGCGTGACTCGTTCGCATGTGTGCCACGACTCATTGACACTAGCATGTGTGACGTGACTCGTTGACATATCTGGCTCTCTCGTGTGTCGTATGTGTGACACGACTCATTCATCCGTGACACGAGCCTGAGCCATCCATTCGTGACATGAGATATATGTCTTACCATATGTCGGTGAGGAAGCCTCGGCAAAGCTAGCTGGGAGCAACCCACTGCAACCCACTGCAATACACTGCAGCACACTGCAACGCATTGCACAACACTTCAATTGCAACACATTCCGATACACTGCAACAGGGTGCATTCATATGTCGGACTCGGAGAGGAAGCAAGCAAGCTGGCAGCATACAGGGCACTCTTCGGGCTCAAAAGGCGCTCTTTGGGAGATAAACATGTTTTGTGCAGACACAGCACTCTTTTTGGGCTCTTCGGAAAGAGATAATGTCTTTTTGCGACGACACAGGGCTCTTTTTGGGCTCTTGACTTTGAGATATATATGTAGGGCTCTTTTGCAGAGGTAGATCTCTCTCAAGTTGCAGGAGATGAGGCTGTTTTGTGGAGCTCCATTGGCAGGAGATTGGACTGTTCTGCAGAGACACAGTCGAATCGTGTAGGGTGGCAATGATTTTTTTTCCCTTCGTTCTTTGGGGTAGAAAACCCGACTTACATGTAGTCACTTTAGACCCAATACCTGGTAGCCTACCAGTCTATACAGGCTCTGTAAACAGAATTAGGTCTCTTTTTTGGCTCTTTTACAGGAGATAGGGCCCTCTTGCGAAGAACACGGGGCTCTTTCTGCGGGAGATTTCTTTTTTTGTAGAGACACACTTGGATGCTATAGTGTGGCATTGACTGGTGGCCTGCCAGTCCAGGTAGGCTCTGTAAATGGTGCGGTCTCTCGCTCGAAAAGAGCCCAGTGTCTCCGCAAAAAAAATCCTCTGCTCTGCCAGTGAAATCGCTGCATTCCTATCTACCTATCTTTCTATCTTTTCCTCGCTCTTCCTCTTTGAAAACACGTCATGTGCTTACACGAACTCGTATTTAAGGGAAACTATTACTCGTAGCCACCCCATACGATTCCGAAAACCAATGTGATTTCAACGTTTAAACTTTTAATTTTACAAAACCATGTCGACAGTCTCCCCCCACACCCCCTCCCCACCGGCCCCACGCCCCCACATCTGTTTTACAACACCGTGACTCAAGCTCGCCTAGACATGTATGCATGAGGTATATCATGTATGAATACGGCATGTCGTATATGAATGCGTTATGTCTCATACGAATCATGTCACACGTAATGAGCTCGCATTGAATAAGTATACACACACTTCTAGAGATTAAATGTATACGGATCATTGGACACAGAAGTGTGTGTGCGTTTGTGTGTATGTGTGTGTATGTGTGTGTCCCTTGCTATAAACACCATCACTACTAGTACCATTCTTTCTGTCTATCTTTCCTCACTACGATGGGCCCTTTGCAAAGTGTATGCACATATGCGTGTGTGCTCAAGTGCGCTCAAGCGCTCGGCACGCACACACGTGACACACACACACACACACATACACACGCAACATACCCAACGCTCCCCCCACCACAGTATTCTCTCTCTCTGCCATTCTCTCTCTCTCTCTCTCGCTCTGGCTCTCTCCCTAGAACCCTTCATGA
>Ga0209491_10007108_pt1 | contig 15002 bp, 22 predicted proteins | sample BON02_FD_187213 | JGI IMG/M metagenome (GOLD analysis project Ga0209491, IMG submission 187213) | Freshwater microbial communities from Lake Bonney liftoff mats and glacier meltwater in Antarctica - BON-02 (SPAdes) (version 2) | ecosystem: Environmental > Aquatic > Freshwater > Ice > Glacier...
GTGTGTGCCGCTGTTGAGCCTGCAGATGACGCGGCGGCTGCACTTCACGAGCAGAAGATAGTGGCGAGTCGTGAGGCTGATGCTGCGCGCAGGCGTCGGTCGCGTGAAGCTGATGCCACTGCCACGCTCAGATGTGTGTGGAGTGGTCTGTGTGCGGCACGATGTGTGATGTGTGTTGGCCAAGCGGCGGCACATGTGCTGTGTCTGGTAGCTCCAGAGATGTCCGAGCTCTAGAGATGTCCGGGGGACGCAGCCTTCGGTGTCAGTATGGTATCTATATATCTATATAGGATGTATAATCATGCTTACTCGTCATCTTGGTCGTAGCAGTGCAGGCTCGGCCGTGTTGCCTCCCCGCCCGCCGCCACTCCTCCGATATCTATCTATCTAATTTATATATGTCTATCTATATGTGTATTTATCTATCTATATATTATATAAAAACACATGCTTACTCGTCGTCCTGGTCGTAGCAGTGCAGGCTAGGCCGTGTCGCCTCCCCGCCTGTACCCTCCGATATCTATCTATCTATCTAAGTAATATCTATCTATCCATCTAATTTTGTATCTATCTATCGAGATCTATGCATCTACATAGGATATGTTATCATGCTTACTCGTCATCCTACGTGTTGAATACGCGGAGCGAGGAAAAATATTCAGTATTATATTCCATTTCAGCCTATTTTTTGAATATCCTTGAATATCTACATATTCACTTTGGGGTGGACACTTCTACAGTTAAACACCTCTTCTATTGTTATAATCAATAATAAAACTACTTTTGGAGCGAATCGTGGTGCGAGAGGTGCGAAAACGCGAAAACCATGGCGCCCTCCCTGCTCGCACGCCTCGGGACTGCCACGGCACCGAGCAATGGCAGAATACATCCCGTGTACCGGCCAAGCATCTTCCCAAGAAGCGCCTGAGGCCACTCTGGGGCTCCGTCACCATCATCGTATCCGGCGTCGGCGGCATGAATACCTTATCTATCCATTTTTTTCGGCGGCATGAATATCGATATTCTATTATTTTTTCGCCTCCGGCGGAATAGGATATTATATTCAATTTGGGGCCTCCATATTAATATGTGAATATGTATTCAACACGTAGGCTCGTCATCCTGGTCGTAACAGTGCAAGCTGGGCCGTGTCGCCTCCCCGCCCGTACCCTCCGGTATCTATCTATCTATCTGAGTAATATCTATTTATCTATCTATCTATCTATATCTATATATCTACACAGGATATATAATCATGCTTACTCGTTGTCTTAGACGTAGCAGTGCAGGCTAGGCCGTGTCGCCGCCCCGTCCGTCGACACCCCTCCGGTATCTATCTATATATCTAATTTATATCTATCCATCTATCTATCTATATCTATGTATCTAAATGGGATATGTAATCATGTTTACTCATCGTCCTGGTCGTAGCAGTGCAGGCTCGGCCGTGTCGCCTCCCCGCCCGTACCCTCCGGTATCTATCTATCTATCTATCCATCTTTTTCTATATATCTACGTAGGATATATTAACATCCTTACTCGTCGTCTTGGTCGTAGCAGTGCAGGCTCGGCCGTGACGTCTCCCCGCCTGTCGACACCCCCCCGGTATCGATCTAGCTGTCAAATTTATATCTATCTATCTATCTATATCTATAGATCTACATAGGATATATAATCATGCTTACTCGTCATACTGGTCGTAGCAGTGCAGGCTAGGCCGTGTCGCCTCCCCGCCCATCGACACCCCTTCGGTATCTATCTATCTATCTTATTTATATCAATCTATCTGTCGATCTATCTAAAGCTATCTATATATCTACATATTATTTTAAAAACATGCTTACTCGTCATCCTGGTCGTAGCAGTGCAGGCTCGGCCGTGTCGCCTCCTCGCTCGTCGACACCCCTCCGGTATTCGTGGGGGGCGGCGGCTTGACCGCAGAAAAACAGATCACCCAACGAGCGGGAACCAGAGCTGCAACTCCCCCGCCCTTTTCACGACAAGGAAAAGAAACATACTGTTACGAGGAAATCTTATAAATATAGACGCATACATGTACATATATATATACATATATATACATTTACACATATATATACATGAAAATATAAACCGCCAAGAAACAGACGACCTAGCGAGATGGAGTTAGGGCCGCCACGCCTCCGCCCTACGACAACAAAGGAAACATCTTATATATAGACGCACACATGAACATGTTTAGATATATATATGTATATTTATATATACATATACATATATATATATACATATATCTACATGAACATATAGACCGCCGAGAAGCAGATGACCCAGCGGGATGGAACGAAAGCCGCCACGCCCCCGCCCTACTACCAAAAAGGAAACGTCTATATATATAAATATACATATATATATATATATATATATATATATACACACACATTACACACACAAATATACACACACATACATATACATATATGACCCAGCGGGATGGAACAAGGGCCGCCACGCCCCCGCCCTGTGCACGGCAGAAAAAGGAACATTCATATCTATATCTATACATGCACACACACACACATATATATATATACGCAAACACACACGCACATATATGTGTATGACCCAGCGAGATAGAATTAGGTCCGCCACGCCCCCGCCCTGTTCACGGCAAGAAAGGATGTGGAATACATACCCCGAGAGACACCTCCCCACACCAGGAAACCATCTTACAATGAATAGGCGCACACGTGTACACATATATATACATATATATACATGAACACATAGACTGTAGAGAAGCAGATGACCCAGCGGTATAGGACTAGGACGGCGACACCCCCGCCCTGTTCACGACAAGCGAAGGACCAGTTGTAGATATATATACATATATATATATATACATATCTATGTATCTATATATCTACATCTATATATATCTATATCGATCGATCGATCCATCTATCTATATCTATATCTATACATACACACACATATATCTATGTATATCTATGTATATCTATATAAATATATATCTAAATCTATATCTATCTATCTATATATAACCCAGCAGGATGGAATCAAAGCCGCGAAGCACCCGCCCTGTTCACGACAAGCAAAGGACAAGGTTATCCATTTATACACACAAATCTATATACGCATTACACCCACGCACACACATATATATAAATGAAAAAGCATAGCCATTCATTGAATGCATGCATGCATGAATGAATACATTCATATCCACCGATCTATCTATCCTGTCCACGGATCGATCTCCCCCCCCCCCTCTCTCTAATAAGTAAACGGCTCGCTACTGGCTAAAGCGGATCACTCCATCATACGGGCCGCTTGCAAGCGGCATGGATAGAGAAACCTCGAAGCAACGAAAACCGGCCAAGCCACGCCCTCTCTTTAAATATGAATACATATATGTTTATATATATAGAATAGGAATAGGTGTTATAAGTATAGGTGAACCCGTGCCTGGCTGAAGCCTATCACCCCATCATACGGGTCGCATGCGATTAGATCCGACAGCGAAGTGTCAACGCCACCAAAAACGGCGAGCCACGCCTTCTCTTTATAAATGAATACATATATGTTTATATATATTACGAATAGGTGCTATAAGTATAGGTTAACCCGCGCCTGGCTGAAGCCGATCACCCCATCATACGGGCCGCCTGCGATCAGATCCGACAGAGAAGTGTCGAAGCCACCAACAACTTCGAGCCATGCACTCTCTGAGTAGATGAATACATCTCTATATACAATAAACGCGTGTTAGAAGTAGTCGGCAAGCACCTGGCTGAAGCCGATGACTCCGTCATACGGGCCGCTTGCAATCAGATCGGACAGAGAAGTGTCGAAGCCACCAAAGCCTTCCATCCACGCCGTCTCGTAGGGCTTGTTCGGCTCCCCCCACCACTCAAAAGTGGGCATCGTCTCTGGGATATCCGGATCGGCAGGGCCGGTGGCGTGGCGCGGCGCCTGCGCATTGAAAATGAAAATAAGATGGTTGGGATGCGAGCTTGAGCTCAATATTTGCTCAGTAGTTTGTAGATAGTTCGCAGCTAGTTCGTAGCGTGTGCCCCTCCCTCAGCCTCTGTAGGTGTTCCTCCCCTTGTTTAATAGAAAAGGACGGTACGTTCAATATGCACAATATAACATCTATACATACACGTCTCGTAGGGCTTGTTCGGCTCCCCCCACCACTCAAAAGTGGGCATCGTCTCTGGGATATCCGGATCGGCAGGGCCGGTGGCGGGGCGCGGCGCCTGCGCATTCAGCACGAAAATTGAGGTTGGCGCCTTGGGCGTTATAGCTATTTCTCGCGCGTGTTTCTGAGCGCTCCTGCATCTCGTATGTCTTCTGTGGCACCAGCCTCGTCGTCTGTTTTGTGAGAAGCGTGTCTAAAAAACTAGCGCGAGAAGAGGATGGTACGTTCAATATGCACAATATAGTATTTATATGTACACGTCTCGTAGGGCTTGTGTGGCTCCCCCCACCACTCGAAAGTGGGCATCGTCTCCGGGATGTCCGGATCGGCACAGCCGGTGGCGGGGCTCGGCGCCCGCGCATTGGGGCACGGGGTAATGAGTATCAGCTCACGACTTGAATTCACACACACACATATATATGTGTATTACACACATATATATACAAACATATATATACATATATACATATATATATAATATCTATATATATATAATATATATATGTATATACATACATACATATATATATATTATGTATATATGTATGTATATATATATACATATATACATATATATACATATATATATATATGTATATACATTGATATATTTAGCTATTTATGTCTATCTATAAATCTATACATATCTATATATATAGCTCTCCTCACCTGGGCAAAGATGAAGTCGAAGGAGTCTTCCATCTTGGAGGTGATCTTTCCCAGCTGGACGCGCAGCAGGTCGGAGCTCGAGCGGAAGCCGTGCAGGCAGAGCACGCGCGGCCTGCCCCCCCTACCGATATCCCCTCCCCCTCCACCGGTGTCGGAAGCCAGACTGCCCATGGCTTCCATACGGAGAGCCCCCCCAGGTATCGGCACGATCTCGGTTTTACCCCCACTACCGGCATCTCCTCCTCCCCCGCCGGAATCGGAAGCCAGACCGCGCGTGGCTTCCATACGGAGAGCCCCCCCAGGTATCGGCCCAATCTCGGTTCTACCCCCCCTACCGGTGTCCCCTCCCTCCCCGCCGATATCGGAAGCCAGACCGTGCGTATGGAGACCCACCCCAGATATCGGACCGATCTCGGTTGGCGAGAGTTGTGGCCAGGGCATGGCTGGCGAAGTGGTGACGCGTTCGGGAGCGGCGAGGGCGGAGGGGAGGGGCACGCGGGGGAAAGGACTGGTGTTCACAGCTGGCACGTTCACAGCCGCAGACGATGGGGGCACGCGGGGGGCGGGACTGGTGTTCACAGCTGGCACCTTCACAGCCGCAGACGATGGGGGCACGCGGGGGAAATGACTGGTGTTCACAGCTGACACCTTCACAGCCGCAGACGATGGCGGCGCGCGGGGGAAAAGACTGGTGTTCACAGCTGGCACGTTCACAGCCGCAGACGATGGGGGCGCGCTGGCGAAAAGACTGGTGTTCACAGCTGGCATGTTCACAGCCACAATGAGAAAAGGACTGGCGTTCACAGTCGGCACATTCACAGCCGCAGACAATGGGGGCGCACGGGAGAAAGGACTGGTGTTCATAGCTGGCACGTTCACAGCCACAATGGGGAAAGGACTGGTGTTCACAGCTGACACGTTCACAGGTGCAGATACCGGCGGGGGCCATGGGGCTGATGGAGTGTGGTCGTCGGCGGCGGACAGAAGGAGGGCAGCGAGCTTGGCGACGGAGTCGTGGCGCTGCAGCTCGGCCACCGACACCTTCCACCCCACGGTGGCGGAGACACGCTGAAGAAAAACAACGAGGACCCGCAAACCTTACATATATATATAAACAGTAATACATGTATACATGTATGGGACATGCATTCATATATGAATGTATAACACAGAGATCGGCCACCGACACCTTCCACCCCACGGTGGCGGAGACGCGCTGAAGAACAACAGAGGAGGAATGCAACCTTATATATATACATATATACATATATACATACATATATATACATATATACACATATACATATCCCTAACTGTATACATGCATGGGACATGCATTTATATATAAATGTATAACAAAAGAGATCGGCCACCGACACCTTCCACCCCACGGTCGCGGAGACACGCTAAAGAACAACAGAGAGTATATATATATAAACAGTCATACATGTGTACATGCATGGGAAGTGAATGCATCTATGAATGTATACCAAAGAGGTCGGCCACCGACACCTTCCAGCCCACGGTGGCGGAGACGTGCTGCAAAACAACAAGAGGAAACTCAAACCTTATATATAGTTATAAATATACATACTATTGTTGGCCAGTAGAGTGTTTTCCCCACTGGGCTAACATCAAGGTTGATATTAGCCCAGTGGGGAAAACGCCCTACTGGCTAACAACCAGTTGGGCGTTTTCCTCACTGGGCTAATATCAGCGCTGCTATTAGCACAGTGGAGAAAACGCCCTACTGGCTAACAGCACATACATACATGTATGAACAGCATACAAAGTGCGCAGATGCGAATTTGAATCGTCGAATGGGGCATCGGATTTATATATGGATCGGGTTCAACCCAGGTCAGGACCCTATAATAAACAATATACTGTATGCTATATATATAGGTGTGCGTGGGCTAACCCGATACACACGCACACCTATATATATAGCATACAGTATATTGCTCATATATGGGGCCCTCACCTGCGCCAGACTGATGAGCATCAGCGAGTCGAGGCCGTAGTCATAAAATGAGGCGTCACAATTCTAGATGCATATTATACACACGCACATGTATATATATATAAGACAGTATATTGTTTATAGATGGGGTCCTGACCTGCGCCAAACTGATGAGCATCAACGAGTCTAGTCCATAGTCATCGAATGGGGCGTCACAATTCTAGACGCATATATTATACACACGCACACATATAAATATAAATATATGTAAATAATACAGTATACTGTTTATAGATGGGGCCCTGACCTGCGCCAGACTGATGAGCATCAACGAGTCGAGGCCGTAGTCATCGAATGGGGCGTCATAATTCTAGACGCATATATTATACACACGCACACATATAAATATAAATATATGTATATAATACAGTATACTGTTTATAGATGGGGCCCTGACCTGCGCCAGACTGATGAGCATCAACGAGTCGAGGCCGTAGTCATCGACCGGGGCGTCACAATTCTAGATGCATGTTATAGACACGCGCATATATGTATTTATGTATTTATCTATATATATAGCATACAGTATACTGTTTATAGATGGGGTCCTGACCTGCGCCAGACTGATGAGCATCAACGAGTCGAGGCCGTAGTCCTCGAACGGGGCATCCGGGTCGACGTCGCCCTGCGCGCTGCCAGCGAGCTCTGCCACCAGACGGGGCAGCCACGCCATACCTGCACATACAAGAACACCGGCTGTGAGTTGCATAGGAAGGGGTACACGTATATACACAGGGCTAACCCGCGTACATATCTACCTACGCTGTATATCTAATAACGCTGCCAGCGAGCTCTGCCACCAGACGGGGTAGCCACGCCATACCTAGATACACAGACGATTATATTAAGACACCTGACACGAGCACACACGCACAGGACACTTATCCGAGAGTGGCTTATCGGGTTGGCCCACCGCTTTTTAGTGTGTCGGTTAAACCCTTTCGGCTAGGGTTAAGTCGTGTTAGAGAAGGGTTAACCGACCCGAAGTGGGGTTAGGCACGAAGGTGGCCTGTACGCCTGAGTGATTCGACTTCGGCGGTCCCTATCTGTATCGCTCTCCCTATCTATTTAATTAGAGATGTGTTTATATAGATAGAGTACATGTAGAGTATTTATAGAGCACCTCCAGCAGCTGTGTAGTCCGTGGCTCCCATTTCAAAGATCACGTGCCACGCGCCAGCACGGAGGTACGCGTATATATATATACACACATATAGTATATCTATCTACCTATCTATCCATCCAGATATATATTTCCATTTAAACAGAGTACATATACAGCACCTCCAACAGCGGTGTGGTCTGTGACGCGCATCTCCAGGACCACGTGACCCGCGCCGGCGCCGAGGTAGGCGTACATATCTATATACATGTCTATCACTTATATCCAGATGCTAGTTTCCATATATAGAGTTCATATAGGGTATTTATTGAGCATCTCCACAGCAGTGTAGTCCGTTGCGCCCATCTCCAAGACGACGTGCCCCGCGCCGGCGCCGAGGTAGGCGTACATATCTATATCTACATCTATTTATATATATCCAGATGCCTGTTTCCATATATAGAACAAATATATAGTACACAGAAAGCACCTCCAGCAGCAGTGAAGTCCGTGGCGCCCATTTCGAAGACGACGTGCCCCGCAACGACGCCGATGTACGCATATAAATATATATATAAACATACATATACATCGATCTATCCAGAGAAGATCTGTTCCTACATATAGTGTATACAGAGTATTCATATACTACTTCCAGCAGCAGTGTATTCCGTGGCGTCCATTTCTAAGACGATGTGCCCCGCTCCGACGCCGAGGTAGGCGTGTATATATATCTATATATATCTATCTATATCTATATATACATATACATATATATATATATTGATAGCACCTCCAGCAGCGGTGTAGTCTGTGGCTCCCATTTCTAAGACGACGTGCCCCGCGCCGACGCCGAGGTAGGCGAGCACGTCGCGCGCGAGCTGCGGCGAGAGGGCGCCCCACGGAGCACGCACCTATAGGGAAGGGATACGAGGATGAGACGTTTACCCCTTTGCCCCCCGAGTTAAAGCCGAGAAACCAGTCGTCTAGCGCGTACAGGCGCGTCCAAGTGGCAGGGGACACTCGTGTCGAAATCCAACTTTCTCGGGTTCATTTGGGTCGAGTCGCGCGCGAGCTGCGGCGAGAGGGCGCCCCACGGAGCACGCACCTGGAAGGAGATACTATGAGTCATACAATGATGGGGCTTTGTTTTAGTGTTTCATGATTGTATATATATATATGTATATACATGTATATATATATATATGGCGATAGGGCGCCCCACGGAACACGCACCTATAGGGAGAAGACACGATGATGCGTTTACCCCTCTGAGACTTAAGGTTAACCCGATATATTTATATATACAATATACACACACACACATATATTTATGTATATATATATATGTATGTATATATAAATATATGTATATATATATGTATATGTAGATATATCATGTATATTTATATGCATATATAGATCGGGTTAACCCGAGCTGCGGCGAGAGGGCGCCCCACGGAGCTCGCACCTGGAGGGAGATAACGAGCAGGCCCTGGTTTCACTGTAAAATCACTCAACGGCTAATGTTGAGGGGTGTCGACCACGGGCCGTTATGATTGAAGGCGGCTAAATGGCTAAATAAATTCGGACAACACAATTAGAGAAACAAACGGATATTTGCCGTTTTGCAATGAAATGTACGACCTCTGCCCACGTCGAGAATTTACTCATTAGAAAGGCAAACTAGGGCGTGCCCAGAGAACCTCACCTGAAGAGCGAGGTCGACGCCGAGGACGAAGAGCCTGACGGATCCAGCTAGAGCTCGAAACAGAATTACATGGACTACAATAGAACGCACCTCGAGGGCGAAGTCGACGCCGAGGGCGAGGACTACGGGATGACCCGAAATAGGGCTACATGGACTAAAATAGAACTCACTTCGAGAGCAAGGTCGACGCCGAGAGCGAGAGCGCGGCACGCGACGGCCCTGCAACGCGTCACCACCGCACCTGTACAACGGAAAGAGAGGGTACACCCGATATGTATATATACATATACACATATTCAATATACATACACATTTACATAGACATTTACATAGGCATTCATATCTAAATAGGCCGCATGCGACCGCCCCGCTACGCGTGACCACCGCACCTGTAGGACAAACGGAGCGGGTAAGCCCGATATATATATACATATACATATATTTGATATACATAGACATTTACATAGACATTTATAACTGAATAGGCCGCGTGCGACCGCCCCGCTACGCGTAAACACCGCACCTGCAGGACGGACGGAGCGGGTAAGCCCGATATAATTATATACATTTACACATACATTTCTACACACATTTTTCATAGAAGTACATAAATACATAATTATATAAATATATTTATATATATGCACATATATACAAATACACACACACACACACAAATATATATGCAATCACACACACACACACACACACATATATATTATATATATATATATATATATATATATGTATATATATATATAAATATATATATATATATATATATATATATATATATATATATATATATATATATATAAATATATATATATATATATATATATATATGTATATATATATATACATATATATACATACATATACATATAAATATAAGTATAAATATAACTACACATAATAAATAAATAAATATATATATAGAGAAAAACATATATATATATATTCACATATATAACATACCTCTGCGGGCGTTCTGCAGGAGCCGTTCCATCTCGGCATCGCTCGCCGGAAGATCGGGCAACACGACGCAGACGCGCCGCTCATTTTGGCGCGAAATGGCTCCGATTTGGCGCGAATTAGTCTCCACCTGGAGGAAAAAAAAGTGGCCGCCAAAGGAACAGCTATGATCAGGCCTTAGTTTGACCTTCTCATAAGTAAATTCTCGACGTGAGCAAAGGTTGGTCACTTCATTCAAAAATGCCAAATAACCGTTTTATTTCTAGTTGTTTTGGCCTAATTTATTCAGCCATTTAGCCGCCTTCAGTTATAACGGCCCTTAACCAACCTCCCTCCATGATAGCCAATCGTTAGCCGTTGAGCTATTGTATAGTAAAAATAGGGCCTGCTCATACACACACACACAAGTAAATAGATAGATAGGTAGATAGGTAGATATATGCATGCATTTATTTACATGACTAAAAATAGATTTGGCGCGAAGACATCTCCACCTGGAGGAAGAAAATCAGGACTCAGCTCATGCTCAAAATAGGTACGTGCATATATAAATGCATATATATACACAGATATATACGTACGTACATGCAAATACATATATACTCACAAACACATAAATAAACAAATATATGTAAAGCGCATCTCGAGCGGACGGCAGAGTGCCAGCAGCGAACGCAGAAGAGGGTCATGCGGTGACCCCGTGACGATGGGCATCTGCCTGCGAGCATATACGTACATATATACATACATACACACATATACATATATCTATGTGAGGCGCACATCGAATGGGCGGTATACGGCCAGCAGCCAACGCAGGAGAGAGTAAAGGGTCAACACGAGTAAATAAATACTCACGTGCATATTTACACATATACAGATATATACATACATACATACATATACAGATATACATATACACACACAATCGATATAAGTATATCTTCTGCAAGGCACACTTTGAACGGGCTGCAGAGTGCCAACAGCGAACGCAGGAGAGGGTCATGCGGCGGCCCGGCGACGATGGGCATCTGCCTGTGCGCATATACGTACATATATCATATACACATAATACACACAACCATATACATATACATATATAGATGTAAGGCACACCTCGAATGGGCGGCAAAGGGCCAGCAGCGAACTAAACAGCGGGTAAAGGGTTAACACGAGTAAATAAATACGCATATGCATATGTACACATATACCGATATATACATGCATACGTACATATACAGATATACATATGCACACACATATCAATATAAGTATATATGCAAGGCGCACCTGAAACGGGCGGTAGAGTGCCAGCAGCGAAGCAAGAGCGGGTCGTACTGTGGCCTCGCGACAGTGGACATCTTCCTGTGCGCATACACGTACATATATACATATACATATATATACACACATACATACATACATTTATGCATGCACCTTAAACGGCGGGCAGAGGGCCAGCAGCGAACGCAGGAGCGGGTCGTGCGGTGGCCCCGCGACGGTGGGCATCTGCCTGTGCGCATATACGTACATATATACATATACATATATATACACACACCGATATACATATAACACCTTGAACGGCGGGCAGAGGGCCAGCAGGGAACGCAGGAGCGGGTCGTGCGGCGGCCCGGCGACGGCGGGCATCTGCCTGTGCGCCAGCACGGCGGAGGTGGACACGAGGATCTTGCCGATGTGCTTGCCCGTCGCCATGTGCGCCAGCGCAGCGTCGAGCTCTGACATTGGGAACGTGACCACGGGCAACGAGGGCAGCGAAGGGAGTGCTGCCTGGACCTGCAACATAGGAGTTGAGAACGTGACCACGGTTTCTCTCTCTCTCTCATATATATATATATAAATATATAAATAAATACACATATATATATATACATGTATACATATATATATACAGCGTCGAGCTCCGACATTGGAAACGTGACCACGGGCAACGAGGGCAGCGAAGGGAGTTCTGCCTGAACCTGCGATACATAAATCGGGAACGAGACCAATTCTGCCTATCAGGCTCCGCAATGGGGTGGCCTCGTTGTCATTAGAGTATTGTCTGCGCGTGCGCCAGTAATAAGGCTTTGTTTCTTTGTTCACGTGACAACGGGCAACGAGGGCAGCGACGGAAGTGCTGCCTGCACCTGCAACATAGGACGGAACGAAAGGCGTTCGCAGGTCTCTCTTTCTCTCTCTCATATATATACAGCGTCGAGCTCAGACATTGGGAACATGACCACGGGCAACGAGGGCAGCGACGGGCGTGCTGCTTGCACCTGCGATACATGAATTGATAACTATATATCCAAGGGTGCCCCCCCCCCCCCAGGCTGCCGAAGCCACTCTCGTAGCAGTTTCCTGTGCGTGTGCGCGCGTGTTAAGTGCCTTCTTATGACGTCCGTGACCACGGGCAACGAGGGCAGCGAAGGGAGTGCTGCCTGAACCTGCGATACATAAATTGGTGAAACCCTGCTCACTTATAGGGACAAGAAGAAAAGAAAACAAGGAGGGACTAGGAAGGGGGCAAGAGGGCTAGCTCTCGCCCCCAAGAAATGGTCCCAAGAACGTGACCACGGGTAACGAGGGCAGCGACGGGAGTGCTGCCTGCACCTGCAATACATAAATTGGGAACGTGATGATTCTGTCTAGCAGGCTCCCCTATGGGGCGGCCTAGTCAGGGTTAACCCGTAGGCCGCTCCCCTATGGGGCGGCCTAGTTGTCATTAGACTAATGTCTGGGCGTGCGCCAGTGTTAGGGCTTTGTTTCTTCGTTCACGTGACCACGGGCAACGAGGGCAATGAAGGAAGTGCTGTCTGCACCTGCAACATAGAAAGGGGCAAAACGCGTTCTCAGGTCTCTCTGACTTTTTCTCTTAGATCTCAAACTCAAACAAACTGTCTAGAGTTTTACACCTGACATATATACACATATATATATGCACATATACTCTATAGGTCGATGAATAAACTGCACCTCATCGAGCAAGGCCCTCGCGGTGTCGGTCTGCTCACGCATCAGTGAGTCAATGTTTTGTATATCAAAAACGCAATCTATATATATCCAGAGTCATACACCTGTATGCATATACACGCACATACGTATATATGCTCTATATATCGATGAACAACATGTACCTCGTCGAGCAAGGCTCTCGCCGCGTCGGGACGCTCCAGCATCAGCACGTCGATGTGCGCAGTGGTGTACGTAACAGCGCCTTAAAAAAACAGAAAAAATACAAATACAAGAACGGTCAAGAATTGCATCCTTTCCAGAAGACCGAGAGCAGAAGTAATGTCACATCCCAGCGCGCCCAGCTCAATTTACATCCATACGCCTGCATATAGACAACTGTAGAACAGGACAGATATGCCGCAGGATATATATACCGTGTGTGTGTGTGTGTGTCTGTGTGCGCGCGCGCGCGAGTGTGCGTGCGTGTGTGTGTGTGGCCACGTCAGTGCGTGTGATTGTGTTGGACAGTAGGGAGAACAGTTACATAACATACATATTGAAGGGCGTATTTATAGTGCTATTATAAATGGATCTACTATGAGTGATGATGCTACGAGGGTCAGCGTTACCCTAGAGTCTAGCACTACTGCATGGTTGGTCACGTTAGTGACGGCGCGTGCGTGTGCCAGAAAGTGAGGAGTACAATCAAATACATACATATTAAAGGGCACACTCGGTTCAACTCTTAACTCACACCGTATAAACACTTATGGTGCGATAGATGTTCGATGCGTGTGCCCCTCCCCACGTGTATCTTCTCCGCGTGAATGTGGGACCAAAACGACCCGATTCTCTAGATGCGCAACTGTTACCCTCTGTGGTGTTAGCTGTCGCGCCTGCTGGACCATGGACACGTCTACATCTTTGTTGAGTGCTACTACTAGTAATCACAATGGTCATAATCACGCACGCAGGAAGGGGGCGAGGCTCATTGTCTTTCCCTCGTACGAGTCGCGCCCGCCAAACCCAAAATACATGATTCACATGATTAATCCCATACCCATAACATAGATACTTGCAGTGATACACACAATGAATCAAATATACACACACACCAATATCTATATATATATATATATATATATATCTATATATCTATATCAATATCTATATATATTTATAGATCTATATAAAATATATACACATATATATATCTATACACACAAACACACACACACATATATATGTGTATATATGTATATATGTATATATATATCTATATCTATTTACATCTATATACGTAAGGATACCCACATGCATATATAGATACATACACATAGATATAGAAGGACCACCCCCC
>Ga0209491_10007122_pt1 | contig 14978 bp, 9 predicted proteins | sample BON02_FD_187213 | JGI IMG/M metagenome (GOLD analysis project Ga0209491, IMG submission 187213) | Freshwater microbial communities from Lake Bonney liftoff mats and glacier meltwater in Antarctica - BON-02 (SPAdes) (version 2) | ecosystem: Environmental > Aquatic > Freshwater > Ice > Glacier...
AAGAGATGCTGGACTTTTGCGGTATCCACGGTATCACGGCTGATATTGAGATCATCCCGATGCAGGACGTGAACGAGGCATACGACCGCATGCTCAACAGCGATGTGAAATACCGCTTTGTTATCGATATGGCAACGTTAAAAGTACCAGCTTGATCGCACAGCTGGTGGTGCAGCCTGCCATATACCCTCATGTTTGTTACGCACAGCGTATCGACCAAAGTTGACTCGGCTGCACACATTGGCTTGTTCTCAACGGGCCGTGCAGGCCAGCTACACGGTCGATGGTGGTGCGGGTGCCTTGGGCGTTGCTTTGTGACCGCAAATGTTTCAATCAACTTGTCTTGCCAGCTAGGGGTACAGGCAACTAATGTCGCAATTGTCTAACCAGCGGTACCCCTTTGCCTGCATGCAGAGCATTCTTTTTTTTCCTAATCTCTCCTCAGCTTGTGGGTTGTCAATTAAATCTTTGTTGTAGGAGCGAGGTGACGCCGCGTCCGTCGATAGCGTTTCCTCTCGAATAAGAGCATCAGGAAAACCGGGGCCCAGAGATCTACTGTTTCCACATGACGCAAGATCTTGCAAACGCGTTTCCCTCGTCATCCCCTCTTTAATCCAGTGGGCTCCGTAGGGGGTGGGGTACATTAATATTTCTGCTGCGGCACCACTGAGTACCTGTGTTCCGCAACCTACAAGCGATAGCGATAATGAGGCCGCAGCCCCTAAAAATAAGTAACGCATGATCATTGTCCTGTTTTAAGAAGAATGCCAATAGCTTTCCACACTTCCGGCGGAAATTCTTCAGCTGCGGCGAATGGAGCTGCAGGCACTATAGCTACGGCGCTATACGCGTCATAGGCATTACGCTCTGTTGCACTCATCCCTCGCTTGATATTCCCTTGTTCGTCATACAAGCCCGACAGCTTTCCGCCAATCATGTCGTGGGTGCCTCCAAACGCCTCAATCAGTTTCTCTTGCCAGCTGCCCGCGTCGTAGGTGCGGGTTCTGACTGATCTGAAAATAAAGTTCAAAGGCATCGCTGGTCGCATGTTTCGATCCATGCATACCCTCTCGAATCCATGCAACTCCTAATGTGCGTTCGATGAGCACGCAGGCCATCATAAAATTCCTTATTAGTCATTCCTGATTTAACTTCAACGCCATCACCCAAGTCTGCACTACCGCCACATTGAATCCAATCTGAAAGATGTGTTTCCCTCGTCATCCCCTCTTTAATCCAGTGGGCTCCGTAGGGGGTGGGGTACATTAATATTTCTGCTGCGGCACCACTGAGTACCTGTGTTCCGCAACCTACAAGCGATAGCGATAATGAGGCCGCAGCCCCTAAAAATAAGTAACGCATGATCATTGTCCTGTTTTAAGAAGAATGCCAATAGCTTTCCACACTTCCGGCGGAAATTCTTCAGCTGCGGCGAATGGAGCTGCAGGCACTATAGCTACGGCGCTATACGCGTCATAGGCATTACGCTCTGTTGCACTCATCCCTCGCTTGATATTCCCTTGTTCGTCATACAAGCCCGACAGCTTTCCGCCAATCATGTCGTGGGTGCCTCCAAACGCCTCAATCAGTTTCTCTTGCCAGCTGCCCGGGGGGCAGGGCGTTCCAAACAGTGTTTGCACAAACACCCGTGCTTGTCCGTCAATGTTTATGTAGCCCATGTCAGCAGGTCACTTGCGCTGCGGGTTGTTCTTAAGCCAATCAAACATGATCAACTGCGATTGAGGCTTGGTGATGTATTGCGGGAAGGGATGATAGTTCTCAACACCATATTTTCCCGCACCAAGCAACCCTGTAGCGGCTGCACCCCCTCCTATAACTAACCACCCCCAAGGTCCTGCTGCTGCTGCTGGACCTGCCAAAATAGACTTGCCTGCACCAACTGCACCAACTGTACTAACTGCACCACTCACGCCTAAGCCTGTCAAAAATAACTTGCTATACGTCACCGGATCCCGCCAGTCATTGACCTGGCCCAGATAGTTAGCCCCTGAGCCTGTCACGCTCTGGCGCATGATGCTGTTACTCACCGGTGAGCCCAGCGACACAAAGCTCAGGTTCTCATACGTCTTGCCGTACAAAGCCCCCGCTTGCAGCGCCTTTCGCGCGTCTTCGTTGCCCGCGCTGTGCGTGGCGATCAGCGTCGGCCCCTGTGCGTTGAGCGTTCTGTAGGTGTACTCATTGAGCACATCCTTCTTGCTCAAACTGTTGGGCAAGTACTCGCCCACATCCTTGTCCAAGCCTTGCGTTCCGTTGTTGATGTAGCCCGAGCTCACGCCCCCCAGAACCTGCGATAGCGCCTGTGCACTGGCAGCCGCAGTTTCAGGCTTGTTTTGCATGCCCGTTTGCACAAACACCCGTGCTTGTTCGTTAATATTTATGTAGCCCATGTCGCTCTCCTTGGCAATGTCTGCTCTGTCTTTTGGGGTGTTCAAGTCTTGAACCCTGCTGGTGCCCATGCTTTGCGCCGAGCTGTCTTTGACGACTATCGGCGCATCGGTTTTGCCAATACCGGCAATCAGCTGGTTGAGGACTTCAGGATTTTCTGCGGCCAGCTTGCGCAAGTCGTTGTCCGTCAGGTTGATGATTTTGTCGTTGTCATTCTTGTCCCGCGCAACTATCTTGCCTTTGTAGTGATACAGGTAGTTGTTGTCGGTCGCATTGAATGCCGTGACGGCACCAGCTGCACCACCCGTAGCCGCACCTACAGCCGTGCCCGCCGCCAAAACCAATGCTTGCTTGAGTTGTGCGTGCATGTCGCTGTCAATGAGCGCTTGCCCCACTTGGTCAATCACTGCTTGGCTGGTGCCTGCGCCCATCGCCCCTTGCACACCGCCCGTGAGCCCACCCACCACCGCGTGCATAGCCACACGGCTGGCCCCGCCTTCTTTCCATGCATCCATCCCTGCTTGGTCACCTTTGGCCGTTGCCTCATCCAGTTTGGTCTTGGCGTAGTCCCCCACCGCCTTGCTGGCTTCTCTGCCAAAGCTCTGCGTGATGTGCACCTGCGCGTTGATGTCCTTTTGAACCTTGTCGGCATCAAAGATTTTTTGGATGCCGGCGTCTAGATCGCCAGTGCGCGCGGCTGTGTTGCCGGTGATGCCGCTGATCGCCGCCGTGGTCACGCTGCTGGCGTTGCCGCCGTCTGTACCTATGCCGGCGCTGGTGCCACTCGGGGTGAGGTTGCCGCTGGGGTCAACGCCAATACCGAAGTTGACGCCCACACTCTTGGCGCTATAGCTGGCTTGGTTTTGAATATCACGGGCGGTGAGCGTGCCGCCAGTGGCGAAACGATTCACACCGTCGTCAATCGCCTTTTGTGTGCTGGTAATGGCACCGCCCGTCAGCGTCGTATGGCCCGCAACGTTGACGTTAAAGCCCTGATCTCCAGCTTTCAAACCGCTTTGCTCAGTGACGCTCGCAAAGTCGCTATTGGCACTGCTCTTACTTGCACTGAGGCTGCCGCTCACGCCCACACCTACCGTCAAACTACCACCGGCACTCCTTTGCTTACTTGCAAATTGGCTGGTATCTTGCAAACTCTCCACACTAAGGTTACCGCCCACAGCGGCGGAAATTTGCGACGCTTCCACTACCGCGCCTTTGACTGTGGTGTCCCCACCCGAAGTCATGGCCACTTGATTGCCTGCACTCACTTGCGTATTCGTCCAGGTGACATCGCTGCCATCAGCGTTGCCGCGTCCCTGGCTCGCGGCAACGGTGACACCCAAGCCACCGGCTCCAATGCTGATGCCCAGACTGCCGCTGCGGTTGCTGTTGGTGCTGCGCTGATCGGTGGTGTTTTTAGCGGCAAGTAGTTTGATCTCGTCCGCGGCGTTCAGCGCCACACGATTGCCCGCCTGAAGGGTTGAGCCTTGGACGGTGATGTCGCTGGCTTGCCCTGCACCAGTCGCGGTGACATTGAGGTTGTTGCCCCCAGCAACCGTTGATTGTCTTGCCCAATCGCTGGTCTGCGTGGTTGTGCTGGCGCTGCTGGCGCTGCTGGCGCTGCTGGCGCTGCCTGCGCTGAGGCTGATGTTGATGCCTCCGACTTTGTCTGCGGCATTGGCATCACGGGTTTGCGCTGTGCCATCGGGATTGGTTTTGCCAGTGGGCATCTGGTTGTCTTTGCCGTTGATGGTGGTGCCTTGACCAGCCTTGATGGCGTCCATGGCATGTTTGCCTGCAAATGCGATGTTCGCTGCCGCCAGTACCTGCATGCGTGAATCGCTGGTATTGCTGGCGGCTTGGCGCATTTGCTGCCCAGTTTGAATGGCACTGATGACTGGGCTTGTGACGGCCACCGTTAAGCCGCTTTGCTTGAACTTGCTCTCGACTTGGGTGTTGCTGGTTTCTCTGGCTTCTTGGATATCAACCTTTTGTGCGCCGATGTTGACATCACCCACTGGCGCCATAACATCGCTGCCGGTTTGTTTGTAGGCTTGGCCCGCGCTTAAGTTCACGTCGCCTTGTGTGCTGCCGATGGAGGAGGCCGCTGCCGTCTTCGTGGTGCCTGTTTGGTCTGTGCTGTGTTGCTGGGTACCCATAGTGAAGCCAATGCCACCACCGCTGAAGATGCCCGATTTTTTCTCATCCTTGAGATGGGTCTCGACGGTGGTGTTGGTTGCGGCTTCGATATTGATGTTGTTGTGAGCGGCCAGTAGCGTGCCGCTGTCGCTGACCACATTGCTGCCCACGACGCGGATGTCTTGGTTGGCCCGTACGGTGGCTGTTGTGCCTGACAGCGTTGTGCCTAGCGCCGTTGTTTGATCCAGCGTGTCGCGTGTGGTGGTCGTTTTGCTTGAAAAGAGGCTGGAGCGACCTTTGTGTTGGTGCGCCTCGTCTACGGTTTGGTTGGCCTGCCCAGCTGTGAGAAAGACGCTGTTGCCTGCCGTGGCCAACAACGCGCCTTGGCTGCTGACAGCGTTGGCGGCTGTGGCGTTCAGGTCATGACCCGCAGCCAAGGTGAGGTCGCCTTGCGTCTGAATGGCGGTGCCCACGTCGGTACGGCTGGTGTCCAGGCGGCGGTTGTTGCCATCCCAGACGATGCGGTTGCTGGCGCTTTGCGTGACTGTGCCTAAATTGAGGTTGTTGGCGGCAAGCAGCGTGGTGCTGCCTGCGGGTGAACCCGCTGGCGGTAGCGCCGCATTGAGAATGGCGGCGCCGTTGAGGTTGATGTCGCGCCCAGCTTGCGCTTGTAGCGTGCCGCCGCTACCCGTGACGTACAGGCCCGCCACACGGTCGATGTTGGTGCGGGTGCCTTGGGCGTTGCTTTGTGATCGCGTGGTGGAGATGACGTTGAGGTCGTTGCCCGCACTGGCGATCAAGCTGTTGCTGGCGACCATGGCACCGGCAATGTTGTTCAGGTCACCCCTCGCTGCAATGCCAACGTCTTGGCCTGTGATGCGGCCACCGAGATTGTTGATGTTGTTAGCGGTGAGGGCGGCGACGGTGCGCCCAGCGATGGTGCCGCTGTTGGTCAAGTCGCCCGTGAGGTTGAAGTTCACGCTGTTGCCCGCTATCAAAGCCCCACCGGCTTGCAGGTCACCCTCTTGAACGTGGACGTAGAGTTGAGGCGCCAATGCTCTGGTTGTGGTGCCGTCCGGAAGCGTGATGTCTTTTTCGACCAACCAAACAATGTCGCGGGTCAGTTGGGCCATCTGAGCCGCAGACAGAGACACGCCGGGAATCAGGCTATGTGCCGTGGCGAAGGTCACGCTGTTGTTCATGAGCGCTTGGTACTGGGCTTCGTCGTTGGCGTAGCCGTCTAAGAACCTTCTGCCAGTAAGAAGAGCTACTTGTTCTCGGATGAGCTTTTGTTCGTAGAAGCCATCGCCTAGGCGTTTTTGTGTTGAGGCCGGGTTGATCGACAGGGCGGTGAGCAAGTAGTCTGAGCTGAGCCAGCTGCGGTAGTTGGCGAATGCCGGGTCGGTCTCAATCAGGGCGTGCGTGGTTGGGTTGGATGTGACGCCAAACAGGCTGTTGTTGGGCAAGCTGGTATTAACGCCGCCGCTGCGCACCACCGTAGCGAGGCCGCTGGCACTGCTGCTACTGAGCGCTGCCACCTGGGTAATGGGCGTGATGACTTGGCCGCTGTTAATAGTCGGAGTTGCGCTACCTGCTGCCGTGGGCGATTGATTCACCGTAGCCGTTGTAAGAGCCGAAATCTGTGTGCCAGTGCCACTTTGCGCGGTATTTTGTTGGTAGACCGTGGGCGTTAAAGAGATGGCCTGAATGGTGACCGCGGGGTTGTAGCCAGCGCTGGTGCTGCCCGTGTTATCTCGCCCTTTTTTGTGGTTGCGCCAGTAGGAGGTGACACTGCCAGTATCAGTGATGGTGCGCTCGCCTGCGACTTCCGTATTGTTGAGTGTGGCAATCGTTCCTGTGAGCGTGCCGCCTGCAACGATGCGACTCTTGTCATTGATCAAGGTATCAGAGGTGATGCGCATGGCGCTGCCTGAGAGAATTTGCGCGGGGTCTGAGCTTGCTACGCGTGTCTCGGTGGTGTTGCGGGTGTAGTTGTAGGCTGACCAGCTCGCATAATTGCCCTCGGGCGTGTGCAGATGATCGGATTCGTCGTTGAAGACGTAAACACCAGGCGTGCCAGGTGTATAGCGATTGGGCGAGCCGCTGCCTTGGTATTCACTAATGCTTTGTGAAGCCAAAGTGTCTAGGGTCGTACTGAAGTGTTCGTTGGTATTGTTGATTTGCCTCGCATTGATATCCACGCTGCCCAATGCTTCTATCGTTGCGCTGGCGTTGTTGAGGTTGGTGGCACTGCCTGTGGCGCGTTTGCTGGCGTCTAAGCTGCCGCCGATGGCGAGATCGCCCGCACTAAATAGCAAGGCGTGTTCGCGGTTGTTGATGGTGACAGCACCGATGTCCAATCGGTTTCGCGCTGCGATGACAGGCGCTGCGCCGTTTTCACCATCGTTGGTGACAGTCGTGGCTTGAATAGCCACATGGTCACCATAGATGCGGCCTGTGCCTATGTTGTTGAGCGTGATCGTTTCGATGATGGTCTCTAGGCCATCGATCAAGCCTCGGTTGGTCAGGGTGTGGCTGTCGGTGGCCTGTAGTTTGACTTGTGGCCCCGACATTGTTCCGTTGGCTTGGTTGTCAATGGTGGCCGCTTTGAGTGTGAGCGCTGTGCCGGCTTGTAAAGTCGATTGGTTGGTAAGCGTGCCTGTGGTTTCCAAACTGGCGGTTTTATTGGCGATGAATTGGCCGGTGTGAGCGTAATTGTGCGTGAGCAGGGCGGTCATATCGCCTTGGGAGAGCAATGCGCCATCGCCGCTTAGGCTGCTGCTGTCCACAGTCAAGTTTTGCCCTGCGATCAAGGTGCCGTCGGTGTTGGTGATGGCCAGCGTTTTAGTTGCTTCTAGGTCTTGCACTGTCAGCATCTTGCCTGCGCTAACTAAACCTTGGCTGTTGCCCATGCTGCCCGAACTCGTGAGCGTGACGTCGTTGTTGGCACGAATCGCGCCTTGGCTGTTGTTGATTTGGTTGGCACTTAGGCTGACGGATTGAGCTTCTAGGCCCTGGCTACCGGCAGGGTCTGGCAAGTCCACGCCTTGCGTATTGGCGTTCGTGATGGCACTGGCATTGACCGTTAAGGTTTGACCGGAGCGCACCAAGCTGGCTGTGTTGTTGAGTGTGCCGCTCAGGGTGACATCGATATTGTCAAGGGCCTGAATTTGTCCGCCTTGGTTGTTCAAGCTGCTGGCGGTGAGCGCAGCTTGTGCGCTGCTGGCCAAAATGCCGCCTTGCGTGTTGGTGATGGCTGCACTGTTGACCGTGAGTCCGGTACCGCTGCCCACATAGCCCGCTTGGTTGGTAAAGCCACCCGTGTTTAAGTCAACTGTGCTCTGACCAACGATGCCGCTACTGGTTCCAGAGTTGGTGTTGGTGAGGGTTTGGCCATGGGTATCGACAGTGAGCGCGCCTGTCGCTTGAATCAAGCCATGGTCATTGTTTAACGCACCCGTTTGAATGTTTAAGGTGTCAGCGGCTCCTGTGCCGCTTGCGGTCAGCCGTCCGCGCGTGTTGTCCAAGGTTTGTGCATTGCTGTTGAGATTCACGCTTTTGCCGGTCATCGTTCCATCGGTATTGCTAATGCCAAGCGCTGAGACACTAGCAGCAAGAGCTGCCTCAATGCGTCCATCACTGTTATTGATGGTGCCTGTGTTGGCCGTGACACTTGCCCCGCTTTGAATGGAACCTATGATGCCAGCGCTGTTGTTGATTTGCGCTGCGCTTAACGTGACCTGGTTGTTGGCTGTGAGCAAGCCTTGGCTGTTGTTGATAGCTTGCGTGGTGCTTGTGTTTAATGCTTGTGCGGCGGTGATTTGCCCTTGGGTGTTGTTCAGGCTGTCGCCAGTGACTGTGGTGGTGCCGCTGGCTGAGATTTTTCCGGCGTTGCGGTTATCGATGTTGCCCGTTGCATTGAGGGTCAGGTTTGAGGCGGTTGGGCCAGCAGCTTGAATCAATCCGCCTTGATTGGTCAGGGCTCCCACGGTGAGGGTGGTATGCCCATTGCTAGCAATCGTGCCGCCAGTGTTTTCCAGCAGCGTACTTGCAGCAAGCGCGGTTGCGCCGCTACCCGTTTGCGTCAAGGTGCCGCCCCGATTCGATAGCGTGTTGCTGTTGATTTTGATCTGCTTTGCAGTGGTGCTTGCGGCGTCCAGTGTGGTGGAAGTGGCGGTGACATCAAGCAGGCCATTGGTGGTGATTTGGCCGCGTGTGCCGCTCAGTGTGGGCGCAACAATGTTCAAAGCACCTATGCCCGCATGCTCCAACTTGCCATCGGTGTTGGTTAGTGTTGCGGCGCTTACATTCAGATTGGTGCTGTTGGTGGCGATGCGACCTTGGGTGTTGTTGAGCGTGCCAGGTAGGTTCAGAGTTAGATCACCGCTGCCCGTTTGAATAAGGGTGCCTTGGACGTTGGATAAGTCGTGCGCGGTGGCGTTGATTTGGGTGGCTGAAATATTGGCGTTGTCAGTGCGCAGGGTCTGGCTGGCACTGGCCGTGAGCGTTTGAGCGATGGCTACGGTTGCGCTCGCAAGATTGATGTCGCCATTGCTTGCGGTCGCCATCAGGTTGCGGGCGCTGGTTTGGCTACCAGTGAGGTTGATGGCTTGTGCGCTTAAGGCTTGATCGCCACCGCTTAAGTTTTGCCCCTGTGCTGTGAGGGCTTGGGTCGCATTGACCGTTAAATTGCCCGCTGTGCCCAAACTGCCGTCGGTCTGCACGCCTGCCCCCAGTACGGACGTGTTGGCGCTGATGATGTTGCTGCTTGCGCCAGTTGCCGCTACAGTGGTATTGCCTGTCGCGGCGACCGTGCCGGTGTTGTCTATATTGCCGCGTGTGTTGAGCGTTGCATTGCCGTGGGCATACATGGTGCCGCTGTTTTGAATACCTCGCGCGGAGTCGATTTGTGTGTCTGTCGTACTGGTAACTCGACCGGCGTTTTCGAATCGACCGTCGGTCGTGATGATGACTTCGCCCACGCCTGCATACAGCTTGCCCGCATTGCTGACACCGACACCGGCTTCAGTACCGACGAGGTAGATTTTCCCCGCATACATGCCACCCAGTTGCCCAACATCAATCGCAAAGGCGGGGGCTTCACCTGCTCCCGCTAGGGTGCTGGTCGCGCTGGCATCACTACTGGTTTGATCCACACTCACTTGGTTGGCACCGGCAACTACTTTGAGTTGCTTGGCCCAGATGTCCGCATGGACCTGCACTGCTCGAGCAATCAGGTCGGTGTAATCGGTGGTACTGGCGTCCATGCCATTGTCCGTAATGGTGACGGTGCCACCTTGTACCCGGTAGCCCTCTAGGCTGCCGCCATTGACGGCTGGCGTGCCGGTGGTGACGGTGGCGCGGTTGGCGTTGATGAAGCCACAACCATCGCAGGTGACGCCCGCCGGGTTGGCGATGACGACTTGGGCACGTTGTCCGGCTACTTCAACGTAGCCGCGCAACAGGCTTGGGTTGTTGGAGCTGACTTCATTGAGGATGACGCGGGCGCTGCCGGTGGCCAGCCACGGATTGCCTTGCACCCAGCCGCCCAGCTGGGTTGGCACATTGGTGCGGCTGTTGTTGAGGATGGCACCTTGTTGCTGTACGTCAAACTGGCTGTAGGTATTGCGCGAAACTCCAGCGCTACTTGGGGTTTGAATATTGACCAGAGGAACGTTATTGGGTGCGGCGAGCACCGTTGGGCGTTGGTTGCCAGGCGCACTCGGGTCAGCGACGATTTGCGCATGGGCGCTGGGGGACAACACCATTCCCAACATGGCCCATACACTAAAGGTCAGGGTGCGCACGGTGGCAATCAAAGGCTCGCTGCTAGAGCTTTCCGGTGTGCTTGCGTTGGCCGAGGTTTCGCCCTTGGTTTTGCCTTGGCCGGTGATGGTTTCAGCCACCGCCATCAATAGGCCACGTGCTTGGTTAAAAACGATGCGGTAACAGGTCTTGTTCATATGCTTTTGACTTCCTCTAGAGTGTTTCGGTTTCGGTTTCGAGTGGGCACGACTGCGACAGGATGCGTTTCAAACCACATTTGCACCTCGGCGGGCAGCACCGCCATGCCTTGAATGGTTTTGATCCTCATGCCGCGCTCATCGCCTCGGTGATACAGCATCCGGCCCCACCGATTGGCGAAAAGCTGCCGCCTTAGCAGGTGATGGACTGCTCTGGTGTGGCCGAAGGGTGCGACCCAATCGAGCAACCACATCCGATCACCACTGTTCCAGTCAGCATCTGCCATCAGCGTGGGGTGCTGTTGCAAGTAGCGTTGCTCGGCCTCTAGGCTTAGGTTGGCCCACGATAGGTAAAACACGGCACGCCCGTCTTGGGCTACTAAGATGAACTGGCGGTACTTGATGGCAGGTAGCAGCAGCGCAGACAAGGTGTGCAAGGGCATGTCTCGGTGCGCTGGTGAATGCATCCACAACCACACAACGCTGCCCAGCACATCGGCCTCGCTCCAGGTTTGCTCGATCAGGCCAGGGGCGATGATGTCGAGTGGGGCCTGGTTCGTGGGTTTCGATTGCATGACTTTTAGAACGACAGATTGACGCTGAAACCGGCTACGCCATCAGCCGCCTTGAATCCACTCGGTTTATGGATCGGTTGCCCTACAAATACGTCGTAGGAGAATCCCTTGGCGCTGCCGCGTAAACCCAGCACCGCACCACTGAGTCGGGTGCCGACTAAGGTTTGGCTAGTTGGGCCGCCAACTTGGCCATAATCCACACCCAAATAAAGTTCTTGGCCTGTTTCCCCAATTGCAAAGCTCAAGTCATTGCGAATCAGCCAACCATGCTCTGCTGAGAGTTGACTCTCGCCGCTGAAGCCGCGAACGGTGTAGCGCCCACCAATGCCAAAACGGTCTTGCGGTACCAGCGGGGTACCGTTGTAATGCGCCCGCCATGTGCCGTTGTAGCGCAGTCGTTGTTCGCCCAAAGAAAAGGGGGCGTTAAGTTGTGCTTCGACGGTAGTGATTTTGGGCCGTGACGTGCCTTCACCGAAGGCTTCTTCGGGTGCTGGTAAGGAGTCGAATGCACCCGTGCCACGGCGGTAGTTAAGTCTCAAGTCCAGCTTGGCTGTGTTGATGAATTCACGGTGAGACAGGCCCAAATCCCAACCGGCCATAAGGCGGCGCTGAACTTCCACCTCGGTATCGTCAATAAAGTTTTTGGAGGTTCGAGTCCATCCGCGCAGGGATAAGGTGGTTTTACGGACGGCATCGCGGTAGATGAGGCGCGAGAGTTTGACTTCGTTGTTTTGACTCTCGCCGCTATAGAGGTAGGTTTGAGTGGCCCCTGCAACAGATTGCTGGTAGCTGTTGCTGCTGGTCGTGAATCCCAGCAACCAATAACCAAAGGGCACTGAGTAGTGCGCTGTATGCGCGCTTGTGCCTCGTGCACCAGAATCACCACCGCCCATATCGTGATTCAGACTGAGGTAAAAAAGATCATTGAGCGTCCACGAGTGATCGTAGGAAATGGTGACGTTGCCTTGGTACTTGCCAGTGGCTTTGGTGCCGGAGTCATCAGCAGAAAGATTGAGTCGAAAGGGGAATCCTTGTTTCCATTTGATGACCAGGTCACTTTGACCTAGCGCTATGCCAGCGCCTTCAGCGGGAGTTATCTGAATATCTGCCTCGGCGGTTGGTACACGTTTAAAATTTTCGAGCGCTTGTTCGATGTCGCGTAAATTAAGCAAATCGCCTGGCTTGGCAGGCACAGCGTTCCAGTGTCTGGCTCGCATACTGGTATCAGGGGCAAAACGAATATTGCGAATACGCCCTGGGAACAAGGTGAGTTGGAGGATGCCTGGTTCCAACTCTTTCTGCGTCCCTAAGAGCACACGCGCAGCAACATAGCCGCGTGCGAGGATGGCGTTTTGGATGCGTCGCATTAGCAAGTTCACGCTACTTGTCCCCAGGCAGCGACCTATTGGACTATCCGCAGTACCGTCGGCGGCTTGGTTGGCTGCGCTTAAAGCCCATTGAAATTGATCGCCGGCATCGCCAATCAAGGTGATCTTGTTGACCCTCACACATGGTGCTTCGTTTGCCGTGAGTCGTTCTAGATTGGGGGGTATAGCGGGGGAGGTTACCCGCACGTCAGGGACCTGTTCTTGCTGCGCGCGTAGCAAAAATGTGCGTTCTTGCTGGCGTAGATATTCTTCGGCAGCTGATTGAGCGGGGGGGGCGGGCTGAGCCCAAGAGGTGCCAGCGCACAACGCAAACAGACAGATCAAACAGGCGCTTATGCTAGATGTTTTTGTAGCGTACAGGCCGACAGCGAGTACCTGGGCGGCCAAGGATCGAAAATCTGGAGTTGGTAGCAGCCTCATGCAAATATTACTTAAGAAGTATTTATGAAGTGAAATTATCACTTAAAAATTCTTAAGTATTATTTATTAATCAACGTTAGATTAAAAAAGTATTCCTGTTTAAAAGCTGTATGACCGGAGGTGCGCATGACAGTCAAGACTGAAGCAACAAAAAAACCACCCAAGCCCCCATGGCGCGTGCGCCTGCGCAGTTGGAAGTGGTGGGTGTATGGCGATGCGTATTCGCAGCCGCTGGACAAGTTGCCCAAAGAGTTTTACAAAAGTTTGGCTATGGCCACCACAACCTGGGTGTTGATTGCATTTCACCCGTGGGTGACCACCTACATCAACCGTGAACCGCCGCCTTTTGATCAACTCAAGCTGGTAGAGGGCACCATCCACACCACGAGAGAAGAAAACCCTCACGTCACCCTCAAAACCCGCGAGGGCGTGAACATGTCGATGGAGTTCCCGGTGTTTTTGAACACGTTGGGGCAGCAACCGCCAAGAGGAATTATCCGCAACCTCGGTCAATTCAACCGCAACTTAGTAGGTTGCAGGGGCACAGTGTGGTACGACATTCCGGTGGGCACCTTGTGGACACGCTACCGCATTTGGCAGGTGGAGTGTCCCAATTTGGGGTTGACTGTGCCGTACGCAGTGGTGAGCCGCAGCGATCCTAATTTGTGGTTCTTTGGAACTGGTGTCTTTTTCTTGATGCCGTTAGGCTTCCTTTCAATTTTTTTTCGCATGAGCAGAGGTAACTACAGATGAGCAACGCAGTCGTTAATGTATTAAGTGGTTTCAATGGTCAATTGGGCTTGGTCAACACAGGTACCGGCACAGCGCAGGGAGTGGCCTCGACGGTGGAGAGCCAGTTCGCCATGGCAGGCAAGTCTTATGGGCCTGTTCAGGCATTTATTGGCCTCTGGGGTGTTCTAAACGTAGGTGAGAAGGTTTACGACAACTACCAAACCACTGGGACCTTCAGCATCACCGGTGCCCAAGCCGCCAATTTGGCGGGCAATCTGGCCAGCATGGGTATGGGCATTTACAAATCGAACCCTTGGGGCCTTGCAGCCGGTGTGGGGATCACAGTGATTGAATACGGCTTCAATCTAACAACCAAATCCCAGCAACCAACTGCTTCCAACCCCAACAACCCCAACTACGGCAACCAAGGCTTGGGCACGCCGTTGCAGGCGAGCCTCCTGCCTTTCAACTACAGAGGCGCGGGCTTTAATGACCCTAGGCTGTCAGCAGTGCCGCCCACGCTGGCGGCTCGTTCAGACACGGCTAGCGCGTACAGCGCCAGCACACCCGCCGAGATCAACGCGCAAGCGCAGGCGCGGTTGTTGCGCCAGGAGGGTGTAGGCAGTGCAGGAGGCTCCAGCGTGTCCAGCCAAGCCATAGCGGATGCCAATAACTCGAGTGACCCGATAGGCTCGCTGATCAGCAGTCAAGGCTGGACGGGCTCATCGGGCTCATCAGAGTCTGGCGGAGACTCCAGTGCGTCTTATGGTGGTAGCACAGGTAGCAATGCGGGAACAGACAACCCCAACGCCTACAGTTCCAGCGGTAGCAGTGGCAGTGTTGGCTATGACGCCGGCTATGGCTATGGCATGGGCTTTCCCATCATCATTGACCTAGACGGCGACGGTGTAGAGATCAAGCCCTTGAGCAGCAGTGCGACCTACTTTGACTTTGACGACGATGGGTTTAAAGAGCGCACGGCGTGGGCCGGTGCAGACGACGGGTTGTTGGTGATTGACTTGGATGGAGATGGTCAGATCACGCAGAGCAAAGAAATAGCGTTGGCGCAATGGACACCGGAGCAAGACACCGACTTGCAAGCCTTGGCCAAGGTGTTTGACAGCAACCAAGACGGCACGTTTGACGCGCGGGATGCGCGTTTCAACGGGTTTCGGATATGGAAAGCCATAGCTGCCAATGAGTCGTATGACCGGAGGTGCGCATGACAGCAAAGGCTGAAGTAACAGGAAAACCACCCAAGCCCCCATGGTGCTTAAGCGCCGCGCTGTTTATGGTTCAGTGATTGGCGGCACAAATGCTTGTTCAGCTTGCCAGATAACTGTATGTTGCTCGTT
>Ga0209491_10007127_pt1 | contig 14967 bp, 12 predicted proteins | sample BON02_FD_187213 | JGI IMG/M metagenome (GOLD analysis project Ga0209491, IMG submission 187213) | Freshwater microbial communities from Lake Bonney liftoff mats and glacier meltwater in Antarctica - BON-02 (SPAdes) (version 2) | ecosystem: Environmental > Aquatic > Freshwater > Ice > Glacier...
ACGAGAGATTGAACAGCAACAGCGATACCTGATGCGACATGGACAGGTGGAATGTTTGCACCTGTGTAGTCTGATACAGGTTGTGCTCTCCAATGACGCTACCAACGATGACTTTGATGTGGCGGCCGCACGTGTGCCAAACTTTGATATTAATATGCAGTTGGAATTTCTGGACATGCCCCTCCTCAGTCTGCTAATCATTGATATCTATAACAAAATGGGACGATGTGCTGTCAGGTTGCGGGCACTGCACCCATATCTGCGCATTGTGCAGCTGAAAAGACTGCTACACATGTTAAGTCTGAATGCCGATCCAAACGTGTGTGGTCTTGAACATGATTATAGTTTCAGCGCACTACAAATTGCAGTGTTTCTGAACCTCGATGGTGAAATCATGACCATGATGCGTAATTCATTTGTTCGACCGAATCTTTCTTGCAAAACCAATTGGCCTCAATCCAGCTCTCTAGTGCTTCTGCTCATCTCTGGTTACCATCACAGAGACCCCGAGAATACACCAACAAAAGACAGGGACAATGTGTTGCGGTTTATCTGCTGTCTTTCTGTCCTCAGCGGATTAGAAATAGATGCAAATACCGGACTTGTTACAGATCCTTTCGAGTTCGAGGACTGCCACGGTCGAACCGTCATGGATTACCTTCAGTATGTCAACGGTCTCAGTCGCGACTGGCCATACGACGAAGACAGGGATGACAAAGACAAGGTGTACATGTTGCGCAATCTTTGGTCGGTCCTGCATGACATCCAGATCGAGTATATTACACAGACACCACGATACCAGGCCTTTATGACGAGCACGCTGCACGGCAATCACTGGAGAATGCAATTACACCACGACACACGTCAGAAAATTTTCATGTCAAGCTTGGGTTCCGAGTTGCCGCAGCGCATACAAGCGTTCCTGCAATATAGAACACTAGAGCAGACACGCTATGATGCTTTCATGTCAAGCACGCTGCACTCTAAAGACTGGTGCATGCCTGTGCCAGATGAATTACGCGAGAAGATGTGGATGCAGAGCATCAACCCGCTGATTGCGGGTCGACAAAAAGCAGCCGATATGTACAAGAAGATGATGGATGCAGATTTTTGATTTTTGATTTTTGATGCGCAAGGGGGTCCTGAGTTCCTGGGAAGCTCAGTACATCGCGTGTATGAACAAAGCCAATTTTGCCGAAAATATGAAATTCAAGAGACCACTAGTTTTGTGGCACAGAGAATTTCAGCGCAAGATCGAGTTTATAAACCCCAAACTACAAAAGCGATTCAGCGAACTGTCAACTCTGAACCACCAGACGTTTAAACAGCAATCTTCTGATTTTGAAAGTCGAGTCCCACACGATTCTATCACAAAAATGTTTCTGAAGCGTAATCCTGGCATTGTGATTGCGTTGATGGTAATCAGCGGCGCACTCATGTCAAAACAAATGCAATGCATCCAAAGTGGTCGCGGTCATTGTTGAAAGCATCCGTTAACATGCCTGCGTCATATGCAGTTAACATGCCTGCGTCATATGCAGTGGAACACAGTGTGCAGCTAGTACTTCCTTTATGAGTTGTATAGGTGTTGACTGGACATGGATTGCACACATCAGAGGTTGTCGCACCTGTGACATTAATATCACCGTATTTTCCATGCTCACAGTTTGTGCATGTTCCAGGTCCAGTGTTTCCCTTGTATTTACCAGCTTGGCAATTCACACATTCTTCCCAGTCGCTCGCAGGTCCAGTGTTTTCCTTGTACTTACCAGCTTGGCAATACACACAGTCTTCACATGCAATGCATCCATTCGTTGTTTGTAAACCCCATTCCAGTTCAAACCCCTCTTTTTCACCCGACGAGTCGCTGTAAAATGTAACTAGCACATTTCCTGTGTGTGTGGTCAAAGTTGAAGGAGGATCAGTTCTACTATAATATGCCACATAATCATAATCATCCCAGACCTCAATGCTGTCAAAACCTTCCATTTCAAAAACAGAGCCGGGTTTTCGGTTTATAATTATTTCAGCTGGCTTAACATTGGACTTGATTTCCCATCTACACCAGCTTGATCGACTGTATGTACCCTGTCCGTCGGTAATTCTTCCGCTCACACCACTTGCTGCAATATTACAATCACACGCACCCGTGCACTTTACGGTTGCACTTGCGACCTTATGCACTTCTGAATATCTTTGTCCTATGCCGCACTGTGTACCCATTGAAATTCGGACGAATGACAGCAAGACATAAGCAAAAAATCCACGGCTTATCATCGCCTGTAATTTGCACAGTTTTATATGTAGCAACAAATGCCTACGCCTAGTATGCCAACAATGTGGACCACATCCATTTTTTTATATAGTGTTTGTGTATGAAGGTGTATAATTTGGGCCACAAACGGAGGGTTGACACCTCAACACCTGTGTTTGAATAAAAATTTGCCGAATACGGAATTGAAGTGGATGAGACCACTAGTTTGTATATAAGTGGTAATCCGACGATAAATGCAATTACGAATTGCCACGACATCAAAGGGCACGTATTAAATGTCACAACTTGGGCAAGAACACATTGTTGCTTTGGACTATCCATTGCTGTGTAATTATCTGAAGACAAACGATGGTCTAGCGGTGGATGTCAATGGTAGTTCGCTTTTGCACATTGCCGCAATACAATATGCCACCCTATCTACAGCTGATTTTGCCGAAAAATACGTCCTGTTGAAAATTATGCAGAAACTTATTGCATATGGCGTACCAGTGAATTTACTGGACAACGACGGAAACAGTGCTCTGTTTCTCGTAATTTGCCAAAAGGCGTTATTTGACGGAAAGGAAGAGCCTTTTCGACCGTGTCCGCTGATTGAAGCGGTTTCTCTTCTGCAGAAGAACTGGGCCAACCCCGATATCATGTGTAGTGATATTCTGATTCGCGCCGCAGATCGGTTTGGTCCAGGTGTCAGAGGAACCCTCACAGCAGCGCATGTTGCGTGTGTACATGTTAGATACGGAAATAATCCCAAATTCGACCGGATTTCTGACAATACGGGGTACCTCGTGGACTTGCTTCGGGTTTTATTCGAACAGGGTGATCCCAATGTGGTCAACAGCAATGACGAGACCATACTACATTATATGGTGACAACTCCACGAAGGTTGGACGTGGTTTGGATTGAACTTTTTGACGAGGAAGATGAGAATTATATGGGCTTTGCTGCTCAGTTTGATGTCGGCATAGATTCGGAAGGCAAACAGCCAGCAGAAGAGGGAAACCCCATTGTGTATGACGAGCTGGAGAAACTGTCGTCCGTGCTGGTCGCATTCATGTCAAGGTTGGATGTAAACAGAGCAGACGGGCGAAATAGCGACACGATACTGCACTACCTCGCGAAGCTGGTCTGTGGGCTGTCAGTGGCAGACAGAAGCATCAATTCAGATCCCCGAGCATGGGATGAAGTAGTATGGTGCATTAAAAAGCTGCTTTGCTACCAACACATAGACATTGATATTCGCAACAGACACGGGTACACTGCGTTTGATATCATACAGCAGGCTACAAACAGCCTATTAGAAAAATCTGCAAGTGATGGTGGACACCCGGACGAATGTGAATGCTTGTCATGCGAACGCTCCTCTCGGTCCGTGAAAATTATGGCATTATGGAGAGTGTTTCATGAGTTCCGCAGATACCAGGAGGCACGAGATGAACAGAGACGAATGGACAGGAAAGCTCGACGATTGGATGTTGACATCTTTTCCGTTCCCCGGCGGCAACAACAAGTCATGCCAGTGTTGTGGCAGCGCGGAGGTGTACAGGATGAAGACGGGTGGATTGTGGGTCCAGACAGTGAAATTTCTGAAGATCTGCCGATTCACGTGTACAACGTGTGTGCAAGTGGAAGATATTTGGCTTTGAAACTTCTGGTCTTTCAACATGGTGTCCACATGTCTGTAGCGTGGTGGAATGCGGTCGGACGGAATATTGCAAGTGGCAATCTGTTGCATTTTTCAGTCCGTCATATGAAACGCGACCATGCAATACAGACACCGCAAATGAATGCAAAGGGCTATTCACACTACAAAATCACGCGCTTGCTGCTCCGGTTCGGGGTGTGCGTGACGTCAGTGGACCCCGTGCTATCCATTACTCCCATGGAAGAGCTGTTGCAGCGTACTCAGATGTTTCGGGATTACGGGCGTGAGTACGCTGCATCGCTCAGTCCACGATACGACCATGTTCGCTGCGGGAATTCGGGCATTATTGCGGATTTTGTGCGCGCTGGGGCCCGTTTTTGTCGGGGCATTGTGTGCAGCGTTTTCCAACCACACCGTCGTAGGTTGACTACGGACCATCCTGATGTGTTGGCAGGATACACCTCTGCTCATGGAGACGCAGGCGAGCCCGTGGAGGCGATGTGGGTCGATTTGGATCACATACGCGTGCATGAAATTGGCATGCTGCTTATGTTGTTGCACCTAGGGGAAGGGCGTGGAATTGGAATAAACGAGCACGACAACAATGGAAATACAATCATTCACTGGCTGGTTGGTATATTGACCAGTTCTACGGGCTGGAGGGGCAAGTCAATGCGCAATCTAGAGGACGTCAAAATGCTGTCACACGTGTTTGACCTAATGTCCCCGCTTGAGTTTGACGCCAGAGCTCGCAACAACGATGGAGAAAGCGTGGCAGATATTTTGAGGGCCACGAAACCTGGTAGCACTATGCTTTCGCCCGCAATGACCGCGAGTATAGCACACTTTCGGTCGAAGGCCTCTGATTTCATATTGGCATCCTACCAGTTGACTCCGTTTCTATTGGCTGTACATGACGAGCGTCCAGAACCGCCGTCTCACTCAGCATGGCTTGGCGAACTAGGAAACGGAAACGACTGTATCTCGAGCATTTTCGAGCAATTGTTGCTGTGACCACCAGCTTCATTGCGTGTTCAGTTTTTGAGAAATATGTATTGCTTGGTCGAGACAATGAATAGTAAAATGCAGTTTTATTGGGAAACACCTTCAAAACCCAGTCACTTCCAGAAGCCTATGACTAGGGGGTAAGTCGTTTGCCTGACCACGAGGCCACAGAGTTGGGCCGTGGCATCCCCCGACTTGCTGCGCAAATGCATCGAGGCTGTTTATTGTAAAAGTGCACAAGTCAAAATCGTGTGTGTGTGTGTGTGCGAGTTGATAGCAATCGGGTGATGCAGAAGAACCTACTTACCTATCACCGTTCTCCATGCCCAGCGAGAGTACAGTGGCGGCATCTGGAATGCGCTCGCCGTCGAAGAGAATTCGCAGCGAGTCGGATTTGAGCCCCTTGGAGTCGCAGTATGCCTTGACAATCTTGACGACACTGGTTGATTGCTTAACCTTGAGCAGCATTATGGACTCGGACGCACATTTGATCCCGATTTGCACCACCCCGGCCATCTGTTCAGCTTCAGCTTGCTTGGCGATCGTCGAATGGTCCTCGAATTTCGAGTTTTATACCTTTTATAGCAATAAACGTGCGTTTTAAGGTCCTGGGGTCTTTTTAAGTATTTCGGGCCGGCGGCCAATTTTAAGAGTTCGCAAACCGAACCAAAGCATCGCACTGCCTCGATGCTTCGTGGCATGTGTGTGGTGCTGCAGAATCTGCGCAATCGCCCGGAGCTGAACGATCTCCGCGGCAATGTTGTGTCTGTGCAGGATGACGACCGGCTCTGTGTGAGGCTCGACACAAGCCACAAGATTCTTGTGGTGCGGGCAGAGAATTTGCGGCAGTATGTGTCGCCAGACATGCGGAAGGTGCAGACTTTCGAATTCCTCGAAGGCACGTCCGAGCAGGAGATTGATAATTTCGTCCGTAATTTCTGTCGCACAAATGTTGTCGGCCCCGAGACGGAGTTGCGTGTATTCTTACGGCCGGAAAATTCTGCGGTGTCTGCTCTGATGTCTGTGACGGACAGAGATATGTTGGTGCAGTCAGCACGGCTGGAACACATGGGAAAATTGTCGCGCACTGCTATGCTTCTCGGGTGGGTTGCGACCGAGCCTGATGTGAACGGCGTGGTCGTGTACATAAACGATTCGTTGCGACTGGCAGTGCGCTCCACAAAAGAAATGTTTTTGCACCACACAGAGCAAACGCTTCTGCATGTTCAGGATTGCAAAGGAGCTAGATAGATCAGACGCAAGGGCGCATCCACGGATTTTTTTTGCTGTCGATAATAAAATTGAATTTCTTACATCTTCATCGTCGTTCATTGAGATGCATTATAATATATAAGGACACGGTTGAACTTGACGCGGTGGTGGTCGCACATGGCGTCGCCATTACCTCCCGTGCAGTGTGACGGCGCGGATGACGACGAAGATGATAATACAGAGAGAGCGCCCCCGACGCATGCGCCCCGTAACGACATGAGCTCGATCGCCAGATTGCAGCGATCGATGCCAGACAGTGACACTGGGAATCACGGTGATTTTGCGCTAGAGTTGTTGCAGAGAGCGGCTGTCCATTACAATGGGAGCTCCAGCTCTATGGGGCACATTGTCGACAAGATGCGTTTTTGGCTTGAAGTTCCCGATCGACATGAAGTGTCGCCGGATCTGATTGCGTTTACGCTGGAAGTTATTGGGACAAGAGCGCCAATGGAATCCATGAGGTCCAAGGTGCGACACCAGTTCATTCCAGTTATTCTGCTCATGTTAGTTGACACGCTGTCGATCTGGTCACAGCACGTGTGCATGGTATCAATTGCGTTCAAGTTGCTCAGCCAAGTGATGTCGCACGGAATGCGCTCAGAGTATCCGCAGTGTGCAACGACCATAGCGTTGATGCGCAGAAGCGGGGCTGTTGAAGCCTTGCATGCGGCTTTGGAATTACACGGTGACAACATGACGGTGAGAAATGACGGCCGAAATACGCTGAGCATGTGCGACGCGCTCGATTTCGATTGCGACGAGCTCGACTCTTGTCTGGACTTATTGGCGGCTGAATTACGGAGTCACCAGCCGTTTCCAATGTTCAGGTTTGTAGAAAATGTTTTGGATGTGCATTCTGTGTCGAACATGCTCGCAGTCCTCAAAAACAACCTGAGATGGAACAGCATGAGCGAGCAACAGCAGAAGGAGCGCTGGACGCCGGTTCTCAATATTTTGGAGTGCATCATGCGAGCGTTGCCTGATCACGAAGATATTGCGACTCTTGCCTGCAGCATGGTGCGCGCCATGTTTGTGCGCACCATGTCACTTGACGAGGACAATTTGAAGACAGAGGCTGTGCAGTTCTTGCGTGTGAGGGGGTTCAATACCAACATCAGTTTCCATGATATCATGCAAGCGTTCTGGTGCGGTTACGATTGCCTGTTTCCTCACCATAGAGACTACCACCGTGTGGGCTTGCGCTATGAATACAACCAGACTTTCCACGATGATTGCAGATTTGTGATGATGTTGTTAGAAAATCGCGCTCTGCCGCCGTCAAATGAGCGGGAGCTGAATTTTATTTTGAAAACTATAAAGAGTTGGGACAAGAGCATTCAACGAGGAACCAATGATACGGCGGCTGTTCGATTTGCTCAGCGTTGCATGCAAAAAATCACCGAGTCATTGTCGACGGAACTGGACCGGCGAGTAGAGGGCGAGACGACGGAAGAGAAAAAAACGCGTTTATCATTTGGGAACAAATATGAAGTTTGGCACCTCACGATGTGTACAATAGATGCCATCGAATCGTCGAGGATTTACTTTGGCAGCAATCTTGAAGCCGCGTCGCAAGCGGATGCCCTGCGCGACAAATGCAACTACATGCTTGATATGATTAGTTGACCGGCATATAACCAGTCGTGGGGGTCTTTTTGTCTTTAATCCCCTAAACATGCCTCTGGCGTGGAACCTGTGACGATTACAGTTTCCTTATAATCTGGTCCATCGTGTTTCCAAGTGCTAGTATCATACGTTTTTGACTGAGAAGCGTACTGTTTTGTTGTTGTATCTGATCTTTTAGTTCTTGTATTGATGTCTCCATCTGTAACATTTTGTATTCATTTAGCATTTTGGTCTGACTTGCTTCACCCGTCAGTGACTCGACGTATCGCAAGATTCTCGAAAATTGGCCCATCCCAGATGAAAATATGTACCGTATCATTACTTGAATAATGTGGTTTTGCGTATCAAATACATTTACCTGCACATCTAGTATTTTCCCTTGCAGAGGCGTCCTGTTATTTGGCTCTTTTGTAAGTTGTTTTAGCACTTGACACTTATCCCGCACGTTGATATTCGCACCTTCGACATCCTTCCAAACTACTCTGAGACGCTCTCGATGCTCTTCAAAATCTGACGAATCCATGTGAAATCCGACACCCACTACTGTAACATGTATATCTGCATGCATATATACTAGAGCGCAATGCCAACACGCCGCAAACTGGGCCAAGACTGTATGCATCATGGCGAAGGCACTTTGGAAAAAGATGCAATTCCCGTCGTTTGTAGAATCATAGATTTGTTGGTAGTGAGCAAGTGTAAAGGGCCCGTAGCGGGTCATTTTACTCACAAACTACTGCTCTGTGTCAAAGAGGTTGTCTGGGAGATGGAAAGGTAGCGGGTTCACAACACGCATTGCAACCGCTCGTCTCATGTCATGGTGCATCGCATTGCGATTCCGCATGATTAGGGACTGCACGAGGTCGACAATCGTGTCAAATGTGTCGGGATTTTCACCCGCCAGTGCCTTTGCGAGCGAGAGAGCTGTTTCCTGCTGTTGCGTGACATGCTCGATGTCAACACCACACCAATACAACAGCTCCACTTTCTGGTGAAGTAGATCCGAGTTCGGGTGGTTCAGGAGCAGATGTGTCAGCGGTGTATGCCCACACAAGTCTATATGTCTCGGGTTAACGCCGTGTCTGATCAGAAAATTGAGGCTGACAAGAGGAGTTGTCGTGTGCGGTGTGCTGCCGTGGGTTGCGTTCCGGGTCAGTTTCCCCACGAAAAGTGCGTTCTGACCACGGGCGTCAACTGTATTGATTTCGACCCCTCTCTCCAGCAGTATCAACAATAGCCACGTGTTGCCGTTCTGTGCAGGCACTTGCAGAGGGTTGCATACGCCGGTCGTCGTCCACATTCTGCTGCAAGCCATGTTAACACCGAGGGACGGCGGGATGTACGACAGAAGCAGCCCGATCATCACCCTCATATGATCCTTGTCGTATGAACTTGCCACTTTCTCGTAGAGACGACCCGTGAGGACCGACTCCGCACACACTGCAGCAACTTGCTCGCAGTAAACCGTCAGCGAAGTGGCTCCGTATGAATCGGGCAGGAGCGGACTCGCGCCGTGTAGCAGTAAGCATTTGACCTTTTTCCAAGCTTCGGTGCTTTGCTGGGCTTCAGAAGACAGACACAGTTTCCGCAAGGCTAGGGACAGAAATGTGGTGTCCTGGCAGAATCCATTGGCGGGCCAGTGCCATTTGCCATCCTGCACGCCTCCCAGCAATCGCAACAACATATCCACGGCGGCAACTGTACCATATTGGATTGCTGTGTACAAGTAGGGCTCGTCTTCGTCATAGACATTTGGCATCATTCGCGTTGTAGTGCGGCCTTGCGAGTGCATAACAGCTGTGCCTTGGCGTTTCATGCAGAACTTTTCAGGATCTTGTGCTTGAATGAGGAACCTGAGCGCATCCAGTTTGTTGGTTCGGATGGCGTACAGCACGGCATAATGCCCGAGATCACGGGTACCACAGCTGAGGAACCCCTGCCGGAACGATCCAGACTTGCGAAGTGTGTTGCGAAGCCAGTGTACGGTGTCGCCGATGGACTTGTCGATGTTTTTCCGGATCTGGCTTTTCCAAAACTCGAGCCGCTTTGTTTCATTGGCCGACAAGATTTCCCGAAACGCAGATTTATTCAGGAGCATTGTGGTGATCTCGACAACTCTTTGTGTCGTATCCACCCGAAGGATGCAGGTGCGGATAGTGTCGCGTGGTTTATATACTTTGTGTGCACACAGGCGGCGCCGTAAAAGGTTTGTCAATATATTGCTTATAATTTGCAGAAAACACTTCTCCCCTCAATTCGCCAGGCTGTCCTCCCAAAAATGGACAGGCGATGGGAACCCCCCCTTTATGCACGGAAACCCTGACGCCAACATCACGAGAGATCATGTATTTTGTATGTGTGCTGCAAGTGTGTACCTTGCAAGATACATAAACTCTATCTGAACCTTGTGAATGACCCATTGGTGCGTTTTCTGGTGATGTATTAAGCGTGTCATGCGTGCATATTCTCCTGCGTTGCCTTGGGCCGTGGCAATCTCCACTTGAAGTCTGCGTACTTCAGACCGGTGGTATTGAATTTCTTCTTGCATCAATCGGACATCCGTAATTATGACACTTATGAAGATTTGGATCGACAACTTGTAAAAATGTTCGACGTCGAGAGAGTCCGTGTTGAGCAACAATTGTATATAATGCTTGTACTGTGTGTAATGCTCATTTCTGCGGTCTCGGTCGATGTTTTCATAATGGACGGCTGGATTAGGATGCTCATAGAATTGGGCTTGGAACATTTCTTCTTCGCTCGACATTTCGAAGGACTGTCAATGGGTTAGGTTATCCGAGTCTCTGTTCTACCCCCACCGCCTCCGGGCCTCTTGTGTGTTATGGGTCGACTACAACTCTTATTGCTCCGTGAAAAAGAATATATATAGTCTGTGATTTTATGCCCTACGACACATTGTGGAAACTCACATTCTGCCTTCTGCAGAAGACATCAGGTTTCATGCGCGCTACTCTATATGTCATTCAGAATGTTGACCTCTATGGTATTTTGATGATGACGGGAGTAGATCTCAAAGAGCTTGTCTTGCTCAATGAGGGTATATTCCAGTGAAGCACTTTTTGCGTGTATGTGTGTGAGGGGGTGGGTGTGGGGAGGCAGGTGATACAGAGACTTTGAGTTGCATAATGAAAAATGTTGAGGAGATCCACGGTGATGGCAACTCTCAGGGCCTATCTATCTAAAGTGTGCGTATTGAAAAAGTGTAATTTAGAATATTACAGTTTTTAGGGGGGTGTGGATTGGTATTTCGGGTTTATTTACAACAAATGACCGCATCGACGGTGTGCATCACTAGCTGTTATCGTCTGCACTGCTGTCGGCTTCCAAATCACAACCCGCGAGCACACGGATCATGAGTTTTTGGCAGCGAACATATAACATGATGTTGCTGTTGAGGTTTGCATTATTGAACTGGTCTTCTGTGATGAGTCCGTGTGTCGCTTCTCCGTCTACATCAGCAGCCGGCTGTAGAAACGGTCGTCGCATTGCATGTGCAATCATGAGCATGGCGCGCGCGCGTCTGGCATATCGCATGCTCGACTCCAGCACAACAGAGTTCTGTCCATTCTCTTGAGAAATATTCAAAATAAATGGTACTGGCCACACCAACACGTCGCCAATAGTGACCCCAACGAAGTCCTGTGGCGCTAGATATGCAGGCACAATGCGCCCGTTGCCGCCCGTCGCAAGATACGGCAACGGCCGTTCCCAGAAGTGGACTGTCTGTGCCAAGTAGCCATGGCTACGCGCCCAGTCGAATAGCCCGGTCGAGAAGCCATAATCATGCATGATAGTCCGCATGCGAAGGTGAATCCAGTCACCGAATTCAGCCGTGTCTGCTGCGGGACGATTCGCGATTGCGTGTGCGATATGGTCTACAACCACGTCGTCATCGTCAGCGTTGTCGTCGTCAGCGTTGTCGTTGTCGTCGTCGTCATCGTCGTCGTCGTCGTCGTCGTCGTCGTCGTCGTCATCGTCGTCGCCCGATTCGCTAAGATGTCCCGGGTTGTTGTCGTCTCCTTCCGGTCTGCTCATGACTACACGGACTTCGCGTAATCCGCTCTCAGAGACACGATATATGCGCCCGACTTTCGCCAGCCAAAAGAGCATGCAAGTCGAATGGAGTTTGGCGTACGGTACAGCACCAAAGCTTTCTCTGGCTTCATTGTGGAAAAACACATTTTGATAGTCAGTACTGTTGACCGATTGTGAATAATCAGCCGCGAATGTGAGCATGGCTCCACGCTGTCGGATTGTCTCTTCCGTCATGCTGTCCGGCACGCATGGGAATGTGAAAAGTTCCCCCCACGTGATTTTGGCCGACTCGCTTGTGTCAGAAGCTATCACGCGATTGTCGCCTTCTTCCTCCACTATAAGCATTGGCATCCGTATTTTCCACAACTGTACAAGCTTGACCATATTCATGGGTCCCTGTACACCTGATTTTGTCGCAAACGCATGCATAGTGGCATCGGGAACACCATGATGATGTAGGAAAACAGCTGAGGCGGAGACGAGTTCCTGCATCGCGTCTGTACCACGTTGCCCCTCCCTCTCCGCCACTGGCAGACATTCAACTTGCTTCTTTGCAATTTGAAACCGCTGGATGTACTCATTGTCGTCCGCGGGCGGGTGTAGCGTGCGTCCAAACTCGCTGTCATTCATAACAAGCACCGCACTGCGCCCTTCAGCGTCGTCGGATTCGTCGTCGGATTCGTTGTCGTTGTCGTCGTTGTCGGATACGTCGTCGTCGTTGTTGTCTTCGGATTCGTCCCCCTCTTGTCGGCTGAGCTCGACTGGTTCGTCGTCGTCTCGCGGACGCAAGCCTTCGTCTGTGCGATGATACAAATGACCAATTTTCATCAACCAGAAGAGCATACATATCGTTTGGACTTGGGCACACCTTCCGGCACCGAGATTGTTTCTGGTGTCTTCACAAGTGAACATTTCCATGTTCGCACCGTCGATCTCGCAAACATCAGCTGCCAAATTAAGATAAGCCGCACGCTGTTCGATCGTCTCCTCTGTCATAGTGTCATACACGCGCGGGAACGTGAAAAACTCTCCCCACGTAAGGTCTATAGCGTCAGCGCTTGCAAATATTTTCTGGCTCTCGCTGGAAACCATCAACCCTGGCATCCCCATGTTCCACAATTCTGCCACCATGCGTGTGTTTGTGCTTCCATGAACAGATGCCTCTTGTAGAAACATACGCAAAGTAACCTCTGACATGCCAGAATGAAGGAGAAATTTGTAAGAGGCCACGTACATCTGGCTCAGCGCCACCTCACCCTGCTTGTCTTCAAGCGACAGACTATCATAATGTGCTTTTGCGTCTTGAAACTCATGCAAGTAAATGCCCTCGGCGGGCGACGCGTCCAGAGCGCGTCCAAAATCAGACATGAGGACAAGTGCTGCGACACCGTCTTCGTCGTCGTCTCCCATGTCTGCTGCTGGTTCTGAACGCTCACTTGCCGCACGATGTCCTTGTCCACCAACTCCACCCGACATTTGTGATTGTAGATGCTGTAGATGCTGTAGATGCTGTAGGTCAGACTCTCATTTAAATAGGTCGGGTCATATTTACGCTTCGGTAAAGTACATCTGCAGCGATAGTGCTATTTTGAGCCGGGAATTGTCGTCTGGCAGTGCGCCGGGGACACCTGCCGCGATTGGACACACGGACATCTGGCGCAGTAATGCCAGGGGAACCTGCAAAATTTTCTGACAGCGGTCTTGCAATGGTAGGTCCTTGAGCATAGTGGTGTCTTCGTACGACGAAACCACTGCCGGTACGCGCATCAGCATGCCACACACTGCACCTACCTCGACCGACAGCAGCATGGTGCCGAATTTGAGTTCTAGCTCGGGGAAAAAGCGGCGCACGACAAAGAATATGGACGCGTTCTCGGCCACCTCGGCGGCACGGTGATGGTGATGGTCGTGTGTATCACTGCTGTCGCGGGGCATTTCTTTGGTGAGGTGCAGGCACATGTTGTATGATTTCTTGTCCGTTGTCACCGTGAAGAAGAAGTAGTTATTCTTGTCAAAGCCTACGGACAGCAAGACTGTCGCAGTAAGTGTCCCGTTGTTGTCGTTGTTGTCAGTCTTCCGCGCCTTGATTTGCATGGTGCCTGGCGCGCCTTCCAATATATGGAACTTTTGACAGTGCTCCCACAGCGCGCTAATGTTCATGCCCTGCGTGCAACGCGAGAGCCCAACGTCGTTGTTAAGGAGCGGGCAGGTGATGTGGTTCTCGGCACACTCACGCGAGTGCTGTCGCGCAGTGCCGCACGACATGGCTGTAGTATTACTGCAGCTGCCACACGGCAGCATTGATTTGGACAAAAAATAAATCTTCTCTCGGTTCAGCACCTCGTGTTTCCACACTTCCACACGACACTGCGGACATTTTGCATCGCCGCCACCGCGCTGCTGCTCCTTGAGCGTGGTGCAGCACCCACGACACACCGTGTGTATATTCTGGCACACGATTAGCGGTGTCATGTTAGAGCCGCTCTCGTCGGAAAATATCTGCATGCATATTGGACACCGGTACGCGTGCGATTCCCATGTCTCGTCCTGCATTATGCTGTTAGTTGTGTTTTGCCCTGGCGATGTCAGGACCACAGCACGACACTCACGCGAAAACTTATATAGAACCCCTTGTACCAAAAAGAACTTCTGGCAGTGCTCATTGGGTTTTTCCGGGCATTTCAATTATCGTGTACGTCTCAGTAATGTCAGGGCGTATCCTATGGGGGGGGCGGCTGCTGGGATCTGGATACACCATATCCAGCCTGCGCGGTGAAACACAGCTGGCAGTTGTGGCAAAAAGCGGAAACATCACCCTCACCTCCATTTCCATGTATGCATCTCTTGGGTAGATGCCCGCCACGAGAATCAGTTTGCTTCCAGGCTGCCATGTCACCTTATAGATGCACCCTCCTAACTCGCCGCGTGAAAATCTGGCCGCAACGGTGGCATCCAATGTGAAAGAGAACTCACGCTGTTTGCTGACACTGGGGTCGGCAATTCTGCCAAAAACATTATTGCTCTGTTCGCCCCTGTAGGTGGTCATGGGCATCTCGAGGGCCGGCGCACTGTCATACAGTCGTCTCATGT
>Ga0209491_10007130_pt1:0-7500 | contig 14965 bp, 16 predicted proteins | sample BON02_FD_187213 | JGI IMG/M metagenome (GOLD analysis project Ga0209491, IMG submission 187213) | Freshwater microbial communities from Lake Bonney liftoff mats and glacier meltwater in Antarctica - BON-02 (SPAdes) (version 2) | ecosystem: Environmental > Aquatic > Freshwater > Ice >...
TTCATCACTGTATTCATCCGCCCGTTCATCCGCAGGGAAACTGCCTCCGGGCGGTACCCAAACGGCCTCATCCCCTCCTCCCTTATCGCGTGGTAAAGCATCTGTTCCACCTCCTCCTCCATCGCGGTCCACAAATAAGCATCAGCCGCCCCTTACACCTCCAAAACAAGCTACGACTAGGCTGTTCTGCCGCCGCATTTCCTGCACAATCTTGTAAAACGTCACACAAAAACTGCTCGACCGCCCCCTCCTCTTGCCCTCGGCATCGCTCGTCCATCTCCTCTATCAAAATCAAAGCATACCTCTGGCACATTAACTGGGTGCAAGGGGCCTCCTCCTCGTCGTCCTCATCCTCGGCCTCGTCGCGAGCGGCTGTTGCTGTTGCTCCGGGGGCAGAAGGGCCTGGTAAAGGTGTTCCTGCGGCTGCCTTCTTCTTCGACTCCGGTTTCGCTGTCGCCGCTTCATTCTCTTCTTTACTTTCGCCTCGTGCTCCTCCGTTTCCTTCTTCGCCTCCACCCATCCCCCCGGACACCTTCATTAAACCATTCGTCGACACCTTTCTTGTTCTCTCTCAACCTGCTCCCTCCGCTTTTGCTCCCTTCCTTTCTCTGCCTCACTGTTCTTGTCCTGTTATCCTGTTTGGTGTGCTGGGGGGGAGAAAAGAAATATGAGTGTGAAGCAAAGGCAAAAGCGTGGGTGTGGCCGTTAGTGTGCAGCGGACCCGCCATTTGCTGGTAAGGGTCGACCGAGGGAGAAGGCAACAAGACGCGGCCTCCCCGGCACGTGAAAAGACTTTCTGTATATCGTTTCTTCTTCTTCTCGTACGTTTTCATGTTGCGACTCTCTATTTTCTGCCTATTATTACTGTGCATTCTTTCATTTCTGACCTAATTTTCTCGTCTTCTTCTCATTTCTCTTCCTGCAAATTTCGAGACAAGCCCCCCTTCATCTTCTCCTTGCCTCCCTCCGTCTATTTCATCGAGTACACCGCCGGCCCAGTAGGAAAGGGCAAGGAATGCTCCTTACAAAATGCCCTAATCAGATTGTGCAGCGCGCGGTTCGGGATCACGTTGCGCTCCATCAAGTCGTTGGTCAAGGGGGAGGTGATCGGTTGCCCCTTCCTAAGCCTCGTCTCGATCCACTCCTCAATCGCCGTTCGCTCGTAGGAGTGCCCATCCGTCGCAATGACGGGCTCATACATGATGCCGAACGAGATGGGACATACGTACTCGGGCGGGATCAGCTCTTCGTTGAACAAGGCTGGTGCTGGTGGTGCTGCTGGCTCTGCCACGTGCTGCTTCGCTTGTCCCTTGCCTTGCACTCTTCCGTCTCCTCCTCCTCCGCCTTCCACCTTTCCCAGCTTGCCCAACCGCGCCGCCGTCGCTTTGAGAGCGGCTGCAAACACCTCGTCCTCCTCCGACGAATCCCCCCCTCCCTCCTTCTCCACCTTCTTCCGCCTCGCCTCCTCTTCGGCCTTCTGCTGCTTCGCCCTAGCTCTTGCGACCATAGCAGCCGCTGCTCGTCCTGAGACTGTGCCCGGCGGACGGACCGCTGGACGTGCTGCCCCTCCTACGCCCACTCCCCCGCCTCCTGCCGCTGCTGGTACAAGTGGTGCTGGGGCTAAGACTGGCGCAAGCGCTGGGGCTGGCGCCAGTGCGGGAGCCCGCGGTTCGACTCGCGTCGGGACCCGTGCTTCCTCCTCCTCCTCTTCCTCCTCATCCCCATCCTCTCCCTCCTCGCCAGCAGCGCCGCCTGTTGCCGAGGCCCCTCCACCAGCTCCTCCGTTCCTCTTCTTCTTCTTTTTCTTGTTCTTCTTCTTCTTCTTCGCCGCCGCCGCGCCTGCACCTGCAGCAGCCTCGCCCGCCGTATTCCCCAACCACTCGTCCGATCCTAAGACTGGTGACGCTGCTTTCTGTCCTCCTCCCCCTCCAGCTACTGCTGCTCTTCCTCCTGCTCCTCCTCCTCCTCCTCCTCCATGACCGTCCTTCACCGACAATGCATCAAAAAAGTCTTGGGGCTCCTTCTTCATCCCCCCCCCAGCTGCTGCTGTCGTTGTTGTTCCTTCCCTCCCTCCCTCCTTCGTCCCCATTGCCTTCAATGCAGCGGCCGCACTCTTCTTCATCCACTCCAGCACAACCTCTTCCTCGTCCTCCTTCTTCTCCTCGTCGTCGTCGTCTACCAGCTGCTGCTGTTGCTGCTGCTGCTGCTCTTCCAACCGCCTCCTGGCTGCTGCCTCTTCCTCCTCCTGCCGTCGTCGCACCGTTGCCGCCGTCCGGGCATCGGCCTCCGCCTCTGCTTTCGCCTTGGCTTCAGCCTTCTTCTGCGCTGCTGCTGCTGCTGCAACTGCTGCGGCGGCTGCTGCTGCTGCTTCCTCCTCCTCCTTCTTCTTCTTCTTCCTCGCCAAGTTCCGGCGCATTTCCGCCTCGAATCCATCCTCCTCTTTCTTTGCTCCTGTTCCCGCCGCACCTCTACCACCACCCCCTCCTGCCGCTGCTGCCCCTTTCTTCTCCTGCTCCTCCTTCTTCTTATTCTTCGCCGGCGCTGCCGTCCATTCCACCGCCCTCATCCGATTCGCCCGACACCGTGCCGTGAACGCCCTGGGGCCGCCAAATGCCTCGATCTCCACCTCGTCCTCCACCGTTTCCAAAGCCGCATCCACGCATCGCTCCACCTCCTTCTTTGCAAACGCCCCGCTCAAACACAATATTAACACTTCCAACTTCCTCATCAATTTCGTCTCCTTCTCCTCCTTCGATTCCTCAATCGGGATGTCCATCCCGACCTCCTCAATCAACATATTCGCCTTGTCCACACACTGACACACCCCATCCAGCGCCTCCTGTATTATCTCCCCCTCTGTCCTTCGCGTGGAAATCAACAACCGCAGCCCCTCCGTGAGAATGGCGTGGTCCATCCGATCCTCCGCGCGCTGGACGACCTCATTTTCAATTAAATTCCAATATACTATATCCCTCATGTCTTCGTACATCTCCTCCGTAAACTCCTTCTTTTTCCGCTGTTGCTTCTTCTTCTTTCCTTGCCCCTTCTTCTCCTTCTTGTCCTTGATCTTCCACAGCTCCTGCATTTTCGAGCAGATAAAGTGATCGGGCTCGTTCCAACACTTAGCGTCCATGCTATCGATCATCGTCTTCGCTTCCTGTTGGCTCAGTAACTCCCCGCGGACCATCTGTCGAAACGTGGCCGAGTAAATGATAAAGCTGAGTCTGCGCACCTTCACCGTCTGTCCGAAATCTGCGGGGGAAGGGTCTTCAGTATCAGTGCCGCTGCCTCCCGCTCTATTGCTAAGCACGAAACTGGACGCAAGCCTCCGTCCTCCTCCCTCTCCTCCTCCTCCTCCTCTTCCTCCGCCACCACCACCTCCACGTGTGGCTGCTGCTGCTTCTGCTAATGCTAATACTAATGCTAATGCTGCTGCCTTCTTCTCCTCCTTCGCCCGGCGTCTCTCCGTGCAAGTCCGCGGAGCACCCAACCACTCTTCTTCCATCTCTATTTCCAAAAAGTCAAACATATCGCTGAGCAGGGTGTACACATATTTCGCCCCAAAGACCCTCATCCACTCCTCCAACAGACTGCGAAAGTTCCGTGCATGCACAGGGCAGGCAAGCGTTGCCTCTCGCCCATGCGACTTAACTATGCGCCTCATTTTCGCCGCTGCCTGGACATGATCCCGAGAAATCTCCAAGTGTGCCACGTCGGGCTGCATCTCAAGAATTGCATCCTCCATCTCCCGGTCTGTCTGCTCAAACAAAAACCGCCCAGCCTTATCCTTCACGTCAGCTAGCACCTGCACCGCACACTCCCGCTTCGACCCTCCCTCTCTTTCTGCTTTGGCGTCCAGCGCGTCATTGAGAACGTCTAAAAGCTTCCGATGCCGTTCCGCCACCTTCTCCCGCAAGCCCGTGATAGACTCCCCTTCCAGGTCCATCGCGTCCAGCCGGCGCTTGGCCTTGGCTGGGGTCAGGAGCTTCCGCTGCACTACCTCCCGAAAGATGGCCACTTGCTCCAGGTGCAGCCAGCGAACCACGCAGGCGTGCGGGGAGGACAGGAGCTGCGAGGAGGCTTCGTCGTCGTCATCGTCGTCGTCGTGACTGCCGCTTTCGCTCTCCTCGTCCTTGTCCTCGTCAATGGCGTCCTCATACTTGTCTCCGTCGTCGTGCTTCTTCATCGTGTCCTTGTTTTTCCGTTTCTTGCTGCTGTCCGCTCTTGCTCGTTGTCCTTGTCTTGATTCCTGTCTGGGGGGGCTTTGGTGGGGAGGGAAAGAAAAAATGAGTGTGAAGCAAAGGCAATGCCATGGAAGGAGACGCTTGGTCAAATGCTGACCCGCCATCGCAAGTCTTAAAATGCGTTGAGTCCGCCAGCACGTTATGATGTGCACTTTCTAATCCCTTCTCTTTCGTTTTGCATCTATGTACAAATCTACATCTTCTACTTCGCTACTTTCTAACCGAATAAATGTTCATTTCTCTTCTCCTCGCCTCTTTCGCCCTGCACGCATTCAAAAACAAAGCCACAGCCGACTCCGCGCTTCATTCTAGGCCCAATATCCTTCTCTGCGTCATCTCCTTCTCCTCTTCTGCCCCCCTTTCTCTCTTTCCCTCTACCCCATCGAGTACACCGCCAGGCCCGTGGGAATGGGCATCAGATTCCGTAGCGCCCGATTAGGAATCAAGTTGCGGTCCATCAAATCCTTGGTGAATGAGAAAGTGATCGGCTGCCCCTTCCCAAGCCTCGTCTCAATCCACTCCTCGATCGCAGCCCGCTCATACGAGTGCCCATCCGTGGCAATGACGGGCTCATACATAATGCCAAAGGAGATGGGGCACACGTACTCCGACGGGGTGCTCTCCTCCTTAAAGACATTTGGGGCCGGGGGCGGCGATCCCCCTTTCTTCTTGTCCTCTCCTCCTCCGCCTTTCACCCTGCCCAGCTTCCCCAAGCGCGCCGCCGTCGCCCTATGCGAGGCTGCAAACACCTCATCTTCATCTGACGAATACCCCCCTCCCCCTTCCCGCTGCCCTTCCTCCTCTTTCTTCGGATTCGCAGTCGCTGCTGCCTGCGCTCTTGCCACCATGGCGGCGGCCGCTCTCCGTGCGATTGTTCCGGGGCGGCTTCCTCCCCCCTCTCCTCCTCCACCACCTGCTGCTGCTGCCTGCGCTGCCGCCGGTACTGCCACTGCCATGGGTGTAGCGGACGCAACTGCTGGTGCTGGTGCTGGAGGAGCCACAGTCACCGGCACCGCTGCTCGAACCAACGCCAGTACGCGCGCGTCCACCTCGTCCTCGTCCTCGTCCTCGTCTTCCTCCTCCTCCCCGCCACCATCGCAATCTCCAGCGCCGCCCATCGCCAAGCCAGCCCCCGCCCCTCCCTGCTTCTTCTTCTTCTTGTTGTTGTTCTTCTTATTCTTCTTTTTCTTCGTCCCGCCTTCCGTTGGCGACACGCTAGCAGCTTCACCGGTGCTACCCGCCAATCCGTCCGATGACAACAAAGATTCAGGACCAGGACGATCAGAAGCCGCAGCCGCCGCCGCAGCAGCAGCAGCAGCAGCAGAAGCCGCACCCATCTCCCTTCCACCATCCATGCTTGGCCGGGTCAACACCACCTCGCCTGGCACCAGCGGCGCCTCTTTCTTTCCCTCTCCTCCCGCTGCTGCTGCTCCTTCTCTACTCGCACGGAAAAGGCCGCGCCCGCTCTCCATAGTCGACGGCGACGGCAGCGTCGTCGCCCTGGTCGTCGTTCCCTCCTTCTTCCTCCTCGTCTCCTCCAGCGCAACTTGAGCACTTTGCTTCATCCACTCAAACAGATCCTCCTCCTCCTCCTCAAACTCGTCCTCCCCATCCTCATTTTCCGTCGCCGCCGTCGCCTTCGTCTTTTTCCTGTTTTTTGCTGCCCTTTTTGCCTCTGCTTGTGCTACAGGCTTTGCATTCCGGTCCACCTGCCGCTTATGGCCCTGCTGCTCTTGCAGTCGCTTCCTTGCCTCCTCCTCTTCTTCCTCTTGCCGTTGTCGCATTCTTGCCGCCGTCCGGGCATCTGCTTTCGCCTGCGCGTCCGCCTTCGCGGCTGCCGCCGCGTTTATCGCATCCGCCTTGCCCGCCACCTTTTTCTTCTCTCTCTCCTCACACTCTTCTTCTTCTCCTCCTGCACTAGCCTTCGATCCTGCACCGTCTTCTTTCTACTCCCCGTACCTCCGAAGGCTTCACACTCCAACTCGTCTTCCAAAGTGCTCATCACATTATCCACACAATCATTGACTGCGTCCAAACCCACGGCCCCACCAGAATCGAATAAAGGGCGCATAGTCTTCGCACAACCTGAAAATCATTCGTGCCATCCATGCTGGCCATAATTTTATACAGCCGCGAATTCTCGTACAAGGTCAGCCCAACATATTTAAGGGACACCACCTAGTCCTTGGTCCACGATACACGGAGCCCTTGTCCCGTAACAGCATCAATCATCTTCTCTTCTAAAATCATCACAGCACGGGCAAATAGGCGCTCCTCTGCTGCCAATTTCACTTCAATATGCCTCTTGATACTCCAATCCTCGAGCGACATTGGATTTTTCTGGAGCTCCTCCTTCCCGTCCATCACTTTCTTAGCCATCATCCGGAACATTTGACACAGAGCGTACGTCTTCTTTTTATCAAGGCCGTGGCACTCCACGTCCATTTTCTCCAATAATACTTGGGCCACGGCCTGCGGCATCAACTTACGGCTGACCACCTCTTCGAAATAAGCCAATTCAGTCACATGCACAAAACGGTTGACTCGCACCTCGTCCATCTCTTCCTCAACGTCAGAGCCAAACTTGCGCGCGGCGGCTGCTGTGGCCGGCGACTCTTCCTTCTTGACGGAGGCAGGCGCAAGGCCGCCTGATTCAGGTGTCCCTCCAGCTGCGCCCTTCCTCGTCTCCTTCGCTTCTGTGGCTGCTCCTCCCGCTGGCTCCTCCTTTTGCTTCTTCGCCGACAACAGCATCCGTCGCATTTCTGCCCCCAACGCCGGGTGCCTTTCCTCCTTCTCTGCCTCCTCCTCCTCCTCCTCCTCCTCCTCCTCCTCCTCCTAAACTACCCTCATACACCTCCATAAACGTCTCTGTCATCATTTTGGCCTCGGCATCCGTCTCTTCGTCCAACCCCACCACCTCCTCCTTCTTCTTTCCTCCCTTCTTTTTGCCCTTCTCCTTCTTCTTCTCCGCCCCCTTCCCCTTCTTGTCCTTCGCCGCCGCCTTCTCCAACAGAGCACCCAAGCCACAGCTCGCCAAAACTTGAGCCGTCCGTGCCTTAGGGCCCCCAAACGCCTCCTCCTCCAACTCCGTCACTACCACTCCCAAAGCTCCGCACACGAGCTGCTACACCGCCTTTTTGTCATACAACTCCTCAAGGTACTCCAACAGCACCATCAGCTGCTCCGCGGGCTTCCCAATTACCGCCGCCAAGGCCGCATCAAAAACTGTGTTGCCATGGAATAAATAGAACGCCGC
>Ga0209491_10007131_pt1 | contig 14963 bp, 17 predicted proteins | sample BON02_FD_187213 | JGI IMG/M metagenome (GOLD analysis project Ga0209491, IMG submission 187213) | Freshwater microbial communities from Lake Bonney liftoff mats and glacier meltwater in Antarctica - BON-02 (SPAdes) (version 2) | ecosystem: Environmental > Aquatic > Freshwater > Ice > Glacier...
GTGCCTTCAATCAGGGTGTCAAAGGTCAGCGCGGTGTTCAGCCGGGTTTTGAACGGCGCGCCGGCAATGTCCTCGGCCACGCCAAGGCCAGCCGGCTCAGGAATGCCAGATCCTTCAAAGCTTCGGGTTAAGGATGATGATTTGGTAGGAACTTCACGCGGAGCAAGCGCTAACTCAAGTGGAATATTATGGCCAGAAACCTTTTCAAGCAAGGCGGCAATTCGGGCGGCATACTGCGTGCGAATCCAGTCAAGCTTGAAGCGGTTGCCGACCTGAATGGTGACTTTGGACAGGTCTTCTGCCACGTCGGCGACCAGTGGACGGATCCAGGTATTGAACTGTTGCTCAGGCAGTTCCTGGGCGAGATGGTCAACGCAGGTCTGCCACAAACCGTGGCTCATGTTGAGCGCGGAGCCGTCACTCATGGCGTTTTATGCTGGTCAAAAGCGTGGGGGTCATACAATTTTCTGTCGGGCCGCCCCAATAACCAGCGCGGGGGCCATTGCTCGCCTGTGGATATTTTTGATTTTTGGCACTATGCATTGTAGCCGTGACAGGGAGTTATCCACAAAAATTTTATGCGGGGTTTAACCTATTCCAGATTGCTGGGTGCGGGTCCTTGGAGCTGCATCCAGGGCGGCGGCATGAATCTCAGTCATTACGCCAATTAACCAGCCTAACTGGTTGCCAGGCTTGAGAAATCTGCGATAATCGTGGGCTTCCCTGATTCGCGGCCCGGTCTTCATTGTCGGTCAGCGCATGGATGCCTCATACATTTCCAAGTTGGATTTCCAAGTGGATTGGCTGGGCAGACCGGGATGAATTTAAAAAGCCTAGATAGCTAAAAAGCCAAGAAGCAGGATTAATCATGAAACGCACATACCAACCTTCCAAAGTCAAGCGCGCACGTACGCACGGTTTTCTGACCCGCATGAAAACCCGTGGCGGCCGCGCAGTGATTGCTGCACGCCGCGCCAAGGGCCGCAAGCGCTTAGCGGTCTAACCAGCCTGCACCTCTGAAGACTTTAGACGGGTCTTGTGCAGCGGCTTCAAACCCGGCCGCAGTTTCAGGCGGTTCTGGCGGGCAATGTCATCGCCAAAACCGAGCACTTTGCCCTGCACCGCAACCGGCTTGATGCCGTTGCACCTCCCGCCTCTGCCCTGTTCCCCGTTCCGGATGTATGGATCGGTGCGATGGTGCCTAAACGCTGGGCCAAACGGGCCGTTACGCGCAACGCCATCAAAAGGCAAATCTATACTGTGAGCGCCGATTTTTTACCGTACTACCTGAACCAGCCCCGAGCCGCCTTTCTGGTGCGCTTGCGGCGGGAGTTTTCGCGCCAGGAATTTACCAGCGCCGTATCGTCTCGCCTAAAAGAAGCCGTGCGTGCCGAGGTGATGGCCTTGATGCAGGCTGGCGCAGCCTCATGTGATGCGCCAGCCATGATGTCCCGCTTTCCTTTGGCCTAAGCACATGAAAATCCTCTTGTTGGCGGCTTCCCGCCTGCCTCAAAAGCTGTTGATCGTTCTGGTCAAGGCTTATCGCTTGCTGCTCAGTCCCTGGCTGGGCTCGGGTTGCCGTTTTGAGCCAACCTGTTCTGCCTACTCACTGCTGGCATTGCAGCAACATGGTGCCGTGCGCGGCAGCTACCTCACGCTGCATCGCTTGGCGCGCTGTCAGCCCTGGTGCGATGGTGGATACGACCCCGTGCCGCCACGCAAGGCCGCAGCTGAACGCCGCCATTTTCTTTTCACCCGTCTGGTCACACCCGTGACTTCAATCCCCTCTAAAAAGAAGCCGTCATGAACGACATACGCCGCACCATTTTGTGGGTGATTTTTGGTTTTTCCATGATTTTGTTGTGGGATCAGTGGCAGATTTTCAACGGCAACAAGGCAACCTTTTTTCCGTCTTCCACGTCGGTGGCAAGCAAGGCGACGCCTGCCAGCCCATCTGCCAGCGCAACCGCTGTGCCGACTGGGCAGGCCGGCATCAGCGCCGTGCCTCCTGCCGCCGCACCGGCTCAAGTGCCCAGCGCTGCTGCGGCCGTGCCGGGTCAGTCGGGCGCCCGGCCCACCACCACGCCCTCGGCCAGCAAGGAACGGCTGGTTGTCAATACCGATGTGCTGACGCTGACCTTCGACACCGACGGCGGCTCTCTGGTTCGCTCGGCCTTCCCCCGGCACAAAGACATGACGGAAAAGGCATCAGATTTTGTGCTGCTCGATGAAAGTGCTGCACGTGTTTATCTCGTGCAGTCCGGGCTGATTGCCAGCGGTACCGGCGGCAGCTTCCCGACCCATAAAACGCCGATGACTGCCGTGCCGGGCGAGCGACAACTGAAAGGCGGCCAGAACACACTGGAAGTCAAATTTGAGTCGGCTGAGGTCGGCGGCGTCAAACTCGTCAAAACCTACACGCTCAAGCGCGGCAGCTATGACATGGTTGTGCGGCACGAAGTGCTCAACACCGGCACCAGCCCGGTGTCGCCGCAGCTTTACCTGCAACTGGTGCGCGACGGCAACAAGCCGCCGGGAGAGTCATCGTTTTATTTCACCTTCACCGGCCCGGCTCTTTATACCGAGGCCAAGAAGTACCAAAAAGTTGAATTCAGCGACATCGAAAAGAACAAGGTTGATGTTGAAAAGCAGGCCAGCAACGGGTATGTGGCCATGGTTCAGCATTATTTTGCGACGGCCTGGATACTTGCCGACGGCATTCAGCGCGACATTTTTCTGCGCAAGGTGGACGCCAACCTGTACGCCGTTGGCATGATCACGCCGCTAGACACGATGGCCCCCGGCAGCACGAAAGCAGTGAGCGCAAAACTGTTCATCGGCCCGCAGGAAGAAAAAGTGCTGGAAGCGCTGGCTCCCGGCCTCGAGCTGGTGAAAGACTACGGCTGGCTGACCATTCTGTCCAAGCCGCTGTACTGGCTACTGTACTGGCTGCACAGCTTTATTCAGAACTGGGGTTGGTCGATTGTTGCGCTGGTGTTGCTGCTGAAGATCGCCTTCTACTGGCTCAATGCCAAGGCCTACGCCAGCATGGCCAAAATGAAGAAGGTTAACCCAAAAATCATGGAAATGCGTGAGCGCCTGAAAGACAAGCCGCAGGAAATGCAGCAGGCCATGATGAAGATGTACAAGGATGAAAAAGTCAACCCGATGGGCGGCTGCTTCCCGATCATGATCCAGATTCCGGTGTTCATTGCGCTGTACTGGGTGCTGCTATCGAGCGTTGAAATGCGCGACGCGCCATGGGCACTGTGGATTAAAGACTTGTCGGCACCGGACCCTTTCTTTATTTTGCCCATCGTCATGACGCTCACCACCATGCTGCAAACCGCATTGAACCCGGTACCACCGGATCCGATGCAGGCCAAGCTGATGTGGTTCATGCCGTTGATTTTTAGCGTGATGTTCTTTTTCTTCCCGGCCGGACTGGTGCTCTACTGGATCACCAACAACGTGCTGTCAATTGCGCAGCAGTGGATGATCAACACCCGCATGGGTGTGCCGCCGCAGTTCAACCTGCCGAAGTTCAAATAAAAAAGGGCCGCTGATGCGGCCCTTTTGCTTGACGGCTTTAATATCTCAGTCATGCTAGCCCGCCACCACGACCCCATTGTTGCGATTGCCACCGCACCCGGTCGCGGTGCCGTTGGCATCGTGCGGGTGTCTGGCAAAGACATCGCGCCAGTGATGGCTGCGCTATGTGGCAAGTGCTTGCTGCCCCGCCATGCAACTTATCTGCCGTTTCGTGATGCGCATGGCGGCATCATCGACCAAGGGCTGGCGATTCATTTCCCTGCGCCGCATTCGTTCACAGGCGAAGACGTGTTGGAGCTGCAAGCTCACGGCGGTCCGGTCGTTTTGCAGCTCTTGCTGGCGCGCTGCCTTGAGGCCGGGCGGGACGTCGGCTTGCGGGTAGCGCAGCCGGGAGAGTTCACCGAACGGGCTTTTCTGAGCGACAAGATTGATTTGGCGCAGGCCGAAGCGATTGCCGACCTGATTGATGCCAGCACCGAAACGGCGGCGCGCTCGGCGGCGCGCTCGATGTCTGGCGAGTTCTCGCAAGCCGTCAATGCGCTGCTTGAAAAACTGATTCACCTGCGTATGCTGGTCGAGGCCACGCTGGACTTCCCCGAAGAAGACATCGACTTTCTGCAAAAAGCCGATGCACGGGGCCAGCTGGGCAGCCTACAGCAAACGCTGCACGTCGTGCTGCAGCGCTCTGGCCAGGGCGCCATATTGCGTGAAGGCATCAAGGTCGTGATTGCCGGGCAGCCCAACGCCGGCAAAAGCTCGCTGCTCAATGCGCTGGCGGGTGCCGAGCTGGCCATCGTCACACCGATTGCCGGCACCACGCGCGACAAGGTCATGCAGCTGATTCAACTCGACGGCGTGCCGCTGCATGTGGTGGACACCGCCGGCTTGCGTGATGCGGGGGATGGCTTGCAAGACATTGATGAAGTTGAAAAAATCGGTATCGAACGTGCTTGGACTGAAATACAAAGTGCTGACGCGGTTTTGTTTCTGCACGACCTGTCACGCCAAAGCGCTATCAATTACATAGCGAATGACGTGCGTATTGCTGGCCTTCTGGCGCAAAAATTGCCTCCAAAAATACCGATCATCGATGTCTGGAACAAGTCCGACCTAGCCGATGCGCCAGCACTGGCGAAGACGGCGGACGGCATTACGATGTCTGCTAAAACCGGTGCCGGACTGCAAGACCTGCGGCAGCGGCTGCTACAGGTGGTGGGCTGGCAATCAGCCCCCGAAGGTGTTTATATGGCCAGGGCGCGGCATGTGCAGGCTTTGCAAGGTGTTGATGGGCAACTGGCACGGGCCAGCGCCCAGCTTGGCGCTGCGCAGCCGGCGCTCGATCTGCTGGCCGAAGACCTGCGCCAGGCGCAACTGCATTTGAGCGAGATCACCGGCCAGTTCACATCCGATGATTTGCTGGGCGAGATATTCTCGCGCTTTTGCATCGGCAAGTAAGTTATTGGGGTCAGACACCAATTTCGCTGCGGTGCATCGCACCGCGCCCTCCGGGCGAGCCGTAGGCTCGGCGAATTTGGGCTCTGACCCCAAAAACTTACAAAAGTTTTTTCTCTGCCATCGCCAGCGCTTCAGGCTTGCCTGACAGCACCAGCGTGTCGCCGCCCTCCAGCACGGTGTCGTCATGGACGCTGGTCACCCGCCCGTTGCTGCGCCGCAGGCTGACCACGCGCACGCCACTGGCTGCCAGCAGTGCTGCGTCCAGCAACTGCCCAACCGGCTTGATGCCAAGGGGCAATGTGACGCTCGAGAGGCGCTCCTCACCCTGCTCGTTGACCGTGTCGTCGTCGGCGCCGCGAAAGTAGCCGCGCAGCAGGTTGTAGCGCGCGTCGCGCTGCTCCTGCACCACGCGAATCACGCGCCGCATGGGAACGCCTACCAGCGCCAGGGCATGGCTGGCCAGCATCAGGCTGCCCTCAATCGCTTCGGGCACCACTGCGGTCGCACCGGCGGCCTGTAGTTTTTCAAGATCATGGTCGTCCACGGTGCGCACAATCACCGGCACGGTGGGTGCATGGGCGCGCGCATTGGCCAGTACCTTGAGGGCGCTGGCGGTGTCCAGGTAAGTCACCACCACGGCGCTGGCGCGCGCCAGGCCCGCCGCCATCAGGGACTGCAGGCGCACGGCATCACCAAACACCACAGAGTCGCCAGCCGCCGCAGCCTGGCGCACGCGGTCCGGGTCCAGGTCAAGCGCGATGTAGGGAATGCCTTCAGCCTCCAGCAGATGGCCCAGGTTTTGCCCGCAACGGCCATAGCCGCAGATGATGACGTGCTTGCTGGTGTTGATGGACTTGCGCGCAATTGAGGTCATCTGCAGCGACTGTTGCAGCCAGTCGCTGGACACCAGACGCATCACGATGGCGTTGCTGTACATGATGATGAAGGGCGTTGCCAGCATCGACAGCACCATGCTGGCCAAAATCGGATTGAGCAGCGTGGGCGGTAGCAGCGCGCTCTCGTTGGCCAGCATCAGCAGCACAAAACCAAACTCGCCGGCCTGCGCCAGGTACAGGCCGGTGCGCAGCGACACGCCCGTCGTCGCCCCCAGCACGCGCGCCAGGCCAGTGACCAGCGCCAGTTTGAAGAGCACCGGCAGCGTTGCCAGCAGCAACACCAGCGGCCAGCGCTCGAACACAATGCGCCAGTCCAGCAGCATGCCGACGCTGATAAAAAACAGGCCCAGCAGCACATCGTGAAACGGTCTGATGTCGGTCTCGACCTGGTGCTTGAACTCGGTTTCCGAGATCAGCATACCGGCGATAAAGGCACCCAGCGCAAGGCTCAAACCAGCCAGCTCCGTCAGCCACGACAAAGCCAGCGTGACCAGCAGCAGGTTGAGCACAAACAGCTCTTCGCTCTTGCGGCGCGCCACGATGGTGAGCCACCAGCGCATGACGTGCTGCCCGCCGGTGAGCAGCAGGCCGATCAGCAGGGTGGCTTTCAGGCCTGCCACGGCCAGCGCGGTAAAAAGTTGGTCGGCAGGCGCGCCAAGTGCCGGAATCACCACCAGCAGCGGCACCACGGCCAGGTCCTGAAACAGCAACACACCCATCACGCGTTTGCCGTGCTCGGACTCGAGCTCCAGCCGCTCAGACAGCAGTTTGACGACGATGGCCGTACTGCTCATGGCCATCGCACCCGACAGTGCCAGCGCGGTTTGCCATTCCATCTTCCACAGCGTGGGTGCCATGCTGGCCAGAAACAATGAGCCCACGGTTGCCAGCACAATCGTCAGCACCACCTGCAGCAACCCCAGGCCAAACACGTGGCGACGCATGGAGCGCAGCTTAGGCAGGTTGAATTCGAGCCCGATCACAAACATCAAAAATACCACGCCAAACTCACCCAGGTGGCGCACCCCTTCGGCGTTCTGCGACAGCGCCAGTGCGTGCGGCCCAATCACCACACCGACGGCTAGGTAGCCCAGCATGGGCGGCAATTTAAGCCAGCGGCAGGCCACCACACCCAGCACTGCGGCCAGCAGGTATAGCAGGGTCAGTTCAAGTGCGCTCATACTTTTGATGGTATCAGTGCCTTTATGGCCTCTATAGAATGCGGTGATGAGTTTTGACGTTTCCCATTTCAATGCAGAGCAGGCACAAGCCCTTGCACGCAAGACCATTGAGATAGAAGCCGCAGCCGTGCTGGGGCTCGCCAGCCGCGTTGGGCCAGAGTTTGCGCGCGCCGTGCAGATCATGCTGGCATGCCGTGGCAGGGTTGTCGTGATGGGCATGGGCAAGAGCGGCCACATCGGCCGCAAGATCGCCGCCACGCTGGCCTCTACCGGCACCCCTGCGATGTTTGTTCACCCCGGAGAAGCCAGCCATGGCGACCTGGGCATGGTGACAAGCGTCGATCTGGTGCTGGCCATTTCAAACAGTGGCGAGAGCGCCGAGCTGACCGCCATACTGCCGGTTCTAAGCCGTCAGGGGATACCGCTGGTGGCCATCACGGGTGGCCTGCAATCGGCGCTGGCCCGGCAGGCGCATGTCACGCTCGACAGCAGTGTGGCGCAAGAGGCCTGCCCGCTCAATCTGGCACCCACGGCCAGCACCACAGCACAGCTGGCACTGGGCGACGCATTGGCGGTGGCCCTGCTCGATGCGCGCGGCTTCAAAGCAGAAGACTTTGCCCGCTCGCACCCTGGCGGTGCCTTGGGCCGCAAGCTGCTAACACACGTCAGCGATGTCATGCGCAGCGGCGAACAGGTGCCGCGTGTGTTATCAAGCACCAGCTTTACCGACCTGATGCGCGAGATGAGCGTCAAGGGCCTGGGTGCCTCGGCCGTGGTGGATGGCGCGGGGCGGGTGCTTGGCATCTTTACCGACGGCGACTTGCGCCGCCTGATTGAAAAAGGCGTCGACTTGCGCAGCTCTCTGGCTGGCGAAGTGATGCATGTCGGCCCACGCACCTTGAGGGCCGATGCCCTTGCGGTAGAGGCGGTTGAGCTGATGGAGCTGCACAGCATTACCAGTGTGCTGGTGGTCGATGATGACGGTGTTTTGTGTGGTGCGCTCAATACCAATGACCTGATGCGTGCAAAAGTGATATGAAAGCTGTTTTGATCCCCACACTAACCTTCGCACCCGAACTACTGCTAAAAGCGCAAGGCATCCGGGTTGCTTTTTTCGATGTCGATGGTGTGTTGACAGACGGTGGTTTGTACATGTCCGAACAGGGCGAAACGCTGAAACGCTTTAACACCCTCGATGGCCACGGCCTCAAGCTGCTGCAAAAAGTGGGCATCACGCCGGTGGTGATTACCGGTCGCGACAGCCCCGCATTGCGGCATCGGCTACAGGCGCTGGGCATAGTCCACACGCATTTCAGCACCGAGGACAAACGGCCCGCCGCCGAAAGCACATTGACGGCGCTGGGGCTTGACTGGGCGCGCGCGGCTGCCATGGGCGATGACTGGCCCGACCTTGCTGTGATGCGGCGCGCGGCGTTTAGCTGCGCACCCGCCAATGCGCACCCCGAAGTCAAAGCCGCAGCGAACTACGTGACCGAGGCCGCCGGTGGGCACGGCGCAGCGCGCATGTTTTGCGACCTGCTGCTGGTGGCCAGCGGGCAATACGCAACCCTGTTACAGGTCTGTGGCGAATGAACACCGGCACGGCAGTGAATTAATGGAAAAGGCCGTTCGCATTCTCGGCAGGCCGTGGGCGCGGGTGCTGCGGCTGTGGGACAGTAGTTCCATTTATCTGCCCGTCGTGCTGATGGGCCTGCTGGTGCTGGGCACTTACTGGCTGGTGCACAATGCGCCTGGAGCCAGCACGCCCGAGAGCATCAAGGACGTGCGCCATGAGCCGGACTACACCATGCGCAAGTTCACAATGAGAACCTTTGACGAAGTCGGCCTGCTCAAAAGTGAGGTCTATGGGGTTGAAGCGCGACACTACCCCGACACCGATACGCTGGAGATTGACGAGCCACGCATTCGCAGCATCAGCGCGCAAGGCCGGCTGGTCACCGCCACCAGCAGGCGCGCCCTGTCCAACGGCGATGGCTCGGAGGTGCAACTGATGGGTAATGCGCGGGTCGTGCGCGAGGCTACCCAAGATGCCAACGGGAATGATTTGCCGCAGATGGAATTTCAGGGCGAGTTCCTGCATTCGTATGTCAACGAAGAGCGGGTCAAATCGCACCTGCCGGTGCTGTTGATACGGGGCGCAGATCAGTTCACGGGCGACAATTTTGCCTATAACAACCTGACGGGTGTGGCGGACTTGAAGGGGCGCGTCAGAGGTATCTTGTATCCTAAAAGCAAAAAGGAAAGCAAAAAGGCTTCAAAACCGAAGTCTTGAAGCCTTTTAAACATCTCGCGGTTGCTTTTAGCCTTATGAGGGCTTAGTAGCCGCCGCGTCCACCGCCGCTATCGCCGCCGCCGGAGCGACCACCGCCACCACCGTATGGGCTACGGAAACCGCCGTCACCGCCACCGCCACCGCCACCGCCAAAGCCGCCGCCAGTGCGTGGGGGACGAGCTTCCATTGGGCGGGCTTCATTGACGACGACACTGCGACCGCCCAAAGGCTGGCCGTTCATGCCGGTGATTGCCGCCTGCGCTTCGGCATCGCTGCCCATTTCGACAAAGCCAAAGCCTTTGGAGCGACCGGTGTCGCGTTCCATCATGACTTTAGCGCTGGTGACAGCGCCAAACTGGCCAAAAGATTGTTGCAAGTCTTCGTCGCGAACGGAATACGGCAGATTGCCGACGTATAGTTTGTTGCCCATTAAGGGACTCCTCTAAAACACAAGATGCGGATGCATCAACAAAAGCGATGGGGTCCCGAAAGCACAACAAATCTTATACGTACCGCTGTAGCGCGCGAAACTGACCGATCACCTAACCTGTGCGAATGCGAACATTTACACACCCGCATTATGTGTCAGAATCTGGTTTTCGAATTTCCGGCCTGCGACTAGCGGACCGGAAGGCCACAAGGAGACGTTGCATGAGTCATGACCACCATCGCCACAGCGACCATGACCATCATGATCACGGCGGATCCGAACTGTCGGTCATGGACTTGCGCGTTCGTACATTGGAATCGCTGCTGGTCGAGAAAGGCTATGTCGACCCCGGGGCGCTCGATGTCCTGATCGAGACCTACGAGACCAAGGTCGGTCCGCATAATGGCGCGCGGGTGGTGGCGAAAGCATGGGCAGATCCGGCGTACCGGAAATGGCTGCTCGAAGACGCAACCGCTGCCATTGCATCGCTTGGTTTTACGGGTCGCCAGGGCGAGCACATGGTCGCTGTGGAAAACACGCCGAACCTGCATAACATGGTGGTCTGCACCTTATGCTCCTGCTACCCTTGGCCCGTCCTCGGGCTGCCGCCGATCTGGTACAAGGCGGCCCCTTATCGGTCGCGCGCGGTTATTGATCCACGCGGCGTGCTGAAGGATTTCGGCGTCGAGCTTCCAGTCGGGGTTGACATCCGCGTCTGGGATTCGACAGCGGAAATCCGCTACCTGGTACTGCCAATGCGGCCAGCCAATACGCAAGCTTGGAGCGAGGAATCGTTGGCGAGCCTGGTTACCCGCGATTCCATGATCGGAACAGGCTTGGCTAAATCGCTGGATTCACTGTAAGAGGCCACATGAACGGAGCACAGGATCTGGGCGGCATGCAAGGCTTCGGGCCGGTCATGCCAGAGCCCAATGAGCCGTGGTTTCACGACGCATGGGAGCGCAGGGCATTTGCCCTCACGCTGGCAGCGGGCGCAACCGGTGCATGGAATCTCGACATGGGGCGCGCGGCAAGGGAGAGCCTGCCGCCGGCTCAGTATTTGTCCAGCAGCTATTACCAGATCTGGTTTGAAGCGCTGATCAAGTTGCTTATCAGCAAAGGTCTTGTCACTGCCGATGAAATCAGGGAAGGCAAAGCGAAAACACCCGCCGCGCCCAACCTGCGCAAGCTGCTGAAAGACAATGTGGCTTCTGCAATGTCAAAGGGGGCGCCCTCTGATCGCGAAGCCGCTACCCCCGCGCGCTTCAAGATCGGCGATGCCGTCAGAACGAAGCAGATGAATCCTGCCACGCACACACGCCTGCCGCGCTACTGTCGTGACAAGCGGGGGACGGTAATCGCCGTGCGCGGAACGCATGTCTTTCCGGACGCGAGCGCCACAGGACGAGGCGAGCAGCCCGAGTGCTTGTACACGGTGCAATTCGCGGCGACCGAATTGTGGGGGTCCGACACAACAGCGGCGTCGAACTGCATCGACTGCTGGGAATCTTACCTTGAGCGGGCCTGAATGAAATGTACTGAATTGAAGTCGGCGGCGACGAGTTTTCCGCAATTGCGCGGAGTTCTGCCAGAACTGCCTCAGGACGCTGAGGGGCCGGTGTTCAAGGCGCCTTGGGAGGCCCAGGCATTTGCCATGGCGCTTGCCCTGCACGAGCGCGGCATCTTCACCTGGAGCGAATGGGCTGGCGCATTAACGCAGGCGATTCGCGATGCGCAGGCTGCGGGCGACCCTGATACTGGTGAAAACTATTACCAGCACTGGCTTGTCGCGCTTGAGCGGATCAGCACTGAGAAGGGACTGGTCAGCGACATGCTGCTGGCGCAGCGCAAACAGGAGTGGCAGGATGCTGCGCGCCGCACCCCGCATGGCAAGCCGATTGAACTGCAACGCGGATAAGCGTCGCGCGTACCAGTGCAGGGAAATACGCTCAGTCCGCAAGAGACCGAGTGCACGCCTTCCGTTTGAGGCCGGGGAGGGCGTGTAGTCATGGGTTTTATCTGGCCGGAGTGTAGTGAAATCGAAGCGTTCCTCGTCTCCACCGGCATCGTCGCCCTTGCCGAAATGGGCGACAAGACGCAACTGCTGGCCCTCGTGCTCGCCGCGCGCTTCAAAAAGCCGTGGCCGATCGTGTGGGGCATCTTTGTCGCCACGATTGCCAACCACGCCATGGCTGGTGCGCTGGGTGCATGGGTTACCAGCATGCTCAGTCTGCAAACGCTGCGCTGGGTGCTTGGCGCGTCATTCCTGGTCATGGCGGCATGGATGCTGGTGCCCGACAAACTTAAAGACGAAGGTGATAAAAAACCGCTCTCGCGCCTTGGCGTTTTTGGCACTACCCTGGTGCTGTTCTTCCTGGCTGAAATGGGCGACAAGACGCAGATCGCCACAGTTATGCTGGCAGCGCGTTATGACGCGATGGTCAGCGTTGTGGCAGGAACCACGCTGGGCATGATGCTGGCGAATGTGCCGGTGGTTTTTCTCGGTGAGCGCGTGACCCGGCTGGTGCCGCTGCGGGTGGTGCATGTGGTGTCGGCGCTGTTCTTTGTTGTGCTTGGCTTGTTGGCGCTCTTCATGCCGGCGTAGCAAGATATACTGACCAAAGCGCCGATTTGCCAGCTTGCGGGCGCTTAAAAAGTACCGCTATGACTGTACCCTATGCCGATTTCGCGCGTAGGGTGCCGTTCAGGCGTCGTTGAATATTTTTTCGTATTCCTGGCGCAGCAGGTTCTTCTGCACCTTGCCCATCACATTGCGCGGCAATTCGTCCACCACGTAGGGCCGCTTGGGCACCTTAAACCCGGCAATCTGGCTCTTGAGCGTTTGCACCAGCTCGGTAGCATCGAGCGCCGCACCCGGTTTCGCCACCACCACCGCCACCACGCCTTCACCGAAATCGCGGTGCGGGTAGCTGCGAGCCGCACTCAGCACCTGCTCGGGATCGGGCAAAAAGTCGGTGGCCAGCGCGGCAAAGAAGGCTTCGCGGCGCGTGGCGGGCAGTTTCTGGTAGCTCTGGATCATGTCGAGCGCCAGGGCGTAGCCGTTGGCCTGGCCGCGTTCGGAGACCAGCTATTGGCAAGATCGGAGCAAGGGCTCCAGGCTGCGGTCGGTGCCGGCTTTTCGGGTCAGTCTCAGGAGCTTTTCAAACATCATGCAGTTGGAATTCCCATCAGAGCCTGGGGCAGCCAGGTCGCGATTTCAGGGAACACGCACAAAAGCACGATGGCGACCACCATGCAGAGCATGAAAGGAAAGGCGCCTTTGAGGATGGTGGGCAGGCGCACATCGGGCGTGATACTGTTGATCACGAACAGATTCAGACCCACCGGCGGGGTGATGAGACCCAGCTCCATGTTGATCGTGAGGATAACGCCAAACCAGATCGGATCGAAACCCGCCGAGGTGATCACGGGCATGAGGATGGGTGTGGTCATCAAGATGATGGCCGCTGGCGGCAAGAACATGCCGGCCACCAACAGCAACAGGTTGATCGCGGCCAGAATCACCCACTTGTTGACCTGCATTTCACCAATCGCTTCGGCCACCGATTGCGTGATCTGTAGCGACGACATCATGTAGCCAAAGAGAATGGAGGTGCCGATGATCATTAGCAACATGCCCGACTCGCGCAGCCCGTCACGCAAGATGGCCCACAGATCCATTGGTTTCCAGACCCGATAGATGACGATCACCATCACCAGGCACAGCGCAGCGCCCACGCCGGCCGCTTCTGATGGCGTGGCAATGCCACCGTAGAGCGCATAGACCACGCCCACGATGACGGCCATGAAGGGCAGCAGCCGGGGCAGCAGTTCCAGCTTTTCCTTCATGCTGTAGATGCGCTCGGCATCGACCAGCACCGTGCCTCGCTTCCAGCTGATGAACAAGGCCCAGGCCATGAAGAGGCCGGTGAGCATGAGACCGGGCAATACGCCGGCCAAGAACAGGCGGCCAATCGAAGTCTCTGACGCAATGCCGTACAGAATCATGGTGATGCTGGGCGGGATCAGGATGCCGAGCGTGCCACCCGCGGCGATCGCGCCGGTGGCCAGGTCGGCGTCGTAGCCGCGCTTGCGCATTTCGGGGATGCCCATCTTGCCGATGGCCGCACACGTCGCGGGCGAAGAGCCCGTGAGAGCGGAGAAGAGTGCGCAGGCACCGATGTTGGAGATCACCAGCGAGCCTGGCACGCGGTGCAGCCAGCGCGACAGCGCTTCGTATAGATCGCTGCCAGCGCGCGAAGACGCCACCGCTGCACCCATGATGACGAACATGGGCAACGAGACTAGGGTGAAGTCGCTCAGGCCGGCAAATATGGTCTCGGGCACGAAGTTGACACTGTTCCAGCCATCGAAGACGACCATGAACAACAAGGCCACGGCGCCCAGCCCGAAGGCGATGGGCAGGCCGATAGCCAGCACGGCGATCGTGACCACAAAAATCAGCGATCCAATGGCGAGCGTACTCATGGAGGCTCCAGAGAGAGGAAACCGACGTTCAGAGAACGTCTTCGGGGGTCAGACCAAAGGGATGGTCGCGCTCGGTGAAGACCAGCCACATCTCAGTCAGGTACTGCAGGCACAGCAGGCCAAGGCCGACCGGAACAGACAGGTAGGGGATCCATAACCGCGCCCGCCAGATGGATGCCGTGGTCTGGTTGCCCACCCAGGTCTCGTGCCACCAGGGAATGGAGGCGTAGAGAAAGAAGCCGCAGAAAGTGAGGGCGATCAGGCTGCCCACCAGGTGCAGGTGGCGCCGGATGCGGGGCCGCACCATCAGCGGCAACAGGTCCACCGCCACATGGCCCCGCGTGAGCAAGATGTACGGCGCACCGATGAAAGTGGCTGCCACCACCGAATACATGACGAACTCGGTCTGCCAGATGGACGATTCGTTCAGCACGGCGCGAACGAACACCATCTGGCACACCACCACGATGGACAGCAGGATCATGGCCGCAGCGATCACGCCAAAGAGGCGCGATGTCGCGTGGATCGCCGACACCCAGACGGGCAGGTCGGCGCCGTGGCCAACCGCCTTACTTGACACTCAAGGCCTTCTCGATCAGCTCCTTGCCACCGGGCACCTTTTCAGAGAATGTCTTGTAAGAAGTCTTCTGGGCCACAGCGCGCCAGGC
>Ga0209491_10007134_pt1 | contig 14960 bp, 15 predicted proteins | sample BON02_FD_187213 | JGI IMG/M metagenome (GOLD analysis project Ga0209491, IMG submission 187213) | Freshwater microbial communities from Lake Bonney liftoff mats and glacier meltwater in Antarctica - BON-02 (SPAdes) (version 2) | ecosystem: Environmental > Aquatic > Freshwater > Ice > Glacier...
CGAATCCGGAGGCAGTGCTAGCCGTCGTGGCGATCAGCACCGTGACTAGCGGCGTGGCTTATGGGGGGGCGCGCCTGAGGGCTGAGGAGAATCGCCTGGTCGACAAGGCCGAGGCTCGGGAGGCGCACCTGGTTGACAAGGCCGAAATTTACAAGTACATGGCCCAGATGGCGGGTACGCATGACTACGAGCCGCTATGGGGGGAGTTGCAGAAGTCGGGCAAGGGGAAGAGAAGAAATGGGAACGCTTCTCCTGGTCGATCTCTTGAGGGCGTGGATCCCCCTCCTGACGGACATTGATCGCCACCGCCACTGAGCCGGGCATAAGAACTCGCTCGCCAAAGCGAAGCACAAGGCCCCGCTCCTACGCTTCTCCATTCTATCCAAGGCTGTAAATGCACTGGTCTGTCGAACGCCAGAGCTGTCTCCTTTTATACAAAGGAGACAGGGCCGGGCCAACACATGTCTCGGCCTGCCTTGGCCTTGGGCATTTCAGAGCTCGTCAATGACGGGCGCATTGCTTCTCTTCTCGCGTCGTCCTTTCATTCCGTCGCTGCCAAGCTCCTCCTCCTCGACCTGCGTGCCACCGCCATTACCGCGGCCTCTATCATTACCAACCTTCAGGCATATCCGCTGCTGGAAGAACTGGATGTGGGTGAGTGCCAGGACTTCCATGCACTCGACGCCTCCTACAGGTGCAGAGCCTGGCAGTGAGACGCCTGCGGAAGATAGAGATATGTGGGACAGGAGATGGAGACAGCTGGGTAGGCTATCGACAACGACTAGGCCACAATTTGAGAAATAGATGCTTCTCCGTCGGGCACGATTATGTGCACTACATACCCACAAACTGCTTTGGTGGCCCTTCAGAAGACGTCCAACCTACAGGACGCTTTTTCCAGTTAGGCTCCACCGACGTGCTGCCCGCCGTGCGGACCATCGAGGCCCTCGTCCATTCCCACCAACTACCCGATCCCTTCTTTTGCATACACGTCAATGGGTGCGAGGACTGCCACCTGTACTTCGCCCAGTACCTGCCTCACTATGGTAAGGACTCCTACGACGGAAACACCACCTGGTCAAGACGACACACAACACATTTTGACAAGGGGCGGCATACCTGCATGTTGTATGGAGAAGGCCGTTTCATTTGTTTGGAGTGTTTAAGAACCAGATACCACTGTTGTGCCGAGGAGGAATGCCTGACTTGCGTCTGTATAGATTGCGACGGCAAGCCCAGCGTGACAGCGTGCCATTCGTCTGGAACCGACCTGGAATGGGAGCGGCTTGAGGAAGAAGGGACGACGCACTTCGATCTCGTCAGTTGCTACAGGGAGGGTCATAATGATTCCTGCCGATTTCCACAGCAGCTTAAACAACTGTGTAAGGACGCGGAAATGTGCTGCGGCCCCTCCCTCGGGCCGGACTGTTGCAAGGAGTGTGGCGGGTGGCAATGCAGGTGGTGTGATACCGATTGGAGCCGTTCTCGGTGCGCCAAGTGTAATGCGAGGGAGTGCATTCTTGACAACTGTCATTTCGTTATATACCGATGCGACGCCTGCGACGAGACCTATTGCAGCGACACGTGCAGTCAAATTTGCATGTTCAAAGTGCTGAATTGTGATGATAGTGATGAATGTGAGCTCTGTCCCGAGTGTTACCTTGAATACTCGGATGATGCGTCAATGACTCTGGCATTTGTAGGAACGTACGACGGAGAAGAAGAGGAGGACGAGGAAGAAGAGGATGGAGAAGTAGAGGCCGAATACGTGGAGGCTGAGGAAGAGCAGGCTCACTAGGGGAGGGGAGGAGATGGCTTGCCTGGGCAGAGGGCACAAAGGCGACCTCGTGGAGGTCTGAAATGAAGAGGTGGAAAGTACAGTCTGGCAATGCTCAAAATATTAGACAAAAAGAAAGACATTTTAAAGCTTTAGCACTGGTACGAGCGGCAGCTTGATGCTTGACAGCCGGAGCAAAGGGTCAGGCAAATGGTGTGGGGACGTAGAGGACGAAGGGGGAGGGGAAAAAGAAAGAATGCACATGCTGCTGGCTGCCCAAGGCTTGTCTCTCCACCGACATGCCGCTCTAGAGCGATTTGTCTGTTGTACCTAGGCGTGCGCATGCTTTGTATTTCTGCCATCATTTAGCTAGCTAGGTGTGAAAAGGCTCCTCGTTTGCTAGAGCTGAGCCGCTTGGAACGCGACACGTACGCGTGAGTTCGATGATATTGTATCTCGAGCGCCGTGTAAGACGGATGAATGGGCGGCTACCAACAACCGCATACCCACAAACCCTCCATACCCTACCCACCGGCAACACACAGAGCGCAAGAATGCGGAGGGGCTTGCCGGCGGCGCCCTCTTTTCGGAGGCCCAGGCGGCCAGGACCAGCCCAAGCATCATCATTAGCATCAGCATCCTCCGCGTCCAGCCTCCTGTCCCTCCTCCTAAGGCCCCTGTCCACCAACAGCAACCCTACCGTCTCTGCCAGCTTGTCCTCGTCGTCGGCATCCTCTTCCTCCTCCTCCTCTCCACCCGGCAAGGCCCCAGCCACCACCCCGAGCAGCAGGAGGAAACGGCGGCTCGTCGGAGACATGGGAATGACAGGCACGTCCACTGCCCATCGGCTAGGGCGCTGGGAACGCGTCGTGCCCGCCTCCTCGCGCATGATGGAGTATTTGGGAGGGTCCTCCACCACCACAGTGGCCGCCCACGCCGCGGTCACTGTTGCCACCGCTCCCAACACCAACACCACGTCCAGCCTGACCTCTGCCCTGCAACTGGCCCGTTTCTACCTGGGTCGCGGCGATCTCAAAGCAGCACGCGAGCTCCTCTTTGCCTTGCAAGACGGTCGGCTGGGCCCGTCCACGGCCCTGCAAGTCCCCCCTGTCCTCCTCCGGCCCCTCTTACAGCAACTTGTTGAAGCCCAATTTCACGCCAAAGATGCATCACTAGCCATGGAGGCAGCCACCCGCATGGTGCAAACAGGACAACGACTCACCCCACAACTAGCCGTCGGGCTGCTCAAGGCTTGCGGAGGAAGCCGAATCGACCTCCTTGCCACCTGGTGGGCGCAGCAGCAGCAGCAGCAGCAGGCTGTATCATGGGCAGAGAACCGTGCAATTTGCCTAGCCCTCCTAGATGTGCTAGGCGCTGCTGCTCTATCCCCTCCTCCTCAAGGTAGTGCAGAAGCAGCAGCAACGACAGCAGCAGCAGCAGCATCAGCAGCATTGCAGAGTTTGCCAAGCGTGCAAGACGTCTGGGAGGCCCTCTGTCGCCATGGCCCCCCTCCAGCCTCGGCTTACGCCTCGCGCATCACCGGGCTAGCAGCAGCAGCAAAAGCACCAGCACCAACAGCAGCATCAGCATCAGCACCAGCACCAACAGCAACCGATGGTATCAATCTCTCCGAGATACTCCTCTCTGCTGTGCAAGACTTCGCGGCACAAGAAGAAGATGCCAACGCCCGTCGTCTCGTCCTCAAAGCAGCAGCTGAAGCCATGCTACAGCAGCAGCAGCAGCAGACCGGGAGCGTGGCAGGCCTCCAGCAAGTCCTCCAATCCCTCCCACTCTCCTCCTCCTCCTCCTCCCCAGCAGCAGCAGCAGCAGAAAATATAGAGCTATACACCCACCTCCTCCACCTCCTCTCTTCTTCCCAGCTGGATGCACTCGACGTGCTGTGGTTGCATGCCTCACAAGCCTTCAAAGTCGATTCCAGCACCAGCACCAGCACCAGCACCAGCACCAGCACCAGCATCAGCTCTTCCTTCTCACCCCTTGGTCTCATTCTAGCCTACTGCCGGGTCGCCCTCCCTAGCAAGAGCCCCACACACATCAACCAAGCATTGACCTTGCTACACGATCATTTTTCAAGCAGCAGCAGCAGCAGCAGCAGCAGCAGCAGCAGCAGCAGCAGCAGCAGCAGTAATCACCCAGCTCTCGATCTGGATGACGTCGCCCTCGTTTTAGAATCCCTCTGTTCCCAACACCGAAAAGTGGAAGTCCAAAACCTACAACAATCCCTCCCTCCCTTCCTTCTTTCCTCCCCCCTCCCCATCCCCTTAAGTCGCGCTCTGTTAAAATGCGCGGCACTCGAAGGAAAACCTGGGAGGGCCATTGCCTGCTTAAATCGTCTCATTGGGGAGGACGAGGAAGGGAGGGAGGGAGGAAGGGAGGAAGGGAGGGATGTGACCCAGCCGGAGGATTATGAGGCGGTGCTGCAGGCGTTGGCGGGGGTGGAGCTATCGACTGCAACGATTAGAGAGAAAGAGTTGGTTCAGAACCCTTTGGGTTTTCTATCGTGGGTGTTAGAAGAGGGGTTAATGAAAAAGACACAAGGTGGCAGTACTGCCGCTGCTGCTGCTGCTGCTGCTGTTGGTAGTGGTGCTCCTACCCCTGAAGCGACGCATGCCGCCTTGCGCATCCTTCGACGGGCCTGCGAGGAGGGAGGGAGGGAGGGAGGGGTAGGAGGGCATAGAGAGGCCTTCGTTCAGCGTGCTGTTGCCTTAGTAAGCAAGCTAGCAGCGGCGGGTCACGAGACTGACGATGCGCTGTGTGAAGACCTCGTAGGAGTTGTTGTATGGGGTGTGAGCCTCCATCGCGCCGTGGAAATAATCAAAGAAATGGAACAAACCCACGCAGCCCCCGCCCCATTGGCACGAGCACAAGCTCTCTTAATCAGCACTTTGGCTCGAAGGGGGGATTTGGGATCAGCGGAGGAATGGCTGGTGAGGATGAATACGCTGACGGGGGAGGGGCCGAGTGAGGGCGTGTTGGATGCTTTTGCCCTTGCGTATGCCTTGGAAGGGAATGTCCCTTCCGGGCTGTCGATGCTCCAAGGGTGTTTTACCCAGTATGGAGTGAGGCCATCTGCTGGGGCTTTCAAAAAAGTGTTTGAACGGTGCTTGGGAGGAGGAGGAGGAAGAGGGGAGGGAGGAGGAGGGGATCTGTTTGAGGCACAACGGGCCGTGATCATCGCGCAACAGCTTTGGGCGGGGGAGGGGGAGGAAGGGAGGGAGGGAGGGGGCTTTGTCCGGGAGTTGGAGGGGCGGTTGGCGGAGGCGGAGGCGGAGGCGGAGGCGGAAGCGGCGGCCGCTGTGGCGGCTTTGGTAGAAGCAGCGGTGTTGACGGCAGCAGAGAGGAAGGAGTCGCCGTCATCGTGAGAGAGAATTGAGATAAGGTATGGGGGGAATGTGGGGAGGAGGGAAGGAAGGTGAGTCAGCGCAGCTGCGTGCGGAATGAGAAGTAAAAGTAAAAGGCTCTATCGGTGCAATGCTTTTGTGTTGTTTTCTTTTGTTGTCTGTCAGTCTCTGATGTTGATCTCGAGCCCTTGTCTCAAACACACACACAACCCAACTCACTCACTACCACCACCACCACCATTATCCACCTCCATGCTCCCCATCGTCCGCCAAACCAATCTGAATCCTTATATTCCCATTTCCGTGGATTCCTCCCACCATTACACACGTCACGTCATCGTCGTGATTGGAGTCATAATGCTAGCAGCCATTCAAGTCCACAGCTATATGTCTCCCTATAGAAAACTCACCTTTTTCCTTCACTCTCTTAATCAAAGCTACTCCTAAAAGAAGGAAGAAAAGGAAATGAAATCTCCCCTCACCCCAGCCGCTCTCGCACATACTGCAGGCCTGAGTGGCAAATAGCATCATGACCCCAAATAAGACTACGACTCGGCAAGGCCATCATTGCCTACCTTGCTGACACCCTCCAGGGGAACTCATCATAAGTGAGCTGTTCCGACGGGGGGGATCTGGCCAAAATAACCAATAATGGCCATGCCGAATTCGCGTGATTAGAGTCGTGATGCTAGCAGCCATCGAAGCCAACACGCACGATTATTGTCCAAAATATATCACCCTCCTCCCTTCTAAATCAAATCTACTCCGGGCCAAAAGAGGAAAGAAAGCCCCCTCTCAGCCCAGCCGCTCTCGCTCACACCTCAGGTCTCGGTGGCAAATAGCATCATGACCCCAAAGCTTCACGAGGCGGGCAAGGCCATCATCGGATTCCTGTACCAGAACCCTTGCGCGGGAGTGCGTCGCATGAATAAAGGACGTGCTCCGATGGGAGGTACTCGATTTAGAAAACCCGACGACGGCCTGTTGTGATGTAGTGCTTGGAGTCATGATGCTGTTTGCCACCTTAGCTAAGCCCAAAGCGACGCTGCTTGTCCAAAGCAAAGGAGGGAAAGGCGACGGCAGCAAGAGCGGCGACGAGGTCCAACAGGAGTAGAAGCGCTCACGCACGAAGCTAGAAGCACGCGCGCACGCACGACGACGAGCCCGCCGGCCGCGCCAATCCACACACTTACGCGTCTCACACATCAATCTGATGGCAATTAGGTGACATTTCACTCGCTGCCTTTGCCGTCGGACACTGCGAGAAGCACGCAATCTGCATCGCTTCATCCTCCTCTATCGAAGGCGGAGTCAAACCAAAGGAGAATTTACAGCTAAAATCGTCATAGTCCGGCGCCATGGTCAATGGTAAGCCCATGTCTTGACAAAAGAAGTTCTGCGTAGGGATCTTGCAAGTATTAACACACACGCTCGCACAGCCCGCTTCTTCCAAGTAGCGGCAGCGTTTCACCAGCAGCCCCTGCCCTTGCCCTATCCCGCCCCCATCAATGTCCACGTCGATAATCTCGCTCTCGCCCATCAACCAAAATGTAGTCAAACCCGTGATATACGCATTCATACGCGCGCTAAACCCTGGCAGCGGCTTGCTAAACATGACGGCAAACGCCTTGGGCAGCCAGGAAGGAAAGAGGGACAGCAGAATATTTTGCGCTGCGAGCTGCGTGCCGGCCTTGCCCTCAGCGGGGAAGTGCGTGTTCAATTTTCGAATGAGCTGGATGAGCCCCGCAAAGTCCTTGCTGGCCGTGTCTTGACCTCCAAGCTGCTGCACGAGCTTGGCTCGGAAAAAGGTGTAAAGAAGCTGGTCTTGGGGGCGGCCATTCCAATTGTTATCGTAGACAGGCGCAGTGTCGGTGGGGCCACGGCGTTGCAGGGGCAGGGCGTGCCGCGGGGAGACGGGAGAAGAGGTGGAAGAGGGGGTTTGCAGGAAGGCAGCGACCGCTGAGAGGGTGGCAAGGAGAAGGAGGGCAGAGGAGAGAAAGAGTGGCGGTCGCATACCTGAGTGCAAAAGGTGGGGGGCATGATAGCAGTTCAGTGTACCGCACATTTTTGACGATATTGTGCACGATATCGTCGCTTATAGGTGCGGTACACTGAACTACTTTCTTCCCTAGGTGGAGGGGTGGGGAGGTTAAAAGGTGAGTGTTTGAGCTGGGATTGTTGTGCGTAAAGATGCGTAGAGGGAGCTGGTTCTTCAAAGGAAGACAAGGAGGAAGGTTAGATGGTGAGTGTTTGAGCTGGGATTATTGTGCGTAAACATGCGTAGAGGGCGCTGGTCCTTCAGAGGAAGGCAAGGAGGATGTGGATATCCCAGAGGCAGGGCCGCTGAGTTTTCCTTCCGGGCTTCGACCTCCGCCTCTCCCCCACTGGCAGCGAATTTGCTTGTGTGTGTGTGTGTGTGTGTGTGTGTGCGGGGGGAGGGTGGTGGTGGCAAGGGCATGATGCTGTGACGTCCAATTGGTGACGTCTACAATTTGCGAATCGCTGTCAGTTGCCGCATGCCTTTTTGGACTTGACTTGACTTGCTTATCCAAGGCTTGCGTCTCACAGTACATACAACCCCACCCCTTTCTCACACGCACAGCTTACGACTACAACGATGAAGCTCCTCCTCGGTCTCCTGGTCCTGACGGCCACCGCGGTTCAGGCCTTCCTGCCTCCGTTGTTCGTCCACATCCCTGCCCGCACCCGCGACGCAATGACCATGCGCCAAGCTACCCCCCACGATGCCTCTGACCGCCGCAGCCTCGTCCTGAACCAGGTGCCTTTGCTGGGCGCCAGCATGGCCTTGATGCTCTCTTCTCCATTGGTGGTCAACGCAGATTCCACGGGCAAATACTCCACAAAGCAGACGGCCAAGAAGCGCTACTTGCCTCGCGTGCGCAAGGGCGTTGCTTTGTTTACGGCGTTAGGCAAGACGCTGGACAAGCCCGAGACCATCCAAGCTTACAACCAGTACGTGCAAGACAATCTGGCCACGGCCATGGCGTTGTACGGCTCCTCCACGCGCATTGGTGAGCTACCCGACCCTAAGTCCCGCACGGTCGATAAGGAAACAGAAGACTTTGTGAAGGAGATCAAGGCGTTGGCCAAGGGCGGAGATGTCAAGGCCACCTACGAGCGCGCCAAGACCAATTTGGTTGCTTACCTGGCTGGCACCAAGCTAGAGCCGCTGGGCGATGCTGCGTACAATAGAGCGGCCCAGTAAGCGAGATTGAAGAAAAGGAGGGAGAGGACAGAGGGAGGGAGGATGGCTCCAAACGGTCATATGTGGGAAATTGGGCAGGTAATATCTGTGTTTGTAATGTAATTCTCTGAAAAGGTAGTGTTGTGGTGTGTGAAGTGTGGTCGCGTGCTCGGGTGGAGCAAGGAAGCAATAATTCATGTCGTCGATGCGTTCGCAGTTTTTGTTTGGGAAGTAAGTAAGGGGCGGGAGACTTTCTTGGCAACGGAAAATAAAACTCGCAAGAGAGCAATCTCTCCTTTTTCCTTGTAACTTCAACCACAATTACGTTAAGTACTTTTGTGTAATTATTTCATTCATGTGTCATCTAATCCCTGAACTCAGTTTCGTTTCCTTACTCTCTCACCCTCCCTCCCTCCCTCCTCCTCTTCACCACACACACATGCATCCACCAATTCCCTTACTTCTAGGGCTCAATAATCGAATCACTCAATATCCCCGTCCCCTGCAACGTATGCCCCTTATCCTTGGCCCCCAACCGCTGCGCCACAAAAAGCAAGTCCGAAAACAACCCCGCAGCCGTCGCCTTCGGCAAGCCAATCGTCCCTTGAATCGTAATCGGATCCGGGGAATGGAACGCCGAAAAAATACGAAAGCAATACCCCGCCCCCCGGACCGTCGCAAAGGGGTGCTCAAACGGAACTTCCTGAATCGCAATCTCTGCCTTACCCTCCTCGTCAATACTCCCCACATACCGCAACACCGCCCCTCGGGCCGTCGCGGCCGCCACACGCTCCGCAACCTGCTCATTGTACTGTGCTAGCTCATTGAGAGGGGTGTCCTTCGGGACCAAGGTCTCGATCTTGACATCATCTATCCGCAGAGGCAGTCCCATCTCGCGGGCAAGCACCAGGAGTTTCTCTGCCATCTCCACACCATTCAGATCATTCAGGGGGTTCCTCTCCAAAATATCCAATCTTGACGCCTCCGCCACCGCCTCCGACAAGGACAACGGCGCCTTCTCACATTCTGTGTGGCCATTAAAATTGTTCAAGCAATTACTACTACTACTACCATTCATCCCCAAATGCGCAATCTTACACGCAGGCACCAGCGAAATCAACCCCAACACGTAGTTCATCGACGCAGACAACGCCCCCTCCAACCTCAAAATCCGATCCCCCCCTATGAGCATTGCTTGCAAGCTCGTGATAATCTTCAACCCTCCTCCGACGGTGACTTCGTACATGTAATTATGCTGCTTCACCTTCCGTTGCCTTAGGATAGCATTATACAAACTCATACTCCCACACAACCCCTTCTTATTCGCCGTGACCACATGAATATTCTGTTCCAACCACCCCGGGTGCTCCATCGCCACCTCCTCCGCATCCGAACAATCAATAATAATCGCATGGGGCAAATGATCCGCACGCACATGCTTCGTAAACGCCTTGATATCCGCAGGCACCTTATGCGCTTCAAACGCAGCATCCAACCCCTCCAACCCCAACGTCGGCCCCGAGCTACTCAACAACATCCCCGTCGAATCCATCACTGCCCTCAAATGAAATTCCGTGCCAAACCGCCCATAAAGCATGTCAGCTTGCGCTCGAATGACCTCAACCATGGCCTTGGCCACCTTCCCTCGCCCCACCAACCCAACAGAAATCACCTGATTAGATAAGAGGAACGCCGCGTGCACCGCCCTGAGGGACTTCGTCGAATCTGAGCCCTTCACCACGGCAGAGATAATCCTCTCGCTCGACCCCTGGGAGATAGCCAGGACGTTCACACCTGCATTGCCTAGGGCCTTGAAAAACTTGCCGGCGGCGCCCTTGGTGTTGCTCATGCCATCGCCCACCGCAGCGATGATAGAGCAGGGTCGAATGATGTCCAATTTGTTCATTAAATGGCTTTTGAATTCCCGGAAGAACTCGTCGGTGACGGCCTTAGCGGCTGTGTCGGCGTCGCATTCACGGGTGGCGAATGAGATGGAGTATTCGGAGGAGGCTTGGGCGATCATTGAGACAGAAATCCCCGTCTGTTGGATAGCACCGAACAAGCGATTAGCAATCCCAGGCACCCCAATCATGCCTGACCCCTCCAAATTCAACAACGCCATGTTATCCACCGTCGAAAAGCCACATACGCACTTATCTCTATCAATGGTCGAGGCAGACGAGACAAAGATACGCGTGCCAGGAAAACTCGGATTAAACGTATTACGGATAAAAATCGGAATGGACGCAGCCACGGCCGGGGTCATGGTCTTGGGGTGAATGACTTTCGCTCCAAAATAAGCAAGCTCCATCGCCTCACTATACGACACATCAGCAAGCACCTTAGCTTCAGGAACCCGCCGTGGGTCCGCGGACAACACGCCGTCCACGTCCGTCCAAATCGTGATCCCCGTCGCCTCCCACAGACGCCCAAAAATACTCGCGGAATAATCACTCCCATCCCGCTTCAGCGTCGTTGCCACCCCATCAGCAGTCGAGGCAATAAAACCCGTAATCACAGGGCAGGCCGTGGGGGTCGGCGCCATGAACGCCTGCGTGGCTGCTCTTGATCGTTCCCACATGATCTCGGGGCCGCTCTCTCCCGACTCGTCCACAAAAAGCACCTTGCGGGCATCGACGAAAATATAATCATGCCCCCCGTCCTTGAACAGCCTTGTCAGCATCCGTGCTGACCAGATCTCCCCATGCCCTGACACAAGCTCCACAATTTTCTCCCCGCTGTAGCGCATGAGCGAGACGGCCCGCAAAATGTCGCGTAGATTATTGATGTCCTCGTCCAGGTCCGCCTCGTACGCCTGCGCGCCCGCCGCCGAAAAGAGCTCCGTCGCGCACGCCACGTGCTTCTTCCGTACTACGCTGAGCGTCTGCTCGTAGCCTTTTAAGTCGCCCTTGGCGGCTAGCATGACCGTGTCGATGAGCAGGTCGGTGACCTTGGGCTTGCCCCCCATGGCGGAGACCACCACGGCCATCTTGGGTGTGCTTTGCTGGGCCGCCAAAATGATGTCCCGCACCGTCCGGTAGCATTCTGCGCTGGCCACGCTCGTGCCCCCGAATTTGTAGACGTTCCACCGCGTGGGGTCTGCTGGTTTGGTGCCCGGCATTGTGAAGTGTGGAGTAGTGGGTGGTAGCCGGGAGGCTAAAGGAGAGGAAGGGTGGCTTGGATAAGCTAGGCGTGCCGAAGGTGGACGCTAGATAGGGCAAAGCCCGGGAGAGACGTCTTCCCTGGCCCAGCCCCTTGTGCTCGTAGTGTGCCAGTCGCACGCCCCGCGCTGTGGTTGTGTGTGTGGTTTAGGAGGAGGAGGAGTGAGCCTACTGATGATCGATGACGTGCGCGTGGATGGTCAAGTGTTGTTGGCCACACACTGGCTTTCCATGCAAGCACCAAAGCTGAAACACATGCAGTGCTGCCTTGTGCTGCTGCTTGGCAAGCATTTCTATGGAGATGCTGAAAACAAAGGGGCTTGCAAGGCACCGATCATTTGCGATGCAATCGCAAGCAACGGAGGGCAGGAGGCTGAGCGAGCGTGGTGTTTCTCGATCTTTTGGCGTTTGTTCGAGCACCCCTACGCTCCCGGGAAAGCAAAGAACGCAAACCCAAGAGCAAACAAACAAACACAGGCACATTTGATTTCGTTTCTTCTTTTCCTTTCTTCCTATCTTTTTGGCTGATGCACTCGTTTCTACTTCCTACAAACTAACACACATCCGCGGCTTGCTGGGAAAGGGTCGCTTCGACCAAGGGGAGAAGGGCGGGGTTGACCCGTGTGTAGTGCGCCTTGAGCTTGTCCGCCGCCAAATTGAAGAGGGCGGCACTGACGCGTACGTCTGACTTGTCGCTGGCGTCGGTGCTGCTGCGGGCCAGGGCGTGGCATGTCTAGCGGGGAGTAGGGGGAAGGGAAGGAGAAAGGAGAGAGATTTGGTGAGCGATTGTAAGGAGAACAAAGAAGCTGAATCGAAGGATTAAAGTGATGCTAGCTTTATATTCAAGCTCTTCGATATAAGAAAACACACAAGCACGAGGGAATAAGAAAATACGCAAGCCAGACCACCCATCCCCACCCAATCCTCTCTCATTCCCTCCTCCTCCAACTCACCGCACACATCCCATAAAGCGCCCGCAAATTATCATCCCCACTATGCAACTCCATCGCCTGCGCAAAATGCTTCCGTGCCAGCCTCAACGAGTCTCCTCCACCCACGGCTACGTATGTCTCGGCCAGTGCGATGTGAAAAGCGAAGTTGGCCGGGCTGCAGAGGACGAGCTCCTCGTAGCAGAAAGCGGCCTCGCCCGGGTGGCCTGTGCGGAGGTATAGCTCTGCGAGTTCTTGCCACTGTGTTATGTAAAAAGGAAGGGGAAAGGAGAATTAGATGTAGCGCTTGATGAATAAATGATTAATCTTGCTGTCTCCCTAGGATAAGAAATATGCAAGACTATGGGACTACCCCCAACCCTTCCTCGCCGCCACGCTGCAAAGCAAATCTCAATCAATCGTCTTCTATCCTCCCTTCATCCCTCTCTCTCTTCTCGTCCTCTTCTTCAAACGTACCGCGCTGGTGTCGCCCTGAAAGACCTTGAGGTACTCGTTGCAGCGCTTGATGGCCTCGGGCAAGTCTCCCTCGGCCTTGGCCAGCGCCACCCACCTCTTCCATACCACCTGTTTTGATCGTGGAGATATGAATGGGAAAATGTCAGACGTTGATGGAAAAGAAGAAAATGAAGATGAGACGGGATAGAAAGAGGGAAGAGCTGAACATTTCTCCCTGGCAGTTATCACTCGAAGAGCGAAGAAGACTTACCGGGTCCGTAGGGTAGCGTTCCCGCAGATTCAGGTACACTGCTGCTGCCCCCTCAAAATCCCCCTCTGCCTCGCGTTGCATGCCCTTCAACCGTCCCACCCGCGCGCTGTCCGGGAACTGTTTTTGTAAGAGGCTCAACGCCGTCTGTTGTGCGTGGGGCGGGGGAAGTTGGGATGTGAGTGAGTAGATGAATGGGAGATCTCCTCTCGTGTGCATTACTAACCTCTACCAGGAGCGTCTCACCCAGGTCCAAAGCTGCCAGAAATACCTGCTCGTATACAGGCCAGGCTGTGCGTTGTGTGTAAGGGTGAGGTTGATGAGCACACGAGCATTTTGAGTCTTGACCCTTCCCCTTCCCTCCCTGGTCCAACCCCAGCCCTCCTCCTACCTTCGTCCCCCAAGCTTCGTCCCTTGCCCTTCATGACAAAATCCCGCCCATGCTGCACCACCTCTGTCGAGGCACGAATCTGTACAGGTGGGCGTGGCGTGTGTGAGGGGAGGACGTCGCGGGGGTGGAATGATGGAAGTTCGCGGGAGGGGAAAAGGGGGAAATTGAACGTACCCTATGATGCCGTATGTACTTTAGCACTGCGGCCGAATCGCCCCGCTTCAGCACTTGGTCAAGGCCGTCCATGCTTGTGCCTGTTTGGTTGAGTTGTGTGCGTGGGATTAGAAGCCGTGGTCAAGCAAACAAAGGGCCTGCTGATGATGAAAGGCAGGAGGTCGCTCGTTCAGAGAGCCGAGGGGCGGAGCGTTTTGCTTGCCTGCGCCACGACAGACACAACACCACCACCACCCTCACCACCTCATGCACGCTTTGACACACAAGACTGGCCTGGTCTTGCTTCCCCGCGGTCATTCTGCTCATCAAAATCTCATCCTGCCTCTTGCTCAACGTTGACCTCCCCACCCCTTCACACACAGCCACAGCCTCGTCTATCCTCCAATGGATCTCAACGTGGCCGCCCTGCGCGACTGCCTGATGGACGTGCAGCAGCCCATTCAAAAGCGGACCCACGCAGCCTTCGTCCTGCGCACAGACGGAGGCTCTGAGGCCGTCGCGGCGATTGGGGAGGCCTTGCGGAACAAGCAAGACTCGGCTTTGCTCCGACATGAGCTGGCATACGTCCTAGGCCAAATCCGGGACCGGGCCGCGTGTCCTACCCTGGTAGCGGTACTCTCGGACGAATGCGACGACTCGATGGTGCGACACGAGGCGGCCGAAGCGCTGGGTGCAATTGGGGAGCCGGAAGCAGTGGCAGTGCTGGAGAAATACGCCCAAGACCCCGTGCCTGAGGTGGCTGACACATGCCGCCTCTCCCTCGACATGATTCGATGGCAGCAGCAGCAGCAGCAACAGCAACCACAAGATGGGTCATTGGACAAGAGCCCTTACTTGTCCGTGGACCCCGCCCCGGCAGATAGACAGGATTTGAGCACTGCGGAGCTTCAGGCGCGTTTGCTTGACCCTTCCTTGCCTCTCTTTGCTCGGTATCGCGCTATGTTTTCCTTGCGCAATCGGAATACGACTGAGGCGGTGATGGCGTTGGCGGAGGGGTTTAAAGATGCCAGTCCTCTGTTTCGGCATGAGGTCGCTTATGTGTTTGGGCAGATGCAGAACCCCGCGTCGGTCCCTGCATTGAAGTTGGTGTTGGAAGACGAGCAAGAGCATCGGATGGTGAGGCACGAGGCGGCCGAGGCGTTGGGTGCGGTGGGGGGGGAGGAGTGTGAGAAGGTCTTGGCGAAGTTAACGGGGGATGAGGAGGTGGTGGTGAGGGAGAGTTGTGTGGTTGCTCTGG
>Ga0209491_10007137_pt1 | contig 14947 bp, 12 predicted proteins | sample BON02_FD_187213 | JGI IMG/M metagenome (GOLD analysis project Ga0209491, IMG submission 187213) | Freshwater microbial communities from Lake Bonney liftoff mats and glacier meltwater in Antarctica - BON-02 (SPAdes) (version 2) | ecosystem: Environmental > Aquatic > Freshwater > Ice > Glacier...
TAAAGCTACAAATTGGTCGTAGGTCTTATACCTACTGCACCCCTTGTCGGTTTTATAAGTTTTGGTGCAACTATCCAATAACCAACGAGGTACTAGATCTATTATTTGCGTAATAAGAGGTTTGTTATTATTTTTACTTCGCCTAAAGAGTCCCATATTTTGAAAGTTTTTTGTCGAACTCAAATTTATGGAATTCTGAAGGCTTTTGTTTATTCTAACTTTCGGATGCTAGTGACTTAACTCAATATATCACATATCATTTTGTAATACTCCCCTTAATCAAACCAGAATAGTTTAAAGTTAAGTTAATTATTAATTGTTGGTTTATGCTACGTTTCTCAAGATTGACTTTTGGTATCGTAGACTTGGTTTTTGTTTTGTGCTTTCCACTAAACGTACCCCTAGTTACCTAAAACAGCTATAATAAAACGGTCAAATAGCTTATCCTTAAATTATCTTCTATTGAGTTTATAGCAAAATTCATCAAGGTATAACTGTTAATATTGTTTGGCGATTATGCCAAAACTCATTTAGACATAATACGTTACATAAAAAATCGGATTTATGTCTTGTAATGTTACCCCAATGGATATAGTTAATATCAGCTTTAGTGCCAAAGCATAAGATTTTAATTACATACTAATTCCTACAAATAGTTAAATTAGCAAGTAAAACGAAAAAATAAAATACAATGTTTGAGCAAGGCAATAAACCGAAACTTAGAGTAAATTTACACGCTGCGTTTTTTAAATAGAATCGTCAGGTAAAATATATGTGGATGACTACAAACAAAAACAGAATATCGCTCCTTTTTAATAATCTTCTTTCTGAAAATACTCGGGAGAGGGTTGAAAAAGTTATTCTTAACGTTGCTATATTGAGTTTCTTTATTCACTTAGCTGCAATCTACTTAATGAAATTCAATTTCATAGAACTATCTATAGACACGGAGTTGCTAAAAAGTCCTATATCTGCTGTTTACACACCCTTTTCTTTTATTCTAATTTATGAGGTCTATCTTTTAATTTACTATTTACCCAAGTCTTTTACTACCTACATAACTAAACAATACGAAATTATAACACTAATTATTATCCGTAAGTTGTTTAAAGACTTGTCTGTTTTAGAGCTTTCTGCTAATTGGTTTGAAATAAAAGGAGACTTACAATTTACTTACGATTTATTTGCCTCTCTTTTACTATTTTATTTAATATATCTGTTCCAAAAGCAAGGGAATCTAAAAACAATACAAGAGAAATCGAGTAAGCCCATTATTGAAAAATTCGTGAAAAAGAAAAAAATAATTGCGGTTGTTTTGGTGCCTCTATTTTTTCTTATGGCTCTATACACTCTTATAAACTGGTCTACTGGATTTTCATTTTCCTCCAATGAGATAGCCCCATTTGAAAGTATAAATAATCTCTTTTTTGATGAGTTTTTCACAATACTCATTTTAGTAGATGTTGTATTACTTTTGATTTCCTTCTTTTATACCAACCAGTTTCATAAAATTATAAGAAACTCAGGCTTTGTTATTTCAACCATTTTAATCCGAATGTCATTTGGGGTAAGCGGATTGATTAGCACTATTTTGATTGCTGTAGCTGTTCTTTTTGGGCTGGCGATAATAACAATCCATAACAAATACGAACAAAATACACTGCGAGGCTAGCACTTGCTTTGGCTTCCAAGATTGCTACGTTAAAAAAAAGACATGAAATTTTGGCCAATTGTGAATCTAGCAACCTAGTATCTTCTTATGCCATACCCTGCACGAACAAAAAGAACCGATAAGGGTAACAAACCGTAAAAGACAAAATACGCATCTATACATATGACATCTAAATATTTAATACAAAACGCTACCCTTATAAACGATGGGCAAAGTGAAATATCTGATATCCTCTTTTATGACGATCTTATTCAAAAAATAGGAGATATAAAAGCAGAACCTGACTTCACCGTAATAGACGGAACAGGCAAACATTTATTCCCGGGAATAATTGACTGTCAAGTGCATTTTAGAGACCCCGGACTTACACACAAAGGAGATTTATATACCGAAAGTAAAGCGGCCATTGCAGGTGGAGTGACTTCGTTCATTGACATGCCTAATACAGTGCCAAATATTTTAACCATTGAAAGCCTAGAAGAAAAGTATGAAATTGCTTCAAAAAAATCGCTAGCTAACTACTCGTTTTTTTTGGGTGTAAATGGAGATAATATTGATGAGGTAGTAGAAACCGACACGAGCCAATTTATTGGTGTATCTGATGATGGCTTATATTTCACCAAAAAAGGAAACCTACTTGCTGACAGTCCAGAAACAATGGAAAAGCTCTTTGCCAATTGCAAATCCATTATTGCTATTCACTCTGAAAAAGAAGAGATAGTTGAAAAAAACGAACAGGTATTTAGGGAGAAGTATGGCGATAATATTCCCGCAAAATTTCATCCGATTATTAGAAGTACAGAAGGCTGTTATGAAGCTACGAAGCGTGCGATAGCAATAGCAGAAAAACATAATGCTCGGCTACATATTTTACACTTAACCACTGAAGCAGAAACGCACTTATTTCGAAATGATATTCCACTAAAAGAGAAGAAAATAACTACCGAAGTTTCTATACATCACTTGTGGTTCTCAGACCAAGACTACGAAAGATTAGGAATGCTAATTAAATGGAATCCAGCCATTAAAACAGAGCAAGACAAAGAAGGCCTATTAAAGGCCTTACTTGATGACAGAATAGATATTATAACCACAGACCATGCTCCTCATACTTTAGAGGAAAAGGAACAATCTTACTTTCAATCCATGTCAGGTGCTCCTATGGTACAACATTCACTCAATTGTATGCTAGAATTTTATAAAAGAGGTCTTATTTCATTGGAAAAAATAGTTGATAAAATGTGCCACAATCCTGCTATTCTTTATAAAATGACAAACAGAGGCTTTATAAGAGAAGGATATTGTGCTGATTTAACCTTGGTGGACTTGAATAGTAAATGGACGGTAGCTAAAGATAATCTATTGTATAAATGTGGTTGGTCTCCCTTGGAAGGAACACTATTTCAGACTGAGATCAAACAAACATTCGTAAACGGAAATTTAGTATACGATAATGGCCTTTGGAATGAAGAGAACAAAGGTGTGGCAATAGATTTTGCTAGGGAATAAGAAAACTAAAAACGCTGATCCGTTATGTTCAAAGGCAGAAGCTTAGTAATAGCCACAAAACACAAAAAAGAAAAAGTAATTGCTCCCCTTTTAGAAAAATATTTGGGTATTTCTTGCTTTGTGAATGAAAATTTTGACACAGACATTTTAGGCACTTTTACTGGAGAGGTAGAGCGTGAGCTTGATCCCATTGCCACAGCAAGAAAAAAATGTTTAATGGCTATGGAGCTCGCCAATTGTGATTTAGGAATAGCAAGTGAAGGCTCTTTCGGACCACATCCTTCTATGGCTTTCATTAGTGCCGATGATGAGTTTTTAATTTTCATTGATAAGAAAAACAACTTAGAAATTATAGCAAGAGAATTAAGCACTGAAACAAATTTCAACGGCAAAGACTTTAAAACTGAAAAAGAACTTCTAGAGTTTGCTCATTCCGCAAATTTCCCATCTCACGGACTAATTCTCCGTAAATCAAGAGATGACTATAATGAAATAATCAAAGGCATTACGGACCTAAACCACTTAAAAGAAGCATATCATACCTTGTCTAATCAGTTCAACTCCATTTATATAGAAACGGATATGAGAGCTTTATATAATCCCTCTCGTATGAAGGTAATTGAAGCGGCTACCAGAAAATTAATAATTAAAATAAATTCTTTATGTCCTCAATGCAGCAGCCCTGGCTTTGGAATTACAGACGTTAAAAAGGGATTAAAATGTAGTCTATGCCATTCACCAACCCGTTCAGCATTAAGCCATATTTACATCTGCCAGCATTGCCAACACATAAAAGAAGCTATGTATCCTCTTAAAAGAATAACCGAAGACCCGATGCATTGCGACTATTGCAACCCTTGAAAAATAAGAACTTATGCTAAACGGAATACTAGCCTTAATAAGTAATTGTTAAAAAAATAGAAAAAATGGCAACTCACTAGTTCCATCAAAATCCCATATATGGAATCAACAAAATACTTAAGAATAGACTCGCTTTGAGGCTATATCTGTGAAAGAAAAATAGGCAGCTAAAAACACAAAATATCTGAAAAAGATAAGTCTAAAAATAAAAGTTTTCATTCTTATCTTCGCAGCCGAAAGCAATGATTTTTTATGCTCTGATATTGTTATTGAATGGCTGGATGAGTCCAAAGTCTATTGATGCAGATAAAATAAATGGGTATTGGATCTCACCCGATAAAGACCTTATAGTAAAATGCTACAAAGGCCCAGATGGCAAGTATTTGGGTAAGATGGCTTGGTTTAGAGTATACCAAGGTGATGCTACCAGCTATAACTGTGATATACCTCAGGAGCAGTGGTTAGGTAAGGCAGTACTTTGGGGTTTTGACTATAAGGCCAATGAATGGAGTGGTGGTACTATCAAAGATCTTAAAAAATGTAACTCCTATGCTGCTTTTATTAAAATGGGAACTGATGGCAAACTCACCGCTACAGGTTTTGTGGTATTTCGCTGGCTGAGTGAAAGTGTGAGTTTTACTAGATACACAGGCAAGCTACCTGTACAGAATTAAAAACGTAAATACTACCTATCATTCTAAATACAATAACCTAGAACTTATCTATGCTCATAGAGCACCAATCTAACTTATAGTTTAATAGGAATCCTCATAACTAGATTGTTTTCGTTTTTCTTTGTGCTAAACAATAACACAAGCATATCTGTTTCTTATCAATACAATGAGAATATTACTTACTGGTTCCACAGGATATATTGGCAAAAGACTTCTTCCTACTCTCATAGAAGCAGGACACCATGTAATATGTTGCGTAAGAGATACTAAGAGATTCGCCCCCCCTAAATCATTAAGAGACAATATCTCGGTAATAAAGTTAGACCTACTGGACCAATCCTCTTTAGAAAATATTCCAAAAGACATAGATGGGGCTTATTACCTAGTGCATTCCATGTCGTCTTCTGGTGATTATAAATCTATGGAAGAAACTTCAGCTATTAACTTCAGAAATGCTCTAAAAAGAACCAACGTAAAACATGTTTTGTATCTAGGAGGTATAGTGAACGAGGTAGAACTTTCAAAGCATCTAAAATCTAGAAAAAATGTAGAAAATGAACTGAGCAAAGGAGACTATAATTTCACCGCACTAAGAGCGGGTATTATTATAGGATCTGGAAGTGCTTCTTTTGAAATTATAAGAGATTTAGCAGAAAAACTACCTATTATGATTACTCCAAAATGGCTTAACACAAAATGTCAACCTATTGGAATTTCAGATGTCATATCAATACTAACCAAATCCATGTTCCATTCCAAGACTTTCAACCAAGATTTCGATATTGGAGGTCCTGATGTATTATCTTACAAAAACATGCTTTTACAATTTGGGGAAGAACGAAATTTAAAACGTAAAATTTGGGTTGTCCCTATTATGACTCCTAAGCTTTCTTCTTACTGGCTCTATTTTGTAACTTCTACATCCTACAAGCTAGCTACATCACTGGTCAATAGTATGAAGGTAGAAGTAGTATGTCGAGACAGTAGAATTAATACTATTCTAGAATTGACCCCAATAAGCTACAGGCTTGCATTAAAAAGAGCATTTACAAAAATAGAAAACAACGAAATTCTTTCAAGTTGGAAAGATTCCTATTCTAGTAGTGGTTTAAACTTTAACATTTCAGAATTTATTCAAGTACCCTCTTTTGGCTGTTTCAAAGACATCAGAATAAGGGAAATTGGAAATCGTGAAATATCTATAGACAAGATTTGGAGCATAGGAGGCAATACAGGATGGTATTATGGTAATTGGCTTTGGAAACTACGAGGGATAATGGACAAATTTGCAGGAGGCGTAGGACTAAGAAGAGGCAGAACAAGTCCTATCTCCATTAACGTAGGTGACACCATAGACTTTTGGCGTGTTTTATATGCAAACAAAGAAGAAGGTCGTTTACTTCTACTTGCCGAGATGAAACTACCAGGAGAAGCTTGGCTAGAGTTCAAGGTTTCAGGAGATAAACTCACTCAAACTGCCACATTTAGACCTTTAGGTATAGCAGGCAGATTATATTGGTTTGCTGTTTTTCCGTTCCATGGATTTATCTTCAAAGGGATGCTAAAGCATATAACTGAGGATAAAAACTAAACGTCTTAAAGAATTAAGGCAGAATCCCTAATCAATCCCCTATTTTTGCACGATGCAATTTTGGTGGCTTTTTATGCTATTTTTCTTTCCGTTCATAGGCGGAGTTATTGGTTTATTAATCCAATCAGAAAAAACACGACAACTCAAGCTCTTCCTAGCATTTAGTGGAGCATTTCTTATCTCCATTACCATACTAAACCTTATACCAGAAGTATATGAGAAAGTAGGGCATAAAGCAGGCTACTTTATTCTAGCAGGATTCTTCTTGCAGATAGTATTAGATTTTTTCACCAAGGGAATAGAACACGGTCACCTACACTTTCACGAGTTTAAAAAAGGATTTCCGTACTCCGTATTCATAGCATTGAGTCTACACGCATTCATAGAAGGTCTAGGTCTGGGCGGAGGAGCATTTTCAGAAGCCATACAAAACAATATGGTATTTGCCATTGGGTTACATGAACTGCCTGCTGCATTTGCTCTAGCAGTAGTGCTCAAGAGCGTTTTCTCTAAAAGCAGCACAAACTACCTTTGGATAGCTATATATGCTGCTATGGTGCCGCTAGGTATGCTAGTAGGTTCGTATTTGGTTGATTATCAAGATATTCTCACAGGATTAATAGGAATTGTAATCGGTGTGTTTTTACATATCAGTACTACTATTCTATTCGAAAATAATGAAAGCCATACGTATGGAAGGTACAAGCTCGTTGCTATAGTGATAGGCTTAGCAGTAGCACTGCTCGCCGTAAACTTTCATATTCATTGACACTTGCACGTAGATTAAAACTTGGATTTTATAGTATAGCACTCTGCTGTTCTATTGCCTATTGGTACTCGGTCCACTACCCTTCTCCACAAATAGCTAAGACTGTTTCCATTGCCATTCCTCAAATTCCCGTAGTAGACAGTCTGCATCTTAATGAAGCTTTAAACTATTGTAATCAGAATGGCTATAGCACTCAATTTTCCATCATCATAAATCTGGCACCACATTCTGGTAGATATAGATTATTTGCATTTAATCTAGAGACCCATGACACACTTATCAAGGGCTTGGTAGCTCACGGACATTGCAAGAGTACTGATAACAGATTTGCACAATTCAGCAATGAGATAGGAAGCAATTGCTCGTCACTTGGCCACTACAAGGTGGGCGGTAAATATGAAGGGTCATTTGGGACTTCGTATAAACTTATAGGTAGAGATAGTACCAATAGTAATGCTCTAAATCGCTTTGTGGTATTGCACTCACATAGCTGTGTATCTGATTATGAGCAAGAAGATGATATATGCTTAAGCGAAGGCTGCACTACAGTATCTCCTAAAGTGCTTCAAGAACTTATTCCTTACCTAGACAGTGATACCAAGCCTATTCTGCTTTGGATCTACGATTAGTCTGTCTACAGTACTAATCGCCTGTTTGCCTCACCCTATAGTATAATTGGGCAACTAGCCGCTATCCGTAGATCTGATTGAGCACTCCTGCTAGTCTTACCCCAGCTTGCTCTAGTCGCTGCTCTACAGTAGTTAAGTGTCTGTAGACATAGTCATATTTTAGGTTTACATACTCTCCAAAGTCGTAACACGCTGCTCGTAGATCTTGGCTCTCGTGTGCCCAATCTCTTACTGATGTACTTTGCCAAGTACTCACTTGAGTAGCATCTACTCCCCTATTGATATGATTTCCCCATTCGGTATAGCTCAGTTGCTGGTCGTCTATTATCTCACTATCCCACACGTGGTGCAGGTTCGTAGATTCGCCAAACCAATTTACTTTTATCGTATTACCACCTTTGTCTTCTGCCAAACCTACGTGCAGCGGCTGGTGCAGATCGCCTATAAGATGTACCAATGCCATAATAGCAAACTCCTCATCTTTTACGATTTTAAATTTTTTGGTTTTCAACTCTTCTACTATGGTTTCTATAGCCCAGATTACGTCTCCATCTTCATTGGGTTCTATATCTTCGTATCGTTTACCATCTGGTATGCTCACGTAGTGCCAAGAACCCATAAACTTGTAAGCTGTATCTGCACGTATAAAATCGAGGTAGTTACCACTCATTTCTAGAGAATAGTTAGCTAAAATTTTGTCGATGTTGTCACTCGCTTTTTCAGTCAAATGCTGCTGAGCTACATACCCCACTACCCTGTGCCCTGTCTTTCCCCAAGCCATTAAGTTTAGGCTAAACAATAAGCCTGCTATCACTCCTAGTATCGATTTACCATTCATATACTGCAATGATACTAAAGAGGATACTATTCTAATGCTTAAAATAAGAGCCTAGAGGCAAACTAATTATTAGTTAATAATGTATAAACTTAAGAAGATGATCAAAAAAAATACGCAAAGCATTTCGTCCAGCGTACCTTTTTCATCCAAAATGAAAATCTTAATGTCCTCAAATACTATTCTTCTGCCTGCCCAAATTAAGTGGCTTATGAAAAATCATCTCTTCCAGTTTAAGACTTTCTCCATCTTAATGGTAAAAAAAACCAATCACAAACAACCTAATTCTCCAACACAGAGATATGCAATTTCTTATTATTCAGTTTTAACTCAGAACCTCCTTTTTCTATGATTTACTCTTGCTTAGTCTCGTCTAATATTCGTTTCATATAGGCATCCATTGCGAAGCTATGTACGATGCGGAGATATATGCACTCGTAAAAGGAAAAACGATAATGGTCAAGTAGATGTTTTAATGATAGAATTTGAGTGACAGTATTTTTTTTTAAACTACATTTGTTTTTATAGACCTAATATTAATTTAACGTCTACTATGAAAACCTAAATAACAAATGAACATGAAAAATCTAAAAATAATAAGTTTACTTTTAATCTTAGTGTCTAGTTCCCAAGCTTATAGTCAAGATATACCAAATCCTAGTTTTGAAAATTGGGATACCGTTTCAATAACTGGTCCAGGTCAATCTGGATGGTATATAATTCCAAGTAATTGGACTAAAATTAGTGGTATTACCGCAAAAAAGTCGAAAGACGATGGTCAGTTTGAAGACGTTCATGATGGCAACAATTCTATGATGTTTTATAATTCTGAAAGGGGCACAACACCTACTGTGGTAACCACTGCCTTTAGTTTTTCTGTTAGACCACATCATTTTTCTTTTTGGAGCAAGACTTTAGCTTATGGCACTACACCTTTTAAAGTAGATATACGCTTATTTAGCAAATCTGGCACTGTCATTTCTCAATCTACTTTTGTATCAGACTCTCGCTATCGTACTATAAACGCAGAATTAGATGGTGATTTTCAAGAGACTTTTGTAGTTTTAAATTATTTAAAATCTGAAAATCCAGATAGTGCATCCATTACCTTTACGTCAAACTTGGAGTCTGAATACCCCGGTCTCAGTTTGTTATATCTTGATAGTTTAGGTTTCTCTTCTTATTCCGTAGGAGTAGAAGAATATGGCTCTGAATCATTGAATCAGTACTGGACTATAACTCCTAATCCTATTTCTTCTACTTTAATGTACATCGACTATAGTGATGCTAGAATAGTAGATAACGCCACTATACAAATCACAGATATGTTTGGTAAACTTCTTTTTGAATCTAGAACTGACGAATTAATAAATACGGACGGAAGAATAATCATTAACACCTCGGACCTAGAGTCTGGAACGTATAATGTCACCATTACTTCCTCGCAACAACGTGAAACTAAAAAAATAATCGTAATTCACTAATTCGATAAATCTAGATCTATATCTTATCTCTTTACTGCCAGTTTCAAAGACGAGTATCAGCATCAATTGCGAAGCTATGTACGATGCAGAGGTATATGCACTCGTAAAAAGAAAAATAATAGCGGTGAGATGATAAAAAAAAATACGCCAAGCATTTTGCCCAGCGTACCTTTTTCATCCAAGATGAAAATCTTAATGTCCTTAAATACTATTCTTCTGCCTACTCAAATTAAGTGGCTTATGAAAAACTATCTCTTTAAGTTCAGGACTTTCTCCATCTTATCGGTAAAAAAAAACAATCACAAACTACCTAATTCTCCAACACAGAGATATGCAATTTCTTATTATTCAGTTTTAGCTCAGAACCTCCTTTTTCTATAATTTCCTCTTGCTTAGTCTCGTCTAGCACTTGTTTCATATAAGCATCTACTTGCTCAGTAGTCACAGTAACCTTAGCCCCATCTTGCATGGCTTCTGTAGCATAGCTTTCTAGCAGTTTGTCTAGTTGCTGCTTCATTAGATCCTCCGTAGCAAAAGCCTCAAGACCCAGTATTTTATCTCCAGATACTATTACAAAACCAAGGAGGTTTTCTACTGCTTTGAGCTTAGGCAGGTAATACCCTTTATAGCCGTTCATAGTTTCCATGTAATCCTCAGATTTTTTAATGTCTTTAAAAGACGAAGTAGAAGAACTAACCCCAGCCTTGCTATGAGCCTCGTCTACCTTAGCCCACACTTGACTTTGATTTTTATCTACCACTACTTTCTTTCGCACTTGATTTCCGGCTATGCCGTAGTATCCGTTAAATTTAGTTCCGTCACTGCCTTGGCTCCATCTATGATGCTCTACACAAAACACCTTCACTGGCACATCTTTGGCTCCCGGAGGTAAGATTAGCTCTTGGCCTATGGCTCTGTCTTGCTTCCCTCCTAGCACCACTTCTCCCGCCATTATATAGATAGTGTCTTTGCCTAGGTTGGTTAGTTTCAGTGTGTTTACGGTGCCACCAGTACTCATCTCCCGCACTTCTATAGTTTGTTTTTCTAGAGCTTCTTTTAAGCTCACATAGTTGTTTTTTACTTTGCTTTCTTCACTATACACCGCATTGCCTACTATCGGGTAGATCCGCATATTCTTATACTCCCACAGATCTACTAGTTTTACTATAGAGTCATAAGCCACTTGCACCGTTGCCGTAGGTGATGATGTGTATGCGTAGCTAGTGAGATTCACAGCATTATCTCTGTAAAAAGAGAGGTTCAGGTTTTCCTTGTTTAGTTGTGCCATAGAGGTAGTTCCTTGAGCTACTACTAAGGCCATTATTAGATACTTTTTCATATTTGTTATTTTCTTTTTGCTTGCACTTTCATTGTTTCTATCACTTTATCACTGAAGGATTCTTCCCCGCTGTTATTCGTTTTTTCTGTGCGTATGTACACGTCCTTTTGCTTTACCAGCACATCCAGTCTATTCATATTATACACTCTTTCTTGTTGTTTTAGGAGTACAATACTTTTCTGCTCTTCCTTGGTTTTTTCTTTTAGCTCATCTGGCAACTGTTCTTTAGATAGTGTGTCTAGACTTACCTTTCCATCTATGATATCTTGTAGTAACTCATTACTCCCAAACCAATTACTTTTACCTGCAGAGGTCCAGTTATAGCTAGCTCTAGATGATGTAGCAGACGAAGAACTTTTGTCATAGAGATTCAGCGACATTTCTTTTTTGGACTTCATCACTTCTTTTTGAGCAGTACTTCCATAGTAGATCTTAGACTCATCTATATATCTAGAGTAGTAGATTATACTATCATCATACGGCGTATTATATACCACATCGGCAGCATTTTGGCCTAGCTGCTGATACGTACCATTGGTAAGCATAGCTATTTTCTTAAAATGCGGTATGGCACTACCACACGAGTTCCCCAGTTTTATAGTATTGATTACCACGTTTTTCTTATTGGCTTCTGTACACGACTCAGGATACTTCACTTCATTATAGTCCATATGCGGCGGGCAGTCTCCTACCAAAAATATGGTTCTAAAAGTCTGCGTATTTTGGCTCCATGGCATCTTGTTCACTGCTTCATCTAGCGACTCATTTACGCTCTCTGGCTCATCGCCACCACCTTGGGCCTGTATCGCCAGTAGTTGGCTATAGAGACTATCTATATTATCTGTAAGCGGATAGGTTTTAGTCACAAATGCATCTCCCTTGTCTCTATAAAAGACTAAGCCTAGCTTGACCTTGCTTACATCTTGAGCTTGTGATATGCCTGAGACGATATCCCATATTTTTTCTTTTGCGGTAGCTATGAGTCCACTCATACTGCCTGTAGCATCTAAGCAAAATACGAGTTCATATTCTTGTTTTTCTGTTTCACTCACTTGTGGCGGTGCGTTTAGTATAGATGCTTCGAGCGGTGGTATGGCTGTGTGAGGAGATTGAGCTTGGGTACACCCTACGAATAGGAGGCACAAAACGGTGATTTTCAATACTTTTCTTTTCATGATTTTATGTTATTTTAAAGATTTAGATTTTTAATATTCCCATCTGGCGTTATTAAGAAAAACACCTTTTCTGCTTTGTTACTTACTACTAATGCGGGAGTAGGCTCTGGCCCTTTTATAAGGGCTAAATGGATCTGATACATCACCTGTATAGCAGGTTCTGTGATGGTTGGATTTACTACAAAATCAAATTCCTTGTCTATCACGGGTAAGTAATGCCTTGTGACTTTTTTACTTGCATCATTATTTAAATTAAATTTTTGAGTAAAGTAAGAGGTACAAGAGAACGCAGTATAGCTGGCATATTTCTCTCCGGGATATACCACATTAAAACCTTCGGCTAATGTTCTGTTATAGTCTTTTAGGTCTATATCTCTTAGCTTGGCGTATCTATATAGCTGTAGCATGACCATACTATCTGCCCTTTGGCGAAGCTCCGCTTTAATAGCACTCATATCTGTAACCACCGCATCGCTGCGTATATAGTCGTAGATACCATTTGCAGTACACAGCGAAAAAATCTTATCTAGTTGCTCTAGCTTATCATATTCTATGATGATGTTTTTCTTTAGCTCAAAACCTACGGGAGTCTCTGTAAATGTATTTTTACTAAAGACTTTTTTCTCTAATACTTGATCGTAGATAGGCACAAAAGAGATAATATCTACGTACAAGTTGAGCTTACTACTTACGCCCCTAAGTCCTGCACGCACTGCCTCTATTTTCTGATTGATCAAATCATTGGCTACCGCCTCGTCTATTCCCTCTTGGGATATACTAAAGATGGCCACATACGAATCTGGAGTAGCATTGAACATTCCCTTGATGGTGATTACATTATTCTCGGTATAGTTTACAGGCACATTAATATTATCTGCACGTAGCACTATAGGAGCAGCAGAGCTATACGCCCAGTTACCCATTTTCAATTGTGCTACTGCACCAAAAGCGGTGAGACACATTAGACTTGACAAGATTATCTTTTTCATTTTCTCTCTTTATTTGCTTACAAAGTTGCTCGCATAGAAACTGCTAGACGGCTAAAGTATGTGAACCAGCATAGAGAATGTATGAAAGTGTCCCATATCTAAACAAACCTGTAAATACATGGCTATACCTTGCCATTTTTAGGAACTTGAAGATGTATGAAGTAGTATATTCGTATACGATTGAGACTTAATAAGTACATATACATGTATACTCTAGCTGCACTAGCGGCTTGCTCCGTAGCCCATGCTCAGACTAAACAAAGCATTACGACTCCTACTGCTGCATCTATACTAAACCAAGCAAATCAGCAGGTTCTAAAGAATCCTACAAATGCATATAAGCTAGCAAGTGAAGCACTGGAACTAAGTCTAAGTACGAAGGACAAAAAATCTGAAGCTCAGACCTATAACACACTAGGCACACTGTATTATAACGCTGGAGACTATGGCAAGGCTATCACCTACTTTACCAAAGCACAAGAGATACACAAGGTAGTAACAGACCCTAAAAATGAGGAGTACACACTCAAATACTTAGCAGAAAGCTATAACAAGCTAAACAAGAAAGACATAGCTAGTAGCTACTATGACAAAGTAGAAAAAACCTCAAATTCCTCTTCTCGGAAAACAGACTACAGACTAAAAAACTCTAAAATAAAGGGCGAAGAAGGCAAAACCAAAGAAGCCATAAACGATCTAGAAAATGAGCTACAGAACAATAGAAAGCTAGACCCAAAGCAAAAAATAGACATCTACTTAGAGCTGGGCAACTTGTATATAGCAGATAATAAGACACAAAAAGGGGTAGACAACATTAACCTAGCACTAAAACTATCTAATGATGCCAGGAATGATAGTATTGCCTCTACGTCTTTAAGCTATGCTTGGAGTGTGTATGACAAGAATAATCTGGTAGCTCAAAACTTTACCACACAAAAGTTGGCACTTGATACGGCTATTATCACGAATAACCTAGCTCTGGAAAACACAGCTAACTATAACTTGGGTCGCTCCTTTATGTATACTGACGCGAATAAAGCAGTACCCTATTTCCAACGAAGTGCACAACTAACGCAAAACCAACCTAATAAAATAGAGCACATAAAAGCAGTAGAAAGTCTGTCTGAAGCATATGAACGTTCTGGTGAATATAAGAAAGCACTAGAGAAATATAAGGAGTATATAGGCTTGGTAGATTCCATAAAAGAAGTAGATATAGAAGGAAAATTACAAAATGAGATCTTGGGTAATAAATACGATGTACAAGAATCTCGCATAAAAGAGCTACGAGCCCAAAACTCCAAGAAAAACAACTACAACCAAAAGAAGATAGACCGACACATAGCCTATATCCAAAACAAACTAGAAGAATATACCCAAGCACTAGCCCAAGCAGATAACGATAAGATCTCTGACGATA
>Ga0209491_10007138_pt1 | contig 14946 bp, 15 predicted proteins | sample BON02_FD_187213 | JGI IMG/M metagenome (GOLD analysis project Ga0209491, IMG submission 187213) | Freshwater microbial communities from Lake Bonney liftoff mats and glacier meltwater in Antarctica - BON-02 (SPAdes) (version 2) | ecosystem: Environmental > Aquatic > Freshwater > Ice > Glacier...
ACTAGTTTGATGAATATTAGTACCTTTCCTGCGGGGCTACTAGCGGCGGAATATTACCAACGGTAGGAAATAGAAAGTACCATTGATGAACTTAAAACTCATCTTTTGGGTCGGAGAACTCCGATTAGTTCCCTGAATCCTCGTGAAGTTGTGCAAGAAATTTATGGCTGATGGGCTGGGGACCCGCCCAGTGCTCTTGGGACATTGGGCGATTCGGTCTTTAAGATTCCAATCAGCAGAAACCGCCGTAATTACCCCCTTACGGATTGGTTTTACTAGTATTCTTAATGTTATCCTTCGTGCAATTCCTCATTTTCAAGATGTTCAACCATCTCAACTCCCTTTTTTTGGTCGTGGCTGATGCGCGAGATTTGGGACGAACAAATTCCGGCTCGTCAGGTGCGAAGTAATCCACAAGTTGTCAAAAAGACTCGCTCCAAGTTTTTATCAAAAAACCTTGTCACCGAGGTATTGGAACTCAACGCCAACAGCTTAACTTCTCTATTGTCAGCACTGCTTAGAGCTTAACCGAGAAGTATTGATTGAACCTCTAGATTGGGCACTCAATTATCTAGTAGCCTGAAACCATTGCCTAGAGAGACTTTTGGACTGGTAGATTTCCTTAATACGGTTTTTGGTTCCAATGCTACTCACACCCCAAGTCTAGTAATTCTAGATCTGGCACGATTTTGTGTCGTTTCAGTCTAATATAACGATCGTTAGTTAAGAATTTATTGCAATATCGATCGGATTCAGCTACAGTACTAATGAGAGTTAATCTCAATATAGTAAATAAATTGTGGCGATTCTCCTTCAGAGAGGCTCCGCCAACGAATCTAATTGTCACACTACGAAATTCTTATGAAACTCTCTGCTAATATTTCCATGATTGTCGCTCTCATCTTGGGTTTGGGTGGTACTGCTGCCGTTGTTGCCAAGGTCATCTCTACTAACTCAGTTCCAGCCACTATTAATAGGAACAATCGCCTTGCTCAAAATAATCCGCTCCGCATTGCCTTTCCCACCCGTGCGGGTAAAGCTGACTTACAGAAGGATGCTAATGCAGTAGCTGCATTTATTAGTCAAGAGATTGGTAGACCTGTGGAAGCGGTCGTTGCTGACGAAACAGCAGCAGTCGAAGCTCTCCGAGCAAATAAAGTGGATGTAGCTTTCTTGAGCAGTCGTCCAGCAATCAAAGCCCAGCAATTAGCTAATGCTCAATTGTATCTGGCTGAAGTCCGGTCTAATTATTCTGGTGGACATACATATAAATCGATCTTTGTAGTGCCCAGTGATAGCCCGCTAAAATCGGGAACGAGCAAATCCACGCTCGAACAGTTAAAAGGAAAACGGATCGCTTTTACTTCACCAACTTCCGGTTCTGGATTTATTTTCCCCGTCAGTACCTTAGTCAATAATGGATTGGTACCCAACCGCGACAGGTTGACTGGTTTCTTCGGACAAGTCGCTTACGGTGGGGATTATAGCAAAGCATTGCAAGCTGTTTTACGCAGTCAAGCTGATGTAGCTGCGGTATCGGAATACGCCCTCGCCGAGCCTTATATCACCACTGCCGAGAGCAAAAAACTCCGCATCTTGTATTCAACTTCTGGAGTACCCGCTCACGGTGTGGCGATCGATGATAGTGTAGCTCCAGCCGATCGGAATAAGCTAGTGAACGCCATGTTACTGTTAAATCAGCCCAAGAATAACAAGCTATTACAAAACTTGTATAACTCGACTAAGTTGGTCAAAGTAAATGGGGATAGTCACCTTCAGCCGATGCGAGAAGCAATGAAAAAAGCTGGATTTGATTCTTAAATTCAGACACTACAATCAGACGGTGCGACTCTAGCACCGCCAAAATTTGCTATTCATTGGATTGATTCACCTCAAATGGAAAATTTTAGTCCCGTCTCACCACCACAATTCTACTCGCCCCAATTCAAATCCCAACCGATCGTCGCCTGCCGTCAACTCGTCAGCAAAACAGCAACAGCCCTCGGTAGACCGATTTTGGATGGAATTGACTGCTCGATCGAGCGAGGGGACTTCGTGGCGTTGTTAGGTCTAAATGGTGCGGGTAAATCTAGTTTGCTCCGAGCGATCGCGGGTTTATTAACGCTAAAAACAGGTGAAATCGATTGGGACAATTTAAAAAACGATCGCCAATCGCCGCAATTGGCAATGATATTTCAAGGTGGTGCATTAGTGCCCCAACTTAGTGCCTTGGATAATATTCTTTGTGGTAATTTGGGGAGATATTCTTTTTGGCACACAATTAACGGATGGCCACCAGCGGATCGACGGGCGGGGATCGAATTACTCGACAAGTTTAGTTTAGCCGACTATGCAGACCAGCGGGTAGCTCGGCTCAGTGGTGGACAGCAACAGCGAGTCGCAATTGCCCGCGCTCTCTGGCAATCACCAGATATTTTACTCGCAGATGAACCAACGACCGGATTAGATATTCTGGCGGCGCGGGAAGTGATGGAAACCCTGAGTCGATTGCATCGTGAGGGGATGACCGTAGTTGCAGTACTTCACGACTTATATTTAGCCAGCGTCTATGCTCGCACAGCAATTGTCGTCGATCGCGGTCGAGTTGTTTATCAGGGCGCAGCCAATAATCTAGTCGATTTATTTCCGCAATTAATTAGTGTCTAGTCGATTGTTTCTGGGAGCAGCCCACTTTTTATTTAGCCTACCAAAGAATACTTATAAAGCCTGACGGAATAGGAGGTTGATAACTATTACTTTAGAGCCATTTAAAAAAGTGGGATTCCCATTGTTTATTAAGCTCAAATATCTATCGATTATGACCGATCGTTTAACAAAAACTCCATCAAAACTCATAAAATATCTCAAAAACTGGGCAATCGTCTTGCTAGTTTTACTGACTTATGGATGGGCGTGGCAAGGCTTAAATGTTCAACTTGCTGACTTACAAAATAGCATCCCCCATACGATCGATTTTATCGGAAGATTATTTCCGCCGGATTTACGGATCTTAGATGTTGCCGTAATTAAATTAATTGAAACCGTGCAAATGTCCCTGTGGGGAACGACGATCGGGGCAATTTTATCATTACCGATCGCGATTCTTTCTGCCAGTAATCTAGCTCCATTGTGGGTGCAAATATTCGCTAATGGGTTGCAAAATGTCATTCGATCGATTCCTTCCCTGGTGTTAGGCTTATTATTCGTCTCGGCAACTGGATTAGGTGCCCCTGCTGGCACACTAGCACTAGGGATTTACACGATCGGTTATTTAGGTAAATTTTATCAGGCAGCCCTCGAATCAGTCGAACCTCGATCGCTGGAAGCCTTACGATTGGGTGGTGCAAATTGGGCACAGGTAGCTCGCTATGGCATGATGCCCCAAGTGTTACCCCTGCTGTGGGGGTATACAATCTACATGTTTGAATATAATATTCGGGCTGCTTCTATTCTCGGTGTAGTCGGGGCGGGCGGCATTGGGTTTGAATTAGTTAATTATATCCGTGGGTTTGAGTATCAAAAAGCGACAACGATGGGGATGGTTTTATTGGCGATTGTCATCGCGATCGATCTGCTCAGTAGTAAACTGCGTCAGCGATTAGAAGCAATGGAATAGACCTACTAAATATCCGCAGATGATTATTTATCGCAAAGTCAGTACGTACTAATAATTTTTGTTAGCCACGATCGATGCTTCTTTTTCTGCTACTACCAAGGCTTTTGCTGCCCGCATTCGCGGCTAATGGGGTTTCGATCTAATAAGATTTGCCCTATGTGCATTGGTCTGCGATTTTTAGTAGATCTTGGAGATGTTTTGTCCAAGGAATTTTGCGAAGAAAATCATAGGTGTGGCTGACGTGTGATTCAACTATTAAACGTTCGGCTATCGTGAGCGAACCTCTAGGAATTAAGAGTTGTTCGATTTCTGATCGAGTAAGTAAGGGTTGTAACTTGCGATCGAGATCTCGATCTGTATATTGTACTATTTGTTATAGATCGGCGACGATCGAATCTAATGTTTGGGCGAACTCTGATGTATAAACAATGTCGGGTTGGTTAAGTTTATGTAATAACTCCCAGTAAGATTTCAGCCTGTCTAGTTTACCAATTAAATCTAGCTCTAACTGTTATAAATAATCACAATGTAGGCAGTTATTATCTGATTTGAGCTTACGATCGATCGAATAGACAATACCTGCGTCACTACAGGTAATTTCCCGACTTTTGGTCAAAATTAGGTCGAGGAGTTCGGTTAAATTTAGACAATCGGACACATCAAAGTAAAACTCATCAAAGTCACTCCTCAGATTCAACTAGGAGCACTAGGTAGATTAGGATGGGAACTAGATTTACCAGCCAATAGCAAAACTGAAATCAACGATCGATTCTCGATCGAATATCCTGAAGCAGTGCGAGTACAGGGATTAGATATTTAAAGCACTCTTAAATTCCAATTTGTATAGTAAAGATATCGCACTCTTGAAATCAAAAATGTCAACTCACACTTCGCCTCGCCGCAGCCTGATTCTAGGCTTCTCGCTGCTGATACTAATCACGGTTGCTTTTAGCATGCACAGAGCGATCTTCGCTAGCCCTGCGACAACTTCTACCTTAGCGATCGCCAAAATCATCGATGCCCCGATCGATATTCCCACTCCTCAAGCGATGGGAACGCAAACTATCGTTTTAGCTGGTGGCTGCTTTTGGGGTACCGAAGCGGTATTCGAGCAGCTTCAAGGTGTTTCTAGCGTCGTCTCTGGCTTTTCTGGTGGAAGTGCTGCAACTGCAAACTATGATACTGTTAGCGGCGGAAATACCGGTCATGCAGAAGCAATTCAAATTAACTACGATCCCAACCAGATATCGTTCGGACAACTATTGAAGGTTTACTTTTTTGTCGCTCACGATCCTACTCAGGTAAACAGACAGTCGCCAGATCGTGGTCCTCAATATCGATCGGCGATCTTCTTTACTAATTCCGAACAGCAGCGAGTATCGCAAGCCTATATCGACAAGCTCGATCGATCCCAGATTTTCCCACAACCGATCGCCACTCAGTTAATTACCCTCACCAAGTTTTATCCGGCTGAGGATTACCATCAGAATTTCATCGCTCGCAATCCCAATTATCCATATGTAGTCATCCACGATCGACCCAAAATCGCTCGACTGCGCCAACAATTCCCCAATCTGATTAAAGGCTAGATCGAATTTTATTGTCAATCCGCTCGATCGTCGCGATCTAATTCAGTATCACCATCTTCTACCACTGATTCCCCCTGTGTGTCATCAAACTCATCTACCTGGGCAGTGAGCATCCGGTTTTCATAACGGCGGTTGCGGCGGTTCCCTTTGGCGGTGGTAGCACGTTTGCTCGATCGCTTATCCTGCACCAGCCGCTGAAGATCGGGAGCATCATTAATATCGCTCAAGGTGTGGTTGCCTGTCCGTTTCATTGCAGCTTAAATCGTATGTTTTCTAAAAAATTGGGTAAAACTGAACCCTATTAGCTAATTTAACTTACAAACGCTCGGTTTGTGACCATAGACATAGACCATGGTGCTGAGGGAACTATCGAGCACTACGATCTGGCTGCGAACGGTTACTCCCTTCCCACTCCAGAAATAGACATCATGATTCACCATGCACCATCCACCATTCACACTTTGGCTACGGCAGGCTTCGCCAACAGTGCGAGCCATTCACACCCCTACCCGAGATGTCTAATTTGACACCGAGAAGGGTGTATAGCGCGATTTGGGTGGCTGTCTCAAATAGGTGCTACATCTACTGACTACCATATCGCTCCAAGAACTCTTCCATTTGACAGATATACCTATCGATAGCCAACTGATAAGATTTGTAAAGATAGATAGGTCACACGGACGAAAGATGCTTCCAATATTTAAAATAGGAAAGTAAGCTTTACTCAAAGGCAATCAATCTAGTTCTTCTTACCAAAACATTTGGAGTAGTCATTATGACAAGTTCTTCTACAAAAGTAGTTTCTGCTGTTAACGCTAATCGGAATCAATGGCGTTGGGGCTTTACCCCTCAAGCTGAAATCTGGAATGGTCGGTTTGCAATGCTCGGATTTGTAGCTGCTCTGCTAACAGAATATCTCTCCGGTCAGGGTGTTCTGCACTTCTACAACTTATTACCTACAGTAGTTGATACCGCTAACACTGTAGTTCGTTAGGTTGATCTGAGTCACTGTGTACATGCAGTCTAGCCACCACAGTTGGTGCTTCTCCCGTGCGGTTGGTGTCACTTCTGATTGGTACAGCTTATCGAACGATACCGAAGCCAAATCTTCGCTTCTGGTTGAAACGTTTTACCAACGAGATCCACCCTCTACCTCTAGAGAATTACCTCGTCGTCCGATCGTCACTCAGTTTGAATTTAGAGAAAGCTTTCACTAAGGCTTTCTCTAAGTTAGCTTCAATTCCAACAAGGATTCATAAATTACAATACAATGGATGTAGTTTGGATCCAAACTCAATCCTATCGAGATCGAACTCATGATTATAGCTTCCTCACTACCAGACTTAGCCCTGGCATTGATCAATGATGACAATATCAATCGGTTGTCTACAGTTCCGTCATTATCATCTAGCCAGTTCAATCTAATTTACAATGGCTTCTCATTTGCGATCGCCGCAATGTTTTCATCAGCCCTATTCTTCTTTAGTGCTCAAGCACAAGTAGGTCAAAAATATCGGCTAGCATTACTTGTTTCGGCGATCGTTGTTAGCATCGCTGGCTATCACTACTTCAGGATCTTCAACAGTTGGAGTGAAGCCTACAGCTTACAGAATGGCGTTTATACCCTCACTGGAGTACCGTTCAACGATGCTTACCGTTATGTAGATTGGCTCCTCACCGTGCCCCTACTACTGGTCGAAACAGTAGCGGTGCTAGCACTACCTGGCACAGAAACCAAGCCTTTACTCACCAAACTAGTGGGAGCCTCGATTCTGATGATCGCATTTGGCTACCCTGGCGAAATCTCCAATGATTTCACGACACGGGCAATTTGGGGTACTCTGAGCACCATTCCTTTTGCTTACATTCTCTATGTACTGTGGGTAGAACTGTCCAAGTCACTCGAACGCCAACCTGAAAACGTACAGGGATTGGTTCGCAGTATGCGGTTACTACTGTTACTCTCTTGGGGTGTTTACCCGATTGCCTACATTTTACCATTGATTGGGATCACAGGTACCTCGGCAACAGTCGGAGTGCAACTTGGTTACACGATCGCTGATGTACTAGCAAAGCCCATCTTTGGTCTGTACATATTTGCGATTGCCGTCGCCAAAACCAAATTCGATCTCGAGCAGGGTAACGCATTTGGGACGGAGCAAGATGCCCCCGAACTCGACTTAGTTTCCTCACCTGCGAAGGCTCAGTCCTAGCACTCGACAACAACCTAAAGGTTAGTGAGGGCATGGGGTGTTAACTCCATGCCCTTCTTGTTTAGATGCCTTTAGCTCTACACATCACGATTGCAACGAGTTCATTTTTAGGAGGTGCTGGTTCAAGGTACGATCTGGGATTTGTTAAACCCATCTTTCTCCCAGTCCCCTAGTCCCCCAGTCCTCCTCTTTCAAACATCAATTCAGCAACACCCATTTTTGGATGATAAGTGTAGTTGACATTGAGTCACCTTCCAAATCCATGCAGACACCGAGGACAAAGATCGATGGTTTGCTGCATCAAACTCAGGAAACTGATATATGACTACTGCCAATTTAGAGATCGACAGCTCGAATATCAAGAGCATGAGTACTCTCAAGTACTATAAACTCTCTTCCGTTACACCCCCACACGCCGATTATCTCCGCCGTACTGAAGCCAGAATGCTTCAGCTCAAGAAATACCACAAGATCAGCCAAGAATACGTTTTACCGATTCCTTATGTTTGTCAGATCTACCACTTGCTAAATTTAAAGCATTTAGAACAAGTTCATGGTCTTAGTCTCAATGGGCTAAAAGTTGGTACTGTCAGTCAAATTGAAGCAACAAATATCGGTGGTAGTGTTAAATTCAAAACGAGCCTCAATACTTCGCTGAACATCTTGAGAATGTGGCGACAGCCTGTGGTTGAAGTAGAGTTGACTCTGCACACTCCTTACACGATCGAACTGAGTATTCCGATCTATAAAGGTCGAAAAATTACGATCATTTTCAATGTGTTGCCACTCGGCGATAATGCTCACAAATTATTTATTGACATCTACAGCGATCTAGTATTTCCCAAGCCAATTATGCAAATGTTCTTACATTGTGCATCTTGCATCACTTTATTTGAAGACTTGCCCTATCTTCACCAGCTAGCCGATACCAATCTTCCCCGTCGAGTCAAATCTATGCGAGGCTCTAACCAAGATACGATGCAGCTGCTCAAACGGTATGTCGATCTGTATGGATCTAGCCTAGAACACCCTCAATCGGTGGGTGCAGTCGAACTACGACCCTTGTCAGCTTCATCTTAATAAACTTTGTCCGTTTAACCTACCATGTCGATTCAGGTTATATCTGAGCTGATGCCAGCGATATTCAAATTAGTTTTCATAGTTGGAACCGCACTGGTTTCATTCAGTTACGTGCGTTCGGTGTGGAAATCTGTAACAAAAGATTGGCAGCATCTCCGCAGACTGCACCAAATCCCCTGCAGTCGCTGTGTATTTTTTACAGGTGAATACAATCTCAAATGTACCGTTCATCCATCTAAAGCATTAAAGGAAGAAGCCATAGATTGTATGGATTATCAATGCAATCGATCGTATTAATACAGTTGTCGCCCGACCAGTTGGGAAACCCGTCCAGTACCCTAAAAATAATGCACCTTTTAGGTAGATTATTGTTCCGCTGTGGGGTTGAAATCCCACAGCAGGATAATCCAATTATCACCCTTCTGGGCGGGGGACAAACGCTGTGCTATCAATTATCAATTAATTTAATGGCGGAAACGACCGGCTGGTTGTCCAGAACCATCGATCGATGATTGGAAATTGATATCGCTCATCACGCGTTGGGCACTAGCATGGGGAGCTGGAAGCACAGCCAAGGCAGATAGTGTCGCTAGAGATAGTAAACCAACGGAGAAGGATGCGGATTTCATGATGCTTTGCGATGTAGCAATCTTGGCAACTACTACATCGCCCCAATCGATAATTCCGTAAATTTGCCAACGAGTTTCAATCTACTACCCCAATTTGGCTCCAAAATGTTCCTATAGCCTGTATAAGTAGGAATTTTAGATTTAGACAGATCCGATCGATCCGATAGTCAAAAGTTTATCGATCCCACTGCGGGCAATTGTCCCATGCTCAATTCAGATCGACATTTAGATATTAGCCCCAATAGCCACATCGATTGGGGACAATCGCGATGTTAGATTTTATCTATCATCGTAGTCGCCAACTGGTGACGCTCGTCAATGAAATTTCCCAACTCGGTAGCTTCGATTTTCAGCCACCCCAATTGACGATCGAGTCAGTAAATCTAGACATGCTCTGTCAATTAGCAATTCAGAGTCTAGAAGTCCTAGCCCAGAAGAAACAGCAGCAGATCTAAATCTAGCTGGAGACGGTTTACCATCGTCAACGGCGCGGTGGCTACTCGATTGAGACAAGGTGCGTCAGATCGTCTACTATCTATGTCTGAGCTTGATTGATGCTAATGAGTGCGATCGTCAAATCTCGATCTCACTCACCAATTTCACTGAGGGATTACAGCTTCAGATCGCTACCAACGATCCTCAAGTCATCCTCACAGATCCCGTCAATTATTGCCGAGCGTGGGATCTCGGCTCAAATCTAATGGTGTTAATCAGTTGACAGTTGACAGCTTGTACTGTCGGCTTCGTATTGCCCTTGGCAATACGAAGCCGAATCTATCTCGTTGAGATCCCGATCCAGCACCGCCAATCTGACAATATGATAGGCTGATACGTGGCTTCAGCTCTACACCACTGTAACCATGTCATCACCCAGCACCGCCCAAATTAAACTCCTCATCTTAGACATTGATGGCACGATTTCGGGAAAATCTAATCAGGTAAGTTCTAGAGTCAAACACGCGATTAAAGCGGCTCAAGCTCAAGGAGTCCGCGTCGGGATTGCCACGGGGAGAATGTATAAATCTGCCTTGCGGTTTCACCATGAGATCGGTGCAGATCTGCCGCTGATTGCTTATCAGGGGGCGTGGATTCAAGATCCAGCCACAGGAGTAACTCATCGACACCTCCCCGTACCGATCGAAATTGCCCAAGAATTAATCGATTATTTCGAGCAACCCCACTTACTAGACAAATTATCCATCCATGTTTACCGCGATGATTGCTTGTATGTCCGCAAGATTAACCCCGATACTGAAGCATATGTCGGACGAAGTGGAGTCGAAGTCATCGCCGCACCAGATCTCCGTGCAGTCTTAACCGAGCGTCCCACAAAAATCCTCGCCATGTCTGAAGACATCGCGCTGATCCAGCATTTAATCACAGATTTGAACCGCCGCTATTCCCCAGCAGAGTTGCACATTACTACTTCTGTACCGATCTTCCTGGAAACTACCCAATCTGGGGTGAATAAAGGTAGTGCGATCGATTATCTGATCGAAGATTTACTCGGAATTACCTCTGAAAATGTCCTCGCGATCGGGGACAATTACAATGATGTCGAAATGCTTGCCTATGCTGGAATCGGTGTCGCGATGGGTAATGCCCCTGAGGATGTCCAATCGCTCGGTGATTGGGTTGCGCCACATGTTGATGCAGATGGTGTCGCTGTGGCAATTGAAAAGTTTATTCTCAACGCTTAGTCGCTGGGTGCAGTAGTAGTCAAAATCTTTGTGATTGGATATAAAATCAAAAAGAAGACCGACGACTGGCCGTGTTTCGTCTCGGTCTTCTTCTTGATTGGCTCCTCACACTAGGACGATAATACTTGCTCGATCGATTTTTGTCAATCTTTTTTCTCTACCGCCGATCCCCTCATCTAAGTCCCCAACATTTGAAGCTGGTATAAACTCGCATACAAGCCGCCTTGTTGGAGTAATAGCTCGTGAGAGCCAGATTCAACTAGGGTGCCTTGTTTGAGTACGAAGATCCGATCGACGTTCCGAATTGTCGATAGACGGTGGGCGATGATAATTGCGGTGCGATCGATAATCAACCGATTTAGGGCATCTTGAACTAATACTTCGGTACCTACATCTAAACTAGCGGTAGCTTCGTCGAGGACTAAAATTCGCGGATTGCGAATTACCGATCGAGCGAAGGCAATTAGTTGTTTTTGTCCAGCGGATAAATTAGAACCGCGTTCTCGCAGTTTCGTGTCATACCCTTGGGGAAGTTGCGTGATAAATCGATCGATATTCGTCGATTTAGCCGCGTAAACAATTTCCGCCTCGGTATAGTCTTCACCCAGGGTAATATTCGTGCGGACATCGCCAGCAAATAGAAAACCATCTTGCAGAATCACGCCTAAATAGCGACGGAGTTCGGCTTGAGTGATGTTTTTGATATCTACACCATCAACCAAAATTCGCCCCTTTGTTGGCTCATATAGACGGCAGAGCAAGCGAATAATCGAACTTTTCCCCGCACCAGTCGGGCCGACTAAGGCGATTTTTTCACCTGGTTTAATCGTAAAATCTAGATCGCGAATCACATAGTCATCATCGTGGTAGGCAAACCAGACATGCTCGAAGCGAATTTCACCCTGAGCGGCACTATCGATGTGAGTTAGATACAAACTTTGGGCATCATCGACATCTTTAATTTCGATCGGCTCGTTGAGAATATCATTAATCCGTTCTACTGCGGTAAATCCTGCTTGAATTGCCGTGAATTTCTCAGCAAATTGCCGCAATGGATCGAATAGTCTTTGGGCATACAAAATAAATGCTGCTAATGTCCCAATCTCTAATGTTTTGTCGAGCACCATCAAGCCGCCCATCCAGAGTACACCAGCGATCGCTACGAGGGAAATCCACTCTAAAGTTGCTGATACGGCTGAATCATGAAAGTTAGTTTTATCAATTTCTTTGACATAACGATCGCGGATCGTCCGAAATAGTTCGGCATTATATTTTTCTCGCCGAAATAGTTGAACGACATTAATTCCGACGACATTTTCTTGCACCATCGAGTTGAGTAACGATAACTCTTCTCTACCTCGATAATTGGCTTTGCGATATTCATGCTGAAAATAAATCACCACTGCCGCTACTGGGATCATCATCACCAATAGCATGGTAGCAATTCGCCACTGAAGCATGAACATATAATAGATCATCACGAAGATCGAGAGCAGATCGCTGACGATCCCAATTGCGCCATTGGTAAAGACATCGCCTAGAGCTTCAACATCACTAGTCAATCGGGTAATCAATTTACCGACGGGTGTGCGATCGAAAAATCTCACCGCTAATGATGTGACTCGATCGAATAAATCGTTCCGAATATCTGCGGTGATTTGTTGCCCGATCCGTTGAGCGGTATAGCCTTGAATTGCTGTCAATATTAACCTGATAATTACTGTTCCCATCAGGATGAGAGTGAGTAAATTCAATCCATCTAACATAGATAGATCGCGCACAAAATCCCAGGTTTTTTCGTTCCTAATTTTGGATATTGCCTGCCCAATAATCAACGGCTGGATCGCATTGGCGATCGCTAAAGGTACTAATAGTCCAAATGATATAAAAAATAACTTATCACTGCGACGAGCATAAGGTAATAACCTTAATAATAATCGCCAATCATTATCTGGGAGCCTTGACGATTTTATCTGTCGATCGCGAGATTGTGTAACATTAGTCATTGTCTAGGAGATGGAAGATAGAGGATGGGGGATATTTAAATCGTAAAAATACATAACTAATGAATTTTGTTCGAGTACTGGCGATCGACATCAATTTCATCGAGCGATGTGGATGTGTTAAGTTTTATTTTTCCTCTAAACAGGTAAAGGGTTTACCGATTTTAGTGCAGAAAATATCGATCTCGAACGAATTATTATTTGCAATAACGATCGGGTGTAATAACTACAGGATAACAGCTTTGACTGTCTGAATCCGAACGACTGCTAGAGTCGATCCTAACAAATTATCCCCATCAACCGTGAAGATTGATAGGGATAATTTCGACTATTGACTAAGTTTAGCAATACTCAGCAATTAGAACCATTTTTCAGCGACGGCTTCTTCCTTAGTATTGGTATTCCGTGAAGGAGTCGATCGATCGAATGTCATGTGTACCGAGCGTTGTTGTTCGCCATCTTTGGCAACAGCCACGATCGGATAGTCGATATTTCCATCCTGGAAGGACATCTGGAAGCGGAATGTACCATCGGGGTTGAGCTTGATTTGTCGTCCGCCGATCGAAACTGTCGCATCGGGTTCGGTAGCACCGTAGACGATCAATTCGGCATCAGCAATCAGCCAGAATTGCCGCTGACGATCGCTACTATCCATGCCCATTCCCGACATCCCAATCCCAGACATGCCCACCCCAGACATATTCCCGCCGAGAGTGGTCGGTTGTGCCCACATCCCCACTCCAGAGGGGAACACAAAGGAACTAACCGACTCTAGGGGTGATTGCTGCATGGAACCATAGAGCGAACCAGAAATTCGGAGGGATTCGGTAGCTGCTGTCATCCCAAAGATCCGCTCGTAGATAGCGTTCTGTTCGGTATTACTATTACCAGTTGTCTGGGCGGTACCAGTTGCACCAGCGGTACCAGCGACACTATCGTCTGCTGTCTTGTAGCTCGGCGGGATCAGCTCGACAAATGTCCTGTCGATCAATTCTTCTTCCCACGGTACGGTGATGAAGATATCTTCAATCCAGTCAGATGGGTAAACAGGGGGAATGCCGACAGATGCCGATCGAGCCAGCACCAACCACCGTCCATCACCACAACGATAACCGATATCGATCGCGTAGGATCGATCGCTCACCGGAATTGGTACATACCATTCTCTTGCCATCTCATCGATCGGATACTCTTGAATACTGTGAGGACTTTGATAGTCCAAATTGATGTCAGTGACATCATAAATCCGCAGAGCTAATTGTTGTCCACCATGATGGCGCAGTTCATTTTTGTGCTCGATCGGAATATCCCAATAAGCATAAGCCCATTGAGGATCGCGTGGCAATAACACAATCCGACTGTCTCCATAGCCACTAGGCAAATCGCCCAATCCTTCATCTACGGTTGCTAATTCCTCCGCCGTAAGATCGACAGCGATTCCGAGTTCAAATTTGCCTGCTTCCACTGTTAATTGTGCCTCTAGTTCGGTAGATGGACTATTGGTATTGCTCTGAATTTTCTGGATTTCTTCCAGGAGTTGGGATTTCCGCATCCTGCTGTATCGGGATACTCCACAGACACTCGCCACGCGGCGCAGTTGTCGGAGAGTCATTTCTTCTAATGCGTTGTCTTTGGTCACGATCCGAGTCTCCGAGTAGGGTGCAGACCTAATTTCTGTAAATTAGGAGCTACACTTGTTGTCACACAAGAAAATTTACTGCTATTAGTTGGTCGAGCGACTAACTATGTTTAAGCTGTTGATGAAATTTCTAGCATCTGCCGGATCGAGGTAATACTCGATCGCCGGTGACTAAATTGCATCCAAACATCCGACCGTTAACTGTATTGACTAAATTCTGGAATCATTGATTTCTCAGCGATTAGCGATCTACAATTTCGGTGTCTTCACACCATCTAACAAAACTTTGCCCCAATCCGTCAAGGGGGGATCGCCTTGAATTTGTCGGGTTTAACGGTTTTGCGCCATTTTAGCGATCGTAATTGTCAAGAAATCATGACAATTACCTAGATCGACGGCAGTGTAAGATTCGCTCTAAATTCACACATTCAAAAATTGCATCAACACTGTTGGTACTGGAATCAAGATCGAGACTAA